>OMEQ01000039.1_pt1 | contig 118534 bp, 105 predicted proteins | sample 1645451 | NCBI WGS metagenome assembly OMEQ01 (sample SAMEA103958142, study PRJEB25191) | human gut metagenome | biome: human-associated habitat [ENVO:00009003]; feature: intestine environment [ENVO:2100002]; material: feces | place: Germany | collected 2013/2015
TAATGTGGAAGTGCCGCAAAAAGCCTTCCTCGCCGTACTGAAGCTGGATTAAAAAATGAACCGCAAGCGATTTTTCAGAGAGTTATTCTGAACAAATCGGCTTGCGGTTAGTTTTTTAATACACCAGGTGATTGTCTTCTGTCTGCAGAGCTTTCCTTGGCAATCACCTTTTTTGAAACAAACAACTATAAATATGAGAAAAGTTCTGTCTTTTTCGGGCTTCCTGATATTGGGGCTCGTCATTTCACAATTCCTCCCGATGATAGCGGGAGAAGGATATGGAACTGTTAAGGTCCTGTCGAATATACTACTTTATGTATGTCTTAGTTTTATAATGATTAATGTGGGTCGGGAGTTTGTGCTCGACAAAGTCCGCTGGAAAAGTTATGCCGAGGATTATTTTATAGCGATGGCTACAGCTGCCCTGCCTTGGTTCATGATTGCTATCTATTATGTATTCGTGCTTCTTCCGCCTGATTACTGGAATAGTTGGGAGGCTTGGAAAGAGAATCTGTTACTAAGTCGTTTTGCCGCACCTACGTCGGCCGGCATCTTGTTTACGATGCTGGCGGCTATCGGGTTAAAGTCCAGCTGGATATATAAGAAGATTCAGGTCCTGGCTATTTTTGATGATCTGGATACCATTCTTTTGATGATCCCTCTTCAGATCATGATGATTGGTTTGCGTTGGCAGCTGATTATTGTGGTGGTTATTGTATTTATGCTGTTGTCCATTGGATGGAAACAACTGAATAAGTATAACTGGCGGCAGGATTGGAAAGCTATTCTCTTCTATTCCGTTATCATATTTCTGGCTACGCAGATACTTTATCTCGGCAGTAAAGAGCTGTATGGAGAAGAAGGAAGTATCCATATCGAAGTTCTGTTGCCGGCATTTGTATTGGGTATGATCATGAAGCATAAAGAGCACGATACTCCTGTAGAACGAAAAGTCTCTACTGGAATCTCCTTCCTGTTTATGTTCCTGGTAGGTATGAGTATGCCTCATTTTATCGGAGTTAACTTTGCGGAAACTCATACAGGAACGCATTCGGTGACAGGTTCGCAGGAGATGATGTCCTGGGGAATGATTTTGTTCCATGTTGTCATAGTCTCTTTCTTATCGAATATAGGCAAACTTTGTCCGATGTTCTTCTATCGTGACCGGAAGTTGAGTGAGCGACTGGCCCTTTCCATTGGTATGTTTACCCGCGGTGAGGTAGGTGCCGGAATTATATTTATTGCATTGGGTTATAATCTCGGCGGTCCGGCACTGGTCATTTCCGTACTTACATTGGTGTTGAATCTTATTCTGACAGGAATATTTGTCCTTTGGGTGAAAAACTTGGCTTTAAGGAGCTATAATGATTAAAAAAATCCATATATTGCGGATCAAATACTATAAACACCTTTCATTATGACAATTTTGCGTACAATGCGAAATTTCTCGTCAATGAATATTGCGGCGAGTATCCTTTTGTTTGTAGCGGCAATAGCGGCTGCTATCATAGCCAATTCTCCGGTTGCTCCGGTTTATCAGGAGTTCCTTTTGCATGAACTTCATTTGCAGATCGGTAATTTTAATCTGCTTTCGCATGGCGGAGAGAATCTGCGGATGATCGAGTTCATCAATGACGGGTTGATGACCATCTTTTTCTTGCTGGTAGGATTGGAAATCAAACGGGAGTTGTTGGTTGGTGAGCTTTCTTCCTTCCGCAAGGCGGCGCTTCCCTTTATTGCTGCCTGTGGCGGTATGCTGTTTCCGGTGATTGTTTACATGTCAATCTGTCCTCCGGGCAGTGCGGGAAGTCAGGGATTGGCCATTCCAATGGCAACGGATATTGCTTTTTCGTTAGGGGTATTAAGTCTGTTGGGAAGCCGTGTGCCGTTGAGCCTGAAGATATTTCTGACGGCTTTTGCGGTAGTTGATGATATCGGAGGTATCCTTGTAATTGCTCTTTTTTATAGTTCGCATGTGTCGTATGGGTATATTCTGATAGCCGCATTGCTTTACGTTTTACTTTATTTTATAGGGAAGCGTGGGACTACCAATAAGATTTTCTTTTTAGTGATCGGTGTCGTTATATGGTATTTATTTTTGCAATCCGGTATTCATAGTACCATTTCGGGAGTTATTCTGGCGTTTGTTATTCCGGCGAAACCCCGTCTAGATGTTGGAAAATATATCGAGCATATTCGTCATACAATTGCAGGTTTCCCGGTGGTGGAATCGGGAAGTATCGTATTGACTAATGAGCAGATTGCCAAACTGAAAGAGGTCGAATCTGCTTCCGACCGTGTTATCAGTCCTCTGCAGTCTTTGGAGGATAATTTGCATGGAGCTGTCAATTATCTGATTCTTCCGTTGTTTGCCTTTGTCAATGCAGGCGTTGTCTTTAGTGGCGGCGGTGAGTTGGTGGGAAGTGTAGGGATGGCAGTGGCAGCAGGGTTGCTGTTTGGTAAATTTGCGGGAATTTATTTCTTTACCTGGTTGGCTATAAAGATAAAACTTACTCCAATGCCGCCGGGCATGACTTGGAAGAATCTTTCCGGTATAGCTCTGTTGGGAGGGATCGGTTTTACGGTGTCGCTTTTCATTGCCAATCTTTCTTTTGGTGCAAACTACCCTGTTCTGTTGAATCAGGCTAAGTTCGGAGTGCTATCGGGGACTATTCTTTCCGGATTATTAGGATACATTGTACTCAGGATAGTATTACCTGTCCGAAAGCGGAAATAATAACTAGAGATCAGTCGTTCAGGCATATCGGATATTCATCAGGCGATATGCCTTTTTTATTGTATATATAATATAAGGTGAAAATGATATCTACTAATAATATTAGTTAAACAACTGCTTTATTTAGTAGATTAACTAATAGTGTTAGTTGTTTGTTTGAAAAATAGTATTATATTTGTGCCATTGGAAGAACAATAAATATGTAGACTATGAAACAGATGAAACGATTGACCGTCAAAGAGGAAGAAATTATGCGTATATTTTGGGAACATGGACCTATGTTTGTTCGTGAACTTCTATCATTCTATGATGAACCAAAACCGCATTATAACACAGTTTCTACCCTTGTTCGAGGGCTGGAGGAGAAAGGTTTTGTGGGGTATAAAGCCTACGGAAATACTTATCAATATTATGCTCTTGTTTCGGAAAAGGAGTATAAGAGTTCGGCACTCAAAGAAGTGGTTTCCCAGTATTATAATAATTCCTATATCAATGTAGTGTCTTCTTTTATTGAAGAAGAAGGGATGTCTGTTGATGAACTAAAATCGCTGATAGAGTATATAGAGCAAAGTAAAAAGAAGAAGTAATCTCTCTCTGGTCTATCGGACAGATACGATTTTTATTCTATGGACAAACAACTTTTAATCTGAAAACACAATGGGAGCTTTTTTATTCTATCTGCTGAAATCCGGATGTTGCTTAGTGGTCTTTTATATTTTCTTTAAGCTGCTGATGAGCCGGAGTACTTTTTTCCGTTTTAACCGCATCACTTTGTTGGTTGGGTTGTTAGGATGTACTTTGCTTCCACTTATTGAGCTGACAACTACCGAGGAGACTTTTTTGCATACTCCGTTGTATGCCATTCACGAGATATTGCAAAGTACGGAGTCTGTCATTCTAAATCCGGAACAGATGGAAGATCCTATTCTTATATCTGAAAAGAATCCGGAAATAAACTCTTTGAATTGGATTCCTGTGACTTTAGCTTTTATATATGGAGTGGGGGCTTTGGTGACACTGATCTGGTTGTCTTTGTCCACTTGTCGTTTGATTCAGTTGATTCGTACGTCAGAGAAAAAACAGTTTGGAAACTATGTATTAGTGATTCCTCAGCAGCCAACTGCTTCATTTAGCTGGGGTAAATATATTGTTATTTCAGCAGCTGACTACTCTCAACAGTCCGAAGAAATACTCCTCCACGAAACGATGCATTTACGAAATCATCATACTTTGGACTTATTGTTTATGCAGATATTCCTGCTTGTTTATTGGTTTAATCCTGTCGTTTGGCTACTAAAACGGGAGTTGCAGGAAGTACATGAATTTGAAGCCGATAATGGCGTAATTAATACAGGCATCGATGCAACTAAATATCAATTATTACTGGTGAAAAAAGCTGTTGGTACAAGGCTCTACTCTATGGCTAATGGCTTTAATCACTCTAAACTTAAAAAACGTATCACTATGATGTTAAAAGAAAGAACCAATCGTTGGGCACGATTAAAGCTGTTGCTTGCCGTGCCTGTGATGGCTGGAGCGCTTTATGTGTTTGCACAGCCGGAAGTGAAAGAAGTTCCGCGACAGATTCAGTCTGAACTTCAGCAGAAAGAAGCGGATGATTATTCATCTTTGATGTTTTTTTTCAAAGAAGGGGGAGAGAGATACAGCAAGCTGGTTAATGGAGCGTATCCACCCTCTAAGATTAAAGCAAGACAGGTTCACTCCCTTTTTGTTAATAAACAAAATAGGGTGATGTTCGATAATGATGTATGTTCAGTGGATGAGTTGAAGTCTACTATTGTGAAGAATTTGATGAAATCCTGGGAAGAAAGTAAGAGGAAAGAATACCAAGTTATTTCTTTTCAGGTTGATCGCGGAAGTGAAATTGCTGCACTCACTACTATACTCAAAGAAGTAAAAGGAGCATTTGAGCAAATTCGTGCTGATTTGTCTATTACATTGACAGATAAAAGTGAAGAAGCGTTGGACCGATTGTTTCCCGTTCTACTGTCGGAAGGTGCTGCGAGAAATTATGGATTGAAAGAGCTGTCAATGGAGGAGAAAATCAGTGGGATTGTGGTAACAATTCACACTTCGGAAGGGAAGGAAGTAATGAAAGATTTTACTTTAACGGAATTGAAACAGAAAGTCACTGCTGCACGTGCAAAGCAAGCTGATCCGGAAAGTTTGGTTATTGGCCTCAAGATAGAGAAAGGGTGTAAGATGGGATACGTGACGGATACCAAGCAGGTGCTGAGGGAATGTAGTGCATTGAAGATTAATTATTCAACTGATAACTAATTAGTTTATAAATAGTGTCACTATATAGCCAGCATAGTGACACTATCCAATCAGCATAGTGACACTATCCCAACCGGATAGCGACACCATCTTAAAAGGTCTATAATTTTTGTTTTATTCATCATCCCCGTCATCCGCTATCGGCAGAATTCTCTGACTTTCCTCATGGGGCAATTGTTCTACTTGGCGTAGTTTCCGTTCAATAGCGCGGGTTCTTTTTCCCATCACTTCTTCCAGTTGGTCACCGGCACTTTGCAGGTTCTTCTGTACCTTTTCGAGTAGGCCTCCGAATTTGCTGAATTCAGTTTTAACTGCTCCCAAAACTGTCCACACTTCTCCGGTACGCTTTTGAATAGCCAGCGTGCGGAACCCCATCTGAAGACTGTTCAATATAGCACCAAGGGTAGTTGGTCCCGTCACTACAATTTTATATTCTTTTTGTAGCGTCTCTACCAAGCTTGTTCTTCGGATCACCTCTGCATAGATGCTTTCAAAAGGCAGGAACATGATGGCAAAGTCTGTGGTGAAAGGCGGGTCTACATATTTATCGTGAATATCTTTCGCCATTTTCTTGATGGTTGTTTCCAGCTGCTTGCCGGATGATTCCATCAATGCAGTATCTCCTGCCTCGAAAGCGTCGTAGTATTGCTCATATACATCTTTCGGGAATTTTGCATCGATAGGCAGGTATACAGTGCTGTTCGCATCATCCTTACCCGGTAACTTAATGGCAAATTCCACAAATTCAGTTCCGCTTTTCTTGGTTTTCACATTGGCGTCATATTGTTCCGGACTCATCATCTGTTCCAGCAATGCTCCTAACTGAACTTCACCGAATGTACCGCGCATTTTTACGTTACTCAATACTTTTTTCAGTCCACCGACGTCTTGTGCGAGAGATTTCATTTCTCCCAGTCCCTTCTGTACATTTTCCAGTTGTGAGCGGACGATTTCAAAGGACTGTCCAATGCGTTCATTCAATGTCTTCTGCAATTTTTCTTCCACCATCAGTCGCATATCATCCAGCCGCTTTTCAGTCGATTTTATCAAGACCTCTTGCTGGCGTGCCATTGTGTCGAACTTTTGGCGTTGCAGTTCCCCGTTTGTCATCATGTTCTTATGCAGTACGTCTTGCAATTGTTGCATATTCTGATTCAGCGTTTGGGTCATTTCCATGCGAAGTTCCCGGATACTGCGGTTTAGTTCTTCGCGGTTCTCTTGCATTTGCTGGCGCAAGGCTGCCTGTAATTGTTCCGCTTGCGCATGATTATTTCCTTTTGCCAGTGATAGTACAATCGAGATTACTGCTAATGCGGCAATAACAATAAGTAGAATCAGTTCCATCAATAAGTCAGAATTTCGTTTCCGGTTTCAGTAATCAGAATCATATTCTCCCATTGGGCAGAAGGCAGTCCGTCATCCGTGCATACCGTCCATCCGTCAGCTTCGTCAACAAATACTTCATAAGTACCCATATTTATCATCGGTTCAATGGTGAAGGTCATGCCCGGAACGATCATCATTCCTGTTCCCCGGCGTCCGAAATGTTCCACATCCGGTGCTTCATGAAACTGCATTCCTACACCATGCCCGCAAAGATCGCGTACCACGTTGAATCCGTTCTTTTCTGCGTGTTCCTGAATAGCGGCGCCTACATCTCCTAATTGTTTCCAAGGCTGTGCGGCGGCTATACCTATTTCCATACACTCTTTAGTCACTTGAACCAGTTTGCGCATTTCGGGACTTACGTCACCGATCATAAACATACGGGATGCGTCGGAGAAATATCCTTTGTAAATGGTAGAAACATCTACATTGATGATATCTCCGCTTTGCAGTATTTCTGTTTTGCTGGGAATACCGTGGCATACCACATCATTGATACTGGTGCAGACGCTTTTAGGAAATCCTTCGTAGTTGAGAGGAGCAGGGATGGCACCGTGCTTTGTGGTGAAGTCATATACCATGACATCGATTTCTTCAGTCGACATTCCTTCACGGATATTCTCCGAAATATAATCCAACAGGGCAGTATTGATTTTGGCACTCTCACGGATTCCTTCCAGTTGTTCGGGAGTACGCAGTACTTTGCGCGGTGGGAGTTTGTAACCTTGTTTTCTGTATTTCTGTATTTTCGCTTCTACTTCAGCCGGGTAATTGGAGGGAGTAAACCGGAATCCCTTGATAAAGTTCTTCATTATTATAGGATGTTTTTTAATCGTACTACAAAGGTACGAGAATAAATGGAAAATGAAATCGTTTATCATGTGATTCCTTTTTTACCATTCATAAGAAATACAGATCTGAGGCACCCATTCCCATCTTTTTTGTATGGTGTTGTATTGATATTGTACGCCGGTTTTCAATTTCCAGCCTTTACCTACTTTTAAAACAATGTCGCTGCCTAGTGTGGTTGGTATTGCTTCAGAGGAAAGTCCACGATATCTTCGGGTGTCCAGATTTTGTTTACCATATATGCTAAGAAACCATTTTTTAGAGAGCTTATAATCCATTTGAGTTTGGATATGAAAGTGGTTTGAACTTTCACTAAAGTTACTTTTACTATGCAGAGTGATATTTTTGTTTATTTTGAGCCGTGAATAAGTGGGTAAGAAAGTAGAATTGGTCTGTCGAAAGATGTTATGAGTATGAAAAGGTAATTTCGGAGATATGATTGTTGATTTAAGAATCGGTAATGTTGGATCAAAGTCAACAAAGGGTTTTGTATGATATAACATGTTTTGTTCTGTCTTCTTTACGAATACCTTATTGATTCTGATTTCTTGCTCAGAATTTAATGTTTGCTGTAGCCTCAATGAATCTTGTTTGCTCCACTCTTGTCCTGCTACGGATAAGGGGAGTAATAATAGACAAAGAGTACCTAACTGATATTTATAAGCGTCCATATAGTGTGCTAGTATAGTTTATTCTATGGACGGTGAAAAAGTGAAAATGCTGCTTTATGTAATGAATAAATAATAGCTATTTTACATAATATGAGAATACTTTTCTTTTTTTGTATAGGTGTATTAAGCACATTTATCGTGTCCAGTCGCACCTATGGAAACAAAACCTATATAGCTGTTTTTTTATGTATTGAGTGATAAGTTCTAGTTTCTTGATTGGTTCATCTTTCATAAATCTTGAATGATATTGAGAGAAAAAATGAGGTGGAAAAATATAGATGTTATAATTACAACCACTTTTTTTCTGAGCATTGCAGGACTCATAGTTCTTATTATCATTCTTTAATGTTTTGTATTTAAGATAATCTTTTTGCTTTAAATACCGGTTCTATCTTCTGAATCTCCGATTCAAATCCGAACCAATAGCCATGTCCTGCTTCGTCAATAGGAAGAAAACATAACCGGAGGTTCTCACGATATGAACCATATATAATTTCCCAATTATCGGGAGGAACTTGGCGTTTTGTCTTTACTTTTTCAGCGGGGATTTTTTTTAACGACATACCGGCTTCTATCCATGCAATACTGACTTGTGTCACGTAATCGGGATAATGATTCTTGCAGAAATTATAGAGGATAAGTCCCCTTTTTTCTAGACTCAAAGGAGTGTCGATGACATCTGTCTGTATTAGATGGTCAAGTAACTCATGCAGGAAATGCGGATTATCCAAAATGAGGGTACGAGTCAGACTTCGCCATGTAGGTGTATTATAGAATCCGTCTAAAAGACGGGACAGATAGTGGGCGGTTTGCAATTCTTCTACGGAAATTTCTTTAGTCTGCAAAACTTCGTAGGGAGGGAGAGGAGAGTATTGGATGCCTAACTCTTCCGCCCTTCTTCGCATTTCCGTGCCGGGAAGTAATTTTAATGATTCCAGTTGTATTTCCCCTGCACCATATTCGGCAAGTGTACGAACGTTTTCAAATATTTCGGATAGGTGATAGAGAGGAAGACCGGCTATTAAGTCAGCATGTGTCTCCATGTTCTTAAGGGAACAAAGATATTTCAGACCTTGAAGGGCATCAGATAATTTTCCGATACGTCGGCTTTTCTCTAATACGGGTTCACGAAGGCTTTGAATACCTGCTTCGAGGTGTAGCAAACCATTAGGTAAAATAGCGAGTTCTTCTTTCAATTCTTCGGAGAGAAGTGCCGGGTGAATTTCCAAATGGAAACAGATGTCCGGGGCATATTCACGGAAGAGGTGAAGAAGTTCTTTGGCTCGCTTATTATTATAGTTGAAAGTGCGGTCGAGTACACGCACATTTTTGATGCCATGCTGATGGATAACATTCAGTCGTTCGCGGATTGCCTCCAATGAAATGGTGCGAACCGGTTTCTCACCTCCGCTGACGCAGAAAGCGCATGTGTTGAAGCATCCTCGGGTAGTTTCCAGTTGTACGAAAGGCTTGCTCCAATTAAAAAAACGACTTTTCTCCGGTGAGACGAGCTGAGAGAAGTTCATGACACGGGCAATACCGTTGTCTTGATATTGGTCTGATTCGTCCAGATAACATAATCCGGATATCTGATTCCACTCATTTACAGGGTGATTCCATACTTTTAACCAAATTGGGAATACTTCTTCTCCTTCTCCCCGAAACACTCCGTTGACAAATTTGTTCTTTCTTAAGAAGGCTTCGTTATTTCCTAAAAACTCCGGACCGCCGAGTACGATGCAGCAATGAGGTAGCAAAGCTTTAGCACGTGAAACGATATGCAACAGTTGCTCGTGATTAAATAGCCAGTTGGTAGCAGCAATAATATCCGGTTGATGGTGATAGATTTGGTTGACTACCATTCCGATATTTTCGTTGATGGTTGCCGATACTGTACACCACTCAATGGTAGTGTCATCTGCTATTTGAGCATGTAATGCAGGCAATGCCAGCGATGAGTGCGCATAGGAGCTATTTAAATCAAGCCAAAGAAGTTTCATGTGTAAATTTTACTATTAGTGGGACAAAGGTACAAAAAACTTGCATCTTAAGGCATATAGTAAAATAAAAACGCTAATTTTGCAATAATAAACGCAATAAACTAGAAAATTATGAAGAATTTGAAAAAATACGTAGGTGTTCTCATGTTGCTGACTTTATTGGTCGGCTTTACTTCGTGCGAAGATGATGAAACTATATTTGATCACATAGTAGGGCGTACATGGGTTGGTGATTTAGGATTTTGGGTAGATAATAGTCCGGTGGAAAGTGGAATAACCTTTAAGAGTAATGGTTTTGGTGTAGATGAACAATGGTATTATGATTGGGATAGAGTAGCTGCTGTTTTAGATGTCCGCTGGTGGATTGAAGATGGAGATTTATTCTTGGATTATGGTAATGGCTATCCTTTATTAATATTAGCAGATGTTTATGTTGAAGGCCGATATCTTACAGGGCGTTTGTATTCAAATAATATAGATCAAGGAACCGTTACTTTAGAAATGAGTAATTAGTGAAGATCTAAAAAAGAATTGTGGAATTGGAAAAAATATCGATTTTTTATAAAAGTTCCCCTTATTGAAGGCTAATCTATGTACAGAGTTGTCAGCAAATAAGGGGAATTTTTATTATTTTATTTCTTCAGGAACAACTTCTTAAACTCTCCCGGATAAGGTGTCTCAAACTCCATTAAATCTCCCGTCACCGGATGATAGAAACAAAGTTTGAAGGCGTGGAGTGCCAGTCTTCCGATCGGGTTAAGCGATTCTTCGCCTCCATATCTTCCGTCACCTATAATAGGATGTCCTAAATCCTGCATATGTACACGAATCTGATTCTTACGTCCTGTTTCCAGATCAAGTTCTAACAGTGAATAACCGTTAGCACGTTTGATTGTCTTGTAGTGTGTGATGGATTTTGAACCACCATCATCGTAATCGCTGGAACTTACATAAAGAGTTTTATCCGTCAGCCAGGAAACCACAGTGTCATAGTCCTTCTCCATTGTTCCCTCAACAACAGCTACATAACGGCGGTCAGTCACTATTTCATGCCAGTTGTCACGTAATGTCCGTTGTGTTTTCTCGTCTTTTGCGAACATCATTAATCCTGATGTATCCCTGTCCAGACGATGTACGATAAACACACGGTGCTGTCTGCCCGAACGCTGTACATATTCATTCAGAATCGTATAAGCGGTGCGCTCTTTTTGTCGCTCGGTATTGACAGATAAGAGTCCTTGCATTTTTTCCACTACAATGATATAAGCGTCCTCATATACAATTTTCAGCAGCCTGTTATGAAATTCCTTCTTTCCTTTTTCCTTGCTGATTTGTACTTTCATTCCGGGTTGCAGCAGGAAGTTGAACTGAGTGGTGATTACGTTATCTACCAACACCACCCGTTTGCTCAGTAATGACTTCAGTTTCGTACGGCTTGCGTCCGGCATTTTAGCAGCCAGAAACTCCATTAGTTCCATGGGCTCTTTGACTGCATAGTTCGTATATTGGGCACGTGCTTTTTCTGCAGGAGTTCTTCTCGGTCTTTTTTCCATTTCTTTTTTCTTTTGCGAACAATTCAACTAACGTATTATCGAAGCTCCAGCAACACTACATTTTCCACATGATGCGTATGCGGGAACATATCTACAGGTTGCACAGCTTTCACTTTATATTTGCCGTCAAGCAGTTGTAAGTCGCGTGCCTGCGTAGCCGGGTTGCAGCTTACATACACAATCCGCTTCGGTTCGGCAAACAGAATAACATCAACCACATCCTGATGCATACCTGCACGTGGGGGGTCGGTGATAATCACATCCGGACGTCCATGCTGATTGATAAATTCCTGAGTCAGCATATCTTTCATATCTCCGGCATAGAACAAGGCATTCTTAATCTCATTAATCTCGGCATTTACCTTTGCGTCTTCGATAGCTTCCGGTACATACTCGATACCAATCACCTGACGAGCCTGGCGGGATACAAAATTGGCAATGGTTCCCGTTCCGGTATATAAGTCGTATACCAGTTCCTTTCCGGTCAGCCCGGCAAATTCGCGGGCTATCTTATATAAATTGTATGCCTGTTCGGAGTTAGTCTGATAGAATGATTTCGGACCGACTTTGAAACGCAGTCCTTCCATTTCTTCAAACATATGGTCTTTTCCCTTGAATACATATACATCCAGATCATTGATCGTATCGTTGCACTTATTATTAATAATGTATAGGAGAGAAGTGATTTCGGGGAATGAATCGGCAATGAACTGCAGCAGTTGCTTGAATAGTTCCATTTCATGGTCTTCCGTAATCTTGCAGATGACAATGACCATCAGCTCTCCTGTTGATGAAGTACGGATAATCATATTCCGTAACATCCCTTCCTGAGTACGCAGATTGATGAAGGAGTAATCATGTTCGTAAGCATAATCGCGTACAGCATTACGAATACGATTGGAGATGTCGTCCTGTAACCAGCATTTTTCAATAGCCAGCACTTTGTCGAAAGCTCCGGGAATATGGAAACCTACAGCATTCATCTGATCATACTTCACATCCTGCCGAACTTCATCGTTCGTGAGCCAGCGTTTGTTCGAAAAAGTGAACTCCAGTTTATTCCGGTAGAACTCTGTTTTGGCAGAACCCAGAATCGGTGAAATTTCCGGAAGTTCTATCTTTCCGATGCGTCTCAGATTGTCTTCTACTTGTTTCTGCTTATACCTGATTTGTTCCGAATAGGGGAGTACCTGCCATTTACAACCGCCGCATACGCCGTAGTGTTGGCAGAAAGGAACGGCACGTACGGGCGACAGCTCATGGAATTTCACAGCTTCGGCTTCGGCGTATTTGTTCTTTTTGCGCTTGATCTGCAGGTCTACAACATCACCTGGCACTACATAAGGAACAAAAATCACCAGGTCGTTTACTTTTGCGATGGCTTTTCCTTCGGCAGCCACATCCGTTATTGTTACCTTCTCCAGCAGGGGAAGTTCTTTTCTCTTTCTTGCCACTTTTACACCAATCTAATAATTATGATGCAAAAGTAGGTATTTTTTTTGGAAAACTTTCGTGTCTATGAAAATATTCCAGATTGTAATGTCGAAATTGCATTTTAATAGAAAGTTTTTTCTCAAAAAGTTTTCTGGTTTGCGAAATATACTTAGATTTGCGAACAGAAAAAAATCATAATGTAACTTTAAACACAATATTATGGATAAAAAAAGAGTTTATACCTTTGGAAATGGTCAGGCAGAAGGAAAGGCCGACATGAAGAATTTGTTAGGTGGTAAAGGCGCCAATCTTGCCGAGATGAATTTAATTGGAATTCCCGTTCCTCCCGGATTCACAATAACTACAGAAGTTTGCACGGAGTATAATACGTTGGGACGTGATAAAGTGGTTGAGTTGCTGAAAGATGAAGTAGTAAAGGCCATTGCCCGTGTAGAAGAATTGATGAAATCTAAATTCGGTGATATCGAAAATCCATTGTTGGTTTCTGTACGTTCAGGTGCCCGTGCGTCTATGCCGGGTATGATGGATACTATTCTGAATTTGGGTCTGAATGACGAGGTGGTGGAAGGTATCATCCGCAAGACTGGTAATGCCCGTTTTGCATGGGACTCTTATCGTCGTTTTGTACAGATGTACGGTGACGTTGTTCTGGGCATGAAGCCGACGAACAAGGAAGATATCGATCCGTTCGAAGCAATCATTGAAGAAGTAAAAGAATCAAAAGGAGTAAAGCTTGATAACGAACTGGAGGTAGCAGACCTGCAAGAACTTGTGAAGAAGTTCAAGGCCGCTGTGAAAGAACAGACCGGAAAAGATTTCCCGACTTGTGCTTACGAACAACTTTGGGGAGCTATCTGTGCCGTATTTGATTCATGGATGAATGAACGTGCTATCCTTTATCGTAAGATGGAAGGTATACCCGATGAATGGGGAACAGCTGTAAACGTACAGGCTATGGTATTCGGTAATATGGGTGACACTTCTGCAACAGGAGTTTGCTTCTCTCGTGATGCCGGTACAGGTGAAGACCTTTTCAACGGTGAATACCTGATCAACGCACAAGGTGAAGATGTGGTAGCCGGTATCCGTACTCCGCAACAGATTACGAAGGTTGGTTCTCAGCGCTGGGCTGTACTGGCAGGTGTGACTGAAGATATTCGTGCTGCGAAATTCCCTTCAATGGAAGAAGCTATGCCGGAAATCTATAAGGAACTGGATGCATTGCAGACTAAATTGGAGAACCACTATAAAGATATGCAAGACATGGAGTTCACCGTACAGGAAGGTAAGTTATGGTTCCTGCAGACTCGTAACGGTAAACGTACCGGTGCGGCTATGGTGAAAATCGCAATGGACTTGCTCCGTCAGGGCATGATTGATGAAAAGACTGCTTTGATGCGTGTAGAACCTAACAAACTGGATGAACTTCTTCACCCGGTATTCGATAAATCTGCTTTGAAACAGGCGAAAGTGCTGACTCGCGGTCTTCCGGCTTCTCCGGGCGCTGCAACCGGTCAGATTGTATTCTTCGCTGATGATGCCGCCGAATGGCATGCTGCCGGAAAGAAAGTGGTAATGGTACGTATCGAGACTTCTCCGGAAGACTTGGCCGGTATGGCAGTTGCCGAGGGTATCCTGACAGCTCGTGGTGGTATGACTTCTCATGCTGCTGTGGTAGCTCGTGGTATGGGTAAATGTTGTGTATCCGGTGCAGGAGCATTGAATATCGACTATAAGACTCGTACAGTAGAAATTGACGGCATTGTTTTGAAAGAAGGCGATTATATTTCTTTGAACGGTAGTACAGGCGAAGTATATAATGGTAAGGTAGAAACTCAGGCTGCCGAACTTTCCGGAGACTTTGCCGATTTGATGAAACTCTCAGATAAATATACCCGTCTGCAAGTACGTACCAATGCGGATACTCCTCACGATGCGGAAGTAGCACGTAACTTTGGTGCAGTAGGTATCGGTCTTTGCCGTACGGAACATATGTTCTTCGAAGGTGAAAAGATCAAGGCAATGCGCGAAATGATTCTGGCAGAAAATGCAGAAGGACGTCGTAAAGCACTCGCTAAGATTCTTCCGTATCAGCAAGCCGACTTTAAGGGTATCTTTAAAGCAATGGCCGGTTGTCCGGTGACTGTTCGTCTGCTCGATCCTCCTTTGCATGAGTTTGTTCCTCATGATACGAAGGGACAGCAGGAAATGGCTGATACGATGGGTGTAAGCCTGAAATATATCCAGCAACGTGTAGAATCGCTGTGTGAACACAATCCGATGTTGGGTCACCGTGGTTGCCGTCTGGGAAATACATATCCTGAAATAACTCAGATGCAGACACGTGCTATCTTGGGTGCTGCTCTTGAACTGAAGAAAGAAGGAGTAGAGACACATCCTGAAATCATGGTTCCGTTGACCGGTATTTTATATGAATTCAAGGAACAAGAGAAGGTGATTCGTGAAGAGGCTGCCAAGTTGTTTGAAGAAGTGGGCGACAGCATTGATTTCAAAGTAGGTACTATGATTGAAATTCCTCGTGCAGCTCTGACTGCTGACCGTATTGCTTCATCTGCTGAATTCTTCTCATTCGGAACGAATGACTTGACTCAGATGACCTTCGGATATTCTCGTGACGATATCGCTTCCTTCCTTCCGGTTTATCTGGAAAAGAAGATTCTGAAAGTAGACCCGTTCCAGGTGCTCGATCAGAATGGTGTAGGTCAGTTGGTACGTATGGCTACAGAAAAGGGCCGTGCTATCCGTCCGGATTTGAAATGCGGTATCTGTGGCGAACATGGTGGTGAACCGTCTTCAGTGAAGTTCTGCCATAGAGTAGGTTTGAATTACGTTAGTTGCTCTCCGTTCCGGGTACCTATCGCAAGATTAGCAGCGGCGCAGGCTGCTATTGAGGAAGCATAAGCAATATAGGATAATATTTGATTTAGGCTGTAACGAACTGTTTATCAGGCGTTACAGCCTAAGTTGTTTTTAGGCGGTTCGTGCATTTGTCCGCAAAAAATGAGCCAAATAAACGGTACTTGCATACACCACGCATACACTTTTGAACAGTGGCGCATACACCAACGCATACACCATTTAATAACTTATAAATCAATCTGATATGGCAACATTTAAAGTAGTCGTAAGAAAAAAGAGAGCTGACGGATTTTATCCAGTGTACATTCGTGTTGTCCACCGTTCAAGAATGGGTTATATTAAAACCGATAAACTCATTACGGACAAGCAAATCACCAAGAATGGCGAAATCAAGGATATTGTGGTCAACGAATATTGTTCACGAGAAATCCTACGTTATAGCGATATGATAAACCGTAAGGATGTCTCAAATTATTCTGTTGCTGAACTAATTGAATTCCTTATCCATTCAGATGAAGAAATATGTTTTAGTGACTATGCTACAAAATTCATTAACCGTATGGCCTCTGAAGGACATGAACGTAATGCTAAAAACTATCGCCTGGCTGTAAACCACCTCGAAAGATATTTGGGAACAACCAGAGTAATGTTTACCTACTTGTCATCTTCTGTTTTGACAAGATGGATTAATAGCCTTTCGTTAACGAACAGGGCGAAAGAAATGTACCCTACTTGTTTAAGACAGATATTCAAAAGGGCACTTATAGAACTGAACGATGAAGAACGTGGTATCATGCGAATCAAATACAATCCTTGGTTAAAAGTATCCATTCCAAAATCTGACAGTACAGTTCAAAGAGCCATCAGTGCAGAGGCGTGTAGAGAGTTTTTCAATCGTCCCCTACCGGAAACCAAAATGATTTCCTCTCTTCCGGAACTGGGCAGAGACGTGGCACTTCTATCCTTGTGTTTGGGCGGAATAAACACCGTAGATATTTTTGAGCTTAAAAAAGAAAACTATAAGGATGGAGTTATCGGATATAAAAGAGCTAAGACAAAGCACAGCCGGAAAGACGAAGCCTATATTGAAATGCGTGTGGAACCGTTCATTCAGGCCACATTTGACAAGTATCTTTCAGACGAGAATGATGAATATCTTTTCAAATTCCATAAACGTTACAGCAATCCGGACAGTTTCAATGCCAACGTAAACATTGGAATCAGAAAGATATGTGCCGATATGGGAATGAAGAAGGAGGATTACTACTGTTATTATACTTTCCGTCATACATGGGCTACAATTGCCCAAAATGACTGTGATGCCAATCTGTATGAAGTTGCTTTCGGCATGAATCACAGTCATGGACTGAATATAACAAGAGGCTATGTTAAGATAGACTTCACTCCTGCCTGGGAACTAAATGCCAAAGTGATTGACTTCATTTTCTTCAGCAGCAAGAAGAGCAAGCAAGGCAAGGCACGTGACTTCGAGACACCGGCAGACAAGATGTTCCGCATCACAAAGAAGATGATGATCTATGGCCGTGCATATTTCAAAGGTGACGTAATCGGTGAAATAACAGACATTGGTTTCAGTAATGTGGACCAAGTTATCGACAGACTGGTTGAACAGTTACCCAAGGATATTCCTACCGGATGTATGGTTCAGTTCCGTCTTATGAATTGTGATTCCAAGAAGGAAGTTGTATATGAAAGAAGCAAGGGAAAAGGTTTCATGTAATCGGCAAAACTGAACAAGCAATTAACACAAAGGGAGGATTCTACTTATCTTTATCAGAACCGTACCATTTCTCATATTGGTGCGGTTCTTTCTATTTGTCCGGTTGATTCCAGGGCATAATTTCACGGCCTATAATTATAGCAAAGACAAGTACGATGAGCTTCCATATAAGTATAAAGGTTTTCTTAACCAGCCATACAGCCAGACGTATGGCAATCCTCAAAAGCCAGAATATCAACTTCAGGAGCAGTATACCGATAATAAGTACCGGCAGCAGATATATAATCAACAGCAGTTCAAACATAATGTGTAATATTTATGAGTATAAGAGCTTATTAATTATATAAATATACTAAAAATCAATGAGATACAGAAAATTACACAACACTATTTTCTTGTTATTCGAGTAGATTTTTTACTGATTATCTGTGTTATATCACCATGATAACAAGGTATCTTCAGACTCTGATTACAGGGTTATTCTACCTGAATGTTTCTGCAATACAGTTCAGATAAAATAAGATTTCCTGATAGCCATTTCATCAGCTGAATTAGCTACATAATTATATTTTCCCTTTTATTGGGATTCCAATAACTTAGATAAGCAGGTTACTTTTATCATGCTATCATGGTATCGGGACTACATATTATATTGGATATAGGTTTTATGAGAACAATAGCCATTTATCCCAGATAACTACATCTTCTGTGTTTTTGAAACTTTGGTTTATCAAACCATATATATCGCAACATTATTTTCTGATTACTGAGATTCGTATTGTTCTAAAATTGAATAATACTTATAGCATCTATTTCTGAATACACGAAAATTAGTTTGATAAGTTTTAGGACTCTATACAACAATATTCCGCTATATGGATATTCCAAGACAACCGGATGCTACAGCACATGGTTAACAGGAATATGCCTCCAAAGAATTGTGTTGTTGATTTCGGTTTGCAACGGCTTTCTCTGGTAAATTTGGGTGTAATAATCATTCCCGGAAGGTATTGTTCTGACGTGCAGAGTTTTCCAAGCAAGTTGTACTTTTGTGGCCACAAAACTCCGTTTCGTACTCACAAAAGTAACTTGCCGAATGCTGGCGCATCGGAGCGGCAGGCCGCTGTTTCGCATGGCGAAAGATGGTCCGGGAAACCTAACCACCTTTGTATTCAAGCATGAAGAATCAGAGAAACAAGTACATCAAGGTAAGAATGACACCGGAGGAAGTACAACAGTTTAAGGAGAAATCTGCCACCTATTCATCTGTGAGCCATTATATACGCTCGGCATTGGCAGAGTATTCAAATATTGGTACCAAAAGGCAGCTCGAACTGATGAATGATTTGGGTTTGTTTTACCGGAAATATCAGAATGAACTTTCCTGGGCTGGAGGAAACCTTAATCAGTCGGTTAAACGTGCCAATGAGCTTGCGGTAGCCGGTTTACTCACACCCAGCTATATTCAGGAAGTTCTGTTACCGGTTATTCTTGAAACTCAGGAAACATTGAACCGAATAAAGAAAGACCTTGATTCTCTGACACAGAAAGCTGTCAGAATCTGAATTGCAGACTACACGATATTCAATCATTTCAGATATTATTATTGCGTAACCGTAGATTAATGAGCTTGAAGTATTTCGGTTACTCAGTCACTTAAACCTTGATAAATAAAGATTCAATATGATAGCAACCATATTACCGGGAAGCACGAACTTCCATGCTGTCGGTTACAATGAATATAAAGTATCGAAAGGTATTGCACGGCTTATCGAGATTCAGAATTTCGGTTCACTCGGAACTTTTCACAAACCTACCCCAAGTGAGTTGGTCGGTTATCTCCAGAAGTACAGTTCACAGAACAGCAGAATCAGGAAACCGCAGTTTCATGTGGCCATATCATGTAAAGGTCACGAAATGTCGGAAGATGAGTTGCTGGATTTTGCACACCAGTATCTCAAGGAAATGGGATACGGAGAATCCGGTCAGCCATTGCTTGTTTACTCCCATTATGACACAGAGAATACCCATCTTCATATTGTCACTTCAAGAGTGGCACCTGATGGAAGAAAGATTCAGCACAGTCATGAGCGCAGACGTTCTCAAGAAGTCATTGACCGTATTCTTGGTAACGACAGGAAGAAGAAAACGGAAGATGACATTAATTTGGCCAAGCAGTACACTTTCTCTTCATTTGCCCAATTCAAGTCTATAATGGTTTCCATGGGATATGAAGTCTATCAGAAAGATGGAAATGTATTCGTCAAGCATGGTGGAAAGGTTCAGAAGGAAATCCCTTTTACTGAAATAGAAAGTCTTTTCAAGAGCGGTTATCGGGAAAGGACACGTTGCCGTCAGCTCAGAAGTATATTAAAGAAGTACCGTGACGTAAGTTCCAACAAGGAGGAACTACAGAAGGAACTGAAAACGAAGTTCGGCATTGACATTGTATTCTTCGGCAAGAAGGATGCGCCATACGGGTATATGCTTGTTGATCATGCAAACAAGACCGTCATTCATGGTGCAAGAGTGCTGGCTGTAGAGGAACTCCTGGACTTCACTACTCCTGAAGAGCGGTTCAATCGGATAGAGGACTATATTGACCGATTACTGACACTTAACCCCAAAATTACCCAGAGTGAAATATACAGTAAAATCAAGAAACAGCGTGCCTATATCAAGAAAGGCATCATCTATTTTGATGGCCAAAGCCGATCGTTGAAACCTTTTATGGCAGAAGCTATCGACCGTAATAACCGTATAGACATGGTTGAAATGTTCAACCCGGCTACTGAGGCTGAACGGGATTTGCTTTGTATAATTTTTAATGTTTCCCGGACAGATCTGGTAGATATATCTCCGGAAAGAACACACTACTACACAGATGCAGTGAACCGTCTACGTGAGATATTCAATGATGAAACTATTTCATCCGTCAGGAGTAAACTATATGAAGAAGGTTTTACTGTCCGTCAGGAGGAAGATACAACTTATGCCATAAATTTCGGGCAGCATATCATTATAAATCTTACTGAAGAAAACTTCAATCTTGAACGGCTAAAGAAACAGTCTGTGAAGCAAATTGAACGGCAAAAATACCAGCAACAAACAAAGTCGACTTCACATTTCTCTGGCAAGACCAAGCTGCGTGATGTAGGTGGTGGCAGTCATAGCGAGAAACGTGAGTGGGAAGTTGGACAGAAAGGTAGCTATGATGATATCGATGATGGTAATTCAATGAAAAAGATAACATTATATTAAGTGACAATAGGAAAGACCTTACCACTCAACCCATTACTTTTGGACATGTTTTTGTGCAACTGTTATTGCATCATAACTTATTTCATCTTCAGCGCCTACCGCATCAAGAACTTTATCTGCTAACCACAATGTCAACATCTCTTTCACGTCTTGATGCAAGTATTCTGCAAGCTTAATCACCTGTTCACGCTTTGCTCGCCTATCACCTCGTTCAATCTTACTGAACATAGGTGTGTCTATCTCCAATAGTGCTGCCAATTGTCGTTGCAACACGCCCTGCTTATCTCTGAGTTCTCTAATCCTATTTCCAAATAACATAATGTTATGTTTAAGTTTCGATATTATATTGATTTACTACTCTGTCGTTAGTTTCGTCTAATTCAGACGGAATATTATTTGAGAAATTAAATCCGTCCATCTGTTTTGATTAGTTTATTTAATTTCATTTCTTTAAACAAATCAAACAAAAGCATAGAGACGTTACTTATCTGATCTCCCTCATTATGTCAATTATATTAAAGTTGACCATGGTTCGCAAAAAATATTCATTGCGATAGTGATACTGATATCCATACGTGGCAAGAGCCTTCTATAGAAGGTCAAGTATAAAGCAACTTCCATTGGTATAATACACAGATATCACTACTGTATTATTTTAGTTCTAATTCAAGCATATATTATAAATGAGCCTTTTACCCTCATGCTCAGGAGGTCTGCTTAGAGAAGAGATATCAGAAGTATCATAATTGATACCCAAATTAAATCAGCGAGTCGCTTACCCAATTGTTTCTAAAACTCTTCCCCAAAAGGAGATGTCTTTTTAGGAGCAGCCCCTTTGTTGCGAGACTGCTCAAACTATACATCACCATTGTTCAAAAAATAAAATTTATCGAACATAATTCTGTAAAATTTGATAGTTAGTGCATCACATGTTATCATCCCTGTTTGCTTCCGGGCTGGCATTCACTTACTCTCCCGCATTTGCAGTACCATCAGCATAAACGCATTTCACTTCTCTGTTCGGAATGGGAAGAGGTGGGACAACGTTTTGTTAACGCCTAATTATATATTGTTACTTTTACTATCTTTCTCAGAAAACCCCGAATCGAATGAGCGTTCCAGTTCCAATTCTGGACGAGTTAGCAGAATTGGCATTTCCATTCTATTTTCTAAGACAATCTCTTTAGAAGCATTTTTAGCTCTTGAAACAGCAAATTTTCTAAGATCAGTTATCTGTTTCTCCATAGTCTTAGAAAGAGGTACGGTATTTTTGATAGCATCCAAAATATGTATCATCTGTAATTTGGGAGCAATATTAGATTCTTGTGATTCTACATATGCAGTAAACATAGCTTCCTTTACACATTCTTCAATTTCTGCTCCATTAAATCCTTCAGCTTTTTGGGCTAAAATATCTAAAGCAAATGAAGATACATTTTGACGATTTTTTTGCAAATGTATGGAAAAAATATTCTCTTTTTCTTTCTGACTTGGAAGATCCACAAAAAAGATTTCGTCAAATCTGCCTTTTCTAAGTAGTTCTGGAGGTAGTTGATTAATATTATTAGCAGTTGCCACAACGAATACAGGTGCTGTCTTTTCCTGCATCCATGTTAATATTGTAGAAAATATTCTAGAAGTCACACCACCATCTGTAGCTCCACTTGATTGTACACCGCTAAGACCTTTTTCTATTTCGTCAATCCATAATACACATGGAGCAACAGCTTCGGCAGTTGCAATTGCTTTTCGAATATTATCTTCACTCGACCCTACAATACCCTGAAAGACTTTTCCTACATCTAACCGAAGTAAAGGCATATTCCAACTAGAAGCAATACTTTTAGCTATTAAGCTCTTTCCGCATCCTGGGACACCCAACAAAAGCAAGCCCTTAGGCTCTTTTAATCCCCAATCACGAGCTTCCTTGTCATATGCTAACTGCCTTTTTTTAAGCCACTCCTTTAAATTTTCCATACCTCCGACATCTTTTAGACTTTCATTTTTGGGAAAGTAATCCAAAATGCCCGATTTCCTAATAATCTGCTCCTTTTCAGAAGATACAGTAAAAGGAGACTTATCGTCAAAGCCATCCTTAACAGAGGCAAGGCAGTAAGCTAAATCTGCCTCCATTGATGTCATTCCTAACGCAGCATCTATCAGTCTATTTCTTAGGTTTGTTTTGAGTTCAACTTTTGACTGCTTCGCCACTATATCCAAAACTTCTCCCAATTCATTACGTTTAGGAAGTGGTATTTGTAATACAGTAATATACTTTTCCAATTCAGCAGGAAGTCTGTAAATTGACGATAGAATAATTGCATGGGTATTGTTATTTGTTGCTTCTGCAATTTTACGGAACATCAATTTAACTTCATCCCTTTCAATATGATTATTTATATCATCAAGAACAAATATATTTTTCTCCCCAGACTTTTTTGAGTTAAGAATATAAGCTAACACTTCAAGAGGGTTTTGCATACGCTCAATTCTTTTCTCTGTTTTATCAGGTAATATCTGAACAAGTCCATATACACAATCCCATTGATAGTAATTTACTTTCTTACCTTCTCTACGCAACAGCTCTACAATACCTTTAATCTTTTGTTTCGTTCTGTAGTATTCGTAACTATGAAGATATAATACAGGGTAGTATGCCCTAATCATTAGGATAAGTTTCTGAAAAACATCTTCCATACTATTATGAATTTTGATTTAAATTAATTGTTCTACGAGGCTTCATTTTACTTAAATATTTGGCAGGAACAGGCTTTTTTGTCATTACACGTTTGTTACCTAAATGCTGCTCCAATATATCCATAGCTTCATGAGCCTTTTCGTTTATATCATTTGGTAAATAGTCAGAATCTGTTATAATGGTCCCGTCTTTTAGTATAGTAAATTTAATAGAGGCAAAAGGTTCATCTTCTAGTGGGTCATACGATTTTGCCTCCATATAAAAACTAAACCTTTCTTCTTCTGTAGGTGTAAAAGTATAATTCGATCTATAGGTAAATCCGTATTTTTCAAATTCAGAGATTAAAGCATTTTTCGAGTATTCAGCATTGAGCTCTTGAAACTTTTCCTTTAATTCTTCTACTTTTACATATGCATTTGGCATATAATAAGTATTGTAAGTAACCTCGTTAGTTGACACATCTAATCTCAAGGCAAACTCACCATTGAAGTTAGAATCATTTCCAACTTCAGTAACCAATAATATATTGTTTTGCAAAGAATACTTCCATCCTAACGTCTCACATGCAGCCATTAAAACATTAGCATTCATTATTTGAGGGTTTCGTACAAACCTAGATGATTCAAATCTTGACATAATTATAATGAAAATAACAATTCTTCAATATTTTTTAATGGATCATGGTAATCATCTTTATTCAAAAAGATTTTATCTGGAAGCAATTGCTTTACCAATTTATTACCTAATCTGATATTATAAAAAGCATACAACTTTTCATCTATAGCTATAAATACACGAGAAGCTCCTTCTTGTTTATCTTTTAATATGTTGTATTTGAATAGTTTCCTTAATTCTGAGCTGCTCAATAAAGCAATCAACTTATCCTTCCACTTGTCCCCAATATTTGCTTTTATAGCATTATCGTATGACGACAAGTAAAAGAGAGCTGTGAGATGTTTTATAATAGATATTGAATCTGTGGGCTCTAGTTCATAGAAGGACATTGTTAAAGATAAAATCCTATCATAGGATTCTGTATTACCTACATCATTCTTCTTTTTAGGATTATATGAATCACTTGCATTATTCACCTTTGACTTCATTGTAGATGAATTAATTAGCTTCTGTAAGTGAATAATTACATTTTGAATATCATCACTTATGATAGAACCATCACATGCAGATGATAATTTAAACAATTTTGCCCTATAAAAACCAACCTCTTTTTGAGATAGGCCATTTGACATTTTACTCTCAATTTCATTCTTTAATGCCTCTATCTCTTTTGTAAGCAGTTCAGATTTTGCCAGTGCTCTACGTTCCTCAAGAATATTATCGTAATCAATAAATAATTCCTCAAGGTTAGCATCTTTTCTAAAATACTCAATCTTCTCATTTTTGTAGTTTTGTACATCACCTGAAGGCAATTTGGAAATCTCTTGCAATGCTTTTTCAATGTACTTTTCTGCAAATTGTTTCTTTGATAAATGATATTGATTAATTGCAGCTTGATAATGAGCTAGACACATCTCTTCTGTTCTAACATGAGTGATATTTTTAGGTGTCACAGAAAATGATAGAACGTTAAAACTCCCTGTAAACAATACACATTGACCATTTTTTACTTCAATAACATTCTTCTTATGGAATGCAGGAAGCTCAACATGAAAGAACTGCCTACCGTATTCAGTTTCCAAAGTTTCAAGTGCTTTTTGGGATTGGTTTCCTACCATTTTATCCTTGTGGCTATCAAGCCCTTCATCTGGAGAAGAGTATGATATGAATACTTTACCTCCTTGTTTAAGATAATTCTTGATTAAAGGAAGCCTATTGCGCATAAATGTACCATCTGCTACCCATGGACTGGATAACCAAATTTCATCAGGTTTGTCAGTTTGGAAGATATTATGCAATTCGGATTCAAATGCAATAGTATCATATAATGCACGTTTATGAAGCCTTTCTGAAAGGTCATTAGAATTAACCTCCTCTGTCTTTTTATTTTCTTCATTTGCTATAGATTGCTTATCCTCTTGCTCAATAAGTTTCTTTTCTGCCGTAATAATATTTGCCACATCTTCCTTTACCAAAGGATCAGACTTGGCAAGGTCTAAATCATTGTAAATCGTAAGGTCTTCACTCTCACTTGCAGCTTGAAGCATTTTGGAAAACAAAGTCTGTTTTAAATCTCCATCATCTTCAATTAATTGAGATAACTGAGGCAAAACACTCTGTGTAATATCGTCATAAACAATAGCCCTGACTTGTTTTGTTCTAATGCTCTGAACAAAACAAACTATCAATTCGTACTTATAAAAATTGTGATTTTGTGGGTCTGCATTCTGAAGAATAAATCTTCCCTTTGAACTCTGCATATTTGATGCTTGTATCTCAGAAAGCGCTTTTATTTCTTCAAAGCTTAGAGGGGTTAAAGATTCTTCCTCTTTTAAGAAATCTGATTCATTGATAAGTTGAATATCATCAGATGGGATACAGTCACGTAATCCTGCAAAAGAATGATTATTATTTAAATACCAAAGTTCAAAATCGGAACTAAATGATTTCATTCTCTCACCATGAGAGGCAAATTCTTGTCCCTGTTCCGTGATAAAATATGCGGACTCGTCGCCCGTCACAAGATTGTATCGAATCATAGAGTCAATAGCATTACGAATCATCTTTTGTTCAGCAATGTCATGCTCTATATCCAATCCTAATATTTTGCCAATATTGGAAAGTGATGTTTGTCCGTCAATACTAATTATTCCAACAATGGCTTTCTCAAATGCTGAAATTTTTTCCGGTTTGTTTGTAACTCCTTTATATAACTGAGCTACAAATTTAATAGTATATGGTATATATCCGATAATGAGTTCAGATATTGCTTTATTTTTATCAATGACATTATTGAGGCGTTGATCCAACGTCTCTTCAATAGTTTCCTTTTTGTCAAAATCCTCTTTTAGAGGTTGTGACTTAAACTTCTTAGACTTTGGGGTAAAATTTTTGTTTCGTCCCTTGTTATATGTATTTTGTTTCATCTTACCAAATGTTGAAGTTGTTTAATATCAAAATGGTCCATCTCATCAATTGATTTTTTATAATGAGCATTTTCTCTAAAGAAGTCTCTATTCCCAATGACAATTAGAAGTCTTCTTGCACGAGAGAAACCGACATTTATACGCCTAATATCTTCAGCAAATCCGTAATGCTTCTCTTTATTGCTTCTCACGGTTGAAATTATGATTATGTTACGCTCCATACCTTGGAACTTGTCCACTACATTAATTCTACAAGGAAGTGACTTGTCAATTTTTCCATCCTTGTACATTTCTTTAATTTTACCATATTGTGCTCCATAGAAAGTTATTATACCTATTTCTTTATCTTCTGGTTTTTCTTGAGAATCCATAAACTTTTGGAAACCGTCTGCTTTTTGCAAGGCTTTAATGACTGTTTTAATAGCATCTAGTTCACCGTAATTTACATATGATGTAGAGCCACTCGGCTGGCTTTCATATGTATTTACATTAACCCAAATAGCATGTGTTTGTGGTTCAATAAACCCAGGAATAGTAAGTCCATGATAACGACTTCCTCTAGCATTATATTGTTCATTATCCATGTCTTCATCAGCAAGTCCACATTTCAGACCTTCTTCAAGTTCTTCACTATAGAAATGACCAATCGTATCCATAATCTTTTTATGCATTCGGTATTGTGTATCCAAAGTTGCGACTATTGATGGTTTGAGTTTGAATGCTGTTCTAAATAATATTTCAAATTGTGACTCCTTGAAGCTTTCGATGGTTTCTGCCAATACTTTTTGATTTGCCTTTTTCAAGGATGTTATGATGTTATTTTCATTCATCATCGGTGGAAGCTGTTTATGGTCACCTATGATGATGATTTTCTTTCCCCATACCATAGGTACAGACATCTCCAATGGTGTAGCCTTACTTGCTTCATCCATAATAACAACATCAAAAGCATTCTCATTGTTACCAAACAAATATTTATATATTTCTTGAAGTTGTTTGGAGCCACATATACTACAAGTGGCAGCAACAAGATTTACATTACTCTTATATGCTTCATAGAAATACTCTCTTGTATTGCGATCTCTGACAGTAAGATCCCTCTTCCATTGATTTATAACAGATGCATACTTAGTATCATCTGTCATGCCTTTAAGAATGGAGTCTATCCAAATGTTTGTACCATTGTCTTCATTCTCAGCACTTGGTTTAATACACCAATCTTCCATAAAGTCCAACATGTACCTTTTTGCTTCTATTCCGATTTCTTTCTCCGTTGATGCATTCTGGATTCGTACAGGTCTAATACCTCTACGCCCCTGCAATCTTTCAAGAGCATTGTCAACTGCAAGGTTAGTTTGTGAAGTTAGAAGAATCTTCGAATCAGGTTTCTTAAGTATTTGTTGCCATATAATCTCTGCAATAACAGTTGTCTTACCTGTACCAGGAGGGCCTTGAATAATTGCAATATCAGGAGCAGAAACAGCTTTTGCTACAGCCTCCAATTGCTTATCATTAAGGAACTTTTCAATTTTTGTTTCTGTTATTCGTTTCTTAACCTCTTCAAGATTCTCATCAAATTCACCTGCATATCTGGGATCAAATAGGAAGTCACATAATCTTGGATTAGCAGGTGCAGGAATCCTTTTAGTTTTTGAATGTGGATAGAACTGGTTTGGATTGGTAATTCGCAACATTGAATCGGCCAATCTTTGTAACTCAGAAGATTTGCCAACCATTGGAAATTGCAAGTAGTCTCCAACATGTATAAATCTCTCAACTCGTCCTTGGGCATTGCGATCCTCCATGTATTCAATAAATTCTGAGCTAATTTCAAATTTAATACTATTGAGTTTTCTTCCAATGCATTTTCCTAGCTTCAAAGCATTTTTCAGCATTTGAGTTCTGTTATTTCTCAGTTCTTTAATTTCATCATAATCCTGATACTCTTCCTCATATGCCAAATCTATCGCTTCATTAATAGCATCATATTCATTAGCCTTGATGAGATTTACGTTCTCATTTATATAACCATTTCTAAGATTCTTTTCAAATTTTATATTTAATTGATGGTCAAACTCAAAAGACAATATAGTTTTACCTTCATCATTTAAATCATATTCATTTGTAAGCAAAGATGGGTATAAAGTTATACTAGAGTTGATAGCATCATGAAATGAAGCTAATTCTTCCAACTCAGTATACTCAATAGTGTAATTGAGAACCTGACATGTTTCATCATTTTCAAAAGAGGCTGTAAAAGAAGGAGCAATCTCAGTTATTTTTTCCGCTACCTCCTTATAAACTTTCTTACAATAGCTAATATCATCACTTAATAATTTGATAGCAACAGAAGGATGATATTCCGGTTCTTGAATACTTAAAGATTCACCACAATGTTGGCGAACTTGAGAAAGTAATTCTATATAGTTGTTATAATCAGCTGGATAAAATTCAACCAATCCTGATGCTGCTTTAACTCTAATCCGTTTGTTAGAAACAAATTTTAACTGCATTTCACGCAACAATCCCTTATTCGGAATTACAAAACAGCCATAGTCGTATTCTTTTTTTATGAAGGTCTTATTATCATATGCAGCAATAACCTTCTGGTGCATCTCGTATGCAGTGTTGAAAAAAGAATAAGAATCATTAGAAGTAAAAATATATGAATTCCCACTTACAGAAAGACCTTCAATTTGCACATCTGGTCTAAAATCTGTAGGTGTAAAGATAGCTCTGCAAGCAGCAATTCTTATACTTTGTATTGCTTGAGAGTTAAAGTTAAGATAACTTTTTCCCTGAGTTTTTATAAGTAGTTGACCACTAACAGAATCAAGTACATCTATCACTCCTGGCATTTCTTTAATCTCAGATATAATTGAAGCTATATTTTGGTTGCTTTTAAACGATGCGACTATAACAGTCCTGCGTTCAGTTGTCAATGTTTCAGGATAATCAGATTTTATTAATTCTTCTAGATATAACGCTTGACTATCATTGTTAAAGGTATATACCCCATCTGCATAGCTATAGTTCGGATCATAATCATTTAGGTTTGAATTTATACTCTCCAACAAATCATCAAGATTTTCTGACGACTTAAGTGTTAAACTACCAGAAAGAATATGCTTTACATCTTCAGCTACTTTATAGCAGTTATCAGCAGCTACATTTGATAACTCTTCAAGAATTTCTTCTGTTATATCAACGTAACCGACAAATGATATTTCTCCTTTATTATTTGTTACAAAATCTATATTAGGATTACGGTATTTTGTAGCTTGAACACTTTTTATAGCTGAAGTCAATCTTTCCTGAAGAGTTGGAGCTTTAACTTTTAATGTTAATGTATTATACGTGCGGTCATTATAGTGCTCTTTCTCTATGCTTCCGACTTCTTCTACAATAAATAATTCCTTCTTATCTGTATTTAAAGCTCTTTCACCATCAATATATGCTTTCCACATTTTTCGAGATTGTTCTCTATTTATCTCTCTTACTGGTTCTTTCAAGGAAAGAAGACTAGTACAGAAATCCTTGATTTCACGATATGATGTCATAAGGTCATTGCGATCGAGGAAATCCATTAGATTGTGATTAATATATTCTTCAGCCATGAATTTCAGATTCATGCTCTTATATTCAGAAGAATCAGTTGGGACAACAAATTCCTCGTCTGAGATATAGTTTAACGAGAATTCAGTTAGATTTTGTCTTGGCGTAACATATATAGATAACTTCAATTCTTCGATAATAAACTGATATTTTCGAAAGTCTTTCTTGTTCTTTCCTTTATAAATAATTTTGCATTGATGGACACCAAGAATAGATTCGAAGATTTCTTTTGCTGTCTGAGTTGTAGATTTAAGATAATTCTTGCTACACTCAAAGGCTTGTTGAGAGTATACAATAATACATGGTGTTGACTCCAATACCTCTGTAAATAATTCTTCCGTGAATGTTCTATCTAATTCAGCCATATTATTTTATTTTAGATAAACTATACTTATGTTTCGGTCGTACATATTTAATTGAGCACGTATAATTTCTTCATTTTCAATAAGTAAAACTACGCCATAATCCGCAAATGAAGTTCCCATGCTATCATACCCATAACCACGAAGTTGAACTATATTGTCGCTAACATTAGTAATGCGCATACGTTTTGGAGACATCTGTATATTGTTCTGCCACAAAGGATGTATACCGTCTAAGTTAAACATAGTGACTGTATATCCTTCTCCATCTTCAATATTTTTTTCTATGACTAATCTTCTGTTTGCTCCATAGTTATGGCCAGATATATCTTGATTATTTTGAAATCTTACGTGATCTGAAGAGGTGAAAGCAACAGAACCTTTTGGTGGGAAATTATTGCCTTCTATGAGATTTTTAATGAATTTATCCATTGTTATTTATTTTGGGTACAAAGTTAATTAAATGTCCAAAAAGTGACAAGTTTATATTTGTACAATGTATGAGTATTGTTACACGAAATCACACGACATAAACAACTATTGTACAATGTAATGTACTATTGTAACTTTTATAGTTAAATAAAACATGCTATTCAAATTTCATCTATCTGAATATTCCGGTTTATCCATCCCAAATCACAAATGTGTTGCACATTTCTTACCTGAAAATCTTGGTTAATACATTTGTCACAAAATCAATCAATACTTGAAATGATACAGACTCCGGTTATAGTGACATTTGCCAATCAAAAAGGAGGTGTAGGAAAAACTACCCTTTGCGTAACCTTTGCCAACTATCTGGTGACAAATGGTGTAAGGGTTGTAGTGATTGACTGCGACTTCCAGCACTCCATCATGAAATGCCGTAAGGCTGACATCAGAAAATATGGCGAACAGGAAATGCCATACGAGGTATGGGCATATGAAGCCAACGACAAGGCGATGATGACTTCCCTTATGGAGAAGCTGCACAACGATCCTGAAATCGACGTTGTACTTATGGATTCTCCCGGCAGTCTGAAAGCGGAAGGGCTGATACCCATATTCGTCAACTCGGATATCATTATTGTTCCATTTCACTATGATCTGATAACCGTTCCGTCCACGGCTAGTTTCCTCATGTTTGTTGACCGGCTGAAAAAAGCTGTCGGTGAAAGGATGAAGGCCAGACTCTTCATCATTCCCAATTTGAACGACGGAAGAATCGGCAAGCGTTCAGAACTGCTTATCTGGGACAATGCAAGGGATACCTTCTCCAACTATGGATACGTCACTGCGAAGATTCCCAAACGTGCGGATATGGAACGGTTCAGCACCATGGCGGCACTGGATATGCAGGCCGCTATCGTTACACCGGTCTTTGACAAGGTCTATCAGAGTATCTTCGATACACTTCAACCGATAAGGGAAAAAGAACTCAAAGGCATACAGCTGACGGAAAATCTGAATCCCAAACCTAAGAAGAAAAAGAAGGCACAGCAGTCTGATGAAGCTTCACAGGACAGTAACGAAAATCAGAATAAAGAACCAGAATAATCAGTAAACTTCAATAACCATAGCACTATGAGTAAGGATATACCGGAAATAGATGACCTGACAAGAGGCATCAATGATTCAGAACTTATATTGACGGAAGATACCGTAGAAACACAGGTTGAGCAAAGAGAAAATAATAATGAAACACAGGAAAAGGATACTGCTGTTTCCTTTTCGGATACAGGATGCTGGGATGACTTCATGGAATTCCTTCAATCGGACGGTTCGGGAACGGACAAAACTGAAAGGCTTGTCTGCAAGCTTGACCGTGACCTTGCGGATTCACTGGACGACTGCGATATACATGGCAGATGTCGCTCTGACCTGGTGAATGCCATCGTAAGGGCATTCTTCAAGTCATACCTGCTACGTCTGGCAGAATACAGAAGGGAAAAGAAATCTTTGTTTAACAGTTATAATCTGTAGGATATGAAAAAGACAGACTGGACTGACAGGATGCTGGCCGCTCTTGTCGAGCTGTATCCGGTAGAGACCACAGCCTATACCGCTGCCGTTCTTAATCTGAGCGAATCGACCGTCAAGCAGAAAGCCCGTGAACTTGGACTTGTAAAAATGGCCAAATCCAGATGGATGGAGCGTGCCGACTATATCAGGAACCACTTTCAGGAGTGTTCCTTCTCTGAGATAGGGAAAGCTCTCGGCATTACCCGGATGAGTGTCGGACGCATAGCCGCTGCACTCGGACTGAAACGCAGCAGTGAAGAGAAACACCTGATTTCCTCACGTATCCGTACCCAGATGGTAAAGAGGGAAAGACGGCGTATCGTCTTCGGACTGGAACCCATAACCGGTATCCGTGTCATTTCAAACAGGGCGAAGGTAAGGGTGCGCTCAAACATGAAGTCAAACGGATACATCATCAGTGAGGAACACAACGTGATTTATTATACCGGCACTACGGAACGCAGGGAACGTCTGGAAAGCCGGGGTATCAGACTGGGACTGCATATCCTTCCGTTTCCGGAGGACTGTTCCGCTTTTTCATCCAACATCATATTACAACAGCCATGCAGTACGGACAGATAGTATTCCTTCTCTTCGTGGCAATGGTATTCTACTATGCGGCAATGATTTTCATGGACTTCCAGAGGGCAAAGGCCGCACAGAATGCCGAGCAGGACAGCCATAATGAAGAGGACATTGACATATCGGAAGAGGCACGAAGCTTCAGACCGATAAGAATAAACCGGGATGAACCTGATTCCAAAGAAGAAAGTTCAGAACAGAATAATACAGGGAATCCCGAACCTGAGAATGAAAATACTGATTCTGACGGTACAGAGAAATCTGCATCCAAATCAGAATCTTCCAGACACGTTTACCGGGAGGCCATCATGACTGACGGCATTCTGGTTGAGAATATCATTCAGGAAATAAACAGACTGGCAGAGACCGGTACAAGTGACCTCGGTGCCGTTATCTTCAGCTGTGAGAATGCCTGATATTATATACCGTTCCTTTAGTGACATCTGTTTCTTTGGCGATGAAATCATTTAACATTATTCAGAAATGCAGATAATAAAGAAAAGTGCCCGGAATCTTACGGAACGTTTCATCGGTTCAAGTTTTGGACAGAAGTGTGTGGTGGCGGCAATTGCACTTGTTATTTCCACATCCAATGCAATGGCAGGAAGCAAGGGTGCAGCTGGTTTTACCAAGGCCACTCAGGAAGTCAGTTCCTACCAGACTCCGGTATCGAACCTGATGAAGGCCATTGCAGCCGTTATCGTCCTGGTCGGTGCCTTCAACGTCTATTTCAAGATGCAGAACGGAGACCAGGATGTGAAGAAGACCATCATGCTTACCATCGGAGGCTGTATCGCATTCATCGCACTTTCGGAAGCTCTTCCGCTGTTCTTCCAGTAATCCTTACCCGGCATGACAATGAATCAGGAAGGATACCCTGTGTTCAAGGGATTGCAGAAACCGCTGGAGTTTATGGGCATACGCGGCCGTTTCCTTACTCTGGCAGCGGCAGCCATAGGCGTATCATTCGTAGGCTTCATCGGTTTCTCAATCGCCTTGGGGAAGGTTGCAGGTTTCATAGCCATGATGGTCATGGCACTGGTGGGACTGATAACCATCTACATCAAGCAGCGTGGAGGACTCCACAACAAGAAAAGGGCAAGAGGCATCTATATCTACAGAAGCCTGAGAAAAGAACAGTAAATCACTTTATACAGTATGGCACACAAAAGGAAAAGAATTTTTGACGGACTCTATGCGCAGCTGGAGGAGACGGACGGCAATGTCGTGCTGTTCTCGGCCAGAGGCGAGCCGTCCGTTATCTTCGAAATAACCAATCCGGTCCAGCAGCTCTGTACGGATGCGCAGCAGTACATGCTGTTTCATGACGTGCTATCCAATATCCTTCAGACCATCGGTGAGGGATATGCACTGCAGAAGCAGGACATTCTGTGCAGACAGGCATATCATCATGACGTACCGGACGATGCGGAGTTCCTGACAAGGAGCTATTTCAGATACTTCGAGGGAAGGGAGTTCACAGAGATAAGGACTTTTCTTATCCTTACCCAGGAGGCTCAGAAGAACCAGTTCATCCAGTACGACCCGAAGAGATGGCTCGATTTCCATTCCAAGGTATCAAAGACGGATGATATTCTGACCGAAAAGCATATCCGGCACAGAAAGCTCGGCAAGGAGGAAGTCAGCGAGTACTGTCACCGTTTCATGGCATTCCAGTTCCGGCACGGACCGTTCTCAATGACCAACTTCAAGGCTTCGGACGAATATCTCAGGACTGGTGACCGTATCATCCGTTCCTATCCGCTGGTGGATATTGACGAGATAAACCTGCCTTCCATGGTAAAGCCGTACACGCAGATGAACATCAACGGATACGGAATTGCTACAGACCTGCTTTCTTTCCTTACCGGCGTCCCCTACTCGGACTGTGTGGTGTTCAACCAGGTCATTCAAATACCAGGACAGAGGAAGCTGCTGCGTAAGCTTCAGGCCAAAGCGAAGCGTCACGGTTCCATGCCGGACCCGAGCAACCGTATTGCCAAGGCTGACATTGAGGAAGTGCTGGACAGGCTGGCCGTTGACAGTACCATGCTTGTGTACTGCAACTTCAACATTCTGGTGAGCTGTCCCCCTGACAAAGTAACTCCTGTAACTTCCTTTCTGGAGACAAAGCTGTATGAGTGCGGCATCATGCCGTCAAGAACAGCCTACAATCAGCTGGAGCTTTTCATGGACAGTTTTCCCGGTAACGGCTATGCTTTCAACCCGGACTATGACCTGTTCCTGACGCTTTCGGATGCTGCCCTGTGCTTTTTCTTCAAGGAGCATCTGAAGGAGTCTGAGGATACACCGCTGACCACATACTACACCGACCGTCAGGGGTTACCTGTATGTATCGACATTACCGGCAAGGAAGGCAAGAAGAAAATGACGGACAATGCCAACTTCTTCTGTATCGGCCCTTCCGGTTCCGGCAAGTCGTTCCACATGCATGTCATATGGACTAAAACGCATCGAAAAGAACTCCAAACAAAACTTAGAAAAGCGTCATAAAACGCTCATTGTCAATACATATTCATTAACATAACGCTCCAACCGCCTATTGCGAGTTTCATCCGTTTATAGTAATTTTGTACCACGGTTGTACCATGGGCAGAGGGACACACGGTTCTTAATGAGGGTTCTTATTTCCTCTTATTTCCCCTTGTTTCCTCTTAAAAGTTTCCGTCAAGGACCATCCCCCATGAGTCACTTCAAAATTCAAAAATAACGGTAAAAATGAATACTACAACTCGCATTCCGATCGTGCTGATGTCAGTAGAGGAAACAGCACAGGCAGTAAGCATCAGCGTCAAGACAGTACGCAGTCTTATTCGTCAAGGCAGGCTCAGAGCCGTAAATTTAGGTACGCGCATGACAAGGATCTATTTGCAAGACCTTCTTGAAATAGCCAAGGAACAAGGTTTTCAGGTGGTTCTCCCTTCTTCCCTATCGTTAGAAGGGACAACTTCCAAGAATGCACAAAGGTTGAAAGATGCCGAGACAGGGGCAGTCAACAAGTTGGCAAAGTGTCGCAAGACTCCCAGAGCTGGTGAAAGAGCACCTGATGGAGTAACTCACGACACCCATTACACAATGGCAGAGGTGTTGAGCAACTATAATATCAAGTATGGCAGATTCTATGAAGTCCGCAACCGCTACCAACTCCAATCAGTCCATGCATGGGGTACGACATGCTTCAAGAAAGAAGATGTAGAGAGGGTCATCGGGCTTTACAATGAAGAACAGGGAAAGAACATTTCCGATGACTGGTACACCTGCTTCGACATCATGAAGCTTTACGGATTGGGCAAGACACAGGTACGCAGATTTGCAGAAACTCATGGAGTGAGAATCCGAAAGTTCAAAGGCGGAAGAGCCAACTACTATCTGAAAGCAGATTGGGAGGCAGCACGCAAGAAGGCAGAGAAAAGCAGCACTTCGACCAAGGCAAAGCGGAAGTGAGAAACAAACTCATATACGACCCATGCCGTTGCAAATGGTCTAAAACTGCTATCATTGACGGGCGAAACAAACCCCAAACGCAGAGAAACGGATATAAGATAAAATGTGCTACTGAAACCCCATTTAAGTCCGATTTTTAGCGTAAAATCATACTCAAAAGCAAATTCAGGTTAAATTCAGACAGTATTTGAAGCCATCATTACTTTTCTCTTTTCACGGCAATCTAACTTTGCATCGGATTTGAGAGTTAAGACGTTGCAACAAAGGCTATTCGCATCCACAGATACATATCATAAACAATAATAAAATAGTAACAATATGACAAACATTTGTACAAAGGTCACCGTGCGGAGACGACCTATTAAGAACGGACAGACTTCCCTCTATTTGGATTTCTATCCTCCAGTCCGCAACCCGAAGACAGGCAAGCTCTCACGCAGGGAGTACCTTGGTCTTTACATCTACACCAACCCTGTTGAACGCTTCCAGCAGGAGTATAACAAGAGTATGATTCAGAAAGCGGAAATAATCAAGTGCCGCAGGACTGAGTCCATCATCAATGAGGAATATGGCTTCCTCGACCGCAACAAGGGCAAGGAGTGTTTCTTGGAATACTTCAAGAACCTCATGATTGAACGTGGCAGCAGCCAGAACTGGGCAACCGCCTACATGCACTTCCACAACTACACCCATGGTGAGTGTCGTTTCTGTGACCTTACAGTTCCGTACTGCCAGGGGTTTCTTGACTACCTGCTGTCGGATGCCTGTATGCACAATGGCAAACGCATGATGGGTACGACTGCCAACAACAACCTTACCAAGTTGAAGTGCATCCTTGCCATTGCTTACGAAGACGGACTGCTCAAAGAGAACATTGCCAAGAAACTTGTGCGTGCCAAGGCTCATGGCAACAAGCGGCAGTTCCTCACCAAGGAAGAACTGTTGCAGTTGTCTCAGACTCCATGCAAGAGTGATGTCCTTCGCCGTGCTGGTCTCTTCTCCTGCCTCACTGGTCTTCGCCTCTCTGATTGCATCAGACTCCAGTGGGAGAACATCGTCAAGTTGGCTGATGGCGGCTGGGGAATGGACATTATCACAAAGAAGACTTCCACCGCTGCAATCCTGCCTATCAGCGAAGAGGCTCTGCAACTATGTGGTGAGCGAGGCACTGGGCAGGTATTCAAGAACCTCACGAACAGTACAGTGACATTGTACCTCAAACCGTGGATAAAGGCTTCCGGCATCGAGAAGCACATCACATTCCACTGCTTCCGACATACCTTCGCCACTTTACAACTAGCAGAGGGAACAGACATCTACACCGTGAGCAAGCTGCTTACCCATAGCAATCTTGCCACTACTCAGGTGTATGCCGATGTGGTGGACGAACTCAAACGTGATGCGGCAGAACGTATCTCGCTCAAAATACCAACCAAAGCAGAGAGTGACCAGACATAAGTGAATAACATAATCAGGATAACAAATGGAAGATAACAAATCACTATCGTTCGACCAACTGCCCAGCGCAGTTGGCGAACTTCTGACGAAGGTCAATACAATGATGACTCGTCTTGATGACATTGGTCAGAGAATAGGCAATGCTCCGAACGAGGATAACCATGTTCTTATGGACATCAGAGAGGCAAGTGCCTTTGTACGAAAGAAGGTCTCTTCGCTCTATGCTTACACATCCGAGAGGCGCATCCCTTTCTACAAGAGAGGCAACACGCTTTACTTCTTCAAAGACCAGCTGATAAAATGGATTGAGTCAGGTGGCTCTTGGGATAAGCCCTACGAACCGACCCAGGAGGAACAGGCAGACTTCGAGGCTCATCTGGCATTGTTGCAGAAGAGCAAGAAGAACAAGCCTGCCTCCATGAAGAAGGACAAGGAAGCGAGATTACCCAATGGAGAAGAATGACATGATGGATAATAGACTTATGGTATCTACTTTTTTTACGAAAGGGAAAAGAATAACCATTCATTCTCTCTTTGCTGAGTAATCCGTTTCACTTATAACCAGTTTTTCAAGATGAGTAACCAAAGCATAAAATACGGAATCCTGCTGACCAAGGAGCAGCTCGATTTCTTGAAGGATGACAGGCAGGGCTTCCACCGCATGACCGCCTTCGACACTTTTGTATCAATGGCTTCCATCAAGCCGAGTGTTTATCGGAAGACAGGCTTCTCCGCTTCACTCTCCATAGGGCAGTTTGCAATCTCCACGGTTGAATTGTCTGCCCTCTGGAAGTGTGACCGCAAGACAGTGGCAAAGGTGGTGGAACTGTTCAATCAGGTGGGTATTCTCTCAACCGAGAGGAACAACCGCACCTCCATTCATACGATACTCTGCATCGCCTTTTGGTACGTTGACGGCATCAAGGAAGCCGTCAAGAACCCCTTCTATAACCGTCAAGTCGTGACTTCCGCCACCCAAGAGAAACCGGTGTCCGATGTCCCATCCGATACCGCTTACTCTTCGGGAAGCAATCTTTCCAATGGCACAGGGCAGCAGAAAGACAGCAGCGTCAATCCTGCCACTGCTGACATTCAGCAGCCCCATGTTCCAGCCTCTTATAATACTGCTTCCCCTTCCGTTAATTCTCATGTCATCGGGGACGAACTTTCAGATCCTTCTCCGATACCACAAGACTTCAAACGAAGGGAAGAGAAAGGTGATACCTGTTTTGAGTATGAGGTTGGACAGCCGTCAGAAGATGATTACAACCAAGGCGAAGATACTCCATCTGTTGAACTGCTGCCGTCTCCTGTCTATGATGACGAGGGCTGTCTCTTGCAGCCTCCAGCCGATGAAAGTCTCAACGAGGAGAACACGGAGTGGCAAGACGCACACAACACCCCAAGGCACTCATGATGCCATTTCTCCTTTTCCCTTATTTCAACTATTGACAGTCATAACAGACACGCTATCCAGGAGCCGCCACCTCTATTAGCCGTAGTTTTTTCGGAGGTCTAAACAAGAAGTACCAGTGTCAGACGGTTTCGCTTCGCCCACCGCTTCCTACTGGCATTCTTGAATGTTCGCAGGCTCACATTGGCTGTCCTGTTATATCAGAGTATAAACTTTACAAACCCCATTTACAATGGCAAAAGTCAAGAATAACAACACGGAGAAGACCTCAATGAAGAGACCTCCGAAGACCAGACACATTGACGTTCGTTTCACAGAAGAAGAATACGATGAGGTGGTGCATAATGCCCGATTGTCAGGCAGGAGCAAGAGCACCTATCTCCATGACTTAGGCATCGGTCACAAGCCGTCCCTACCCATGACCGAAGGGCAGGAGGAAGCCTTGAAGGGCTTAATCGGGGCAAGGTCTGAACTGGTTTATGTGCGCAATGCGCTTCATGCCCTGCCACAGACCGAGAGATTGAAACTCTTCAAGAGAGCCGACTTCATGGAGCGTTGGCTACAAGGCATCAACACCCTGATAGAGGAACTGAGCCGCATTAGGGACAAATTCCTAAATATGTTATGATAGCTAAAGCATCAGCAATTCAGCATGGTCAGGCAATGACCAATTACGCAACCAAAAACAACCGTGCTGACATCATCAAGACCAACCATCTTAGCGAAGGTCTGCCCCCTATGGGCATGTGGGACGAAATGGTTCTGCATCAGTCCATGTTCAAGCAGAGGTACGCCAAGAAGCCCATTGAACTGACGTCCATCCGCTTTGAGCTTTCACCATCTGAGGAAGAGGCACGGAACTGGTCGATGGAAGACTGGAGGAGATTCCTTGACGAGTTCATCCGTGAGATGGATGGCATCTCCAAGGTGAACCACATAGGGAAGAAGAAGGGCAAGGCTGCAACTTCGGTCAAGCCGACCAACATCGCCAACTCGCAGTATTTTGCCGCCCTTCACCGTGACTCCAGGAGTGGCATTCCCCACCTGCATCTGGTGGTGAACCGCATCGACATGGATGGCAATCTCAATGATGTGAAGTTCATCGGTGAGCGTGCCGTGATGGCTGCGAAAGCCGTCAATCAGCGTCATGGCTGGAAGGATGCCATGGAGATTCGTCAGGAGCGTATTGCAGAGGTGACCAAAGCGTGTATGGATGTGCTGCGCTCAATGCCGTTCTTTGACTGGGATGAATATGCCGACCGATTGAAGGCAAAGGGATATGACATCGAACTAATCCGTGACAAGACTGGTCAAGGCAGGGTGCATGGCTATCGCTTCAAGTTCGGCAGAACGACCATCAAGGCATCAGAACTTGGTGTAGGCAGGAATCTCACCGCATCGAAAATCGGGAATACTTTCCGTAAGCTGCACCCACAGACAACCCCTGTTGCAGTTGGTCAAAGACCTGCTTCTTCTGTTCCAAGCGCTACTACATTGGACAGCCGAAATACGGCATTTTCAAGTGGTCAGTCTCGGACAGTCGTTGATGGCAGACTTGTCCTTCCTGCCAAATTGAGAAAGATTATTGAGGTTGATGGCGAGCGTTTCAACATAGTCATGCAAAGAACCGCATACGATACGATGAACAGTTGTATCGAAGTCCCTGAGAATGGATCTGCAAGCCACACTGACATTCTGAATGTGGCTATGTTGCTCTTCATGAACTATCTCGATGCTGCCACATCAATGTCTGAGTCCTGTGGTGGCGGTGGCAGTCCTGGCAGTGGTTGGGGACGTGATAAGGACGATGATGACCGTGATTGGGCAAGACGCTGCGTAATACAAGCAAACAGACTCTGTAAGCCGATAAAGAGAGGCATGAGACGATAACTTTTCAAACAAGAACGGTATGGGAAGAAACAAGAAGGATGCCACACAGGATGTGCTTAACCTGTATAATCAGATGCAGGAGGACGAGAACACCGAGAGTGGCAAGGAAGAAATCAAAGTGACCCTGGAAGAGATTGAATCAGCCAAGAAAGCACTCTATGAGGCAAAGGAGGAACTGGGCAATGTCTATAGGAGGTTGGAATCAACGAGAATGGCACTTGTGGCTGCCCACAGGAGTACGGACAACATCGTGGATGGAATATGCCATGCCATAGTAAGGGCTGAGCAAAGCAACCTCAAAGTAGGCATCAACGATGAAGGACTTGCCCAATTGGACGAGCGGAACAACACCGCCATTTCAGCTTTCAAGCAAGCCCTTGACGAGCATGAGAAGCGGATAAAGGAGTTGTTCGCTCACCAGCAGAAGGAACTCAAACGAATCCGCAATATCGAGGAGGGTGCATACTTCAACGGTCGCACCTATGCCTGGATGTTCGGCTTGGCTTTTGTAAGTTGGGCAATCATCTTGGTTGAAATAACCATTTGGATATGTATCAAACTTTTTTAGCAAACTCAAAACATCAGAATCATGACAGACAACGAATACAGCAAAACAAGAAAAGCCGCTGCCGATGCCCTTATCTACTGGGCAAAGACAGGCATGAGACAGTTCACCATGCGGGACGCAGTAAACGACTATCTGGAGGCGAGCGGTGCTAACCGCCCCTCCATCGGTGGCGAAGAGACCATCCTCGCACATCGTAAAATTGCCACCAGTCGTCTGACTATCGACTGCATCTATGCGTTGACAAGGTCAGAACTTACAAAAATAGATAGGGAACTTGAAGCAATTGCCAATGATATTCCAAAGGAGAGAAATGGGCTAAAACGCTAAAAGAACGACAACCGACTTATTATAGGATGTCATTTATAATAAGTCGGTTACAGATGAATAACATACCATTATTTCACTATTTATGGTCGCATTTCATATCCTCGTTTAAAACATTAAATTGTACATTTTTCACAAGGTTTGCCCAATCTCTAAATTTCATTTGTGGTAAATCACCATAAAACTGTTGCGTCACCTTTATTGCCTCTAATGTATGAGGTGTATCTGTATTGAGAAGCGGTTTAAGTTTCTGTAGCAACGTCTTATCGGTGATATTGTTTATTTTACCATCAACGATGATGTCTTTTTCATCTTCACTTCCTGTAGGTTTTCCAAAGAATGAATCAATAGACCGGAAGAAGGTTATTATATCTTTCCTTTTGAACAATACAGGTGTATCTCCATTTTTAAGTTCTTTTCTTAAAAATTCGCCAGAAACGACTTCTTCTTGAAAATAACTTCTGGAATAGAAAGACACACTCTTCCTTTCGTTTAATCTTTGTTTGGCTGTGTGGTAATTCCAACAGACAATTACATCATTGACACTGTCATATCCAAGAAAGACAAAAGGAATCGCAGAATGTTTGATTTCTTCAAAATCTTCCCTAACAGGCAACTGAGCTCTTGTAGTATCTGGTCTTGTCTTGAAATATGCAGACGAAAGATTTTTAACATAGATATAGAATTCCCTTCCCCCTATCTCCATTAAAAAAGGCTGGATGCCATTCTTATATACAAAATCTGGGGCAGCCTCAAACACATTGAGCAGGAGTTGAAGCAATGTCTCTGGTAAAATCTTCTCTGTTTTCATTTCACAAGGCTTTAAATAATTCACTTTTGGGATATGCTACAGATGGTACTTCGACAGACTTCACAGAGGATAAATTACAATCATAATGGATGTTATCTATCTCTTCAGGAATACTACAACTATCTATACACGGGATATCGTTTATATCGAAGAGTCGGTAGGAATCACACGCCAACGCATAATCAAAACAACATTCATGCGCTTTGTCAAAATCAGCACCTAACGTTTTTGTTATGACATCTATTAGTTTAAATCGTAAGTCTGGTTCATTCAGCTTAGATTCGATAGATTCCCTCAAATCATGAATGCTTTTCCCCATTCCGGATTGAACTATTTGGATTGAGGCGATAACAACATTTGACCCTTTGTTTGGTGTAAGTTGGTTATGAGAAAAATGATGAATTCTATTGTTTCGAGAAGTACTCTTAACTTCTATTTTGTCAGTTCCATCATTGAAATCAAATGTATCTATGGCTGATGTGTGCCATGATTTAACCAAATATTTAGGGTTGTTTGCTCTTTCAATCACAAACAATTCCGCCCATAATCCTTGAATTGTTTTCAAAGGAGGTGCTGAAAAACGCCTAAATAAGTCTATTATCTTCTGTATTTCTGTCAATAACACCTGCTGTGATGGAGTCTCACCAATCTTTTCCAATACGATACATACTATATCAAGAAAATATCTAACATAGTCAGGCAAGTCGGTCTTTAAGGTTATTACTGTATAATAACTCTCAATGATGTTTTTGGGGGCATTGTTTTTCTTTAGCCTACACAATTCGTTGAATTGTACAGACATCATTTCCAAGTTGATGTTTGGAACTTTATCGGTTATTGTACTTTGTATGAAGAACATAGGTCTTCCCTCCCTATCAATACCAAGTTTATGTGCCTTTATGGGTGGAATGTTAGCTACTGTGTAACAATTCTCAGTTAAAGAATCGTTACACAATAACTTTTTGAATATTTGATGAATCGTATTCTTCATTTTATTCCTCCGTTTCAACATAGTTTATTGCAAAGTCTTCAGGATAGTATATAGCAATCGTATAGGCTTCTCTGCCAGACCAAATCAGAGAATCACATTTTAATTTAACTTTATGTATCTGAATTGTTAGTGAGTCCTCAAACTTAATTGCAGCATCTCCAGGATAAACCGAACTTTCTGTTGTTGAACGTCCAGAGTGCAGGTTAACGAGTCGTTGCGTCTCAACATTGAAAGCACGTAAACGCGCATCACCTTTATAGGCCATGTGTATAATGTAGGCATGACTGAGCGGGGATGAGGTTTTAGTCGTCAGGTACTTTATATAGCGCAAAGTTGCTTGTTTACGAGCAGCATCTGGCATATTTTGGAATTTGAATTCTGTCAAGAACTCAATTAATTCTTGTATCGGAATTTTTACATAAGCATGATTTCTATCAGTCGTTTTATAGTCCTCATACAATTTCCACTCATGTTTTGAAAGGAAATTCTCTATGAATGAAGTGTTTTCTGAAATGGCTTGGAATGCGTTCATTTTACGCCATCCAGACAACTTCGTCGTCACAGTATTTTTTGACAGGATATTTTTTCTTGTCGCATTTAATCTGTTGGAAATCAGGAGAAGACGTTCAACATCTTCAAGGCTCTTATTCTCTAATAGCCAATTTCTCATTTCCTCCTCATGCTCCACATATTCTCTGTATTCAAGAATAGCCTCGAAAGGAAGAAATACTCGACAAGACCATAAATAATTCTTTTTATAGCCAAAGAATCTGCATCTCTGTTGAATAGTGTCGGCAGTCGATTTGCCAACACTATATCGGGGCATATATGTCACAGCAAGGTGTTCCACTGTAAATCCTCTGTTCAGCATATCAGCTCCTACCAATATGTGAGAGCAACTACTAGACCAATCAATTTCTTTATTTTCGCCTTGCCGTTTATTTCGACTAATCACAAGTTCTATGTTAGTATCGAGAATAATATCATGAACATATTCCCATATTTCTTCAAAAGAAGGATAGTCTTCTTCGTGGCTCTTATACAAACGGATAGCTTCTTCATAGTTCGATTGAAACGACAGTTTTAGTTCTTGATAACCTGGATCAAGTTCTCCGTTTGCCAACATATTAGCCCATGCATCTATCAAATTTTTAATCCAACCATAAAATTTCTCACTCGCATCCTGCTCTCTATCTGCATGAACCATCATGGACAAAAAAGATTCTTTCTCCTTAATGTTCACTATAATTGCCACTCCCATTATATGGAGTTGCAGAGCATTAACTAAAGAATCTGGACAGTTAGTCAAATCATTATGTTTGGTATGATAGACTTGTTCTGGTTGTATTGTGATTACAAGTCCAGGATGGTCACAAAAGAAAGTTTTTCCACCCGTGTAACCTTTGCCAGGGGTCAACACTGTATGATGCTTTGGGGAAAGCAAATCCATAATACTTATAAGCAGTGGTCCTTGCGGCGTTGCAGTATATTGTACATATGAATGGTTGTCTAATGCGCCACGCAACTTCAATATGCTACTATATGTTGTGGTATATTCATCGTCTTCCCATTCTTGAGACTTGCTGTTTTTATATGCGTAGCCATTCAAACTTGCCTGGTCTGCCTCGTCATCAATAATGAGCACTCCCGATTTAGCTACGGTATTCTTTATTTGCACATTATCGAACATAGCAGCCAGCTCTGAGATATACTTATGATGTTTTAATACAGTAATTAAAATGGTTGGTTTGGAACTCAGAGAAAGTGCATTACGGATTCTTTGTGAATCGTTCTTTGTGGGATTTTCAAACAATTTGTAATGCTTGGAGTTAACATTCCCATTAATCAAGTCCTTTCTCAATCGTTTAGTCGTTTGAGATAGAAGATTATTCTTCGTACCAGCAAAATATATAATTACCCGAAAACCATTGTCATGTGCAAGTGCAGATAATGTTGTAAAAGACATGGTTTTACCGCTCTGAACGTATCCGACTACAAGATTCGTTACCGACTGGCATTCTCTTTTATTTGGATCAGTACACTTTGAAAGTATATCGACTGTCTCTTTTTTTAGTACGTCAATACCTTCACTATCAACTTTCTCACTTAATCGAGAAAGTAATTCATGTGTCATATCTCCAATTTCGGGAGAAAAGCCTATGTTGCTTTTTTTTACAATTTCTATTTCCATTACAATTGAATAATACTTTGATTAAACAAAATTCTGACATTAGATGCGAATTTAGTTCCTTTGTCTGGAGCCATTATTTCAGCCAAAGTCAGTGCTTTAAATATTGCTATGATTGGCGTGTAATCTTGCCCTTTTTTGAATTGGTCAAACCGAGTGAAGAAAGGATGTGCTAGATTTACCTTGCATACTATTGGAGTCGCCTCAGAAACTGTTACATCTTCACTATTATCCTTCACTACAGAATACAAAGAGTCTGTCTCGGCCTCTGTAACTAATTCCATTTTAAGTATATAACTTTTACCGTTATACTTAAACGTCTCACTACAACTATCCAAGACTTCTGCCTTAATTATTTTTTCTTCATTTTTCTGGAGGTATTGTGAGTTGTTGATTTTGTTTTCAACTTCACTTACCTGTCTGGAAAGTTGCTTGGGCTTTGACTTCTTTTCCAAGTCTTTCTTTATGGCCTTGGAAATCTTCTCAAATTGTTCTTTCCCTCGCTGTCTGTAATTATCTGTTTGGCTGAGAAGACTCGGTTCGTCAGCTTTTAGCTCATCACGGATGCCTTCCATGAGCAGATACAAATCCTCCTCTTCTCTAAATCCATTTTTATTAAAGGACACTTCAAATCCTTCAAGTTCTAATTCACCGAACAATCGTCTATATCTAAAACTACCAGACTGACCGAAAAGAACAGGTGGAAAATATCGTTCATCACCTCCACCCACGATAACTCTGCCACGTCTCATTAGCACCAATCCATTTGCATTGTTTTGGATTTTATCTAAGATGGCAATAAAACCTTTTGCTTTATAGTGGTCAATCTCAAAGTCTATTTCTTTTTTCCATAAAATTTCTTCACCTTCTGGAGTCTTATAAAACGGAGCTTTTAATATGTTATAGTTTGGAGCTTCAAGTATAGTTCCATTCACGGATATTTCGACTTGACCACTACGTAAAAAATGTCTATAAATACTTGACAAATGCCTTTTTATCTTGTCCATTTGCATCACTTTCGGCGCATTAAAAGACAGGTCAGTCAAGACAATCTCTGTGTAATGCTCATAGGCCGGTTTAGGATTTTCCGTTACAACAAGATCTTCTTTCTCTTCTGATGTTACTTTTTCTAAATCAAAAGTCGTGAATCTCTCCACTTCTTCGTCAAGGGCTTTCGTCCGTACACTCCATTTATTGGCCAACCATACAGAGGCTGTCTTCATACCCATGCCGAACTCATTAAGCCCTGTATCATCCAATGGTATATGTGCTGGTTCAAATGCCCTTTCATAGTTTTGAGCATCTATTCCAGCTGCATTATCACGAATATAAATAGCTCTGGTTTCCCAGTCAATAACAATAGAAACACTTAGTTTGTAATCTGGTCCATCTACCTGTAATAGTCTTTCTCTATGATCAAGATAGCTTTGGACAGCATTATCAACATACTCCCCCAACGTGTTTGAGACAGTATTATTGAGATTCCTAAATGTGCTGTACACGTTAGGTTTCAATGCTATTGAGACTCTTTCTATTTGCTTCATGTCAATTTAATCAAATTTTCTGCTATAAGTTTCACGACTTCTACGTTTACTGCATTACCAAATGCCTTGAATGCACTGGCAATCGTATCAGGGTATTCTTTCAGATCCTGCATACACTGTAGTTTTGCACCTTCTTTCCTTGTCATATACCTGCCTTTTTCTCCATTAGGCGTGATAACCCAAGGAATAATAGGAATCTGAGTTGTTGTAAGTACAAGAGCAGGAGAATATGTCGGTTGCTTGACTCTTATACCCGATGGTCGGAACTGTATAATTTTTGTGTAGAGATTAGGATGTTCCTCCATTCCACAGTTCCATTCGAATTTCTGATGACTATTCTCAAATCCGGGTTGACGGATTTCTTCGATCCATGTATCAATCCAAATTTTATTTTTCTGATAGAACTCTCTGTTTTGTTTAATAAAGAGTTTCTTCCAATCTGGGAATTGTCTGTTCCCGCCTTTGGGCTTTCCCTGCGCATACACAGGTAGCTGCTGTAGATAATCGTCTTTTGAGTTTCCTATAATATCTTCGCCAAATTTACCTTTTTTCCCTTGTAATTGAGTTCTTTTTTGAAAATATGGGGCGGCTCCATCATAACTATATGTCGCGCCAAATTCCATTGCCCATATAGGGAAAGTGGGCAGAGAACAATGATTCTCGAATAACAAATCCAAGAATTTTTGCCATGCTGCCATGTGTTTGCGTGTAATAGGTCTTAAAGACATATAATCCGTGTCATCTGGAACAAGAATGTCATTGATGTTGCATTCTGGGCGTTCTATATGTTCTGGGAACCTGAAATCTTTAAGTCCACCTTTTGACTTCAATCTACCAACTATATATATTCTTGTTCTATGTTGGGGAATTCCAAAATAGTGAGGAGAGATTATGTCGTCTTGTATATCATACAACCTTGAAAGTGTCTCATGTATTACTCTATAAGTATTCCCTTCATCGTGAGATTTTAGATTAGGTACGTTTTCAAGAAAAACGAATTCTGGTTTCTTGCATTGCAGTATATCCCAAATTTTATAGAATAGATTTCCTCTATTCTCGTCACCGAACCCCTTTTGTTTGCCTGCTTGAGAAAATGGCTGGCATGGAAATCCCCCACACAAAATATCGTGTTCAGGGATGTCTTTTTCAATATCCACTTCATTTATATCTCCATGGCATATAATCCCATGATTCCTCTCATAAAGGGTTCGTAGTTCTGTTTGAATCTCACTGGCAAAAACGCATTCACAGCCTAACTTTTCTAAAGCCAGGTGAAAGCCGCCTAATCCAGCGAACAAATCTATGAATTTAAGTTTTGCCATTATTGTTTTATACTATTTACGTTAATATTCTGAACAGGTTCTCTAAGTAAATCTTGAATGCCGACATTAAGACATTGGGCTATTTGAATTAGTGTCTTCAAGTCGGGCTGGCTTGTATTGGTTACCCATTTCGACACTGTACCTTGATCTTTGTTGAGTTTCTCAGCAAGCCATTTATTTGTGAGGTTCTTTTCTGCCAGCACCACTTTTATTCTATTTATTAGTTCTCTGTCCATGATGAATCAATATTTTGCTGCAAAAATACACAAAAAAATCCAGAAACATTTGGAATTTCAGCAAAATATACTATTCAAACTCTATTTTTTAGCGTTTATTTCAATTTTTCACTCCGAATCACCATACTAATGTAACGTTTCAACCCAGAAAATAGAATTTGATTGCCGCCGAATTATTAACCTGCATTGTATATCAGCCATATATGCCGACTGAAATACAACCAAGGTACAAGACACCCACTTTTGACCCTTTTTGCAGTCCTCCTGCAAGGCACTCATACCCCTCTTTTTCTTTTTCGACTGTCTCACTCTTTATGGATAATGAGAATGGTACTTTTTACCAAAAATGCGCTCTTTGGATAGCAATCAGTCAAAATCGTCCAAAATATTTTCATAAATAATCTTAAATCTACTTTTTGCCCCTGTCATAGTTTTTTCTCTTTGGTGAGTGCTTTGAATGACTATTTTTCCCTTGTTCAATATTTGTACCGTTTAGATTTTATTGTTTTTATGAAAGTGTTGTGGCTCAGTATGTTATGCTATATATAAAGGCTTCCACATGAACAATGTGGTACGTCAGCTTCTGGAACAGAATACGGATGTGGTCATGGTGGATACGGGTGATTCATACGAAGGCATATGTGGATATTACAAGGGTACATACATAGCCTACTCGAAGGAGAAGCCCATTTCCATGAATCCATTCAAGGTCACGAAGGAGGAATATGAGCTTAATTTCGGGGAGAAGAAGAACTTTCTCAAATCGCTGATATTCCTGATATTCAAGGGTAACGCATTTCCAACAAAGATTGAGGACATGCTGATAAACCAGACCATCGTAGAATATTACGAGGCCTATTTCAATCCTTTTGAAGGGTTCAGTGACAGTGAGCGTGAGGCATTGAGGCAGAAACTGCTGGTCGCCGCCAAGATGGAGGATGACTATGAACAGTACACGCACAGCATGGAGGACATCGACAGGCAGATAAACACGGAAGAGGTTCAGGAGAAGGCTGAAAGCCGTGCCCTGCTGCTGCCTTCTGAAGTACGCCGTCTGAAGCTGATACGACAGTGCCGTTCACTGACTGCTCTGATTAATGATGAAGCGGCCACAGAATCGGAAAAGGAACGTGCACTTGCCATCATAGAAAAATATAAGAGGGAACTTTATAACAATTCCATGCTGATTAAGATAGACAGGCAGATTGACCACATGGAGGAACAGAAGCGCAGGCTGAAGGTTCAGGAACTATCGTTCAATTCCTACTATGAGTTTGCCCTGGAGCGCATTCCGCAGATTACACAGCTAGAGAAAATCAGTTTCAATATACATGACTTTGCGGCCATACTGAAACAGTTCTACCGTGGCGGCGAACTGGAGATGACGCTGAACTCCGACCTCGACATTAATCTGTTTGACGAGCGTTTCATTGTGTTCGAAATAGATAAAATAAAGGATGATCCGGTGCTTTTTCCGATTGTGGTGCTTATTATCATGGACGTGTTCCTGCAGAAGATGCGTATCAAGAAGGGACGGAAGGCTCTTATCATTGAAGAGGCATGGAAGGCAATCGCTTCACCTACCATGGCAGAATATATAAAGTATTTGTATAAGACCGTCAGAAAGTTCCACGGAATAGCCGGTGTGGTTACTCAGGAGCTTAATGACGTGATTGATTCCCCTATTGTGAAGGAGGCCATCATCAACAACTCGGATGTGAAGATTCTGCTTGACCAGACCAAGTTCAAGGACAGGTATGAGGATATTGCAGCCATTCTGGGACTCACTGACATACAGCGTCAGCAGATTTTCACCATCAATGCGCTGAACAACCATGAGGGAAGAAGTTACTTCAAAGAAGTGTGGATTTGCCGGGGACAGCACTCGGATGTGTATGGTGTGGAGGAAGCACCGGAATGTTACTGGGCATATACTACAGAACGTACCGAGAAGGAGGCACTGAAGATTTATCTTGCCCGGTACGGTACGCTGCAGGAGGCCATCACCCGTATTGAGGAAGACCGCAAGGCTGACGGAGGGCTTCTGTATCTGGAGTTTGCAAGAAAAGTCAACCAACATCAAAAAGTTATGTCACTATGGTAAAATTCAGATTTATGCTGATTGCTATACTGCTGGTATCGGCATCAGCCAATATGTCTGCTGCATGGAGAATCGTATTCGACCGCAACTGTCTGAAGATTGTCATGGCCAATACCGCTTCACAGAAAGTTATCGAGGAACAGCACAACCAGCGTGTGGATACCATTGCAGCAAAGAAGCAGAAGGTGGAACTCTATACGGTAAGCATGGCTACCATGAAGGAACTATACAAGCTGAGCATGGAGAACATATCCGGTTTCGGGACTGAAAGTCTTTATTATAAGGAAATAGGCCTGTGTGCTCTGGATATTCTGCGAAATGTTCCGGTACTTGTCAGCACGGTAAACAAGGCCAAATTTTCAAACAAATTGCTCTGTCTGAACGAACTCGGCAATCTTGTAGCGGAAACACAGCAGCTGGTCGGCAACTTCGTCAATATCGTGAACAATGCCAGGATTCCCAATCCGTTGCAGGGACAGGCCACTGCCGAAAAAAAGGATGACGGCTACAACCTGCTGGACAGGTATGAAAGGCTGACACTGGCCAACAGCATCTATACTGACCTGAACAGGATACGCTACAAGGTGGAAGGGATGGTTCTGATGGCACAGTATGCCACTGCAAACGACCTCTTCTTTGCCATTGACCCTGAAGGATGGGCAAATGTGGTAACCATGAAGAATCATGTGGGAAATCTTGTACAGGACTGGAACGGACTGGTTGCTTCAAATTATTAACCTTTCATATGTATGAATTTGTTATGAAAATCAGGAATATAAGTATCATATCAGCCGGTATTATAATGCTGTTGCTGCCTGTAAAGGCTTCTGCTTTCATCATACCCAAAGACCTGCCGACCATCGAAGCACTCATAGCCCTGCACAAGGCCATAAAGAAGGACGAGGACAAGGCTCTGACAAGAGTGGTCACAAGCTATGGCGAGCAGTCGCTCATTGAGAAGGGTGCGGAAAAGTTCAATGATGTCCGGACCACTCTGGATACAAGGCTGAACAATGCCTATTCATACCTGGTGCTGGCCGGTGCCATTTCTTCAACGGCCAACTCACTGTATCAGCTGGTAACGGAATACAAGGACTTTACCGGTAATACTTTCAGCCATGTATCGAAGAAGCCTTTCGTGGCCTGGTATTATGCCGATGCCAACGTAGCAATATCAAGGGAGATACAACACTGCTACAGACTGTATGCAACCGTGGCCGCTTCGGGTATAAATCTGATGAAGGCTTCCATGGATGAGAAGCTGAATCTGGTAATGACACTGAAGGCTTCCATCGACAGGGCAAGGTACATCATAGACAATGCCAATCTGTACTGTTTCCTTGTCACGGACTGCGGATGGAAGCCGGACTATATCTGGGAGATACTGAACTCCAATGTGAAGAATGAGATAGCTGAGCGTGTAATCAACAAATGGAATCAGGGATATGCAGGTTAGAATTATGTTATTGTGCCTGTTCTGTATGGCAGTTTCAGGTACAGTCACTGTTGCCAATGCTCAAAGCATAGTCAGTGACAGTGAAAAGCAGAAGCAGTGGAAGTCAATGGAGAACGGTCCGTGGGATTTTGCTCCGGACTGGTATTACTTTTTCCTGCACAAGAAATACTCAGGTGCGGAAATGTACTGGAAATGGGACTGGTTCAACTCCGGATTCCGTGTCCGTTTCAAGGAACCAAAGTCTGATGTAAAACGTATCATGCCGGTGCGTGTGACTGCCGAAGAGACGCAGAGACAGAAAATCAAAAAAGTGGAGAGTGAGCGCAAATATATCGAGGAACTGTATAAGGAAGAACTGGCAAGGGAGGCTGACAGAAATGTTGACCTGATGTATGCCACTTACAAGGACGAGTTCAACCGTATGCAGGACTGTATCACGGACGGACTGCTCTATTGTATGCAGAAGAGTGACGGCAAGCTCCGCTATCAGGTGGACGAGCTGAGCCGCCAGAATGAGATACTCTGTGCGGATATAGCCTATATACACAAAACCGGTGTCGGCTATGGACTGGAGAACGCCAAGCGGCAGAAGGCATATGAGGAAGCCAAATCCAGGATGGCAGAACTGGTCAACAGGACTGCACACCTTTGTGCCGTTGCCGCTACGCATTATTGAAAAACAAGTAAAAACAAATAACATTTTAAGATATGGATTTATTGTTTATTCCGCTGACAATAGGACTTCCGGCCATTGACGAAAGTCTGGAAAAGCTGCTGACGGCCATGGAGACATTTCCCAATGTGGCTGTTCTTGGTGATGCCGTTTCAATGGCAAAGGCTCTCGGTCTGTGCCTGGCCCTGTGTGTCGGTTCATACGAATGCTGGATGATGATGCTCGGAAGGCGTGGTATGGATGTCATGAAGCTGTTGCGCATCATCGGCATTTCCCTGTGTATTTCATCCTCTTCATGGATATGCTCGGCTTTGCAGATTCCGGGAAAGAGTCTGGAGTCCGCTACATGGGCTATGGCCAAGGCAAAGAACAAGGAAGTGGCGGCCTTCGAGCTGAAGGTGGCACAGAAACAGAGTGAATATCTCGACAGGCTGAGAACCGTACAGGACTCCATAGCCACGGCAAAGCAGGTGGCCGAAATCGGTCAGGATGCTGCCTGGTGGGACAAGCTGATATATAATGTGGAGAATCTAGGCTCGACCATCAACAACTACGCCCAGAGGGCTGCCGTGGCGGCTGAGACGAAGGTCAGTGAATGGATAAACGATGTAATACGCTTTGTCGGGGAACTGATTTTCCAGATGTCGTATTACGGGATGCTCGTGGCACAGAGGATTTTCATGGCCATCATGATGATATTCTGTCCGATCATGTTTGCCCTCTCGCTGGCACCGCCATGGAACTCGGCCTGGAGTCAATGGATGTCCAAGTTCCTTTCCCTCTCATTATGGGGATTCGTGACCTACATGTGTATCTATTATATAGACTTCATCCTTCTTTATAACCTGCAGCAGGATCTGGTGGCATACGACCATCTGCTTCATGGCTCGGTAAACTCCTGGGAACAGATTGGCGCACTGGGACTGCAGGGAATAGGCTCCAACTGTATGTATGCCATGGGTATGCTCGTGGGTGCCTATATCATACGCTTCGTTCCTGAAGTGGCTTCATGGCTGATTCCGGGAGGTGTAAGTTCGGGTACGGGTTCCGTTGCCGGTTCGGCTGCAATGGGCATCACTTCGGCTGCAGGTGGTATGGCCGGAAGTATGGCAGGTTCTGCCATGAAAGGAACGGGTTCAGCTGTCAGGTCATTGGTCAAATAACTTAAAATCTTTCATTATATGCTTATCGAATCACTTGCACAGAAAACCAGACTGGCCATGATGACGGTATTTGCGGTAATCGGAGGCTGCACCGTCATCTGTGCCTTTACGGTCTGGTGCTGCATTTCCCTTGTCAATGAGGAAAGGCAGCAGATTTATGTACTTGACGGAGACATTCCGTTTCTTGCCGAGCGTGCACGGCTGGAAGCCAACTTCACCATGGAGGCCAAGGCGCACATACAGTTATTCCACCAGTATTTCTTCAATCTGCCGCCCGACAACGACTATATCAAATGGACGGTAGGGAAAGCAATGTATATGGCTGACGGGACTGCGCTGAAACAGAAACAGGCCATGGACGAGAACGGTTTCTACTCGGACATCATTTCCTCTTCGGCTGTCTGTACCATCATGTGTGACTCCATTCAGTTTGACGAACATGAACGGAAGTTTACCTATTACGGTACGCAGCTTATCAAGCGCAGGACCAGGGATATCAGACGCTCGATGGTGACAACAGGTTACATCGAGTCCGTACCGAGAACAAGGAACAATCCCCACGGTCTGCTCATTACCGGCTGGAGGACTCTTGAAAACAGGGATTTGGACTATTGATATACGGATATTATGAAATCATTCAGAAAAAAGATACAGGAAAGCCGTCTGAAAACACATCTGCTTGTCAGGTCGTGGTTGCAGCCCAAACTGGGTGTCATCGGAACAAGATACCGTCTGGCCGCAAGAATCAGACTGGCCAACAGATGGGCGGCTAAACATCCGAAAACGACATTCGCAGGTGTAGCGGGAACGCTGCTTCTGCTACTTGTCAGTACTTTTGCCATAGATTCCGGCAACGGGAAACAGAGTGAACCGGATGTCAGTTCGATTACCAATATGGAACCGGTGTTTCAGGGATTCCGTACCATCCAGGCAAACAAGGACATTCACCGCAGTGCATTGACGGACATGACGGTAAAGGGACAGTTACTGCATCATGAACTGGACTCCATGATTGCCATACCTGTAAAGAGCCGTGAGGATTCCTTGCGGATCATCCTCAAATACCGGCAGCTGGAAAATATAGTCAAATCCATTAAAAACAATGATAACCCATGATTAAGATTAATTTCAAACAGCCCAAGTATATCTTTCCGCTGGTCATATTCGTTCCGCTGTGCGCACTGGTATACTTTGTGATGCAGACCTTCTCCGGCGGTGAGGAGACTGCCGGAACGGTAGCTACAGACCGTATCAACATGGAACTTCCCCAGGCCAATGCAGAGGAAGCCGGAGACAAGATGTATGAGATGTCCAGACGTTTCGGTGACGAGGATGCCTTCACAGCTGTCAGCGGTATCGGAGAAGAAGAACAGAAGAAGGAGGAACTGGAACACGGGTACAGCGAGGAGGAATTGAACCGTCTGGATGCTGCTGAAGCTGAAAGACAGCGGCAGCAGAGGGAACTTGAAGAACTGGAGCGTTCCCTTGCCGAATCAAGAAAGCATATCAATGCATATGCTTACGGAAACGGTCCTTCGGGAAACAGTGAAACAGGTTACGGAGGTATGGGATATTCCTCACAGGACGAGTTTGCACGTGACCTTGAAGAGATTCAGCGAAGGAGCTATGAACGGCAGAAAGCCATTGAAAGCGGACTGGGTATCAAAAACCCGGAAGCAGAAGAAGCGGAAAGAAAGCACAAGGCTGATTCCATAGCTAAAGTGCGTCAGGAGGAAAGGGAACGCAACCGTCCGAGTCTGGTAATCAAGTCTGATGACACCAATGCCGACAGGTTCAATACGGTTACTGCTCCGGATGAATTTGCCGAGAACAAGCTGATACGTGCCATGATTGACCAGACTACAAAGGCGCATGAAGGTACACGTCTGCGGTTCAAGCTTCTGGATGATGTGACGGTAAGCGGCACAAGGCTAAAGAAGGGAACTTACCTCTATGGAACGGTAACCGGTTTCGGACAGCAGCGTGTCAGGGCTTCCATAACCAGTATTCTTGTCGGCGACAGATTCATAAAGGTTAAGCTTTCGGTTTTTGACAATGACGGTATGGAAGGCTTCTATGTTCCTGAATCGGCTTTCAGAGATTTTATGAAGGATGCAGGTTCCAATACGGTACAACAGAATATCAGTTTTGAATCCAGTGACGGTTACGGTACTGGGATTTCCACGGAAGCTATTGCACTTCAGTCACTGCAGAACATGTATAACTCTGCAACTTCTGCCATATCTTCCAATATCAGAAAGAACAAGGCAAAAATCAAGTACAATACCATCGTTTATCTGATAAACTCGGAAGATGCACGCTGATATATCTGAATACAGCAAAGAAAATTATAGTAACATTTTAATATTCCAATATGAAAACCAGAATTATTCTGATAATATGCCTTATCACAGGCATAGCCGTACATCTGTCGGCCAACGAGAAGATATACATCAACCGGGAAGTGACCACGCACATTGTAATGCCGGAGAACATTAAAATGGTGGATATTTCCACTACTAAAATTATAGGCAACCAGTGTACAGACAATATAGTCCGCATCAAGCCTTATCTGGAGAATGATTCCATATCGTCTGAAGGTTACAGCGAAAATGAACTGCTGGGTACACTCACCATTATCGGTGAGCGTCATATCGCCCAGTATGACATCCTATATACCGAATCACCCAAATATGCTTCTACCATCTACAATGTATCCTACAATGAGACACAGTCCTATATCAATCCGGAGGTTTCCATGCCGATGGCCGAGATTGCACGATATGCCTGGGCTGTCTATGGAAGCAGGAGAAAGTTCAACCAGATTGTATCAGACAAAAACGGAATCAGGGCATACATCAACAATATCTATTCCATCGGTGACTATTTCTTTCTGGACTATACGCTGAAGAACAGGACCAGGATTGCATACGACATTGAGGAGATAAGGGTAAAACTTACTGACAAAAAGGAAACAAAGGCAACCAACTCACAGACCATAGAGCTTACTCCTGTATTTTCCATGAACAACACCAGTAAGTTCAGGAAGGACTACAGGAACGTGCTTGTGATTCCGAAACTGACTTTCCCTGAAGAGAAGGTGCTTCGTCTGGAGATTTCCGAGAACCAGATTAGCGGACGTGTGGTGGTACTCACCATCGAGTATGAGGACATTCTCAATGCGGACGGTTTCGACTCGGATATTCTGGACGATGCCGACTATTACCCCTACTATTATATTGATCATTCCATAAAAAGATAGGCCATGAAGAAGATTCTGTTCATTCTGTTTTGCTCGGTTGCATCCATCGGTGCATCGGCACAGACCGGAAAGGTTTCCGTCAATGCCGGATTCCTTTTTCCAAGTACGCTGAATGCCACTTTGGGTTATGAGTATCCGCTTTCATACGGAAATGCGGTCGAAGTATATGGTGAGGTCGGGAATCACTGGCAGAAGCCGGTATGTCACAATTTCTGGAAAGGATATTTCTGGGATGGAGGTATGGTTTACAAGCACCGTCTGGCACGGTACAAGAACGGCATGATGCGCCTTCGTCTGGGGTCTCAGTTTGGTGCAGTACAGAAGAAGTTCTTCTTCGGGCTGGAGGCCGGATTTGAATACAGCTATGTGTTCCGCAGCGGACTGGAGTTTTCAATAATCCAGAAGAACAATGTGAACTTCCTGCATGGGGATACCTTTCGCAACGGTCTGCTGCTGGGTATAAAGATTCCTTTCTGACAATATAAATCTTACGGCGTATGGCATTTGAGGAGACAAGGGAACAGCAGCAGATGTACAACTACTTCAGGAGCTGCATCTATATCTTTCTGATTATTGAAATCATCATGAACCTGCTTGTTACGGCAGACAACAGGGTTACTCAGTTCGTACTCGACCTGCTGGCACGGTTCAGGGTATTCAATTCCGTATCGGGATGCAAGGTGACCGAACTGATATGCATCTGTATTGTCTGTATCGGCACAAAGGCTGAAAAGTCCCTGAAGTTCAATGTAAGGACAATGGTCATCTATCCGGTACTGGCCGGTCTGACACTTGTAGGACTTTGTTTTGTATTCCATGGCATGAGTTTTGGATTCAACTGGATGGGATTTCCTGCCAACCGTCTTCTGTATGCGGTATGTTCGGTGGTGGGTACCATGCTGGTGCATCAGGGACTGGACGGCATAGCCAAGTATTACAACTATAAGGTTGGTGAGGACCGTTTCAACTTTGAGAACGAATCGTTCCAGCAGTCGGAAACGCTGGTCAGCAATGATTACTCAGTGAACATTCCGATGATATACTACTGGAAAAAGAAGATGCACAAAGGATGGATCAATATCATCAATCCGTTCCGTGGTACGATTGTACTGGGTACGCCGGGTTCGGGTAAGTCTTTCGGTATCATTGACCCGTTCATCAGGCAGCACTCTGCAAAGGGCTTTGCCATGATGGTATATGACTTCAAGTTTCCGACACTTGCACAGACGCTTTTCTATCAGTACTGCAAGAACAGGAAAGTCGGTAAACTGCCTCAGAACTGCGGATTCCGTATAGTAAATTTTACCGATGTGGAATACTCCAACCGTATCAATCCGATTCAGCGGAAATATATCCCGGATCTGGCTGCCGCTTCTGAAACGGCGGCTACTCTTTTGGCCTCACTCAACAAGGGAGGTGGAGAGAAGAAGGGCGGTTCGGAAGCTTTCTTTACCAACTCTGCGGAAAACTTCCTGGCTGCCATCATATATTTCTTTGTGAACTTCCATCCGGTCGGGTTCAGGAACGGGAAGAAGCTTAGACGCTTCATATCACTGGAGGGAAAGAAGCTGGAGATTGTCATACGCAACTGGGATGACTTCAATGCCATCGACAAGGACGGCAATGTGGTGCTTGATTTCGTGGATGAGAACGGCAATGACGTATCGACTGACGAGGACCGTATGTTTGTTGACCTGAACGGATACAGCTATAAGGACAGGACCAGCAGGAAGATTCTGATTCAAAGGTGCTGGTATGAGGATGAGCATGGCAATGAGGTGGAACCGGATACCGTAACCGGAGAGTTCTCGGATATGCCGCATGTGCTTTCATTTCTTGGAAGACCATACGACCAGGTATTCAATATCCTGATGCAGGATGACAGGATTGCTTCACTGATGGCTCCGTTCAAGAGTGCTTACGAAAACAAGGCGAATGACCAGCTGGAAGGTATGGTCGGTACGCTACGTGTGAATGCTGCACGCCTTGTATCTCCGGAAGCATACTGGGTATTCACCGGGGATGATTTCGACCTGAAGATTTCTGACAGGGTAAATCCGAGTTATCTTGTAATTGCCAATGACCCGGAAAAGGAACAGGTTATCGGCTCGCTCAATGCCCTGGTACTGAACCGACTGATTACAAGGGTAAACTCAAAGGGCAATATACCGGTGAGCATCATCGTGGACGAGCTTCCGACACTGTACTTTCACAAGATAGACCGTCTTATCGGTACGGCTCGTTCCAACAAGGTTGCCGTAACTTTAGGTTTCCAGGAGCTTCCACAGCTGGAAGCTGACTACGGTAAGGTCGGTATGCAGAAGATTATCACCACCTGCGGTAATATCTTCATGGGTGCGGCACGTAACAAGGAGACGCTGGAGTGGGCACAGAATGATGTATTCGGAAAGGCAAAGCAGACTTCACGCTCCATTTCCATCAATGACCACAAGGTATCAACCACAATATCTGAGAAGATGGACTTTCTGGTTCCCGCAGCCAAGATTGCGGATATGGCTACCGGCTGGCTGGCCGGGCAGGCTGCACGTGACTTTACGGCTACTGATGACAGTATGCTTGACCATTTTGACATCGAGCAGTCGGAAGAGTTCAAGACTACCAAGTATTTCTGCAAGACACACTTTGATATGAAAAAGATTAAGGACGAGGAAAAACACTATGTGGCTCTACCCAAAATCTATGAGTTCAAGAACGACAAAGAGAAGGAAATCCTGCTCAACCGTAACTTCAAGCGTGTGAACCAGGAAGTGGAGGATATGGTAAAGGAACTTCTCGGTATCAGTTAAATATTTAATTTATGAATATGACCTTAAAACCGGCATTCGGACTTAGCGGCAGTGCCCTGAAAGTCATTGCCATGATTTCCATGGTGATAGACCATATTGCTCTCTATCTGTTGGAGCACGGTACCGTATTATACGAAACGATGCGCTGTATCGGGCGCATCGCTTTTCCTGTGTTTGCCTTCCTGATAGCAGAAGGATTTATCCATACAAGAAGCAGGTACAGGTATTTCTTTACTCTGCTGGGCTTTGCCGTAATCAGTGAAATACCCTGGTATCTGCTGAATGGTGCTGACGGGACATATAATGTGATGTTTACACTGGCTTTGGGCCTGGCCACACTCATGGTTCTTGAAAATCTTCTGCAACGTAGTCTGGTACTGGGATTTCTTTGGACACTTGGCATGGCCGGACTCGCTTCATGGCTTGGAGTGGATTATGAGTGGAGAGGGATTCTGATAATTGTTGCCTCTTATCTTTTTAATGGATATGGTCACTCTTTCACATATAGCAGAGATATGCAATTTTTTTGCACATTTGCTTTGGTGATACACTATGGGGTTATTGGTGCTGTAATGGCCTGCATGATTCTTTATGTATATAATGGAACAAGAGGATTTGTGCAGGGAAGCATAGCTAAATATGGTTTCTATGCTTTTTACCCTGTACATCTATTATTTATATCAATGAATTGAAACAATCATTTATGCAGCTTTATAAAATTCATTTCTTAAATTTTCATATGTTACAGAAATATCATTACTTGCTTCTATAACAGAATCTACTATGTCACTTGAATTACCTTTTGGTATTATTCTACGTTCTGCCAATTCTTTAAGAAATTTAGTAGTAGTTCGTAATAAGTATAAAAGGTCATCAGGTATTTCTTTAATATTGTTATAATATTTTACAGAAATTATGTTTAGGATGTTTTCAATAGTTGGAATAAACTTTGAATTAATATCTGTGTATATATTAGCAATATTATTTAAAGCTATTGAAAGATTTTTAATTTTTTGATTGTCACTATTCATCTTTTCAAATACTAATCTTGATTGTTTTTGTATTTGAGAAAATTTTTCTTCTAATTGTTTTATTTTCTTTTTCACAAGAATTGGCGTTAATATATAAGGGAATACTGGTATCATAGGAATATATTCCAATATTTGTGCATATTGGTCATTCTGTATTAATTGGAATTCTTTATTTATATAACTGAATTCCTCATTCATTTTGAATATTCTATAATCTATAAACTCCATAGGGTAATCACCAAGCTGACTATCTATACCAAGTTCACATAGTTTGTTTACCACTTTCTGAAGTATATAGTCTTTCATAATAGGTTTACGTTTATTTATTATATCTATTTGTGCCTGGACATCACAGATATACTTTTCATGGCTCTCAACATAATTTATATATTCTTTTTTAGCTGTTTTGATATATTCTGTTATGTTTTTTCTTATCTTCGCAAGTTTCTTTCCAGGGAAAATAAAATCAGAAATAATATCCCATACTACATCTAAAATTGCATTAGGTATATTGGGGACACAATTAATATAGCGAGCCCCCGGATACATAGAAGCTAGAATCCAATTTTGCGTTTGAATAGACTTTGAAAGAAAATCCTTATCCTTCTTAAGGTCATTCACATTATTACCATACTTCATTATTAGTTTTACATTATCATTATTTAAGATAATCGTTGAAGCATATGATGACGATACGGTATATTTAATAATGTTTCTAATTTCTGAATCTATTGTTTTCATTACATATCCCAATTTATAGTTCCTTTTTTTCTTTGCTCGTTAAACTCATAAAAATTATTGTAACCCAAGTCTATCTTTAAAAATCTTGCTAAGGCTAAAGTTTCTTTGCTTGCTGTTGAATAATCTGAGTTTTCAATTGCTTCTGAAAATCTGTTTAAAATCTGACGTGATTCAAGACTGTATTGTCTCATTTTTTCAATAACGATTTCATTCATGTTATTTGTGGCTTGCTGAATATCATTAATTCTTTCATCAAATAATTCTTTTATTCTTGTATTTCTTTTTTCTGCTTTTACATTAAAAACATCAGCTTTATCTAAAAGATAAAATACCAGCATCGAAGCTAACCCAGAAAGCAACGTTGATATAGATCCTCGTAAACTTTCGGGTATGACAGGTAATTTTTCGAGCATAGAATCAATCCAAATACCACAAAATGCTGCTGCGCTGGCTCCAAAAATTTTAAGTATAGCATCACCTTTTTCTGCCGGTGTAGATTTATTGGCATTTTCTCCAAATAGTACGCTGTAAGATTGCATCATAATCTTAATTCCCTCCTTAATTATTCTAAAAGCATGTTTGAAAATACCAACAAACATTCCTAAAATTCCTTCAAGAATAGCAGAAATAAGATTCTTCAAATTATCCATTATGGAAGAGAATGCATTACCGAGATCTGAAATCTGGTTCCATACATACTCTTTAACTCGACCAAACCGAATAGAGAATGCATCTTTATAGGTGTAAGCATTTACGCCTTCTATAAAACCATTTAGTATGGAATCTTTCATTTCAAAATAAAGAGGTTTTATCATAAAAAGAATAGCAGATCCCATTGCGTACATCATAGTTTGATTACCTGCATTTGCTAAGTTCTCCTTATGAATTTCATAAGCTTTCCCATGTGCCAGTTCCTTGTCTAATGTTTCTCTCTCATCTTTAGTTAATTTACGCCCTAATTCTTTTTCTTTCTGCTGGTATGATTCCTTCCGTTTATCTCTATCAGCTTGTCCCTGCCCCAATAGATTCTTAATAACTGTTTTATTTATACCATTTTCCAAGGCCTGTTTTGCTTCCTGTTCCATTCTAATCATATTAGCCTTCTGCTCTGGTGTTAATTCAATATAATCTTTTCCTTGGGATTTTAGTATTTCTTGTTGCTCAATAAATTTGCTGTTGGACATGTCTCTTTTAGGATTATTGATTCTTCGTCCTGTAATAGCCAAATTATCCTCTGAATTTGCAATTCGTTTTATATCACCATCACTGAGACCGGCATTATTTTGGAGTTGATCAAAAATCTGCTTTAATGGTACAATATGGTCAGTTTCTGCATTATACAAATTATTGGGATCATTCCTCCTCAAATCAGGGTTATTCTTTTTAGCAGTAATATTTTTTTCACCTGTATATTCATCCGTTAAATTTTTAACAGTTCCAGCATCTTCAACTCTTTTCTTCTTGTAGCGCCCCATTTCGCTAGGATTTTCGTATATCGTTCGATTATAGTTAGGGCGATTATTAATACCCCATTTTTTGTTGATATTTTCCTGGTTGTAATTTTCAACAAAAGTATCTGGCAATAGATATATTGCTTGTCCGTCATAATTAAAAGTACGACATTCCAACATCACACGGTTTGCGTTCAAACCTAGTTTACGTGTAAATCCTTTAAAAATCGGTAGCATTAATAAAGAGTCAACAATTGATGTCATTACAGGAGTAACCACATTGTTAATCATGTCTTCTTTTTGAAAATCCTTATTGATTCGTTCAAGCATATCCTGCGCAGATTCACAGTCATATTGTTCTAACTGCATTAAAAGGAATGGTACCTCTAATGGAGAAGCTTCATTTATTTTTTTTTGAAATTGCTCTATATCTAAACTCATAATAATCAAATTTGTATTCCTTTTACAAAGTTATTTATATCGATCAGAACAGCAAATTCTTTTGACTTATTTCAAAGGCTTTTTAGTATACAATATATGGCTTTTTTATACATAGGATTTTCTGCATACCCAATTTCTTCAAGCCAAAGCAGATAGTTACCCCCTTTATACTTGTATTGCACTTTAGTATAATAAGCCTGGACACTTTCCGTCCAATGATTGAATTCATAGTATTTCCCTGTACGTGGATTGGTAAGTCCGAAAAGATTGTGTTTGTTCCGGCATACTGAAGAATGGAACCATCCGGTTTCCAGTATAGCCTGAGCCAATACGATTTTAGGATATAGGATTCCGTTTCTTATGATTTCTTTATAAAGGTTGGGGATGGTAAGTTCAGGAAAATGATTTTCTGATTTAGTAATATCATCTGTTTTCTTTTGCAGTTCTGTTTTTAGGGATGCTTTCTTGTCACTATTCCGGCTAATATTTTCCAATTTTTTCTTATTGTCCGGTCCGACAATCAGGGTATCCTTTACCATCATCTTATTCTTTTTGCCTTCTGTAACATCCTTTCCAGCATGGTTATAAGCCTCTTTTTGTCTTTCTGTTGGCAGAATTTCCGAATCTCTGGTTATCGTATAGAACTGTGCCGATACGCTTACCGGCAGCAGCATTAACAGCAGTGAAATCAGAATAGTGTTGTGCATTTCTTTTTCAGGAGATTGCCGTGAATACATTTGTGGCATTCAGGCGATTAGAACCGCAAATATAACAGCTTAATTACAGTAATATGGAAATGCACAACAGAAATCAGTCCGGTTTGTTGCCATACGAAAAACTGGCAATACTGGGTATCGACCGTGAAAAGGCGGATAGTTTACCCATGGAAGTGAAGGAGAAGCTGATGGCAGGTGAAGTGACTCCCATCATGCAGGTATCCATCAACGCCAGGAACGGCAGCATCATCACCATGCCGATGAAGCTACAGATGACTACAGACAAAAACGGTGCTCCGGCTCTTATTGCCTATCCGGTACGTGCCGAACTGGACCGGGAACGCAACAAGGTTCTCAATCTCACTCAGCAGGAGGCTGAACGCCTGGCCAGAGGTGAGGTAATTCAGAAGGCGATCAATGTGAACGGTGAAAAGACTCAGCAGTATCTGCAGCTTGATCCCGAAACGAAATCCGTCATTCACAAGCGTGTCACTGACATCAAGCTGGAGCAGCGTCTGAAGGACATGGAGAAGGTAAACGACATTGAACTGGGTATGCAGCAGAAGCAGCAGGTACGGGAGGGAAAACCTGTTGAACTGAATGTGGGCGGCGAGAAGGTTTCAGTCGGCATTGACCTGAAGGAGCAACAGGGATTCAAGCTTATCAAGGGTGACATGAAGGAATGGGAAAGACAGCAGAAGCTCCGCTATGACGAGATTCATCCTGAATATCTTGGTCTTGTCATGACTGACAAGAACCGTTGGGAGTATCAGAAGGTGGTGGACAAACAGTCCGTTGAGCGTGCCATTTCACTCTCTCCATCCTGGAAGGAAACAAAAGCAAACAGCCTTAAACTCTAATACTGATTCTTATGGCCCCAAAGACAGATTCAGATAATGATAACGGTATCATCCGGCAGTTCAACGAACTGAAGAAGAAGCATCCGGATGCCATGCTACTGTTCAGACGGAACAGTTTCTATGAACTCTATAAGCAGGATGCCGTAAAGGCTGCCGCAGTGCTTGCCATCGAAATTGCAGATAGGATTCTGCCTGATTACAAGAAACCGGTAAAGGTTGCATCATTCCCTCAATCAGCACTGGACATTTATCTGCCCAGACTAATACGTTCTGGAATAAGGGTTGCAATCTGTGATGCCTTGGACAATCCTTTGAAGAAGAAGGCCAGACAGGACAAGGCTGAAAATAATGACAGAACCATTCAAAACAATACAGATATGGGAAAGAAGAAAAAGGAACAGGGTGCGCAGGAAGTTCCTGACAGAACAGTGGAGAACACTGTCGATGTAAAACCTGCAAGGGAAAAGAAGTCGAAGGCCAAAGCTGAGACCGGGACGGATAATGAGGTAAAGACCGAAAAGAAGGACGAACAGAAAACGGAGACAGCCCAGGAACGCAAGCCCCGTGAGCCGCAGATGGTGACGGCCAACGGTCAAAAGGTTACTCATGGTCATGCCTACCAGAGTGCCACCAATCCTGCCGACTGGTACTTTACCGCAAAGATTGACGGACAGCAGCTCAAACCCCAGAAGATGGAAGCAGCCGACCTTGCGGCCTATCAGAACAAGGAAATGACGGTGCCGCAGCTGATGGAACGCTACTATCCGACAAAGCTGATGCCGAAGGTATCTGAGGAAGCCTTCCGTATGCCAATGGAGATTGCAGGACCAGACGGTTCTATAACCGTAAACAAGTTTAATGTCTATAAGGAGAAGGACGAGCAGCGTCCTGACTTTGGGAAATACAAGTTCTATGTTCAGGTTGGAGATACGAACATGTCAGCCGTGGCTTCACGCCAGGACCTGAATGCCTACTTTGACAGGGTGGCCACTCCAAACCAGCTTATTGAAAAGAACTTCGGGGAACGTCTGCATCTGAAATCCGCATACGAGAAGTATCAGCTTCCTGAAGGTGTTGACCCCAAGGGTGTACGTGTAGCCAAGGACAGGAATGACAACAAGTGGAAGGTATCGGTTGACCTCGGAGAGAAAGGACAGACTTCCCGGCATGAAATCTCCTTCGATGACGGCTATTCGCTTTTCAAGACCAAGACGGCCACAAGGGAACAGATTGCAGCCAAATATCTGAATACGGAGATAACCGGTATGCTTGCCGCCAATACCGCAAAGGTGGAGAAAACGGCTTCTATGAAAATGTAACATAATCAGAAAACTAAAATACAAGTTATATGTCAGCTAAAAAGAATCATGAGGAGCTTGTGGAGCTTCTGCAGGAGGGCAAAATCGGTTTCCTCCGCTTTGTTATGGACAGTGAGAATGCAGATGATTATCTGGAATGGTGCCGTTCACACGGTACAGACCCTTCGGATGAATCGGCTGAGTTCTATGTGGAACAGACGGACATCGAGCAGATGGACCGTCAGGTAATGGATGACGACAGCTATGGCATTTGGAACTGACTCTCAGGGAAACAGCGGACAGGCGGCCATAGACCGCTTCGCTGCAATGATGATTGAGCGTATGCAGCAGATGAAGGATACCGGATGGAAACAGGGATGGATTGGCGGCGCATCAGGTTATGCCGGACTGCCGCAGAATGTGGGTGGCCGCAACTATTCCGGTTCAAATTCCTTCTTTCTTCAGATGCATACCGCAGCCATGAACTACCAGCTTCCGGTATATCTGACCTTCAAGCAGGCACATAACCTGAAGGCTCATGTCCTGAGGGGTGAAAAGGCCTTCCCGGTAGTGTACTGGGATATGATGATAAAGGACAGTCACGGCAAGAGGATAAGCACGGAGGAATACCGTGCAATGAGCAAGGAAGAGAAGAAGGATATGGATGTCATTCCTTTCATCAAGTCATTCCCGGTGTACAATGTGGCTCAGACCAATCTGGCAGAAGTACAGCCGGAGAGGATGCAGAAGCTCATGGACAGGTTCAAGGTTCCGGAACTTCGGGATACGGAAGGTATGTACACCCATGCCGCACTCGACCGTATGGTAGAGACGCAGCAGTGGCTATGTCCGATACGTGCCGATAAGCGTGAGAACGGTGCCTATTATTCTCCCTCAAAGGATATTGTAGTGCTGCCCATGAAGGCGCAGTTCAATATCGGTGATTCTCCGGAAGAAACCTACCGTGGTGGAATGGAGTATTATTCTACTATGCTCCATGAAATGACTCACTCCACCATGACACCGGAGCGTCTGAACAGGGAGATGGGCGGCAGGTTCGGTGACCCGAAATATGCCAAGGAGGAGCTGGTGGCGGAACTTACGGCTGCCATGATCAGCCATTCCATGGGCTTTGATTCCAGGATAACGGACAACTCGGCTGCCTATCTGGACTCATGGATTGGTGTACTGAAACAGGAACCGAAGTTTATCGTATCAGTCATGGCTGACGTGAACAAAGCTTCCGACCTGATTCTTGACCATGTGGATAAACAGCGTCTGGCTCTCGGCGAACAGCCTTATCTGGCAAAGAATGACCCGCTGACTTCAATGAGTGCTGACGAAGAGAAATCTTTCAAGAATGCGGCCATTGTCAAGACCCGTTCCGGAGACTATGCCATCCGTGCGTCATACGATGGTGTGGAGCTGGGGCTGAAGAAGGTTTCCAAGGAAACGGCCAAAACATTCTTCCAGCTTACGGACTGGAAGGACAAGGAGGCTTTCCTGAACATGACGGCACGGAAGACATACGAACCGGAGATTACTATGATGAGTAGGAACCGAAATGCCGGTACAGGACTTGGTATATGAAATCTGTATAACATCTTAAATCGGAAAGCATGAGTGACTACAAGGTTAATTTCAGGGAAATGAAATCCCGTGTGGGGATTGATGACATTGCATATGCTCTGGGATACCGTCTGGACAGGAAAACCGGTATCGGACGTTACATCGAGCTAGTACTCGGTGAAGGCGGTAACAAAAGGGATACGCTGATTGTCAGCCATCCGAACGACAAGGCGGCACAGACCTTCTTCCGCCGTGACGGTTCCAAGGGCGATGTGGTGACACTCATACGTGAGAATCTGTCTTCCTTTACCGTTTCGGGAAAGGATGAATGGCAGAAGATAGCCAAGGTCATGGCACGCTTTGCCAACATGCCGGAACCGGAATACAGGGAGGACAGGGAGTATGTTAAATCGGCAGGAAAATCATGCGGTGTGTTTGACGTTTCCAGATATGAGGTGAAGCCGGTTGATACAGGTAAAATACCGGGACTGTTTTCCCGGCGCGGACTGTCCAAAGCGACCGTAACGGCTCTTTCACCCTTTATTTCCCTTATAAGGGACAGGAACAACGGAAAGTTTGAAGGCTACAATATCGGATTCCCATATACTGACGGAAAGGGAAATGAAGTCAGGGGGTATGAAATCAGAGGACATGGCGGTTACAAGTCGAAGGCTGCCGGTACGGATTCGTCATCCTCGGCATGGGTGGCTGTTCCTTCGGGTATCAGTCCGGACAATGTAAGAAGCGTGTTCTTCTGTGAATCTGCATTTGATGCCATGGCCTTCTACCAGATGAACCGGATACAGATTGGGGACAGTGCGGCTCTGGTTTCACTGGGCGGTACATTCTCTGACAGGCAGATAACCGGAGTCATGGAACGCTTTCCTAATGCACGTGCCTTCGACTGTTTTGACAACGACCTGGCCGGGAGGATATACGGACTGCGCATGATGGCTCTGCAGGAAGGTATTCAGATGAAGATAAGCAGGACTGACGGCGGTATCCGGATTGAAGCGAAAGGAAAGGTATTCGAGCCTGACATGGAGCGTCCCCTACTGGCTCAGGTTGCCAGGCAGCTGAATATCCGGTACCGCATGGGACAGTGGCTTCCTCCGAAGGTTTTCAAGGACTGGAACGACTGCCTGCTGAACAGGCCGATGGAGCCGGTGATTTCACCACACAAAGAGGAACGTGAACAGAATCTGAGCGAACAAAGGAATAAAGGACGTAAAATCTGAATGATATGAACAGAATCAAGTTAAGAATAACGGTAGTGACTGCTTTGGCGGTTTTTATGCTGAAAGGTACGGACACTTTTGCACAACAGACAGACCCGACTCTGACGGGTGCTGTCTTTGCACAGACTTCCACTCTGAAGAATATCTATGACAAACGCCAAAAGGCACACGAGAAAATCATTGCTGCCGAGACTGCCGTAACGGTTGCACTCGACAGGGTACACAGTGTGGAGGACAAGATGCTGGAATATCTTTCCAATGCACAGGGTGCCATGCAGAATCTCTATCAGATTAAGCGTGCCGGGGAACTGGTGGCCACGGAGATACCTCAGAACTGCAGCCTGCTGCTCAAATCGGTCGGCAGTAACCTGAAGGGAACGGCCATTGCTGCAATCGTCTCGGACGAGCTGGCTGATGCCGCAACCCAGATGGCTGCGCTTTATCCGTTCATGAAGCAGCTGGTGACTTCCGGAAGCTATGACACAGACGGTTCTGACGGAAGCAAGGAGAAGCACAAGGTAAACCTGCTCAGTTCTTCCGAGCGGTACTACATTGCAAACGAGGTACTGACCAGACTGGAGGCTGTCAATACCGACCTCTTTATCCTGGCATGGCAGGTACGCACACTCTCATGGAACGACCTCTGGTTCTCTCTTGACCCGGAAGGATGGGCAAGCGTGATGTCCGGCAAGAACATCATAGGAGGAATCGTTGCGGACTGGAACCGGGGGTTCTCATTCAATTAATTCAAACATTGTAATTTATCAGGAATATGGATTCAGAAAAGAAGATTATAGGATGCTGTCCGTTCTGCGGCGGCAACGTGGTGAAGACCTGTAAGGGGTATCGCTGCGAAAACAACACAGGTGAGCATCCTTCTTGTGTGCTCAACATCAATGCCATCATCGGCAACCGGAAAATGAATGACGGGGAGATTGCCGAATTTCTGGAGAAACGCCGAATTCTTTTGGACGGATTCTCCACCAAGGATGGCAAGACTTTCCCGACAGTGCTGGAACTTGCTGATGACGGTGCAGTCAATATGCAGTCCGTTATCGGCAGGTGTCCGCACTGCAGCGGCGAGGTACGTGTGGGGACAAGGGCTTTCAACTGTTCCAACTACAGCAATCAGGAAGCACCGTGTTCATTCGCCATATGGAGGAATATAGGAGGCCATCAGCTGACACTGGAAGAGGCGAAGGAACTTTGTGAGAAGAACATTACTTCATCCGAACTGGAGATGTACCGGGAGGACGGTTCCATTTACCGCAAACGCCTCGGTCTTGCTCCGGACAAACTTCAAATCGTAAAGATATGAAACAGGGAAAGAAACTACTGATACTGCCTGCAGTGGCAGTTCTGCTCGGAATGGGAACCGGCTGTTCCGACAACAGCGAGAATAAGGCACAGGATATGGCCAGAAAGGCACTGATGGCTTTGGTGGACAATCCGGAATCCGTAAAGATTGTCGGTATCAGCAAACCGGATTCTGTATTTGGCCGTGAGTATGTTACAATGAAGGAGAAGATGGCTCTTTCTATGGCCATGATGAAAATCAGCCGCAGGTTTATGGAGAATACGGATTTTGATAATCCAGATTCAGAATGTCACGGGATGTCAGGGCAGATGAAATGTCAGATGGATGCCATGACGGTACTCCGTTCTCTGATGCTTTCCGGTGAACTGAAATCTACAGGTGATGAAATTAGTCAGGAATGCAAGCCGTTCAGCGGTTGGAAAGTGAAGGTTGAATATGAAGCCACTGATTCTGACGGGAAACCGTACTGCTCTGAATACTGGTTTATTATGGATAAGGAAGCGCAATGTGTAATCAGGTCATTTGAAATTCCACTTTTATGAAGCTGAAAATCGGATTGTAAATATTAAGCGGAGCAAACTGTAATAGCTTGCTCCGTTACATTACTTACATGTTATAGGAGAGTTTATTGGGTATTGATTTACAAGACTGTGAATATCACAATCAATATCTTTGTTACAATAGCTACCGTGCTTAGCTTTTTTTACTAAATAGTCTACATACAAAGCATATTCTCTACAAATCTTATTTCCCTGAAGTTTAATCCCTTCACCAAGGTAATCGCTTATGTAAGCACCTATATAGTAAATCTCATTAAGCCCATAAATACCATACTGAGCGCATTTTGATCTGAATTTAAAATAATCCATAATAGAATCTGATTGAAATAGATAAAATATAATATCAAGTTCATAAACAGACATAGCAATAACCGGAACCTTGCTGTCCTTTGGCTGATTTAGATAATTCAATGAAGACATGCCGGGAAAAGAATCTAGAGTTATACATACATTAAGCAGTTTGAGATTTTCGGCAAATGTCATATCAGCTTTTCTTAATGAATAATATTCAGATGCATGATTAAGACATTCTATACATTTTAGGCCTTGATTGAATGCCTCTGTAACGGCCTTTTGATAATCTTCTTTGATTGAGGTTACGCACCCTCGCTTTGATAATTCAGTCAATCTTTTACTCTTAACCTGGAAAACAATTCCCATTTCATTATTACATAACATAGCATCAATGTCAGTAATAGGATCTGAAGATTTACTTCTTTTAATAAGGATGTGATTGTATGAACTTATGTGGAATCTTCTCTTAATGATCTTATATACAATATCTTCCGCTGTCCTTCCTCTTAAATCTGCTAATTTCTTATGAAAAGACTTATCTTCTGAAAGCCAGTAATATGGCGTTTCATTAATTGCAGCAGCCAAAGAGTTCGTATTTACAATGAACAATCCTCTATCATCAGGTAATTTAATTATTGGATATTGTTTAAAATAATTGTAGTCTGTTATATCACAAATTTTATCCGGAAGTTTATCTCCTAATTTGTATGACATTCTTTTTAAGATATTCTGCTCTTCTGGAGAGAAGATTTTTCTTATTTTGTTCGGTTTTATAGTAAATAGATTTAAAGGACAAACATATTCATTCTTACGCCGTTTTTCATTAATTCGTTTCCTTATTTGATTCTCTAGAGTTGTTATGATTTTATTGAACGTTGATTCAATTACAGTTGTATCAAACTCATACTCTTCTCTCAATTTGAATGATAATATTTGTTCATTGTATTTTTCTTTTGCAAATTTTATATATTGCCAATTATAAGCAAGGTCACCTTCATAAAAGTAATTTTCAACAAACAAATCACCAAAATCCTGAGAATCTCTATATAGGTTATGAAGATCATCCATTAAGCCATATACTTCTTTACGAATTTCCTCATCCTTAATAATATCCCAATTCTTCGCAAGATTAACATTCTGCAACCAAAGGCCACATAAAAAGTCTATCTCTGTTGAAAGAAGTCTATCACGATTTGACTCTTGTCCATGTTTTAATTGACTTTCTATTCCCACGGTTTCAAAGAAAGAGATGTATCCCAAAATTCTTCCAAATGAAAAGTATGATGTTATTTCATTTAGTCGTGTTATAATTTCGTGTTTATCCATTTTATTTTCTAATGCAGTTTATATAATCATGTTTATTTTCTTTAAGGATGTATGATAGTATTTCAAATGCGTCCTTATCTATCTGGTTAAGTATGATATGTGCATCATTTGAATAACAGCAGAAATCATACAAGATGGTTGCTAAAAGAATATATGTAGATTTTATTATTGTTTTAACATAGCTATTTATATTATCATTGAACATTTGACCAAATTGCAACACACTCAGAAATGATGAATGTATATGAGATGATGTAATCCTATATAGATTTTTAGCATCATCATCACATATAATCTGATTGATTCCGTTATCCACATGAATGCCTTTTATGCCCGTAATTTCACCATTTGACTTAACAAAATAATATCCTTTTAACGATGTACCTTTGTAATCTAAAATCTTCTTACAATCCTTAATTACATTATCAGGTACTTTTAATTGTAGTAAAAGTACAGACACTTTATTTTTCAAATTTTCTATTTCATTTTTTTCCTTTGCTTCTTTCTCCTTATACTCTTCTGGAACATTATTAAGTCCCTGTCTGTTCTGAAAACCTCGAATTTCCCATATTGATAAAACTATTTCTCTTTCAGCATCACTTTGTTGCGTTATAAATATGTTATGAAATGTAAAGCATAATTCATAATAGCTTCTTAGGACAGATAATATGGATGGTATATCTTGAATAAGTAAATTACTATTTTCCAATAAACTTTGTCCTTTTAATAAATTTAAGATTGATTTAGTTCTCAACAATCCCATTTGCAGCATACATTGCGCTATACAGTCACTTTCTGAGACAGTCTTTTGATTATACTTCCAATAAGATCTGAGCTGATGTATCAACTTAAATACAGTATGACATAAATTCTCTATATGTTCTTTGAAGAATAAAATCACATTACTTTCATCCAATTGTGATAAATATTCTTCTGTAGATAGAATATCCTCTTTCATGTGTTTTTAATTCTTTATCATAATTCGGGTCTATTTAATTTTCAATTTTTATAAGTGATAACTGTCTATTTTAGACTCTGCTACCAATTGTTTTTCTTCCTCCAATATAGCGTATGATTTTATTATACGATCTTCAAGATAAATATGATTAAGCGTATACTCCAGTGATTTAAAAGTCTGTTCACGAAGTGCTGGTTTCAGTTGGCATTCCCATACTGTAATACAATGCCATCCCATAGAGGCCAGCTCTTTTTGCTCTTTAATATCACGTTCCTTATTTTTCTGGATTTTGTCCTTCCAAAACTCTGAGTTTGTTTTTGGTAGTACAAAATACTTGCATCCGTCATGACCATGCCAGAAACATCCATTTACAAATATTACAGTTCTGTATTTCCGTAATACAAGATCAGGATGCCCTGGCAAACGAGGATGGTTCAGCCGGTAGCGGAAGCCCCTGCTGAACAAGAACTTACGGACCAGTAATTCCGGCTTTGTATTCTTGCCATGTATAGCAGACATATTCTTATGTCTTTGCTCTTTTGTTAATCTATCTGACATCTACTTATCATGAATCTTTTAAACATACTTCTATTAAAATCACACTAACTACTGTAGACATCCATAATACTAGCAATCTAGATAAATATTGATTTATCAACAACTTGATAATCTTTAATCCAAGGTACTAAGTACTAGTAATATTATTATGTCATATTACCATGTCAACATAAACTTTTATTCTGGAAACCCTTTACTACGCAATCGCTTTAAATTGGAATAAAAGCCATATTTCATCCGGTCATCAAGCTGCCTTTTTCCTTTGACAACATCATCCATAACCTTCCATTGCCAATCCTTTAATACCCGTTTACGTCTATCCCAATCTACCATCTTTTGAACTAATTCAATAGTTATGAGCTCAAGTATTTGACTTTCTTCAGTTGTTGGCGTTTTCTGTGGAGCTTCAACATTTGCTAGTTCGTCTGCTTCTAATAATAATTCAATATTTTTTTCACATACTATATCATAAATAGCCATTGCTCTTTGCCGATCATTATCACTAAACTTACGATTAAATTTAAGTTTATGTGCAATATCCATCGCTGTAGATTGATAGTTAATGGATAAACTATCTGTATCCCGCCCCCATTCTGAAATTTTAGACCATAACTGATGAGGTATGGATGTAATTATCTCCATATCATGTTCTACAGTATTATCTTGTTTGTCTCCGAAAAAAATTTCCTTACGAATTATCGGTTGAGAATCATCAACTAAATCTTTTTCTATGTCTAATATATTATAGGCCCAAGTATGCTGCTTAATCTTTTCCCAACATTCTTCTTTCTTAGACCATTCTATATAATGAGAAACAGGTGATTCCTTTAATATGAAATTATTTACTTGTTTCATTAAATCATATAAAAAAGAAGATAGTTGCTCTGAAATTGACTGCTCTTTCCAAATCTTATAAAGATTTAAACGATTATTTGTCAGAATAGTAAGCAATGATATTGTATATGGTACTACAACCTGTTTTAACTCGCCTATATTTGTTTCAGATTTCTTTGTACCATAAAGTTTATCCATGGCTCTAAACAATATAGCTTTAGCAATAGTATCCTCGTAGTATATATTATTAATTTTACTAAGTGCACTTGGTAAATTATTATTTATAAACTTTGCGAAGTTTTTCTCATTACCTTTTACAACAACATGTGGTCCAATAACAAGCTTTTTACCTTCATACACTTCAGAATAGGCATTAATATATTTAGCTAATTCAACTTTAGTAAACATTTGATTTTTAGGATATTTAAGATCAAAAGCCTTTTGACGTACTTTTGTAAATCCTTCTTTCATACGAAGATTCTTATACTGACCTCTTGCACGTTCAAAAAACCAATATGTTTGATTGACTGAGTTTTCGGTTCTCGGAGTCAAAACACAGCGGGACAGTTTCTCAAGTGCAACTAAATACGGATTATTCGCAGTAAAGTCAGCATCATTTACCTTATTCTGAGTATTGGCATACCGGGATATGCGAGATACTATATTACTATACTCTTCAATCCGTTTAATAACAGAAACTTTTGCCTGAACAAAAATTTTAGATATATCTGCTTTATCTTTCTTGAATGTATGATAAATAGACGCTGTTGTCTGTCCACCATTAACAATCTGAAGATTAGAGATTTTTGTTATATATCTATTATCTTCATCCAATTCAATATGGTCAGCAGTAGCAGCCAGACCATTGTTGAATGCCAGAAACATATGTGGCTCTTTTTTTATAGTATCTCTTATACCTTTATTTATTTTTCCTGAAAATTGTAAGAATGAACGCACATTCTGTTCTAGCAATCTAGCACCATAGCGCTCATATAAATTAGCTAAACAAATACCAGGAATGATGGCGATAAAAGACTGATAATCTTCATTATCAGATGATGCTGGCAAACAAGGAACAAGAAAACCTTCTTCCTTAAAGTCAATTTCAATTGGAACATGAGATTCTTCAGAAATCTGATAAATGTATTTAATATCAACAACTCTATAAAAGATTTTATATCCACATATTTCTGTATTATCCGGTATATCTCCTTTATATTCACCATTAGTTAATATACTTACATTTACACGAATTAAGTTGTCTTTTAATTCTCCATAATTAGCCAGAGTATGTGCAAACTCAAATATTTCAGAAGATTCAGCTACTTCATTAACATAATCATCATAAACAGCTTTTCTAAAAAAATTTGTAATGCGAGTTGCTGCTCTTGTAACTTCACTTTTCTGAACTGTATATACTTGCTCTTCTACTTCATAGATAGATATAAACAAATCAATGGTTTCATAATTGTCAGATATTGCAAAACCATTGATTTTGTGTTGCTTCGAGGTTCCCAAAGCTTTCTCATCAAAAGCTACTGCTGCATTCTCTGTCTCCCCAGCTTCTGATAATAGGTCTAAGACATAACGTGTAAATGCCTGTTCCTGAGTTTCTCCATCTTCATTTGCAAGCTGTCTGGAAACAATCTCCTGCATAAATGATGAATAAAATTTATCTAACAAATTCATAGTTGCTTTATTATTTGTAATAATTTATTTTCAGATATTAAAAAAGACCCACATACATCAAGCATTATTGTATATGTTACATCATGTACTCCCTTTCTTAAATCATCTTGAACGATTCTTGGGAAATCTGATGTCACACTATAAAAATCCCTTTTCTTTATATTATAGTGTCTTAATTCATATTTAGTCCTGTCTTCCGGCATATACCCGGCCAACATTAATCTTGCCCGAAAATAGTTAAGAATCATTTGATCATATTTTAGCAAGTTCTCAATTCCATCAATTAATTGAGGTAATGTTAAGCCATTGGCATTATTTCTCTCAATAGAATAATGGCACAATATCAGGTGTTTAAAAATATTACTATCCAACTGAGTTTCCCCATTTATCGTCACCTTATTTTTCCTGCTTATGGATGACTTTACTTCTACTGCCCACTCATTCCCCTGAAAATCTTTATTTGATTTCTCAACTCCCATCCATGTATGCAAAACATCTAACTGTCTTGTGGGTAAAACCTGTAACATATATTGCAAGAATGTCAATTCTCCAAAAAGTCCTAATTGTTCACTCTCTGACAATTCTTTCTTTCTTGAACATTCAAAAAGATTTCGCCATTTTTCTAATTGACAAAGAATTGACCTAACTAAAATTTTTTCGTCAGATATATTACCAATAGATGAGATCAAATCTTCGCATAAGGTAGCAAAAACAAACAAATTACCTGAATCTATTAACTGTATGCATAACATCTGATTCTGTGGTAATGAGGCATCATTTATTATTGAAATATCCAACTCCTTTAGTCCTGAAAATGAAGATATATCTAATTTTATATTACGATTAAATGACACACTTATACCATGAAGATTTTCAGGATACTTATATATTGCATATATATTTGCACTTAAATTACTGTTATACAATTGCTTGACCAAACCATAAGTCTTATTTGACTTCAGACTATTCCATATTACTTGTATTGGTATATTAGTCGCCATATGTGTTGTCGTTTTCATTATCAAAATTATCTTCAATGTCAGCATACTCTGCCACCATATTTACCTTGTATGAAACTGCACAATTTGTATTGGTGTGAGGGAATGAAATGGCAAATCCGACAAAAGGATCATCTTCCGCTGTAAATATAGTTGTACCTGGCACAATATTACCATTTTCATCCTTAACATTTGCATATTCAGGATTAAGTGGGTAAATAATTAGTAACGGTTGATTTATTGGTCTAAACTTCGACCTAACAACTATTGGCTGTGGATATGTGTGTTTCCATTCAATCCCTTTCTTTTTATTAAGTTCGATTGTTTCTTTTAAAGCTTCATTTAATAAATCATCATCAAGATCTATTAATTCATCGCTAGGATTTCCGACAATATGATTCTTTCTTATGAAGTATGTTTTATAATTGCTGGAATCTACAGCACGGCTACGATTAAAACATGATACAGAATAAGAGCCACAAAAAGTATGCTTCTTTATAGTTTCTCTAGCATTCGACCGTGTTGTCTTATTCATTAATACAACGCTCCACTTTGTAAGTTCTCCTTTAGATACTAATTCTTGAATATATTCACAAATTAACTCCATGTTGACTTTTCTAAGTCCCTCAGCTACACTGAAATTACTGAAATACTCACAGACATCAACCGGAGAAACATTAGTCCACAGATAATTCTCGTTTTTTATTAAAGGCTTACCTAACTTACTGAGAAAATTATCTGTTTCAACAAGATTCTTATTCTTTAAATCCTCATTCAGTGGTAACTGATATGTTTCAATAAGTCTTTCAGCCCATGATACCTGAATTTCATGTGAATTACGCATTTTATTTAGAGCAGTAATTTGAAGACAACCTGGATGAGTACGAACTCTTAAACCATAAGTTTCTGGAGTACTTCTTGATTCCGCTAAATAATCAAATTCATCAAGTAGCTCAGATGAAGCTACAGCAATATGCCTATACCATTCATTAAGTTCGCTACTAGTAAACAAACGGCACAAATCAACATAGCTAGGACGATAACCAAACCATCTTCCCATCTGCATAAGAGTATCATACATCTTCGAAGCTCTTAGAAAATAACTTACCGATAAACCTTCTAACGTTAAGCCTCTAGATAACTTATCTCCACCAATTGCAATAACTGAAATACCGGTTTTAGAATTTAATTGGTAGTCAACAACATCACCAGAGGAACCATTAATAGATTTTACTTCAATTTTTTGAACTGCTTGGTATAATAATGGCTTTATTTCATCCCATTTATGAACTGTTAAGTCCTGATCAATCTTTGAAAGAGAAGGAGACCCCTTAATTTTTTCTGTTATCTGTTTATACGATGGACACCCGTTTACATTTCCTTCTAATAAAGCCCGAAACTCGGCTAAAACAGCGGGATCATTAGCTTCTATTTCTTGTTTATAGTACCTGAACTGTTCGTTCACAATATCCCGAATTTCATTTTGCCAAACCTGATATCTTGACACATGTATTAGCATGGAATTATGCTTGTTCTCCTGTCCTCTGGCTCTTCTAATTGCGCATGTTAAAATAAAACATTTAATAGCAAGCTTCAAAGACTCAGGAATATCACTTTTTGTTGGTTTTTTATCATCCTTTTTATGTCCATCAGGTATAAAAGCCTTATAATCATCAATAGGAATGACAATAGGCAATACATCATCCTCTTCTTCAGAAGTTTCAGAATATGTGCCAAAAACCTTATTTGGCCCAATATAATTATCTGGAGCTGGCAAATTTATTATAAAGTCCCTTGGAAATAAGTCTGTTTCGTCCTGTGCTATAAATATATTCGCAAATGGAGTTGCTGTATATCCTACATATGCAGAGCGATTGAACAGTTGTATAATCTTACGAATATTATCATTTATGGCGGTTGGATCTGTATCCTTATCTTTTTTTGTATTAATGGACGCATTATCAGCTTCATCATCAATTAACAAAAGAGATTTATTTGATATTTGTTTCTTACCAGAAGTTTGTGCACAAAGCCATTTATAAAGACGTTTAAGTACAGATGCATTTTTTTTCACAACCAAGATAATAGGCTGTGGTGCATTAAAATTAAATCCAGCCGTATTTGCAGCCCTACTATTAAAGTCTCCTTTATCAATACTTGTCGTATATGAATTTGCAATTGCTGAATCAAATCCAGGAATAAGACCAACACCTATCTTAGTTGTTGAGTTTATTGAGTATGCTCGCTCGTATTGTGTATCAAAACCTAAAAATCCTTCATCAATTCGACTTTGTGTCTGACTTCTTAGATTATTATGAATACCTGCTAATACGATGATAAAATTAAAACCTGCATCAGCAGCTTTACAAATCAAACCTGTATAATTTGCTGTCTTCCCTGACTGCACTTGCCCTACAACAAGCCCTTTTTTATCTATTGAGATATTAACTTGTTGAGGATTAAACAAGTTATCTAATATTCTATCAGTGATTTCATCTAATTGATTTATAACTGCCGGAGCATACCCTTTCTGCTCTGAAAGATATAACTTGTATCTTGTCCAAAAGTTCCAATTAGATATTTTATTTGCTTTAAATTCTTTAAGCCAAGGTAAACGTCTGTCGTTTCCTTCCAATATTTGAAAATCTTGAATTCTTACACCATAATGGGCAAGTAGTTTCTTTTTTAATATGTGTTTATCCAACATTTTAAAATCTGGCATAAAAGAGACTTGCTCTATAGCGGTATTAATCTGTTCATCAGTTACAACAGGTATTGCACCAATGAATAAACGGCAAATATTTAAGGCTTTATTATATAATTCTTCCATATCACAATTGTTCAATGAGTTCTTCAAATGAATTTAATGGCTCAATAGTCATTATATATGCTTTAGCTTGTTCTGAAGTCATATTGGAAGCCATTAGATTCTGATACATTCTTGTAATCATATCTTTCACTACAGAAGTATCTGAACCTTCAAATGGTTCTTTATGAGATTCTTCACCTTTAGCTTCGTTGATATAAATTGTCTTAACAGGTATAGTTTCCTCTATAAGACGTAATAAATAATTAAAGGCTTTATCGGAATCTGTGTGAGCCATATCTTTTAATTGCTGAATCATAGCATTATCTCGATTTATAACAAAAGACCATTTATTGTCTTTCCTTTTCTCATTCCACAGCGGCTGAAAACTTTGACCTGCACGTTGTTTCAGTATCTTTCCTCTATGACGATAAACCTCACATCCTATTTTCCTCACATCCTTTGCATATGCTTCAAGTTGATTCTGGCATTGTATAGGAGGATACGCCTTTGATTTTTTAATATCAATCTGCCATTCACTATCTAATGTATTAGGAATATCTACCTGAATGCGGACTAATTTATAATGCTCTTCTTTTCTGAATAGTCCAAGCCAATCCCCAGCTAACAATAAACGTTTCCCTCTATATACATAAAATCCTTGTTGAGCTGGCCAGCCGTTAATGCCTTCTGCCACATTATAAGCCTTCTCTGAAGAAAAGGCACTTTTATGTGGCAATACATATCCCTTCAATTTAATACCTCCAACGATTCCTTCTGTAGGTCTTGACTGAGTTTTAGATTCACTTATACAAAAGGGATTCCAAGGATCTATTTCATGACCACACCAAAATATCTTTAAAGATTTTTCTTCAAGAAATCTGTGAAAGGTCATTGCAATATGTTGACGGACACGGTCTAAAGAATTGGAAAACTTTTCCTTTGCATTTATATCATTTTCGGAAGTTCCTTTTCTAACGACTTTATCTAAATCTGACCATATTACAAGAGTTCCATGTTCAATATCATCTACAGATTCGTCCAAATATTCAGGAATCCATTGTAAAAGAGTCCATTCATTGGTTTGTGCTACATAATCCAAGTCCCAAGTCCAGTATGCACTATGGTATCCGGATTTTTTACTAAGGACAGTTAATTTTCTACATTGTGAAAATGATGCTGTTTTCAGACCTAATCCAAATCTACCAAGATCTGTTTTAGAGCGTTCTTCTAATGGGCTATGGCTTCCAGGACGCATTGCATCAATTATTTCTTGACTATTCATGCCGCATCCATCATCTTTAATTGTTATGAAAGATTTATCTCCATGCCAATGTCTTGTGACCCACACATTTTTCGCATTTGCAGATATTGAATTATCTATAATATCTGCTACTGCAGTTTCGATATTGTACCCTATTGCTCTAAATGTTTCAATCATTGAAGCGGCACATGGTATTGCATTCGCAGTTCTAAGACTATCGTAATCTATCCTCATTTTTCAATAACTTTTTTATTTTCAGGCCAATTTTTTCTGCTAATACAACAGGTACAGCATTTCCTATTTGCTTAAAAGCTGCACTTCGGCTTCCCTCAAAGAAGAAATCATCAGGAAACGATTGTATTCTAGCTGCTTCTCTTATTGTTATTGAACGAACATTCTCTAAAGTAGGAGTTTCGTTGGGATATATATAGTAATGTCCATCCATCGCAATGTGAGCCACAACGGTATGACAAACTCCATTGGGATCAACGACACAAAAACGATTACAAAAAGATTCTTTATTTTTATGTTTTTGTAAGGCTGGATCGAGTTTTGCATAATTAAGCCTTTTACCTGTTTTCCACATCAATACAGCTTGCCTATATATTTCCCTATCATTATCATTTGTTGGTCTTGCAATATGTTGAGTCGTAAAATTAAGAACACCTCTTATTGCTGTTTTCCTAAGATACTCCATTTCCTCCAAGGGTTTTGTATATTCAACAATACCACATAATTCACCTTCTCCAGCTTTTCTTTCAGGAAGATCACAAAACAAATCCTTCATTATAGAATATGGCATATCTCCTTTTTCAAGGGTTGGATAGTTATAAGTTGTAGGAATATCGCTTCCTGAACGATTTATTTTCCAACCAACAATGATAATCCTATGTCTTTTTTGTAAGACACCATGCTCAGACGCAATTTGTTCAACCGGTTCCATTTTATATCCAAGGTCATTGACCAGTCTCTGTAAGTCTCTGAACGGTTCACCTTTTTTGGCTGTTTTAATTCCAAGAACATTTTCAAAAACAAACATTTCCGGACTGTATCGCTTCAGAAATTCCACATAAAATTTATATAAATCATTTCGTGGATCATCTTCAATTTTTTTTCCTAGTCTAGCTCGTCCGGCAATCGAATATGCTTGACAAGGGGGACCTCCAATTATAATATCGACCTTTTGGCCTTTGCACAGTCTATCAACTTTTTTAAAAATCCCATCAATAGTTTCTTTACCTATTGCTTCTTGAATAACTGTGTCAATAACTTCTTTTGGCACTTGATTCCACAACCAAGCGCCATCAGTTTTTTCTTTCTTTGTCCTTAAATATTGTTCATATATTGATAGTTTATTATTTGCTTTTAAGTAATGGTACGCAGCACGTGTTTTTAAGGTATCACATGCATAATGATCCATTTCTATATGAGCTATCGGTTCAAAGCCAGCTCTAATAAAACCTTCAGACAAGCCACCAGCTCCAGCAAATAAATCTATAAACTTATAATTCTTATTTTGATTCATTTATTTCTTTATTTTACATACTAAAAAATTATGGCATAAACGCCAACTTATACATTGTATAGTTCATTAATATTGCGTAGTAGCAAACATTTTTGCAAGCATAGTTTCAAGTTCATGAGTCAACGAGTGATCTGTATCCATACACACCTTCTCGCCAACTGTCTAATCTTGATAAATATACTATATCTCTAGCCTAACTACCATCACAGCAAAACATATCCATTTTGAACTCTTTGGTCATTTTTTTTGCAGACTTTCAGGATATGTATTTGTCTTGCCATAACAAGTTATAATGAACGTATTTGCCATAACATCAATATTTTGATGTGGTTGTTAGTTTTGTACCAACAAGCAGGTCTCTAATATCAACCTCTAAAAGTTGTGCAATTTGTTCCAATGTCAGTAAATCTGGTTGAGTAGTATTCTGACACCACTTACTTACTGTGCACGTAGACTTTCCTAACTGATCTGCCAACCATTTACCTGTTTTTTTTTGTTCTACCAGAACTACTTTAATTCTATTAAGGTTGCTCATATATCTTTTATTTATTAAACTAACACGCAAACTTATATAATTCTGCCAATAATAAAAAATTTAATACTATAAATCTTCTAACTTCTGCTTGAATTTAATATTACCAAAGTACTTTATTTATTCAATGTGAAAACTACCGGATGACTTGCTTCGTATCTACAATACCAGGCAAGTTTCAGCCGATAGGTTCATCCCATCATGCAGATAAATCAGGGCAGTTGCCAAAGACAGAGCCTTTAAAGTTGCGCTACTCTTCACTTCAAAGGCTCTGACATTGGCAACCGGTTACCGGTGGTTTGTCTGAAAACGGATACTATACTCTTCAGAAATCTTTGAATACTGAATATCAGGAAATCATTGGTGCGTCATAGCCGGAGCCGTTTCTTATGTGCAAAGGTACTGCGGACTGGAGAAACGCCAAGTGACGCTTGCGCTTTCAGTCGGAGGACTTGACGGCAGCCTTCCGCAAATTTTCTCATGCCTCAAAAATTTGGGTATTCCGTCTGCATTCTCTGACTTCACACTTGTCTTTTTCTCCCTTTGGTCCGCAGTCACAAATGCACATAAAACGGTTTTTCCCGGCCATGAAGCTCAATGAGCTTTACCAAAGGGAAAAGAATCGGAACTTCAAAATTCAAATGTTATGCGAGCATGAAGAATGAGTATCAAACAATCTTTTAATTTTTTACTGATATGTGCAGATTGATGACGACACAACTGGCGGAAGCTCTGGAGGGTTATCCGCTCTATTCCCAGGACGGCAAGGGAAAAGAGGCTGTTTGCCGTGCGGTTTTTGCTCTTGGTGCTGTAAGGTGGTTTATCCTTGAAGGAAACAGGGAGGATAATGATGTGATTCTATTCGGTATCGTAGTCGGACTCATGGAGGATGAATACGGGTATGTTTCCCTCAATGAGCTTTCGGATGTGGAGCTTGACCTGAGTGCTCAGGGACTTGGCAAGCTTCAGGTAAGACAGCAGCAGAACTTTAAGCCGGTTCCGCTGAAACAGATTCAGGACAGCAGGCTTCAGGACTTTCTTGCAAGGTTTGAATAGGCTGTATGAAAACAGAAGTGGCCGGTCCTATCCGTCACGGACAAGACCGGCTGCTTATTATAGCAGGTAAATGAAAACAAAACTATAATTGTATGGTAAATGGAAAATTGTCGTAATATTTTTAATATTTCTGCCCGGCATGGGTGGAGCGTTTCTATGGAAGACATGGATGGAATCCGGTTTCTCAATTTCAAGAGGAAGACTCCGAGCGGTGTACCATTCTGCTTTACCATTGAAGCCGGTGACGGTACAGCCGGCTGCATAGCAAAAGAAATATTCTCTTTCGTCAGTGCCGCTGTTCCTGAACAATGTGCAAGGGAATGGATGATTCAGTCAGGAGCAATGGAGCCGTCGGAGTTCCTTCAGGCCGTGGCTGACATGGAGGATGTCAGGCTAAAGGCAAGGCTGCTGGCTCTTGAACTTGCAGCTATGAATGCTAAATGTAATCTTTTGGATACCATTCCATGGGACAGACTGAACTAACGGTGTTTCTTACGCTTGCGGCCACGTTTGGGCAGACCGGTTTCCTTGTAGGCTATCAGGTCAGTTCCTCTGAACACCCTTTTTGCCTTATCAGGAATCTTCAGGAAAGCCAGCGGCTTTTCCAGATAACGGATATAGGCATAGATGGTACAGCGGTGAACACCCAGGTAGCGTGCTGCCTCCTTTACTGAATATGTCTTTTCCGGAACGACTTTCATTATATCTCATGCTGGTTAATCTTTTCGTTTATTGGATACCGTAAAGGTAAACAACTGATTATTAGCTGTCAATACGTCAAATATGGGATTATTCCGGAGATTGTGGGATTTGTATGGATTATGTGTTACCTGTCATATTCAATACGGCTGGGGTAAGGCGATTGATAACGAATCTGTTTTACGGAAATCAGGAAGGCATATATTTGATGGTTGACAGCGTTGACAGCAAATCCAATGAAAATCCGGTATAAAGTCTGTCTGGGAAGTTTCTGTAATACAGTATGTTATATTCTTTCTTATTTTACTTATAAAAAATAGGGTATTATAATGTGTCAACGTTTGGCTATGGATTTTTAGCTGACTGAAAATTATGGCTACGCCTGTCAACGTTTGTCAACGCATGATTTCTATATGAAGTATCTGATACACTGACAGATACTTTCTGTCAACACTGTCACCCCTGAAACGGGTGCATTTTATTATCTGAAAATATCTGATGCGAAAGGGATACAGGTTATCCTAATGTACCATTACATCCACAGGTTTGTTCAGCATGCCTCTGCAGATATTTTTTTGCAAAGGTATCTCCGGCATTGCAAACGTCAAACACAGGGCTGAAAATCTTCCTCAAACGGGGTTAAGCGTATTTTCAGCTTTCCTTGAAGTTTGCCTTATTGAATACCTGCGCTTCTGAGAACTGCAAAAAATATCCTTCGGGCAAGCTGAAAAACTTGCTGACAGAAGGGAAAAAATCAGAGCGTATGGTACAGATGGACGAAAGCATCAGAAAGCAGTTGGAAAAGCCACAGACATGGTTCTGCAAGTATTTTCCCAAACGTATTCAGAATGTGGGCGAGAAGGAAATCGCCGACAGACAGTTGGTTTATGACTTCAAGGACGGAAGGTCTCATGAAGCGGTGGCACAGATGACGGCAGCAAGAATGATTGAAGAGCACGGCAGCAGATGCTCACAGTTGGTATTCATTCCGGTTCCGGCATCATCGGTAAGAAAGAATGAAATCCGGTATATGGACTTCTGCAAAAGGGTATGTGAACTCACCGGAGCAATAAACGGATATGACCATGTAAGGGTATGCGGAGAAAGACTTGCTATTCATGAAAACCGTAAGGCTGAAAAGGAAATCAGAAAGGTGAGCATCATCGAGTTTGATGAAGAGTGGTTCAGAGGAAAGGCAGTCATAGTCTTCGATGATGTAATAACACGCGGAATCAGTTTCGGTATATATGCGAATCAGCTGGAGAGTCTCGGAGCGAATGTCATTGAAGGTATCTTCCTTGCAAGAACCCATTATAAAGTATAGAACTATGAACGGAATATTATCAGAAAAATCAAAGTCACTGGCTTTCACGGGACACAGAACTGTTCCCGTAGAAAGGCAGGATGAAATAAGGGCACGGCTTGTTGAAGCTGTGTCCGTCGCCTGCAAATCGGGTATAACCTGCTTCTATTCAGGCATGGCCATGGGATTCGACCTGATGGCCGCTGAAACAGTATTTTCACTGAAGGGAAGGTATCCGGATATACGGCTAATTGCCGTTGTTCCTTTCAGAAGACAGAACTGCCGATGGCCTTCAATTGAAAAGGAACGTTATCAGAAAATAATTTCCCAGGCAGACCGGGTTATCGTATTGAGTGAATACTATTTCAAAGGATGTCTTCTAAGGCGCAATGACTTCATGCTGGAGCATTCATGTGGAGTGATTGCCTTTTATGACGGCAAGCCTTATGGTGGGACATTCTATACCTGCAGGGAGGCACTGAAGAAAGGCATGGACATAGTAAATCTGTACTGAAACCCAGTCCGGATTATATTGAAAATATTGTACAAAACTGATATGCAAATTTCTTGCATATCTCATTTATAATGCTTATATTTAGATAGTTAAACAAGCTATAAGAGGTAGTTTTATGAACAATATCTACAACCGCTACATTTGGCTGCTGCATACGGTCTATCAGGAAAGAAAGGTCACTTTTGAAAGGCTTTGTGATATTTGGAAGCACCATTTCCTATACAATGGAAAACCGCTGAGTCTGCGCACATTCCATCATCACCGGAAAATGATTGAGGAGAATTTTGATATAGTTATTGCGTGCAACAGAAAGGACTATACATACTATATCCAGAATCTGGATGAAATACTCGGTGACAGCTGCCAGAACTGGTTGTTCAACAGCCGTATCATTGATGTGGCCCTGAAAAGCAGTCCGTGCCTGTTCCATCGTGTTGTACTGCCTGACATGTCAGGTGGTATTGAATACCTGTCGGATATATCGGAATGTATCAGCGATGGGCATGAACTGTACATATTCTACACGAATGACAAGGGCAAGGGCTATGAAGTGGAAGGCCGTTTCAGACCGGAAGGTTTGAAACTGTTCCATAACCGCTGGTATCTGCTCGGGTACAGGAACGGATCAGAGTTCTGTACCGTTCCTCTTGATGCACTGACCAAAATTTACCTTAGCGGCAAGAGATTTGATACTGACTACAAATTTTCCCTTGCCAGACGTCTTTCGGACTCCATTGGTGTTGTAGCCCCGACCGGACAGAAGCCGGAAGAGGTTACTCTAAGGGCTTACGGTCCATTTGCCGATTATCTGAGGAAGCATCCTTTCCACCATTCTCAGGTAGAAAGGAATGATATGGGGACTTTCACGTCATTTGATTACACACTTCTTGTTACTGACGAGCTGGTGGATGAAATCCTGGCTCTTGGCGATAAGGTGGAAATTACTTTTCCGGAAAAGCTGAGAATGAAACTGCTTCAGAAGATTGGACGTATCAGAAACAGGTATGCAACATAGAAATCTGCAATTGTAGAATTTTACTTTTGAGTAGTAAACATTCGCTCAATCATTGCTTCAAGCTCAGGACTCAATGGACGTTCTGTGTCCATACACTCCTTCTCACCGGCAACCAGGTCACCATATATATTCCTGTAACGTTCAGCTTCACTGCCATCACAGCAAAGCATAGCCGTCTCAAACTCCTTAATCATTTTCTTACGCTGGCTCTCTGGATATTCCTTAGTCTTGCCATAACTGGTAATAGTAAATGTTCTTGCCATAATCATAGGATTTATTTGTTATACCTTTGTTTATAATCTTTTTTGCTATACTAATATACGAAAATATTTTGACAATCAGAAATTTAACCGTATAAAACTTCTATAAAGTTTAATCCAATACGGATAAAAATACAATCAGAATCCACACATCTTTTTATCAAAAATACAACTATAACAATGAAGGTATCAATGGTACAATCCTGATTATTTAAACAAAAAACTTATATAAATCAACATTTCCAACATTAAAAGATAGAAGATATAGGGGGGGTACGTCATTTGATTACATTACATGCTTCTTGTAACTTGACGAACCTATGGAGAAATCCTATATTTCAATTAGAAAGTTAAAGTTACCGATGCGGAAAATCCAAGTATTAAGCTGTTTCAGGAAATTGGACATACCGGGAACCCCACCGACATACCGGGAACAAGTATTTAATTTAAAAATATGGTAATAATAATATTCAATATTAAGATTAATCGCTATTTTTGTAATCTTTTAAGTAAAACTATGGTAAATGTCCAGGTAAAGCTCATAAGTTTATGGTTCGATACCATCATTTGCCACTATGGAGCTAAGCTCTACAATTAAAAACTCAAAATTTTTAATCCTGAAGAAAATGGGAAAAATTTTTTTTTAGGCAGTAGAACCTTTGGTGAAGGTTCATGCCACAATCAAATGTCCGAAAGGATAGGTTATTAGTAATTTGTTATCTGTAGGATTAGATGTACTAGGGATTCTTGGAATCCCTGCAGCAAGCAGTATGTCATTGGCAAAAGATAGTACAGAGTTAATAATTCAATGGATATCACGAAAGGGAGTTGATAAAGGCAAGGTCATGACTGTTATTCATGATATTTCAGCTTTTATCCCATGGTACTCGTAGTACCAATCCCTTTTAGCCTTTTCCATTGATTCTGCACAATTGGCTAATGCCATTCAATAGATAAGGAAACAGTAACTAAGATTAAAGCTTGGAGCTTCATGGTTAGTGATGGCATTGCAGGTAGCTAACCACTCCTTTTTTAAACAAAAGCGGTTTGGAGTAATCCAAACCGCAACTATTATATTTAAAACAATGATTTAAACTTAAAATGATAGGTTTATACTTCCTGCATTATTGGTATACCTATCTTGTTGTTGATTTCAGTCTCTACAGCATTATATATTTCTGTTTCACTTGTTTTTATAGATATTATTAGAGAATACTTTATAACATTGTCAACATTAGCCAGTTTTCTCTCTTTCCACCAACCTGGTCCTGGATAAACAACTATATGACCACAACCTGCTAATTCAGCTGCTGTACACTCAAACCAGTCCGACTGAACAGTACCTTGTTCACGGCGATTTTGCTTGATTGTCCATCTTTGAGTATCATTATCCGTTGTTTTATCTCCTTCATTCTTATTCCTTCTACATAAAAATTCTTCAACATTTTCATGTGGACTCTTCAAGTCAAAATGCAAAGTTGCTGAAGGATAACGATATTTATTTCTTCTACCGGCATAACCAGGAGAAGGCTTTATATAATAGGAAAGTGTAATTCTTATCTTTACTTTTTCTGCTCCCATCTGCTCAAGTAATTCAACAGGCCATGGGAGATCATAAAAATGCAGTTGATTATATGTATTTGAACCATCTTTACGTACATATGGTATCAATTCATTTTCAAAGATGTATGTAGCATATCTTTCATTGCTAAATAAAGCAATTTTTTCATCTGGAATGCCATAACCACATATTGACATGATATCATTGATACTTCCTATACGCTTCATTTCTTCAGTCCATCTCGCAGAATGTACCATCATACCACGTACAGACAACAAAGAAAGATCAGGATTCACTGTCTTGATTTTTGCTGCCATACGTGCAGCCAACGCTGTGGCTGCACTGGTTGCATAAAATGGTTCCAATGATTCTGCCAGATCTGCACTGGTCGAAATCAGGCTCAAATCAGGAGTTGTTGTAGTCTGCAGAACAGGATGATCAGCTACATTACCGCCTTCCATAACAATCTCGGGCTTATTAAGACCATTTCTCCAACTCCAGGAGGTTCTTGACATCGGAGAGATTCCTCCAGGTGCAGCCAGAGGCTTATATCTATCATCAGTAACAACAGTCTTCTCAGTATAAGCTCCTACGGTCAGTGCATTCCAAGCTTGTGCCGGACTTTTAATAACATTAGCTTTACACGATTCTATATAATCTGAAGCGTCTATTTCTGTAGTTTCAATATTTCCCGCAGAAACGACTACCAGACGATCACAATTCCCTCCATTGTATATACTTTCATCTAAAGCAGCAGAACTTGACGTGGATTTGCAGTCATACGAAATGTCATCAGTAACAGCCATACATTGTATAGATGCTCCCATTTCATGAGCTTGCTGTATAGCATCCTCTATAACAGCACCATAAAAATCAGAATCAGTTTCATATCCGGATTCATATATTTTCACTGATGCCAAGTTGTTTTCAATTGCAACAGATTTCTTATGCCCATAAATTAAATCTGTCATATCACCATATAGGATAAGGCCAGCCATGTCCGTTCCATGGAAGCTGTGATCAATAGTGTCAGAAACACCTATTGCACTTTTCATCATATCATCCGATAAGAATGGAGCTATCAATTCATGAGCATTGTTTACACCCGAATCCAACAAGCCGACCCTTACACTGTCACTGTTTATTGAAATCTCAATTTCATCTTTAATAAGTTCACTCCACTCCCTGCTTTCATTGTGGGATTTTACAAGTATTGAAGGCTGTTTATAAGGACGTATTCCCTCTATATAACCAACAGATAAGGGTAACTCACATAATTGTTGTTTTGTTGCTTTGATTAGCAGAACAGCAACTCCGTCAAAGTCCAGGATATTTTTACCAGCCGATATAAGGCCAAGACTGTCTAAAGTTTTAGTAAGTTCCTCTAGATTATAATCATCACCTTTAGTTACCCATATTTCAAATGTCTGCAGGTGATTATCTGGTAGCATATCAAAATCTTCTGCAGAAGTATAAAGACTATGAATATCAGCTTGTTCAATAGAATTGATGGGCTCAATAAGAGTTGCATTCTTAGGGTTTCCATTTATTGTGCAAATTTCTTCATTTGCATACTCATTAGCCTTTTTATCCAACCAATCTTTTTTTTCTTTTTTGATATATATGGTAACATCAACATTTCCTTCACCTTTATCTTCTGAAATTTTTAGAATTGATGCTCCACTTCTTTTTGCCAATGCCTGAGGAACAAAACCTGAAACCATATCAAAGTTCATATAAACACCATCTGCAACAGGTAATCCTCTTTCTGACCGTTGTGACAAAGTTTCTATTGCCTTATCAATAGCTGTATTATAAATTTCTTTTATATAAGCCGCATGTTCCTGTCTGTTTCTTTCAGGCATGGTTGGCGGTTGTACAGACCTGGTTCTTGGTGTAAAAGAACGATCTTCTGCTATCTTATTTCCTAAGAAAAAATGTTTCTTTTGCATATTACCTACATATTCAACCTATTTCACGGCACAGTTGATTTCGTTTGTCAACAATCATTTTCACCATTTCCATATCTATAGGCAAATCATTTAACAGTGATTCTTTGAATATGTCGGAGCATACCATTTTTATCTCTGCATGGCTCATTCCCATAAATAAAGGTTCAGCCTGAGAGAAATCCAGATTTTTTGCTGTATATAAATATTCACGCAACAACAACAAACGTTGTTCTGCATCCGGCATTCTGTATTCAATGACATCATCAAAACGCCGGAACATTGCCTTGTCGATGGACTCTATTGCATTTGTAGCTGCAACAATAAAACTATCAGAAGAATCACGCTCCAACAACTGCAGGAATGTATTAAGTATTCTGCGTTGTTCACCGACCTCATTTTCCATTCCACGTTGTGCACCTATAGCGTCAAACTCATCAAAGAGATAAACGGCAGGAACTTCATCTATAAAATCAAAGATACGGCTAAGTTTCTGACCTGTTTCACCCATGAATTTAGTGATAATCTTTTCTGTTCTTACAATAAAGAAAGGAAGATTAAGTTCCTTTGCCAATACCCCTGATGTCATAGTCTTACCTGTACCAGACATACCATAGAGTAACAGCTTACGGCGATTTGCAAGGCCATATTTCTGAAGTTCTTCTCTTCTTGTATATTCCTTTATTACCCTTTCCAGCTTCTCCTTTACAGACTTATCTGTAACCAGATCATTCAAACTGTCATATGTTTCAGTCTGAAGCAACAAATCGTCAACATCCTTATTGCGTGGAATAATTTTTAAATTGCTAAAAGAGGTCTTTTTCTGGCTTAACAATTCCTGGATAGTTCTCGCCAATACAGCATGACCATTCTTTGCCTCTACAGCTGAAATCTGTAAGGCAACCTTTCTGAATTGTGCATCATCATTGTTTAAATGATTGCGTATCAGAGATAATATTTGGTCTGCATTTGCCATCGTAATATGGTTATAAAATTATTGATGTACAAAAATACTTTGTTCCCGTCAAATAGTCAACTCTATCATTAAAAATTGCTAAATATTTATGCTTTTTTATCTAAGAACTTGGTGATTTCACCAAAAAAACTAGGAGAAGTCTTTTAATACTACAATTATATTTTTGATTTGTATTAAACCCTTTACTTCTTTCATCATCAGAGTTCAGATTAATCATTTATGTAAAATCAAATTCATTCTGTTTGAAAGTGTGTTGCATTTCTGTTATCACTTCTTCCTGCATGTCCTGTACTTCAGCCACCACTTCAGTTTCAAGATCCAGCCCAAAAGTTTCCTTCAACTGCAGATAATCAAAGCACAGTGCCTTCGGTCGGTTTACCTTTACCTTCTTTACCTGTTCACCATTTACAATGTCAATGGTATAGTCAGGAAGTCCGCTAGGCAGAAGTATGGTGAATCTGTCCTGTTTCAGTCCAAGGTATGAAGTATGGGATTTCAGGTACGACATGATAGTGGACCAGTTCGAGCGGTTGGAGGTGGAACCTGCATTCCGGCTGTTGAACAGTGATGCTACGGCTGCCGTGTTCAGATAGAGAATAGGACGTGCTTCCTTAAATTCTATATCTTCCTTGACAGACAACGGACGGAAGGATTTCATATACCTTATACGGTAATGTGCCTTCTCGATACATTTCCCTGAAGTCTGGAATCCCTGAAGCATACTCCAGAAGTCCGCTATCTCTGAACTTTCCTGAGCCAGTTCATTCTGATTTCGTATTCCTTTGATTGCTGTATCAAACAGTTCCGCATAGCTGAAAGGCACGTCAATGACTGTCTCCAGTGTCCTGAAGGTGGCCAGTGGAATAACCCAGTTACCGAATATACGGTCATGGATGGTTTCATTCTCCAGTTTTGCAGCCAGTTCACGCTTGGTGATGGAATATATTTCCGGAAAGTTCTTCTCAAACAGTTCCCGGTGTCCCAATATCTCCAGGGTGAGGTGGGTTAGTCCCATATTGCAGACTGATACAAGGTCTTCATAAGCCCTTTTCTCATTCTGGTTGAATGATGTCTTTGAAAAGGCAAGGAAAATGACACGGGTATAGAGTGCCATATCCTGAGTAGGCTTGTCCTGGCCGCAAAGGGCAACACCTGTTGTGACAATGGTCTGGGCTGCCATACCGTCTGTGTTTGTATTCTTCTTGGTCTGACCGCCACCGCCCCAGAGTCCTTTCAGATAGGCTATCTTGCGTATGTCGAGGTCATTCTTGTATTCATCAAGCACAGCAAGTGTATTGACAGCCTGTGATACACGATCGTTCATGGCCGGTACGGAAGTTACACCGAGATTGGGCGGATCTACTCCGTGCAGGAAAAAGGACTGGAGGGAAACAGCCAGGGTTGTTTTACCGGTTCCCTTTTCACCGAAAAGATTCAGGATGGGGAAGTGACGGGTACGTCTGAATATTATGTCACGGAAGAGGGTGGCAAGCAGGTAACAGAAGGCTACGCTTGCATTCTCACCGAACACTTCCATCAGTCTTTTTACGTAGTCATACAGCTTTATTCCGTTGCGGTTCTCATGTACCATAAGTCTCTCAAACTGGAATATCTCCGGGTTGTTAAGATATATTTTTGAAGTGGCCGGTATATAGAAGGCCTTGCCGTTTATACTACGGACTATACCCAAATCATCAACGGTATTGAATGTACCTGCAAAAAATATTCCGTTACCGAAAGCGAAGAATCCTTCAGCCGCATTCCAGCCGAGTTTTCTGATACGTTCTGCCGTATCGGTCTTTGAATACAGGTATTCCTTTACACGGTTGAGTTTGTCTATCTTGGCGAGCCATACATAATTGCCCAGTGAGCCGACCTTCTGCTGAAAGTTGCTTAGTGAGCAGAGTTCCGACTCTTTCAGTTCTATGACCCTGCATACATTGTACATATTCCTCATACGGAAGATTCTGGTTCCGTTTATCTCATCCTCGATATGGAATAGTGGTTCCATGATGAAGTTGGAGATTCTTGACGGTTCATCATCATCTTCACCGATGGAGTAGTAACAGTTTTCCCTCACGAACAGTCCGAACTGGCGCAGCAGTTCAGCTTCACGCTGCATCTCGTTCATGGCCGCCGGCTTGTCGTTCCTTCTCCTGGCCTCTCCACGTGCCTGGGTAACTGCATCACGCCAAAGTTTTACCTTGCCGTACAGTCTGGACAACTGCTCTATGCACTGGTCATACACCAGCTGGTCCTTTATATAACGCAGCAGGTCTGCTATTTCCGCTACACACTTTCTTTCCTCTACCATGGAACTGGCTACCAGGAAACGTTTCTGTGCAAGCCAGATGATGAAATGCTTTTCAGGCAGTGAAGTATAATCTTCCCTGCTGCGGATATAGCTGTCGGCATCATTCTTGGAATATTGTACTTCTCCTTCTGCTTCTGACGGTATTTCAGCGAAAGGAAGTTCTCTTACTGTCACATGGAATCCTTTTCTTATGGCTGCAGCCCCATTGGTCATCACCGCCTCAAATCCCGGTCCGTATGGCTTGCCCTCCGCAATATCTGAATCTGGAATGAAACAGAGTGAGGATACATACTTCTTCAGCTGCTCGAACTGGCTGTCACTCCAGGCTGTTCCAAGTGACGCTACTGTATTGTCATATCCAATCGACTGCATTCTCAGTACATCAGGAGCACCTTCCACAATGATATAATAGTCGGCATCACGCAGTCTGGCGGCACGGTCAATACCGAATACTGTTTCTCCCTTGGAGTAAATCATGCTTGTTGCCGAGTTGATATACTTGGGAGCTTTCCTATTGTCTCCGATGTATCTGGCTGTATAGGCAATGATGCGTCCCCATCTGTTTCTCACAGGAATCATGATACGCTGGCGGAACATGGCGTATGTGTTTCCGTCCTCACCACGCTTGAACATACCGAGTTCGTACAGCAGTTCTTCGTTCAAAGCCTTGTTTCTGCAAAAATCCATAAAGGCCTGACCGTCCTTCGGTGCATAGCCTATTCCGGCAAAGGCACAGAACTCCTCATGCCACCGGCCGTATGCGTAGGCCCTGGCATCAAGGCTCTCTTCCTTGTCTGTTGCTTTTAAATTTTGTAGGAAGAAGGTCTGGACTGCATCGAGAACTGTCAGAAGTGATTCCCTGTGCCTGGCTTCGGACATCTGTTCCTCACTGCGCTCTTCACTGATGTATTTTACCGGAATATTATGGTTTCTGGCAATAAATTCCACTGCGGCACTGAAGGAAAGGTTTTCCTTTTCCATTATAAACGTAATGGAATCACCACCACGGTTACAGCTGAAACAGTGGAAGAGATTCCTGCTGGGAGTGACGGCAAAGGAACCGGTCTTCTCAGTATGAAAAGGACAAAGTCCCATCAGGGTTGAACCTTTTCTGGACAGTCTGACATAAGGACTGAGTACGTCTTCTATGGCAAGTTCCCTCACTTTCTGTATGGTTGTTTCGCTTATCATATCGTCCTCAGTAAATTCCAACAATCGATTATTGACTGGCCGGAGTATTTCGGACGGCTGACATTATTAGGATTGAGCGGTTGGATATATCCGTTATCTCTGTATTTTTTGAGTGTCTTGTTGCTGATACCGAGTTCTGCACAGGTGCGCTTGACTGAATAGACACCGTTTGGATCGCACGCTGGTCTGATTTCTTTCATTATTATAAAATCATTATGAATGTGCGATAAAAGAGACCTGTCCGGCTTTATCGTTAAGTGGTAAAGCTATAAGCTGGTGAACAAAGGTTACTGACGCACATTCCTGTACCTACTATAATTGCTTTCTTTATATTTCATAGAGTATCACGGCTAAACTAAACAAATAAAGTTTATCAATATTAGAATATTAGCCATAATATGTTTATCATTTATCTTTCTTGACCGGTTTTTCTGCCTGTTTCGGCTGACTTTCATCAAAATAGTCCTGGGTGGTACGCTGGAGAAGCCTGAGGTCTGCCGTGCGGTATTCCACCTTACCGGGTCTTTTATAGGAAACCACCTTTCCCTGACGTTTCCACCGTTCTACATTCCTGCGGCCAAACAGTTCGTATGCCTTCCTCTGGCTGATGAATTCAGGATCATCCTTGTCGGCTTTCAATTGCCTGACAATTCTGGAGGAGAGGTCATTCAGGAATGTTTCGTATGGTATAAGATGGTCCAGAAACTGTAATATCTTCATATAAACCTGATTTGGTTTCTATACTGTTCGCTTGACCGTAATGATATGGTTTTCCCTGTCAGTCCTGGTCTTGAACTGGCGGTTGTAGATGGCACCAAGCTCTGAAGCCTGGGTACGGACGCTTTTCAAACGTGAAATGGGGAATGAAACGGATTCACCTACTTCAAGGGCAACAAGTGCCGGACGGATTTTTTCTAAGTTTTCAGACATAATTGTTGGATGTTTAATATTTAATGTTTAACTTTGTAATCACCAAATGAATAGATTACACTACAAAGTAACATAAAATGGTTTATATAACCAAATATTTGTTTGATGATTTATTGTTTAAGATGTATTTATTGAAGGAATCGCATGGATAATGACATAAAACACGTGCATGTAGGTCAGGCTATCGACAAAAGACGCAACGAGCTTGGATTGAGCAAATCTGAGCTTGGACGTAAAATCGGTGTACCGCAGCAGCACATAAACCGAATATTAGAGAGGGAAACAATGGAGACAAGCAGGCTTATTAAAGTCAGCGAAGCATTGGACTTCAATTTCTTTTCCCTTTTCTGTCCGAAACAGCATCATATTTCGGCACACCTTGCAGCCGTATCATTGGACGGTAATGCAAATAATCTGATAGGTGATGCAGAACTGGCCGTGCAGTTATCCAGCGAAAAGAAAGAAACAGAGAACCTGAGGGAAACAATCAAGCTTCTGAAAGAGCAAATAGAGAGTCTGAACTCACAGATTTTACGTCTTGATTCAAACCTGAAGGATAAGGACGTGATTATTGAACTATTGAAAGATAGGGAATAAACAATACTGAAATTTAAATGAATGCGTCATCTCGTTACAGAGAGGTCAAATCATTCATCCTTAATATCTATTGCAACTGTTCCAAGCATTGTATCAAGATGCATACAGATTACATACACAAATATTGCATCTTGTTGAAATACAGATATGTATTGGAGAGGCGCAAGCTGCGATAGAATAATAATGCTAAGAAAGTAGCAGCTTTAGAAAAAAGTCATACCAAAGCGCATACACTTCACATACACCGGCAATGTAACCTATTGGGGAATAATCGTATATGAAAGTGGCGCAGGCAGCAATTGAAGGATAGAAAGATAAACTGGTTAGAAAGTTAACTTTCTGATAATTGGGCTGTAATCGTCTCGTGAGAGAATGATTACAGCCTTTTTTGTTGGATGATGTTATTTTTAATTGTATTTGTTCAGCCCTGATAATCAGCCATTAATAATGATTTGTTTGGTGATTATTATAAAAAACTAACTAAATATTTGTTTAAGATGAAGAAGTAGCTTAATTTTGCCCCCGAAAACAAAACATGTTTTTATTTTATAACTTAAAAAGAAAGAAGATGAAAAAGGGTTTATTATTGGTAGTTGTAATGTTAGCAACTATCGCTGTAAAAGCACAGGACATTTACGTAGGCGGATCATTGAACGTATGGCGTAACAGCACAGGCAACACTACTTCTTTTAAAGTTGCTCCGGAAATCGGCTACAATTTTAATGAAACATGGGCATTGGGTGCTGAACTGAACTATTCACACGAATATGTGAAACAAGTGACTGCAAATTCAGTTACTGTTGCTCCGTACATCCGTTGGTCTTACTATCAGAATGATGCTGTACGTCTGTTCCTGGACGGAACTGCTGCTATTGGTTTCGTGAAAATCAAAGATGGTGATACCACTAAAGCAGGTCAGATCGGTTTGAGACCGGGTATCGCTGTTAAACTGAACGATCATTTCTCTTTTATCGCCAAGTATGGTTTCTTGGGATATCGTAAGAATGTGAACACTTCCGGAGATTCTTTCGGTCTGATGTTGACTAGCGAAGATTTGTCTATTGGTTTCCACTACAATTTCTAATCGGGTAGTAGATAATAAAAAATAGGAAAGGGGATTCTCTGAAATAGGGAATTCCCTTTCTTTGTGTGTAATCTCTATATTTTACACGTTTGTTAACGAAAAAGTTGTTTGATATATATATCAATCATATATTTGCATTGTTAATTAAACAGATGATTTAACTATAGTATTAATTAAAACTTTAGAATTATGAAAAAGAGTGCTTTATTTATTTTATTTGCGCTGATTTCAGTTGCTGGCTTTTCACAGATTACAGGTTGGAATGCTAAGGTAGGAATGAACATTAGTAATTATACAGGTGATGCTGATTTGAATGCAAAGATTGGCTTTAAACTTGGAGGTGGTTTTGAATATGCTTTTGATAATACTTGGTCATTACAGCCATCATTGTTTTTGTCGACTAAAGGAGCAAAAAAGGATGGTAATAGCATAAATGCAATGTATTTGGAATTACCAGTTATGGCTGCTGCTCGTTTTAATGTTGCGGATAATACAAATATTGTGGTTAATGCTGGTCCTTATTTGGCATGTGGTATTGCTGGTAAAACCAAAATTGATTTGGGGAATGATACGGAACGTAAGTATGATACATTTGGTGATGATGCTTTAAAACGTTTTGATGCCGGTCTTGGTGTTGGAGTAGCTTTGGAATTAGGTAAGGTTATTGTAGGATTGGATGGTCAATTTGGTTTAGTAGATGTAGAAAAAATAGGTAATCCTAAAAATACAAACTTTTCTATTGTATTAGGATATAAATTCTGATAAGAAAATTACTAAAAAGTAAACCGCTGTAAAAGATTACTTACAGCGGTTTCTTTATTTATGATTGTATATAATATTCGAATCGATATTTCTTAGTCCGCCAATTTCTTTAACTTTTTGAAATGCTCGATCACAGCCAGATAATTCTGATCCAGACAGGCATCAAATTTATTCCAGAGATCCCCCAGTACAACAGCCCCTCCAAATCCGAAATCTTTTATTTCTAGTAGATTATCTTCATTAATACCTCCAAGTGCCATTACTTTTGAGTCAATGATCTTAGCTTTCTGTGCCTCACGAAGTTCTTCTGCCGTATAAGTAGAATAGTAATTAACCTTCGAAATACTATCGTAAATGGGACTCATGAAAATGTAATCATAGAAATGCTTTCTGTTCTTCACCTCTTCTACGGAATGGCAGGAACAACTGACGTGTCCGGCATAGTCATGCGGTTCGCTCGGATTGCGTGCATTCAGGTGGATACCCATCAGATTGAACTCTTCTTTCAGATAAAAATGTTCGTGTGTCACAATGCGGCGATGATATTTTTCCGGAATCAGCGTCAGTAATCGTTCGGAATACATGGCCGGTGTCTCAGGTTTTCTGAGATGTAGAATATCCAGTCCCTCCTCGAAAAGAGCGGTAATGATCTTATCTTCTTCAACGAAGAACGTGGGCGTGGTAACTACAATTAGTTTCATTTCCTGTGTAAAGTTGTAAAGTTTAGCAAAGTTACTAATTAACTATTTCAGAAACCAACGTTTATAGTGAAAATTTGTTAGATTGCAATGTGCGCAAGTCAATAGTCCATAGTTTACCTGATAATACTTCGCCAAATCCACAGATAATCTTCAGCACTTCCGTTGCTTCGATGCTTCCTGTTACCGCAGGAGTAATGCCCATTACACCTTTGGGAGGCGGAGGCATTCGCCTCATTTCTTCTTCGTCCGGATATAAGTCCCGATAACTTTTTTTCTCTTCTCCGTAATGAAAAACGGATACCTGACCTTCAAAGCCGCAGATTGCTCCATAGACATACACTTTCCCCATTTCGGCACAGATGTCATTGATAAGATAGCGGGTAGAAAAGTTGTCGCAGCCGTCTACTACTATATCATACTGACTGATAATTTCCTGTGCGTTTTCCTCCGTCAAACGGATTGGATAAGTCCGGATAGTTATCTCGCTGTTTAGTGCGGAAAGTCGTTCGGCGGCACATATTGCCTTGGGTTTACCTAATTCTTTCTCCGAATAGAGCACTTGACGTTGCAGATTACTGATGCTGACTACATCGTCATCTACCAGTCCAATGCAGCCTACTCCTGCTCCGGTCAGATAGAGGGCTATGGGAGAGCCTAGCCCTCCCACGCCTACAATAAGAACCTTTGCTTGCTTCAGTTTCTGCTGACCGTCTTCTCCGATTTCGGGAAGGATCATTTGCCTGTCGTATCGCATCGTTTTATCTTTTAAAGTCAAAAGACTGGTCCCAATCCTTCCAGACCGGTTCACGTCCTAATTTCCTCAGGTCACGTTCCACTTCTACCGCTTTCCGTTCGTCACTCACATGGAACTGCTCCAGTGTTTGCGGGTAGCTGTAATATCCGCCCGGTTCTGTCTTGCTTTCGGCACTCATGGTTGTCACGCCCAGTGTTGCCATGTGATTTCGTATCTCGGCGCTTTCACGGGTAGAATAGGAGATATCTACATCATGATCGAAGATTCGCATGGCGAAAGTAAGCTGTGCAAGTTCCCGGTCGTTCATGATAACATTGGGTTGGAAGCCATCGTTTTCGGATGGACGCATACGGGGGAAGTTGACGCTGTATTTGGTCTTCCAGTAGTGTTTCTGCAGGTAGCGGAGGTGGTAAGCCATCATTGTCACATCTGTCCGCCATTCCTCCAGACCGATCAGGACACCCATGCCGATCTTATGGACACCCGCCTGTCCCATACGATCGAATCCATCGACACGCCATTCGAATTTGGACTTCATGCCTCGCGGGTGATACTTTTTATAGTTCGCCTTATTATAAGTTTCCTGAAAGCAGATGACTCCGTTCAGCCCGTGATGGGTGAGTTCTTTGTATTCTTCCGCTTTGAGGGGCATCACTTCAATCTGAAGGTTACTGAAATAAGGTTTTGCCAGATCGAGAGCACGGGCGATGTAAGGTACACCTGCTGCTGCCGGATTTTCACCTGTCACGAGTAAAAGATTCTCAAAAGGAGCCAGCCGTTTGATTGCTTTGTATTCGTTGATGATTTCCTCCTCCGTCAGAATCGTTCTTTTCATCGGATTACTGATATGGAAACCGCAATAGACGCAGGAGTTGGTGCATGAATTGGTGATATAGAGCGGCACAAACATAGAGATTGTTTTGCCGAACCGCTCCATCGTATATTTCTGGCTGAGGCGGGCCATCACTTCCAGATAGGGAGTGGCGGCAGGTGAGATCAATGCCATAAAATCGTTGACATCCAGATGCTCTTTTTTGCCTAATGCACGGCGCACATCGGCATCTGTTTTGGAATAGATGGCTTTTGTCGTCTCTTCCCAGGATATTTTTTCTAATTCGTCTGAGAACATTTTAATTAATTGAAAGTTGAAAATTAAAAAGAAATGAGGTTGTGACTTGGTTTGGGGATATTCACAACTCATTATTTATCACTCTTGGCATTTTTCTTCAGATCACGGGATAATCTCATGGCGCAGAAATTTGGTCCGCACATCGTGCAGTATTCTCCGTCAATGTGATGTCCCGCGCGGAAATATCCTTGTGCCCGTTCCGGATCGAGAGACAAGTCGAACTGATCTTTCCAGCGGAACTCGTAACGGGCTTTGCTCAAGGCATTGTCGCGTACCTGTGCTCCCGGATGCCCTTTGGCAAGGTCGGCAGCATGAGCGGCAATCTTATAAGTGATAACCCCTACACGTACGTCTTCTTTATCCGGCAGGGCAAGATGCTCTTTCGGAGTGACATAACAAAGCATAGCTGTACCTAACCAGCCGATTTGAGCAGCTCCGATGGCAGAGGTAATGTGATCGTAGCCAGGAGCGATATCCGTCACTAAAGGGCCGAGTGTATAAAATGGCGCATCATGGCATTTCTCGATCTGACGTTCCATGTTCTCCTTGATTTTATGCATCGGTACGTGTCCCGGACCTTCGATAAATGCCTGCACGTTCTTTTCCCATGCACGAAGTACCAGTTCTCCCATCGTGTCCAGTTCTGCAAACTGTGCTTCGTCGTTGGCATCATGGATAGAGCCCGGACGCAGTCCGTCTCCCAATGATACGGCAACGTCGTATTGAGCCAGAATATCACAGATATCGTCAAAGTGTTCATACAGGAAACTTTCCTGATCGTGCACCAGACACCATTTGCTCATGATGCTTCCTCCACGGCTGACAATGCCGCACAGACGTTTATCGGCAAGATGAACATTATGACGGCGGATACCTGCATGAATCGTAAAATAATCTACTCCCTGTTCGCATTGTTCGATCAGTGTGTCCCGATAGATTTCCCAGTTAAGGTCTTCCACTACACCATTCACTTTCTCAAGTGCCTGATAGATAGGTACAGTGCCTACCGGTACAGGGCAGTTGCGGATGATCCATTCACGTGTCTCATGAATATTTTCTCCTGTTGAAAGGTCCATCAGCGTATCACCTCCCCATTTGCAGCTCCATAAAGCCTTTTCCACTTCCTCGTCAATGCTGGAAGTGGTGGCGGAGTTTCCGATATTCGTATTGATTTTCACTAGGAAGTTACGGCCGATAATCATCGGTTCGGCTTCCGGATGATTGATGTTGGCAGGCAGCACTGCACGTCCTTCTGCTATTTCTTTACGGACAAATTCGGGAGTAATGTGAGTCTCGATTCCCAGTTCCTCACAGTTCATATTTTCGCGGATCGCCACATATTCCATTTCCGGAGTGATGATTCCTCGTTTGGCGTATGCTATCTGAGTGATGGCTTCTCCCTTTTTGGCACGATAGGGAAGGGCAATGTGTTCAAAGCGGAGATGATCCAGACTTTTGTCATCACGTCTCATTTGTCCGTATTCCGAAGTGATTTCGGGGAGTTGCTCTACGTCACCGCGTCCCACAATCCATTCTTCACGTAAGCGGGGAAGTCCTTTCTTGAGATCAATGCTCATTGACGGGTCACTGAACGGACCGCTGGTGTCATATACGTATACTTCCGGATTCGGAGTAGCTATCTTTTCTTCTCCTTCGAAGCTGACACTGGGCACTTGTTCAACTTTCCGCATGGCTACACGGATGTTCGGATAGAGTTTACCCGGCAGATACACTTTCTGAGAACGGGAAAATTTTATTTTTTGTTCCATAGAATTTTATTATCGTATTATTAAGAATAGTGAAACAAACACTACTCCCTACTTATTACCTATTACTTATCACCTATTACTTATTCCAAAAATGCAGTTAAAGGTGAACTTGCTTCTGCTATAAAGTTATCAGCCTGCAGACCCAGTCCTGCTTCGTATGCCCGTCTTCCGGCTTCGGTGGCGGCTTTGAAGGCCAACGCCATTTCTACCGGATTGCCTGCTACGGCGATGGCGGTATTTACCAGTACGGCAGAAGCTCCCAGTTCCATTGCTTCGGCAGCGTGGCTCGGTGCACCGATTCCGGCATCTACGACAACGGGGATACCGGCCTGTTCGATAATAATCTGCAGGAATTCTTTGGTTTGCAGTCCTTTGTTAGTTCCGATGGGAGCACCCAGCGGCATTACGGTAGCGGCACCGGCTTCTTCCAGTCGTTTGCAGAGCACAGGGTCGGCCTGGCAATAGGGTAATACGATGAAGCCCAGTTTGACAAGCTGTTCTGTAGCCTTCAGGGTTTCGATAGAGTCGGGGAGCAGATAGCGCGGATCCGGATGGATTTCCAGTTTCAGCCAGTTGGTACCAAAAGCTTCACGTGCCATCTGTGCGGCGAAAACAGCTTCTTCCGCATCGCGTACTCCCGATGTGTTGGGTAGCAACTGGATATTCGGATGAATAATATGTTTCAGCATGTCGTCTTCTTTGTCATCCATGTCGATGCGCTTCATTGCTACGGTTACCATTTCAGTGCCCGATGTCAGAATGGCTTGTTCCATTACTTCATTGGAATTGAATTTTCCTGTACCCAGAAAAAGGCGGGAGTCGAACTCACGGCCTGCAATTACTAACTTTTCCACTTTTCAATTATTTTATTTGATTATACATTTCATGTTCAAAATCTTTCGTGTTTCCGCTGCCGGATCCTCCGCCCGAAGAATCGTTCCGGAAAGTGCTATTCCGTTCACTCCGGTTTCGAGTATGGCGGGTATATCCTCACAGGTGATTCCTCCGATGGCTACTACCGGCAGTTCGATATTCGCTTCTTTCATCTGAGATAAAATAGCGGCATAACCTTCCAGTCCCAGAACAGGACTCAGGTTTTTCTTTGTAGTGGTAAACCGGAAAGGACCGATGCCGAGGTAATCCGCTCCGGCACGGTAGTGCTGTACGACATCTTCGAATGTATTTGCCGTACCTCCGATAATAAATGCTTCTCCAAGTAATTGTCGTGCCTGATCTATCGGCATGTCTTTTTTGCCCAGATGCACTCCGTCCACTTCCAGCTTTTTGGCAAGTTCGACGTGATCATCCAGAAGTAAGATCGCTTCTTTTTCTTTGCAGAGAGGCTTTAGTTGGAGGGCAACAGCTTCCACCTCTTCATACGGAGCTTCCTTCATGCGTAGCTGAATCCATTTACATCCTCCTTCAAGTGCCATGAGTGCCGATTCGAAATAAGTATACCGATCGGTCTGGTGGGTGATAAATTGTAGACTGACCATACTTTTACCCTCCACAAGCCGCTTTGATGACCACGAGGTTATCATTCTCCTGTAACGCGAATTTCTCCCATTCGGAACGTGGAATCATTTTGTTGTTTACGGCAATAGCGATGCCTTGTGCCGGAAGTTCCAGTTGGGCAGCCAGTTGTGTAAGGGTAGAAGCAGGAGTCATTTCCACCTCTTTGTTGTTAACTTGTACTTTCATTGTCCTATCAGTATTAATAAGTTGAAAGTAAATACAAAGAGCGTGCTTATATAGAAAGGCGATAAGAAAGAAACACAATCCCTACGTCAGTGCTAACTGCCTCAGGTTCCTAGGGTATAATCTCAGCCCCTCTTTGGGGCACCCCTTTGTCTTTACGGGAGCAAAGTAAGCGAAAAAGAAACAAAGATTCATCAAATTATCCGGTTTTTTTTCATTTTTCTTCCGATTCCCGTTTTTTGATAGGATGAGAAAAGACAAACCGTGCTCCGTTCTTATAATTCTTGTCAATCCAGATATCGCCTCCCATGCGTTGTATGGTCAGTTTGCAGATTGCCAGTCCCAAGCCTGTTCCCTGCACAAATTCGTTGAGCTTCTCAAAACGCTGGAATACCAGTTCCTGCTTGTCTTCGGGGATGCCCGAGCCTGTATCGGTCACAGAGAACAGCATACACTGGTCTTCTTCATCTATTTCATAATTCAGCGTGATACTTCCGCCGTCGGGAGTAAACTTCAACGCATTGTTCAGTAAGTTGATGATAACCTGCTGCAAACGTAGCGGATCGGTATAGAGCATATAAGGCTCTTTCGGCATCTGAAGCCTGACATCTATATCTCTTGTCCGGTTCTTTCTGGTCAGTGTGATCATGTTCTGGCAATGATTTACCAGTTCGCACCATTCATACTTGAACAGCAGTTTGCCTGATTCCAGACGTGATACATCCAGTACATCACTGATCAGTTGCAATAACAATTCGGAATTAGTCTGGATGATATCCGCATATTCCTTCTGCTCGTCCGTTGTTTCCACGGTATCGATCAGCAGGCTGGAAAAGCCGACAATGGCGTTCAGCGGTGTCCGTATTTCGTGGCTCATATTTGATACGAAGGCACTTTTCAGTTGATTGGCTTCTTCGGCACGCTCTTTGGCATGACGTAGTGCAATTTCCGATAATTCCAGTTTCTTTTTATCTTCCCTTAGTTGGGCTGTAGTCTTCTCAAGGTGATTCTTTAAGATTTTTGTCCGGTAATAATAATACAGTGAGATAAACAGTCCGCCTATCAGTACAAGGAAGGTAAACAGGATGAATTGCACTTCCGTCCGATATGCCTGAAAGAAAGGCACCTGTTGGTTGATGATAAGTGAATTGAAAGGTAGTTTCTTGTCCTGAAATCCCCATTCATGCAGTTTGTTGGCATCAAATTTGTATCTGTTGGGCAACAAATGAATGTGGCCGACATTGTTTTTCCCCTTGTCCAGAAATTGATAAGCCTGTTCTCCCATGCTTCTCCCTATTCCGTCGTATTGGGGGATATATCCTCCGATTGCCCAATAACCGATGGCGGTAGCAGTCAGGCTGAAAACAGGCAACTCTGGATTCGCTTTGGAGAAAGCATATACAGAGTTGTTCATATACGTTATGCCCCGATTGTCAATTCTCCAGATACCCAGTAGTGCAACCGAATTTTTGGGGACATCGCGTAGTTGTTTGGCGGCAGCATCAAGGGTGTGGATACGGCCGTCAATATAGGTCGTCGATATTTCCGGATAGCGTTTCATATTCTTTTTTACCCACGCTTGTTCGGCAAGTCCGTTGTAGGTGTTGTCCGAGATGAACACTAAATGCTCCATATCCGGATAAAAGCTTCGCATCATTTCTATGTCCTTATCGATATCATATTCATATGTGTTACAGTATATTATATTGTATTTGTTCATTCTTTCCGTTAAGTCGATACTCTGAGGTTCATAAGTCCGTATATCAATAGAGTCTTCCGGAATACGGATGCCGTTGCGCGATGCCATAGCGCAAAATACGGGCAGTTGTCTGTACTTCTCGTCTTCGAGGTGCAGGAAACTGCTCCACGCTTCGCCACCCAGCAGGATAACCAGCTTGGCGTTCGGATGTTTGTCCAGAATGTTGGTAAGTCTTTTTTTCCATTTTCTGGATTGATTGAGGTCGGTAACATTCATGTTTTCTACGATGGTGGAATACTTGCCACCCAGTTGGCGGTACGTTTCTACGAACGTGTTGATATTATCGTAGGTATATTTAGTATCGGAATTATAGGACGTCACGAAAAGAATCTCCTCTTCCGGTTCTTCCGGAATAGCCGCATTGCCTGTAAAGGAGAATAAAAGAAAGGAAATAACGTAGACAATGCGCCATTTTTTATTTTTTAGCTGAAGTGTCATAATTGTCTGTTTTGATTTTCGGCTATTGCAAAAATACAAATTATGCCTTTGAAATACAATAGATAGTTTAGTTTTTTATGCTAGAAAAAAGGCCGCTGTGAAATTCACAACGACCTTTTCAATAGTATAGTTTAGCTTAATTTTAATGAGTCCGGTTACATTCGTTTTTCTACCACATCCCAGTCGATGATGTTCCACAGGGCGTTTACGTGGTCGGCGCGGCGGTTCTGGTAGTCCAGGTAGTAGGAGTGTTCCCACACATCAAAACCCAGAAGTGGTTTCAGTCCGGCGCGTACAGGGTTACTGCCGTTTCCTTCTTTGGTGATATGCAGTTTACCGTTCTTGTCTACTGACAGCCAGGCCCATCCTGAACCGAACAATCCGACTGCTGCTGCATTGAATTCTTTCTTGAAGTTTTCAAAGCTGCCGAAATCACGTTTGATGGCTTCTCCCAGTTTGCCTGCCGGTTCCTTTTTCGAAGGTTTCGGAGCGAATTGGAGGAAATATAAATTGTGATTCAGCACTTGGCCGGCGTTGTTGAAGATAGCTCCATCGGGAGCGGTGGCAACGATTTCTTCTACCGTTTTGCCTTCATATTCTGTTCCGGGCACAAGGCTATTCAGATTATTTACATATGTTTGCAGATGTTTTCCGTAATGGAAATCTATCGTTTGCTGACTGATTACAGGTTCCAGCGCATTGTTTGCGTAAGGAAGTTTAGGCATTTCGTAAGTCATGGTCATAATTATTAAAGACATTAATATAGTATTCATATTGTCAAAACTTTAAATGGTTTTGTTATACTATAATAACAGCCATAGTTCGCAAAAGGTTCACGGTATTTTATTTTTATTTATAAATGTACTGTATACGTTCCACTTGCTGCGGGTTGTCATAGCTGGTGCGGCATATCCATTGTCCCGTATTGTCATATTCGTAATAGGAGTCACCGTCGATCCGGTTTCCGTACTCGTCGTACAGGCAGGTCAGGCAGCCGGACGTCTTCTGGCTGTTGCCGAAGATACGTTGGTAGACGATGCGGGTGAGGTATCCGTATTTATCATATTCATACAGTTCTTTTTGCGAGAGAATCTGGTTGGGCGAATTGACAAAGAGCATATTCTGATGCTGAGATTCGGTCATTCTGCCTTTGTCATCATATTTGTTGACTGTATATCCCTCCATTTCCCCGTTCTTGTTGTACTCTTTGGTTTCCGTCAGTAATCCCTGCTTGTTGTAGCTGCTGACGGTATATCTGCCGTCCATGTATTTTAGAGAATCGCTTTCGATGCTACCGTCGATACCGATGCGGCGTGCACGGCGGTAAAAGTCCGTTTTGGTTTTCGGATTAGTTTTCACTTCGAAGATGCAGTGGCCTTGCGGGTCGTACAGCCTGCTGGTTTGCACCTCGTTGATGGGTTGCCCGTTCTTTTCAGTCACGGATAATGTGGTGGTAAGCTGCCCCTTGTCATTGTAGGTGTAGCTGGTCGTAATATTGCCGGTGCTGTCGGTTTCGCAGCACTTTATCAATCGTCCTTGAGTGTAATATTTCACGGTAGTCGGGGTGGAAACAATGGCTTGCAGGATAAATGGAGCACGCAAATTTTTTGCCTGGTCACGAAATTCCTTATACTTGTGTGTTTTGAGGAATTCCTGCAATAAACCGAGCGATTCGGAGTTGACTATTGCCGGTTTCAGAAGCTCGAAGTCTGCCTTTTCACTGAGATATTCAAGATCGTTCAGGTGAGTCCGTGCACCGGTGGCCAGATAAGGTGTATTCTTATAATCATCGATGATCTGCCGGATGGCGGTGGCATTTCCTTCTTTTTTCAGGCTGTCGATACGTTGGAAAAGGAAATCATCATATAAGGTACGGACCTCGGCAAGATAGGGGCGCGGACCTCTGTCTTGATAATACTTCTGCATTTCGGGGTCTTCAAAGAAGGCTTTGAAGTTTGCAGGAGTCGGGGTGGTCTTCACTAGTTGGTAGAGCCGTACGTTTTCGGAGGCGTTGACTTGTGCGATAAATTTTCCGTTGGGATACTCCTTGACGTAAGTCTGGTAGATGATGGGAGTGGGGGCTTTGAGCATTCCTTCCAGCAGCGCCACCTCGCGGATGTTCTGCAGCCGTTGCAGCATGGCGGAGTCAACCGGATATTCGGTGGCGTGAATGCTGTCCAGCAGTGCCCGGCTGAAAGGAATTTTATCTTTCGAGGCCTCCAGCAGGTTGATAATGGACTGGTCCGCCTTGTCCCGTATCTGAGAAAGCGGAATCTTTTCCCCTTCACAGATACTGGGGAAGTTATTTTGGGCGGCTTTCTCGTAGCAGCCGAAATAGAGGGTGGCTGCTTGTTCGCTCTGTCCGTTCCACAGGTCGTTGAGGACGTCCATCAATGATAAATCTTCGGCATAGTACGCCTTTGTTTCGTCATCCAGTTTTTCCCTGTTCTTCTGCCATTTGTCGGCGTCATTGTCGTTCAGATACCTCAGCAGCTTTTCCATGCGGCTTTGCTTTTGTGCCATTGCTTGCTGTGGTATGCAGGCGACAAGGCACAAACATAAAATAAATGATAAAAATATACTCTTTTTCATTGCTTTGAGTGATTAGGTTAAATAGTTAGTGATGAAAATTCATAAAAATATCTTCATTGTCAAATGAATGTTATACTTTTGTCGTATTGAAACAAATTTGAACGCCAAGGGTTTGTTAAAAATCCTCATTGTTTTTATAATGCTGTTATGAATACCAACTATATAGAGGAATTAAATGAGAGTCAGTGTGCAGCAGTGACTTATAACGACGGGCCTTCGCTGGTGATAGCCGGTGCAGGTTCGGGAAAGACACGTGTGTTGACTTATAAAATTGCCTATCTGCTGGAAAACGGCTATCAACCGTGGAACATCCTCGCACTGACCTTTACCAATAAGGCGGCGCGTGAGATGAAAGATCGTATAGCCCGTCAGGTGGGCATGGAGCGGGCACGTTATTTGTGGATGGGTACCTTCCATTCTGTCTTTTCCCGTATTCTCCGTGCCGAAGCAAAGTATATCGGATTCACTTCCCAATTTACTATTTATGATTCGGCGGATAGTAAAAGTCTGATCCGTTCCATCATCAAGGAGATGGGACTGGACGAAAAGACATATAAGCCGGGGATGGTGCAGGCCCGCATTTCGAGTGCCAAAAACCATTTGGTTTCTCCTACGGGATATGCCGCCAACAAAGAAGCGTATGAAGGAGATATGGCAGCCAAAGTGCCCGCTGTCCGTGAAATATATACCCGTTACTGGGAAAGATGCCGTCAGGCGGGAGCTATGGATTTCGATGATCTGCTGGTGTATACGTATATTCTGTTCCGCGACTTTCCGGAAGTGCTGGCCCGTTATAGGGAGCAGTTCCGTTATGTGCTGGTGGACGAGTATCAGGATACGAATTATGCCCAGCATAGCATCGTACTCCAGTTGACGAAAGAAAATCAGCGTGTTTGTGTGGTAGGCGATGATGCGCAGAGTATTTACTCTTTCCGTGGAGCGGATATTGATAATATCCTTTATTTCACGAAGGTTTATCCTAACACGAAAGTCTTTAAACTGGAGCAGAATTATCGTTCTACGCAAACCATTGTCTGTGCTGCCAACAGTCTGATCGAAAAGAATGAACGTCAGATTCGGAAAGAAGTATTCTCTGAAAAAGAACGGGGCGAACCGATTGGCGTGTTTCAGGCTTACAGTGATGTGGAAGAAGGGGATATCGTAGCCAATAAGATAGCTGAACTGCGTCGGGAACATAGTTACGGCTATGCTGATTTTGCCATATTATACCGTACGAATGCGCAGAGCCGTGTTTTCGAGGAGGCTCTTCGGAAACGGAGTATGCCCTATAAAATCTATGGCGGACTTTCATTCTACCAGCGTAAGGAGATTAAGGACGTCATTGCTTACTTCCGCTTGGTAGTGAACCCGAATGATGAAGAAGCATTCAAGCGAATCATTAATTATCCTGCCCGTGGCATCGGTGATACGACAGTTGGAAAAATCATCTCCGCTGCCACTGAAAATGGTGTCAGTCTTTGGGCGGCGCTTTGCGAACCATTGAGCTACGGGCTGAACATTAATAAAGGTACGCACACCAAACTGCAAGGTTTCCGTGAACTGATAGAAGGCTTTATGACCGATCAGGTGGACAAGAGTGCGTATGAGATAGGAACGGATATTATCCGCCGGTCCGGCATCATCAATGATGTCTGTCAGGATACTTCGCCGGAGAATCTGAGTCGTAAGGAAAACATTGAGGAATTGGTGAATGGTATGAATGATTTCTGCGCGTTGCGGCAGGAAGAAGGCAACCCGAATATTTCTCTGACAGATTTCCTTTCGGAGATTGCCTTGCTTACTGATCAGGACTCGGACAAAGCGGATGATGGAGAAAAGATAACGTTGATGACCGTTCATTCGGCCAAGGGGCTGGAGTTCAAAAACGTATTCGTAGTGGGGCTGGAAGAAAACCTTTTCCCTAGTGGTATGGTGGGCGATTCTCCGCGTGCTCTGGAAGAGGAGCGCCGTTTGTTCTACGTGGCCATTACCCGTGCCGAAGAACATTGTTATATTTCTTTTGCCAAGACCCGTTTCCGTTATGGAAAGATGGAGTTTGGAAGTCCCAGCCGTTTCTTGCGCGATATCGATGTGAATTATTTGCGGTTGCCGCATGAGGCGGGAGTCAGCCGGTCGGTAGACGAAGGTGCGGGGCGTTTCCGCAGGGAGATCGAAGGTGGATTTACACGTGCGGCATCTCCTACACGAACGCCTTATGGTACTAAATTTTCTGATCGTGAACGTCCGAAGGCTCAGGTGATTGCGCCCACTGTGCCGAAGAATTTGAAGAAGGTCAGTGCGGTGAGTGGAAGCAGTATACGCTCGGCTTCAGCCGGCTCGGCATCTGTAACAGGAGTACAGGCGGGGCAGATGATAGAACACGAACGTTTCGGCTTGGGCGAAGTGATCAGGGTAGAAGGAACGGGTGATAATGCAAAAGCAACGATTCATTTTAAAAATGCAGGGGACAAGCAACTATTGTTGCGTTTTGCACGTTTTAAAGTGATAGAGTAATCATAGTAAAATTAGAGATGATCATGAGGAAACAACTAACTGTAATTCTGCTTTCTGCTCTGATATTGAGCGGATGTGCATCGGGACGTATGGGAAATCCCGGAGCAATTGTAGGTGGTGCTGCAATTGGGGGAAGTCTGGGAAGTTCGATAGGCGGACTTATCGGAGATAATAATCGTGGCTGGAGGGGCGGATATCGCGGCTCTGCCATTGGAAATATTGTTGGCACCATTGCCGGTGCAGCGATAGGGAATGCGCTGACTGCTCCGAAACCGGACCCGATAGAGGAATATGCTTACGTTCCGGAAGTCAGACAAGGGCAGTCTCACTCTAAGTTTAAACCTCGGACACAGACTCAGCAGCAACTGACTCAGTTGAAACTGCGCAAGATTCGCTTTATTGACGATAACCGTAATCATGCGATAGACGGGGGAGAAAGCAGCAAGATCATCTTTGAAATCATGAATGAAGGACGGAATCCGGTTTATGACGTGGTTCCTATTGTAGAGACGGTCGGGAAAGTGAAACATATCGGCATTTCTCCTACTGTAATGATAGAAGAAATTCTTCCGGGTGAGGGTATCCGCTATACGGCTACAGTCTATGCCGGAAGTAAGCTGAAAGATGGTGAAGTGACTTTCCGCGTAGCGGTGTCCGATGAGAATGGGGTAATCTGTGATTCTCAGGAGTTTACGCTGCCTACACAGCGGGCGGACTAGGACAAGAATAGCTCAAAATATTCGATTTGTTATAGTGACAGTATGTGCTCGGGATAGTGACACTATCCTTGGCACATACTGTCACTATGTTAATGGGATGGTGACACTATCCCAATACAATAGTCCGGTGCAGTCATTACACAATAAAATGAAGTATCGGTTTCATCTACACAGAAGCATTCTATATGAGTATCTGGCAAAATTTTACGTATCGGTTTTCCTTCCCAGTCGAAAACCCAAATCTCGCTGTTTAGAGTTTCTTTTTGTTCTTCGTGCATCCGATTGGTGTTTGGGTTATACAGTACATAAACATAGTTATTGGAAACGGCAATGCCTCGTGCTCCCAGTTCGGCATCAGGATTATCACTTTCCGCATACACACCGTCTGGGCTTGAATTGAACTGATAATGATAGGGTGCTAACAATAGTCTTTTATGGAGCGTTAATGTTTCCGGCTTATAGTCCCATAGCTCAAGTACATTATTGGTAGCACATGCCAGACGTTTCCGGTCGGTGTTGTAACCGAATTGTGATTGATGAAACATACCTTTAGCCGTATTGGGTATGTTTTCTTCTCCACTTTGATAGTTCGGGAAGTCGCCGCATTTGGATATAACATTGCCGTCATTATCTAAAATAAGGAATCTGCAATCTTCAAAAACACCGGACGCTATAAAGCGTGATTCGCTTATCGGATAGACTCTGTCAATGCTCATGGGCAGGTGTATCAACTCTCCTTGTCGCTGGATGGAAAAGTCTTTCGTGTTGAATATATAGTTTTGCGCTGTGAAGTGCCATCGATTGTGTATGAAGGCAGACGAATCAGACAGAAAGAATTCGACAGGGCTTAAAAATTCATCAGGTCCTTGTCCTTGTGGCAGCATTTGATTTACAAAGCGTTGTTCACTAAGACTATAGCAGTATAAAAGGCTGTCTCCTTTAAAATCACCGGCATATAAGATATCTCCTTTCTTTTTTATATCCATTGGAATGGAGATAAAGGCTTCCTTCAAAGCGGTAGATTTAGCAGTTGTGCTTTCGCTAAAGGATACTCTTTTTTGTGATTCACTACAACTGAACAATGGCAATGCCAAAGTAAACAATAGAATGATGTTTTTAGATTTCATTTTGTTTTGCTTTATTTTGTACTATAACTACAAAGATAACGTATGTGTTTTGAAAAACAAGGATATTGAAGAGAAATAGGGCTAAAATATTTATAGTGAGAACATAATAATATAATTGGCATTCGGTAATTACCATATATTGTGTTAACTTTGTGATTTATTTGATGGTAATTGTAGTTGCGTTTTTGCTAAAGGGTATATTTATTGCCATAAATAGTATTGATCCACATACCAAAGAACTTGTCGGTAACCGAATATACTTTATTGATTTCTGTAATAATGTCTTTTTCAAGCAGTTTTTTAGTTGCGGACTGTACAGAACTTGCGGATGTCAGACTGTATCGTTTGATAAATTTCGCTGATGTGACGTTTTCTGCTTCACCTACTTTGGCAATGGCATAAAGCAATTCCTTCTGCTTTTCGGGAATATTAGATAAGATTTCCCGAAAGATTGTATCATTATATGCAATAAGGTTATCTATAGCTGTTTTGATAATTTCCAGTGTACATTCTTTCCCTTTCGGTGTATCTGCAAAAGCTTCATTGAATGTTTTTTGAATATAAAAGGTATGTCCTTTGAATAGCCGATATACTTTTTCTATATTTTCGATTTCAATATGCCGTTTTCTTTTTTGGAAATGGTCTGCGATAAATGGTATATAGATTTCCGGTACAATGGCTTTCAGTTCCAAAATATCGGCACTGTGGTAGAATGGACGGGATGAAGATAGAAACATTTCCTGCATCATATGCCGTTCACTTCCGGCAAAGATGAAGTTACTGTTTTCTATTGTCTGTATGTGTGTGCGTAGTAATGCTTCTATATTCTTCTCGGGATATTTAGCAATTTGTTGAAACTCGTCGATGGCAACAATACAAGGTTTGTCTGCTGCTATCAGACATTGAAATATTTCTTCCAGTGTATATTCGGGTCGATCAATATCTCCCAGTTCCAGATTGAAAGTAGGTAGATTGGTCAGCGGGTCAAATCCGAATTTACCATTGATTGATTTAACTGTCTGGATAAACAGGCTTGCCATTTTCTTACTGCGGGGCAATAGTGTTTCATAAATTTCTTTGCCAAGCAGATAAGTGAATTCTCTTAAGCTTGATGTATGGAGTATGTCAATGAAGAAAGTATAATATTCTTCTTTTATTTCAGGTTTCTCATAACAGAAACGGATTAGTCCCGTTTTACCCATTCTTCTGGGTGAGATAATGACAAGGTTATTGCCATTGGTTAATGATTTAACCAGCCTCTCTGATTCTTTCACGCGATCGCAGAAGTACTCGGGTTCTATTTTTCCAGTTACTATAAATGGGTTAATTTCTTTAGTCATACCTGTTTCAATTTTCCGTAAAGGTAGTTATTTGAATAGAATTATGCAAATCGAATAATGTTAATAAAGTACCTAGTCTTGTTTTATTCTTATCGGATATTGAATATTGTTAACAAACTTATTCTTTTTGCCTTTTTATGGTCCGTTTCTTTAAAACCAAAGGCCCGTTGGTTTTAAAGAAACGGGGTCTTGGTTTTAAAGGAACGCCCTTTTGGTTTTAAAGGAAAAATGACGATTTGTATATTGTTGATAATCAAAGGTTTGGGAAATTCTGTTTTCACTCTTGTTAAATAGTAAAATATTTAATGCACACCAACAGGAATGCCATAGTATACGGCTTGTCAGCGGGTTCCGGTTTACCGGGACATATTCGCTTCAGTAGAAGTGAATACAGGTATAGTATGCTGTGGTTTTCTTTAGTTATCGGTTTTTTGCAAAAAAAATACACTGAGAATTTGGAGGTTATGAAATTTTTTATACTCTCTCTCTCTGGTATCGCGCGTTAAGATATAGATTATTCTTTAATTTTCAAAGAGTTAAGAGAGCGTTTTTTCGCTGGATTTCATACTTTTTCCGGTCTTTTTCGGTTTTCGTTATTTGTTATCATTGCCACCGCCTTTTCCTGCGGAGAGTGCGGTATACTATACCTTCCGGCGGTATGTGGCCTATGGATAGGCCATGCCCGTATGCAGCCGGAACCGTTTGTATATACACCGATCATAGAAAACCAAAAACAATAATACCGGAATAAACATCGCATGAAGAAGATTCTATTCATAGGGCTGCTGTTTGTTTTGGCGGGCACGGGGGTTTGGTCCCAGGAGGTGTCCGACTCAGTCCGCATCCATTACCGCCGGGGATACCGGGGGGTGGATCCCGATTACCACAACAACCGTTCCGAATTGGAACGGTTTATCCGTACCCTGCGCAGGGAACAGGAGTCGGCCCGTCTGGAACGTGTCGTAATCTG
>OMEQ01000055.1_pt1 | contig 99949 bp, 110 predicted proteins | sample 1645451 | NCBI WGS metagenome assembly OMEQ01 (sample SAMEA103958142, study PRJEB25191) | human gut metagenome | biome: human-associated habitat [ENVO:00009003]; feature: intestine environment [ENVO:2100002]; material: feces | place: Germany | collected 2013/2015
GCACCATGCCGCCGGAGGGGCGGCGCTTGCCGTCCAGCACCTGCATCAGGGTGGACTTGCCCGCGCCGTTGGGGCCTGCGATCACCAGCCGCTGGCCGCGGCACACCGTGTAGGTAAAGGGTTCCAGCAGGGTGCGCTCCCCTATTTTGATGGTCAGGTTCTTGAGCAGCACCAGCTCGTTCCACGGTTCTACGTCATATTCAAACCGGAACTTGAGCTGGTTGGTCTCGTCCTTTGGCGCTTCGGTGATCTCCAGCTTTTCCAGCTGCTTGCGGCGGCTCTGGGCCATTTTGGTGGTGGAAGCGCGCACAAGGTTGCGGTCCACATAGTCCTGCAGCTTTTCGGCCAGCGCCACATCTGCATCGTGCTGCTTCTGGCGCAGGGCATCGGCGGCTTCCTTCTGGGGCAGGTAGGCCGAGAAGTTGCCCTTGTAGGTGGTCATGGTCTGGAAGGAGACCTCCCAGATCTTCGTACACACGTTATCGAGGAAATAGCGGTCGTGGCTGACCACCAGCACCGCACCGGAATAGCTTTTGAGGTAGTTTTCCAGCCATTCCATGGTGGCAAAGTCCAGGTGGTTGGTGGGCTCGTCCAGAATGAGCACGTCCGGCTTTTCCAGCAGCAGCTTTGCCAGCCGCAGCCTCGTCAGCTCGCCGCCGGAGAGCACCGCAATGTTCTTCTGCCATGTATCCTGCGCAAAGCCCATGCCAGACAGCACCTTTTTGATGTTCACATCCATGTTGTAGCCGTCGGCGGCATCCACGATGTTCTGCAGCTGGTCGTGCCGGGCCAGCAGCTCCGTGTCGTCCGGCTGCGCGGCCATTTTGCGTTCCAGCACCTGCATCTGGGCCATGGCATCCAGCACAGGGGCAAAGGTGGAGCGCATCTCGCCGTAGAGATCCAGCGTGGCATCCAGTTTTGCGTTCTGTTCCAGATAGCCCAGCGTCACGCCGTGGGTCACGCTGAACTCACCTTCGTAGTCCTGGTACTCGCCGGTCAAAATCTTGAGCAGGGTGGTCTTGCCCGCGCCGTTCTGGCCCACGATGCCGATGCGGTCCTCCCGCTCGACACTGGCGGTCACATCGTGCAGCACGATCTTCTCGCCAAAGCTCTTGCCTAGTTTTTCCAAATGTATCAGCATAGTTTTATGATCCCGTTCTCCATCCGCTTATTGGCTCAGCACTGGTGGCGGCGGTTCTTCAGGCCCACATTGGCCAGCTCTTCCTGCTCCATCACCAGAGGGTACAGCTCTTTCAGGTCTGCGATCTCGTAGGTAGGCACCACCTTGCCGGGGTTCTCGGCGTGGCTGGGGTTATACCAGCAGGTGTCAAGGCCCGCATTCACGCCGCCCTGAATGTCGCTGCTCAGGCCGTCGCCCACCACCAGCACATGCTCGCGGTTCTCCACGCCAAGGGCGCGCAGGGCCGCATCAAAAATTCTGCGGTTGGGCTTTTCGCTGTCCATCTTCTCGGAGACGAACACGTCCTCCATAAAGTTCAGCACACCGCTCTCGGCCAGACGGCGGATCTGCACCTTCTGGAAGCCGTTGGTCACAACGGCCAGCGTTGCCACCTCGGAAAGCTCCCGCAGCACATCCAGCACTTCCGGCCCCATCAGGTCCGGGTGGGTGGAGAGCTGTTCCAGATAGAAGCGGTTCATCTCGGCTCCGTCACCGGCGGCATCAATGGCCTTGAGGAAGCGGGTGAACCGCTCCGCCATGAGCTTTTCCCGCTTGAGCTGGCCTTTTTCCAGCTGCCGCCACAGCTCCGAGTTGATGGTGCGGTAGGTCTGCACCGTTTCTGCGTCCGGCTCAATGCCGTAGTTCACCAGCGTTTCGGCCAGTGCCTTGCTTTCGGCTGCGTCAAAGTTCAGCAGGGTGTTGTCTGCATCGAACAGCACGCAATAATATTTTGCCATAAACCTTCCCTCTTTTCCTTCTGCCATGGCCTCAGCTGCCATGCGCTCAACAACAGGCAGAAGCCAGCCCTGCCGTAAACAGAGCTGGCTTCACATCATTCTGTTACAATTTCGTACGGTGGTACGTCCGTCTGCTCCGGGTCGTTGTCCGGGCAGGTGGTTTTGACATCACAGGGGGTGGCAGCACACTTTGCCATTTTCTCTTCCAGCGCGCCGTTGTCCACGTTCTCCCAGTCGGTGCCGTAATCGTCCACGCTGCCGTCGGTCACGTTCTCTTCCCCGGGCAGCGCCGGGATGCGGGGTTCCTCGTAGTACATGCAAACGCCTCCCTTCCTGCCAGCCTATGCGGCACAGCAGGCCGGGGTGACAGTCTCAGGACGCGGAGTCCGTGGATGCGGACTGCTCGTTGGCGGCTTCCTTGCTGGCATTGGATTCCGAAGCCGCATGGGAGCTGCCAGAGCTTGCAGAGCTGCTGGAGCTGCCGGAGCTGCTATGGGAAGCCGAGCTGCTCTCACCAGAGTCCGCGTGGGACGAGCTGGTGCTGTGGGAAGAGCTGGCTGTTCCGTTGGAAGCAGAAGCCGAGCCTGCCGGGGAAGCCGTGCTCTCACTGCTGGAAGAGCTGTGAGACGAGCTGCCGGAGGTGGATGTAGCCCCGGAGGATGCCCCGGAGGTGGTGCCGGACGATGCACCGGAAGAACTGGTGCTGCCGGAAGAACTGGTGCTGCCGGAAGAACCGCTGCCCGACGTGCTGCCAGAGCTGCCGGAGCTGGACGAAGAGCTGCCGGAGCTTACGCCGCTGACCGTCACATTCAGGACGTTGCTGGTAACGGTGCAGCCGTTGTAGCTTGCCACTGCGTACACCTTAAAGGTCGCATTGAGCATGGAGGGGTCGATCTCCACCTTGACGGTGGTCTTGCCCGCCGCCTGCGGCACTTCCACACCGTTGGCGTACCAGCGGATGCTGTCGGCAGTGAGGTGCTTGCCGCTCAGCTTTGCGGTAAAGGTGTAGGAATCGCCCAGCACAGCCTTGCCGGTGCTGCTGATATGCACGGAAGCCGCTGCAAACACGGCGGTCACGTCCACGTTCTGCTTGAAGTTCGTATCGGTGCGGGTCTTCTGGGTCACGCCGTCGCTCCACTTGACGAACACATAGCCGTCCTGCGGCACAGCCGTCACGCTGATGGACTGGGCGGCGCTGGTCACTTCATAGGAGAGGGATGTCTTGCCGCTGTCGCTGCCGCTGGAAAGGGTGCCGCCGGTCTTGTCCACCCGGTAGCTGGCCTGATACAGCACACCCTGCTCTTCGGAAGAGCCTGCAGCCTCCGAGCTGCTGGGTGCTGTCACCGCAGAGCTGGGGTTCGGGGTATACTCGGCGCGGGTGGGGATGTTGGCGGTGTCGGGCCGGCGGTCGTCGGTCTGGTAAGCGTGGGTGCGCAGATAGCTCAGCATGGCCTTCAGGCCCACGGGCTTCAGGTGGATATCGCCGGTCTGGTAGTAATCCTCGCGGCCATAGCCGTTGGCATCCTTCAGTGCTTCGGCGCTGTTGAGGAACTTCAGGCCCATCTGCTCACACATGGACAGCAGGGCCATGTTGAAGTCGTCGATTTTGGTCTGGTCCATGTGGGGGTAGTTTGCGTGGTTTGCGGGCACCGGCGGCACCGTGTTCACGATGATGTCGGTGTAGGGGTAGCTTTCCTGAATGGCCTGCACCAGCGCGGTGTAGTTCTTGATGAACTCGTCCACGCTCATGCCGGTATCATTGGTGCCCAGCATGATGACCACGCGGCGGGGCTTCATTTTGGCCACGGCCTGCGCGATGGTGTAGGTGTTGCTGTCCTTTTTAAAGGTAACGATGCCCTCGTTCAGGGCGGCATGGGTGCCAATGCCCTCCTTGGCGCAGAACTGCTGCAGGCTGATCAGGCCGTTGGCGTACAGGCGCACCGTGTTGGAATCGCCGAGGAACAGCGTTTCCTTCTGGTAGCTCTCGCCCGCGTCGGCGGTCTCCGGCAGCAGGGCGGCAGAGGTCTCGCTGATCTGGTAGTGATCCGAGATATCCTCTTCGCCCGGCACCAGCACCTCGCTGGAGGGCTGTTCCCCCGGGGCTGCAGGGGTCTTGCCGCGCTTGAGCAGCGTCATGGTAATGGCAATGGTCAGAATGGCTGCCAGCGCGCACACACTGCACACCAGCACAGCCTGCTTCTGCATAGGAGTAAGCGATTGCTTTTCCGGTCGTGTATTTCTCATATCTCTCACCATTCACTTAGTTTCCGGCACAGGGCCTTCCGGTCATGCCTGTCCGTTCAGGATCTGGTCTGCAAGGTTGGCGCAGCTTTCGGCCAGCAGCACCGGGTGGAAGGGTTCCAGCTCTTCCCTGCTGCCGTAGCCGTACAGCGCACCGGCGGCATCCAGCCCGCAGTCCGCAGCGCCGCGCATGTCGTCGTTGCGGTCGCCCACCATCAGCACCCGCCTGCCCTGCATCATGGGCTGGGCCAGCACATGGCGCACCACGTCGGTCTTGGTGTCGCGGCTCTCGTCCATGGACGCGCCGCCGATAAAATCAAAATAGCCTGCAAGGCCCTTTTCTTCCAGAATGGGCGTGACGACCTGCGTGGGCTTGGAGGTAGCGGTGCACAGCACAAGGCCCGCGTCCTTCAGGCGCTGCAGCATCTCTGCTGCACCGTGGTAGGCGGCGCACTCGTGGCTGCCCTTGACGGCGTAGCTGTCGCGGTACAGGTCGGTGGCCTTTTCAATGAGGGCCGGGTCGGTAAAGTGCTCACCAAAGCTCTTGCGCAGCGGCGGGCCAAGGTAGCGGCGCAGGTTCACATTCGTGGTGTCCACGCCCATCTTGGCAAAGACTTCTTTTAATGTATTTATGATACCGGGAGCGGAATCGATCAGGGTCCCGTCCACATCAAACAGGATCGCATCGTAGTTCAGCAATTTGTAAATTTCCTCACTTTCATGGTGATACATTGTATAGTATAGCACAGAATCCCGTTATCAGCAATTCCAACAAATGGTTTTTACAAAAATTATGCATTCAAGCAGAGAAAAGGCCCGCCCGGCATCCGGACAGGCCTTTCACCATCTTCTTACTTCGCTGCGGCATCCGCAGGCGGATAGTACAGGTTGTTGGAGACGAACTCCAGCTTATCCTTGAGCACCAGCTCCAGGTTTGCCACGGCGTGCACCATGTTGGTGGCCGAATCGTTTACTTCCAGCAGCTTGCACAGGTCCAGACCGTCCAGTTTCATGGCGGCGTCCATCTTCCGGCTTTCGGCGCACAGGATGTGGCTCAGGGCATTTTCCTGCAGAGCGATGCTCTCCACAAGGTCAACGACCGCCTGCTCCAGCGTCACCTTGGGCAGGCAGGGGCAGGGGCAGCGGGTGGTATCGATACAGTTCTCAGCAGACATGATAAAACCTTCCTTTCGTTCATCCGGTCAGGGGCGGTGTACGCCCCATTCTATGTCTGCCGGGTACGTCGGTGTTACTCCTGCTTTTTAGGGTTCTGGATGCCGCGCACCTTTTCAATGGTCTCGCGGTAGCCGCCGGAGCCGTACTGGATGCAGCGGTTGATGCGGCTGATGGTGGCCGTGCTGATCTCCACTGCCTTCACGATCTGATCGTAGGTTCTGCCGTCCAGCAGCATCTTTGCCGCTTCCAGCCGCTGCGCCATATCCGAGATCTCCTTTACAGTGCACAGGTCTTCAAAGAAGTTGTAGCACTCCTCCCGCGTTTCCAGACTGAGGATGGCATCAAACAGTGCATCGGTGGTCTGGTTTCTTCTGGAATTTTTATCTGACATGAATGTTCTCCTTGCCGCCGCAGCGGACTGTCCGGTTTTGGGAGCGTTCCCTCTTTTAAATGTTCCGGAAATGTTCAGGTTCTTTCTTGCATCATCACTTTAGCACATCAAAGTGTGAAAGTCAAGCCCTTGGCGTGAACTCTTTTCATTCGTTGACGTGTATAGTTTTTTTCGTTTCACGCATGAACAAAAATCACCTAAAAATTATTGCAGAACGCTTTTCTGAATTAGTGCATCCTCCGAACTTGTTCCAAAGATATTGACAATTTGTGAATTCCGCACTAAAATACGGACAATCATTCGGCAAATGCGATGAACAGGACATGATTCTTTGCAGCACCCTCTTCCAGAGAGCCGCCCATCTGATGCAAGGGCAGCAGTCAGGAGCAAAGCGTTCTCCCCTGCGAGCAGCCTGTGTGAACAAAGGCGCTGACCCCGCCTTCCAGTAATGCATGGCCGTTTTGCCCACGTTACGGGGCTGCGTATGTATGTACGCTGGGAGTGGCTGCCCTGTGCAGCAAACGAAGTGGTATCGCGGAGTATTCCATACACGATGTGCAGTGTATGTGAAGGCCTTCGTCTTCGATGGTTCGTCCCAAATGGAACGAACGCAGGAAGACGGGGCCTTTTTTACACCCTGCCACCCCCATGCCGCTGACATTTGCCGGATGCCAAGAAAGGAAAGAGGTAAAAACAATGAATACGCTGGTCATCGTATTGATCGCAGCCGTGTGTCTGTTTGGCGCTTATATGCTTTACGGCCGCTGGCTAGCAAACAAGTGGGGCATCGACCCCTCTGCCAAGACCCCGGCAGTTGTCCATGAGGACGGCCGGGACTACGTTCCCACCGACGGCTGGACCGTGTTTGCACACCAGTTCAGCTCCATTGCCGGTGCAGGCCCTGTTACCGGTGCGATCCAGGCCGCTGCTTTCGGCTGGCTGCCGGTGCTGCTGTGGGTGCTGCTGGGCGGCATCTTCTTCGGTGCTGTCACCGACTTCGGTGCTCTGTATGCTTCCGTTAAGAACGACGGCAAGAGCATGGGCATGCTGATTGAAAAGTACATCGGCAAGACCGGCCGCAAGCTGTTCCTGCTGTTCTGCTGGCTGTTCTGCGGCATCGTCATTGCCGCCTTTGCCGACATGGTGGCCGGCACCTTCAATGCCTACGGTGCTGACGGTGCTCTGGTGGAGGCTGCCCAGACCAACGGTGCTGCCGGCATGGTCTCCATCATGTTCATGGTGTTCGCCGTGATCTTTGGCCTGCTGCAGAAGAACCTGCACTTCACCGGCTGGAAAGAGAATGTGATCAGCATCGTATTCATCGTGCTGTCCTTTGTGGTGGGTGCAAACTTCCCCATCATTCTGGGCAAGGCTGCATGGAGCTACATCACCTTTGTGTACATCTTCTTTGCTGCTGTCCTGCCCATGTGGCTGCTGAAGCAGCCCCGTGACCACATGACCACCTTTATGTTCGTGGCCATGATCGTGGGTGCTGTTCTGGGCCTGATCGTCAACCATCCCGTCATGAACCTGCCGGTGTTCACCGGCTTTACCAACGCCAAGCTGGGCACCATGTTCCCCATCCTGTTCGTTACCGTTGCCTGCGGCGCTGTTTCCGGTTTCCACAGTCTGGTGTCCTCCGGCACCTCCTCCAAGACCGTTACCAATGAGAAGGATATGCTGAAGGTCGGCTACGGTGCCATGGTGCTGGAAAGCCTGCTGGCTGTCATCGCCCTGTGTGTTGCCGGTGCTTCTGCTGCTGCAGACGGCACCCCCGCAGACGGCACTCCGTTCCAGATCTTCAGCCGCGGCGTTGCCAGCTTCTTCGTGGGCTTCGGCCTGGACCAGCACTTTGCCTCTGTGTTTATGACCATGTGCGTTTCCGCACTGGCCCTGACCAGTCTGGATGCTGTGGCCCGTATCGGCCGCATGAGCTTCCAGGAGCTGTTCAGCGTGGACGACATGGAGCATGCTGAGGGCTGGCGCAAGCTGCTGTGCAACGTGTACTTCTCCACCTTCCTGACTCTGGCTTTCGGCTTCCTGCTGACCAAGATCGGCTACGCCAACATCTGGCCCCTGTTCGGTTCTGCAAACCAGCTGCTGAGCGCTCTGGTTCTGGCCACCCTGTGCGTGTTCCTGAAGGTCACCGGCCGCAGCAACAAGATGATCTTCCCTCCGCTGATCATCATGCTGTGCGTCACCTTCACCGCTCTGGTGCAGCGCCTGATCGCCATGGTCAAGGCCATCAGCAATGCCGCTGCTGTCACCATCCCCGCTGGCGAGACCACTTGGGGTGCTGTGTTCATTGCAAACGGCCTGCAGCTGATCCTGGCCGTGCTGCTGATCGTTCTGGGCCTGAACATCGTGTTCCACTCCTTCAAGGCCTATAAGAATGCTGAGCACAACAGCGAAGCAAAGGTCTGAGTTTCAGATCCTGCTGAACTGAATCTGTAAATGCAAACTGCCGCTGACGGCGTAAAAACCGTCAGCGGCAGTTTTTGTTGCTGTAAGCTTCTATGATTTGAAATGGCCTCCGCGTGCGCTCTGGCCATAAGCAGAGGAAAATTTATTTGATATTGTGGTTTGGAAACGACTGCGGTCGTTTCCAAACCATTTTTTCACAGAAAGAGTCCCAAAGATAAAATGCATAGTCACCACAAAAAATGCAGTGTACGGTCACGACCTTTCCCGTGAAAAAGCAAACCAGCAAAGCCCGCAGGCTTTGCTGGTTTGCAAATATAAAAATAATACTTCCGCTGGAAATGGCCAGAGCGAAGCGGAGGCCATTCTAAACCTTCTGCCCAGTTGCAAAGCACAAGAATCAAACGTTCGCTTCTTCCCACGTTTGAAGGACCGCCATCTGCACTGGGGTGTGGAACCAGTGTTCCCCTCCCTCCATGATCGTCAGATGCGCCCCGCTTTCCTGACGGAAGCGCTCGATCATGGTGCGGCTGGTCAGGGCATCCCTGTCACCATACAGCACCTGCGTGCGGCCATGCCAGTGCAGCGGATGTTCCCGCACCCAGCACAGATACGGCCATGAGAGGGTCTCCCCAAGATCCGTGGGGATCTCCCCTGCCCGGTGCAGCTGTTCCTCGGTCACATGGGCACATTGCATCATATTCGCGATGAGAGCTTCCATATCCACCACCGGAGAGACCAGCAGGGTCTGTTCCGGCGCGTCTCCCTGCAGCGCCTGCATGGCAAGCCACGCGCCGATGCTCACGCCATACAGCCGGATATGCGCCCACACCGGCTTCATGCGGGCGTATACGGCTTCTATCTCCGGCACAGCCACCCACGGCAGAAGCCGCTCAGGGCTGTTTTTCCGTGCGCCATGCTCGGGCAGGTCGATAGCCAGCACCTGCCAGCCCGCTTCACAGGCTGTAGCGGCAAAACGTTCTGCTTCTTCCTTGCAGCCGTTCTTACCATGGAGATAGAGGTAAACATTCCGGCTCCGGCTGCCGTACAGAATGGCAGGGATGCCCGCAAGAGTCATGGTTTGTTTTTTCATAAGGGATTCTCCTTATCCGATCATGCTCTCCATTCGGAGGGACGTTTTGTTTACACTGCGCATTGCTTTTCGTCCTCCCTTCTTTCCGTTTTCTCTATGATAGCACATCCGCCCGCCAAACACAAACAAAAAGGAGCCGCAGCGCCCTGTTACGGGTACTGCAGCTCCCAGATTCAACCCAAAGGTTAAATTACTTCACCATGCTTGCAACTTCAGCAGCGAAGTCGTCAGCACGCTTCTCCAGGCCTTCGCCCTTCTGGAAGCGGGTGAACTTGACGATCTTGATGTCGCCGCCCAGATCCTTAGCGACCTTAGCGGTGTACTGAGCAACGGTCAGGTCGCTGTCCTTGACGAACTCCTGATCGACCAGGCAGTTCTCCTTGAAGAACTTCTTGATCTTGCCCTCGATCATCTTCTGCTTCACAGCCTCGGGCTTGTTAGCGGTCTTGGGATCGCCAGCCATCTGAGCCAGCATGATCTCCTTCTCCTTGGCCACGACCTCAGCGGGGACAGAAGCCTCATCGACATAGCCGGGGTTTGCAGCTGCGACCTGCATGGCGATGTCCTTGCCGTAGGTAACGAACTCGTCCTTAGCCTCGATGCCGTTGGTGGTCTCGAAGTTGACCAGAATGCCGTGGGTGCCGCCGCCATGGACGTATGCAGAGCAAACGCCCTCGTAACGGACGAAGCGGCGAACCTTGATGTTCTCCTTGATGACCAGGATCAGGTTCTTCAGAGCCTCGTCCACGGTCTCGCCGTTCTCGGTCTTGCAAGCCATCAGAGCCTCAACATCAGCAGGGTTCTGCTTCATGATGACCTGAGTAGCCTCCTTGACGAAAGCAACGAACTTGTCGTTCTTGGCAACGAAGTCGGTCTCAGCGTTGACCTCGATGACAACACCCACCTTGCACTGGGGGCAGTAGTCAGCGTAGACCATGCCCTCGGCAGCGGTACGGCTTGCCTTCTTGGCAGCGGTAGCCAGACCACGCTCACGCAGGATCTCGATTGCCTTCTCGAAGTTGCCGTCAGCCTCGGTCAGAGCCTTCTTGCACTCCATCATGCCGCAGTCGGTCTGCTTGCGCAGTTCCATAACGTCCTTTGCAGAAATAGCCATTTTCGTATTCTCCCTTACACGTTATTTTGTTGTTTGTGGGATGGGAAATCAGGCGTTTGCTGCATCCTCAGCGGGAGCGGCCTCCTGGTTGCCCTGCTTGCCTTCCAGCGCAGCGTCAGCCATAGCGCCAGCGATCAGCTTGACAGCACGGATTGCATCGTCGTTGCCGGGGATCACGTAATCGATCTCGTCGGGGTTGCAGTTGGTATCAACGATAGCCACGATGGGGATGTTCAGCTTGCGGGCCTCAGCAACAGCGATGCGCTCCTTGTGAGGATCAACGATGAACATAGCCTTCGGCAGGGTCTTCATGTTCTTGACACCGCCCAGGTACTTGTCCAGCTTCTCCATCTCCAGCTCCAGCTTAGCAACTTCCTTCTTGGGCAGCAGCTCGAAGGTGCCGTTCTCCTTCATCTTAGCCAGCTGATCCATACGGTCGATGCGCTTGCGGATGGTGCGGAAGTTGGTCAGCATACCGCCCAGCCAGCGAGCATTGACATAGTGCATGCCGCAGCGCAGAGCCTCGTCACGGATGGACTCCTGAGCCTGCTTCTTGGTGCCGACGAACAGGATGTCGCCGCCCTCAGCTGCAACTTCCTTCACGTAGTTGTAAGCCTCGTCCAGCTTCTTCACGGTCTTCTGCAGATCGATGATATAGATGCCGTTGCGCTCGGTGAAGATGTACTTTGCCATCTTGGGGTTCCAGCGGCGGGTCTGGTGACCGAAGTGCACACCTGCTTCGAGAAGCTGCTTCATAGAAACGACTGCCATAGTAAAAATACCTCCAGATATTGTTTTGCCTCCGCACACCGTGATCCCGGGCCGTATCGGACGGTTCGGGACTGCCCTCCACCCATTTGGGCACAAAAGGGCATAGTGATGCGTGTGTAATGCCTTGTTATAATATCACAAACAAACGCCGGTTGCAAGAGTTTTTCTCTGTTTTTTACAAAGAAATCGTCTGTTTTTCGCTCATTTGCCTGTGTCCACGCCGCTCAGGCCCGCAAGGCCCATGCGCTGCAGGGCGTATCCCCTGCCGAACATCAGGTCGTACTGCAAAAGCCAGTGCTCTGCGCTCCACCGCTGCTGGAACTCGGTAGGCTCCTGCGTGGTGGTGCCGTCCAGATTCATGGTGGTTCCGCGGGTATTGGTGCGGCTGGCCACACGCAGCTGACGGTTCAGGAACTGGAAGTAGAGCGGCTCTTCCAGACCGTAAATGTCCATCATCACCGGCGAGATATCGTAAGCGGCAATGGTGCCAAGGTCCACCTGCTGCTGGCTGTAGTTGGACCACATCAGCAGCGTGGTCTGGTGCAGGCGGGGGTCTGCGCTGGAATCGCTGGCATAGCCGGTAGTGGTGTAGACATCGTAATTGGAATCGATGGGGTTATAGTGGTCGCCCCAGAACACCAGAATGACCGGCTCGTCCACCTGCGAGAAGTATTCGGTCAGTTTGCCCATCATGGCATCTGCATCCCGGATGCCGGTAGCAAAATCTTCCAGCGCGCCCACGGTGCTGGGCTTGAGGCCCGCCGGGTGGGACAGCACCTTCACCCGCTCGTCGTCCGGGTAGTTGTCCTTGTTATAATTGGTATGGTTCTGCATGGTGACAGCGTGCAGGAAGATGGGCTTGTCCGAACTGGACTTCATGCTCTCGTACTGCTGGATGATCTGGTCGGCCATGGAATCATCGGTGACAAGGCCGTTGGTCCAGTAGTGCTTGCGCACCTTGGTCACGCCATGCATATCCTCAAGGCTGATAAAATCGTCAAAGCCGAGGTTGGGGTAAGCCTTGTCGCGGCTCCAGTATTTTGCCCAGAAGCAGTGCACGGCTGCGGTCTGGTAGCCCTTGAGCTTGAGGTAATTGGGCATGGCGAACATGGGCTTGGTCACATGCTGCTGGTAGGGCTTGCTGCCGCTGGGCAGGAAGGATACCGAGTAGCCGGTAAGGGTTTCAAACTCCACATCGCAGGTGCCGCCGCCAAAGCTTGGGCTGTAGGCCCGGCCATAGGCGCTGGTCTGTTGCAAGGCGTGCAGGTTCTTGGAGACATCGGTATCAAAGGTGATGCCGTACTGTTCCAGCTCCGAGACATCCCAGTAGGACTCGTCCATCACATAGATGATGGTGGGCTGCTTCACCTGCTCGTCCTTGGGGGTCACGGCGCTGTAGCTGGTGGAGTACAGCGGGCTGGTGGCAAACTTCTGGCTCTCGTCCACATTGTCCAGCAGGGCATCCACTGCTTCCTGCGAGTATTCCTCGGGCTTCGAGATCTCCAGATTGGTGAGGTTGGTCATAAAGCCGGTGATCACGCCGTAGTAGCGGTAGTAGCGGTCCTGCATCCATGCATCCGGCGTAATGCCCAGCACCTGCGTGACAGCGGGCTGCAGGTACACGCCGAACACCAGCAGGCAGAGGGCCGCTATAGTGGCGGCACTGCCCGCCAGCCGGGGTAGCCAGCGCTGTTTGTGACGGCCGCGGTACAGGAAAAAGCTGCCCGCCATCAGCACCAGCACCACGATGATGGTCACCACCATGCTGGGCTGGATCTTGAGGCCCGCAGCGGATGCCACACCGGCAGCCTCCGACACCTGTGTCAGATCCCATGGCAGGAACGGCTCGCCGCGCAGCTGCAGGGTGTAAAAGTTCACCGCGCAGGGCGCACAGCCCAGCACCGCCATGCCCAGCGTGGACAGCGGCGGACAGCGGAACACCCAGTCCAGCAGCAGCCACACCAGAAACAGCAGCAGCCACGCCAGAAGATAAGCCCCGATGTGCGGGAAGATAAAACTTGCAAAAACGTCTGCGCTCAGGCTCCCGCGGGCGATTCCCTCGCCCAGCAGCAGCACGATCAGCGATGCCGCCAGCGGGAATACCATCCGCAGCGCCAAAAGTGGTTTGGGAGTTTTCATAATTCCTGTTCCTTTCCTCATCCTTGAAACCTCAGATCATACGCAAAAGCACATTTCTTTACGCTTTTTGCACAAAGCTTCTGCGATTATTATAGTCACTTCCACAAAAAAGTCCACCCTGTTTTTGCAAAAAATTTACAAACCCAGCTTCACGCGCAGCTTTTGCCACCATTTGAGCTGTTCCGGCTGCGGCGGTGCTTCCGGCAGGGCCGTGTGCACCAGCACCGCATCCGTGCCAATGGTCTCGATCTCCTGCCATGGAATGGTCAGGCTATCGTCCCGGCCAAGCAGTCCGAACAGCCTTGGCCGCCCCAGCAGGATCAGGCTCTGCAGCCGGGCGGTGGCAGGGTCAAAGGTCAGGTCGTCGGCCCGGCCAAGGCAGACCCCCTGCTCCAGCTGCACCACCTCTTTTTCACACAGTTCCCGGATGGTCAATGCCCTTCTCCCCTTTCTGCCACAGCTTATGCAGCCGCCGGGCGCATCATGCAAAAAGCAGTGGAAACCGCATGGCAGATTGTGGTATACTGTGGTCAGAGCATTCCATGAGAAACAGAGGAAATTTTAAATGTATAAAAGCATCGTGTTTGATCTGGGCGGTGTCATGGTGGATTTTGCCCCCCGCGCCTATCTGGTAGACCGCATTTGCAATGAAGAGATCGAGGAGCAGGTGTACGACCTGACCTTTGGCAGCGAGGAGTGGAAGCAGCTGGATGCCGGGCTTGTCTCCCGCTTTGACGGCAATCAGGCCATGCTGCGCAACGCCAAGGCCGCCGGGCGCGAGTTTGAGGTGCAGGGCGTGCTGGACGACTGGCTGCACATCCTGCGCCCGCGCCGCCGGATGCAGGAGCTGGTGCGCCGCCTGAAGAACCATGGCTACAGCGTGTACTATCTCAGCAACATCCCGGAGGACGTGCTGGCCCTGCTCAAGGAGCGCGGCGTGCTGGACCGCTTTGACGGCGGCGTAGCCTCCTGCGAGGTGCACATCAACAAGCCCGACCCCCGCATCTATCAGGCCCTGCTGGATAAATACGGCCTGAAGGCCAGCGAGTGCGTGTTCATCGACGACAATCTGGCCAATGTGCAGGCCGCATTCACGCTGGGCTTCGTGGGCATCCGGATGAAGGAGAGCGTGGGCACCCTGATCCGCAGCCTTGCCACCTGCAATGTGGCCCTGCGCTGACCTCCGTGACCCAAAACAGCTCCTGCCGGAAATGCTCTGGCAGGAGCTGTTTTGCTGCTTTGGGAATTACTTTTTCTCGTAGCTCTGGCAGTAGTGCGGGGTCTCCACCTGCTGCGTATCGCAGGTGCACTGCTCGGTCACTTTGATCTGGGGCAGGTCGCACTTGCAGCCGCTCACATTGTGGCTGCACTCGCAGACATCACAGGTAACGCCGATGTTTTCCATATTTATCACCTCTCTGTCCACAGTATGGCCTGCGGGCAGGGTGTTTATTCTGGAAAATTCAGCCAGCCTTTTTCGCTTCGCGCTTGGACCGGAGTGTGACTGCCGCATGCCGGATGGAAAGCACCGGGTGCACCGGCAGCATCCGCGGGCCTGCCCAGCGCATCACCGCGCGGATCTTCTCCCGCATTTCCGGCTTGTAGCAGTGCACCTTGCAGGCCGAACAGAAGGTCTTGGTCTCCATGAACGGGCATTTGTCAATGCGGGTCAGGGCGTAATCATGCAGCTGCCGGCACTCCGGGCACAGGCTGCCTTTGGGTGTTTTGTGCTGCCTGCGGCAGTAAAGAGCGATCATCTCGCTCACCAGCATCTTTTCATCTGCGCGCTTCTGATCCAAGTTCTTCGGGGTATCCTGCATGGGACGGGGCCTCCTGCTGCCTTATTTTTTTCTACGGTCCGACCGCATTGCAGCGCGGCGCACCGCACGGCGCAAAAATGCAAAGCCTACCGTAACACCAATTGCTGCAGCCACTGCCATATACACTGCCTTCTGAAACCAAAGCGGCAGGAGCGCAGACCTTTCCGCCTGCTGTCCCCTGCCGCAGTTTTGATGCATTCTGTACAGAGGCTGTTGCTTTTGCGCGAAAGTTAGTATTTACTAACTTTCAGCTCTACAAAAACACCGTTTTTCGGTGTTCTCATAGTTTATCGCAGCTGTCTCTGTTTGTCAAGAGAAGCTTCTCCTGTTTACCATGCAGCCAGATCTGCACCCAGCTTGCGGCATGCAGCCTGAACATCATCGTCCGGGGCCTCGTTGCAGATCAGGCCCTCACCGTTCAGCACCTGTGCGCCGTCGCCCTGAGCACGCTCCACCCAGTCACGCATCCACTGGCCGTCGCCCCAGCCGTAGGAGCCGAACAGGGCGATCTTCTTGCCGTTCAGAGAACCCTCCAGATCAGAGAACATCGGCTCGAACTCGCTCTCCTCCAGCTGCTCAGCACCCATTGCGGGGCAGCCAAAAGCCACTGCATCAAACTCAGCCAGCTTTGCGGCGTTCATCTCGCTGCAGGGCACGATGGTGCCGTTTGCACCCTCTGCCACGCAGTTTGCCATGGTCTCAGTGTTGCCGGTTGCGCTCCAGAATACGACTGCTACTTTGCTCATAAAGATCGTCCTCTCTCAAATCAATATTAGTTAGATATATCTAACTTTATGTTCCGTGAAAATGCGTCCAACCACGCAGACGCATCCCCATTTGGTTAGTATCTTCTAACCACCGATAGAATACCACAGCTTCCCGGCTGTGTCAAGCCTTTTATGCAAAAAGAACTGCCGCGGCTGAAAGTACGCCGTAGATCACCGGCTGGTGCAGCAGATACAGCAAAAGCGAGTGCCGGCCCATCCAGCCCAGCGCCGGGCAGACCGAACGGCGCAACGGTTCCATCCGTGCCCGGCCCACCACGCCGTGCAGAAAGTACCCTGCCCAGAACAGAAACAGCCACGGCAGCAGGGCAAAATAATCGGTGGAATAAAAATCGAAGGGCAGAAAGCCGAAAAACGCTGTAAAGTAATTCGCGTACCATGCATCCGGCAACGCAAGGCGCAGCCCGCCGAAGCCGAGCCAACGCTCGTCCAGATGATAAGTCAGTGCAAACAGCACCGCCGAAACCGCCAGCCCTGCGGCGGGCGGGATCTTTTTCAGCAGCGGTTCCAGCACACCGGTGAGCAGCATGGCGCTGCCCAGAAAGGTCAGCACACCGAACACCACCCGGTCCTCCGGCATGAAGACCAGCGTCACCACCGTGACCAGTGCCCCGGCAGCAAACACCTGTGCGCCGCGCTTCAGGGTGCGGTGTCCCAGCGGCACGCAGAAGCCGGACAGCAGGATGAACACCCAGCAGATGGTCTGCTGCCACAGCCGCCCCGGCCAGCCGATATACCAGTCCATCCAGATGCCGAACAGGAACATCATGTCCCAGCAGGCATGGTACAGCATCATGCTGACCAGATCCAGTCCGCGCAGTTCGTCCAGCAGGGCGTAGCGGCCCGCCGGGGCCTTTTGCTGCACTCGTCGTTCGTTTTCCATTATCCATATTCCCCTTTGCTGTGTTTCGCAATACGATATGACAAATTATAAACCGCACTGCGACACCTGTCAACCAGACATCTCAGGGGGTTGAAGGCAGCAAAAAACCGCTGCACGGCGGCAAAGCCATGCAGCGGTCAGAATGGATAACCGGGGAAACCTTATCAGACTTCGGTGTTGAAGTAGCGCTTCAGCAGGCCCTCAAAGCCGCGGCCGTGACGGGCCTCGTCCTTTGCCATCTCGTGAACGGTGTCGTGGATGGCATCCAGATTCAGGGCCTTTGCCTTCTTGGCCAGATCCATCTTGCCTGCACATGCGCCGCACTCGGCCTCGGCACGCATCATCAGGTTCTTCTTGGTGCTGTCGGTGACAACTTCGCCCAGCAGCTCTGCAAAGCGGGATGCGTGGTCTGCTTCCTCGTAGGCATAACGCTTGTAAGCCTCAGCGATCTCGGGGTAGCCCTCGCGCTCAGCCACACGAGCCATTGCCAGATACATGCCGACCTCGCTGCACTCACCCTCAAAGTTTGCGCGCAGGCCGTCCACGATCTCCTGCGGCACGCCCTCGGCCTTGCCGATGCCCACAACATGCTCGGTGACGTAGGTGTTGCCGGTCTTTTCCACAAAAGCGGAAGCAGGAGCCTTGCAGACGGGGCACTGTGCCGGGATCTCGCCTTCAGCAATATAACCACAAACGGTGCAAACGTACTTCTTCATAAGAATAGACCTCCATCATTCTTTTTATATCAGTTAGAAAACAGGCTGGGCGGTGTTGGTACTCACCGGCCCTTGTCATGGCTCTATTATAGCGAATAATTCCTAGTTAGTCAAGGATAATTTTAAGAATAATTCCTATTTATTTTGCCTTACAGATAAATTCCGGCAGGGTCACTAAAAACCATCCTCAAAAACTGTGTGCTTTGCCCTGTGCACCTTAAAAACAGCAAAGCCGCCCTGCACACACAGGACGGCTTCTGCCTTGTTCTTCCTTCTTCTATGGGAGATCAGACCTGCAGGTTGCTGCTGGTAGCGGCTTCGGAGCCGTCGGCAGCATCAAACTCGTAGTCGTTGCCGGGCAGGATAGCGTTCAGCAGGATGCCTGCGATCGCGGCCACAGCCAGACCGGACAGGTTGATGGTGACACCTGCAACGGCAAAGCTGACACCGCCCACAGAGTTGAAGCCCAGAGCGCACACCAGAATGACAGCGGCCACGATCAGGTTGCGGCTGTTGGTAAAGTCCACGCGGTTCTCCACCACATTGCGCACACCGATGGCGGAGATCATGCCATACAGCACAAAGCTGATGCCGCCGATGATGCCGGTGGGGATGGTGTTGATGACAGCCTCAAACTTGGGGCTGAAGCTCAGGATGATGGCCAGGACAGCCGCAATGCGGATGACCAGCGGATCGTAGATCTTGCTCAGAGCCAGCACGCCGGTGTTCTCGCCGTAGGTGGTATTGGCCGGGCCGCCCAGCAGGCCGGCCATGGTGGTAGCAAGGCCATCACCCAGCAGGGTGCGATTCAGGCCGGGGTCGTTGATATAGTTGTGGCCCACGGTTGCGCTGATGGCGGCGATATCGCCCACATGCTCCATCATGGTTGCCAGTGCAATGGGGATGATGGTGAACAGTGCGCTGATAAACTCCGGGCTGCCGTCGATGGCAAACAGGCCCATGGCCTCCCTGTGCAGAGGGATGCCCACCCATGCAGCCTCAGAAATGCGCTGGAAGTCCACTGCACCGGTCACCAGTGCCACTGCATAGGACACCAGCACGCCGATGAGGATGGGCAGGATCTTGACCATGCCCTTGCCCCAGATGTTGCACACGATCACGACACCCAGTGCCACAAAGGCCAGGATCCAGTTGGACTGGCAGTTTTTGATAGCAGAGGGGGCCAGGATCAGGCCGATAGAAATGATAATGGGGCCAGTGACCACCGGCGGGAAGAACCGCATGATGCGGCGGATGCCGAAGGTGGAGATCAGCAGGCTGGCCACCAGATACACCAGACCGGAAAATGCGACGGCGGCGCAGGCGTAGGGCAGCATCTTGGTGTTGGCAACGGTCAGGTTGCCGTCTGCATCTGCCAGCATGGGGGCCACGATGGAGAAGCCGCCCAGATACGCAAAGGAGGAGCCGAGGAATGCAGGCACCTTCTTTTTGGTAATGAGGTGGAACAGCAGGGTGCCCAGACCTGCACACAGCAGGGTGGTGGAAACGCTCAGGCCGGTGAGCAGCGGCACCAGCACCGTTGCGCCGAACATGGCAAACATGTGCTGCACGCCCAGAATGAACATGCGGCCTGCGCCCAGCTGGCGCGCGTCGTAAATGCCTTTGGAGTAATCGATCTTTTCGCTCATGAAGTTTTTCTGCCTCCTACAGAACTCGCAGCCCCAAAAAAAGAGGCACCGCCGTCAGCAAAACGGCAATGCCCCTGAAATTTGGGAACAATGATCCCGCCCGGAAATGAGAAGTGCAATACAGCGCAGTCGATGATTCTTGTGCAGCATGGTGCGCTCCCCCTTTCATTCAGGCTCTTTCCAAGCCGCCGCCAAAAGCCCCGCAAAAGGCCGCAGCGGGCAGTCCTTCCAGAGATTATAGCAGACTTTTTGCCGCCGTGCAACCATTTTGCTTAATTCTCCTGTATTTTGAAAAGTAAAGCATTAAATGCAACAAATTTTCGGCCTTATTTTTGTGGATTTTAGCGTAAAGCAAACAGGCCGTCAAGTTTTCTTCGCTTGCAGCCGCCCTCTATTGTTCGATTTTACCAACGGTTTTCTGCTTTCGTGTTGCTTATGCTGTCAGACCAAGCTCCCGTAGGCATTCGCGGAACATTGTGCCGGCGCTCTTATAGCCGAAAATTTTTCTGGGATAGCTGTTGATCCAGTTCTCCGTAGCCGCGATTTCCTCTGCCGTGACCTTTGAGAAGTCTGTGCCTTTCGGGTGCCTGCGGCGAATCATGCCGTTCACCTTCTCATTGCTCCCGCGTTCCCAAGAAGAATACGGATGACAATAGTACACCTTCGTCCGCTTATCTCCGGTGATGCAGGACTGTTCCAGCTGGTCGGCCAATGCAAACTCACTGCCGTTGTCCACTGTGATGCTCTTATAGATAATGCCAAACTTCTCTGCACCTAACTTCCGTTCCAGTGCATTGATTGCCCGCACGGTCGTCTCTGCGCGGCGATCTGGCACCACTATAATATTTTCGTTCCGGGTCTTGCGCTCAGTCAGCACCAGCAGCGCAACCGTGCTTTTCTTCTTGCCAGAATACACCGTGTCCATTTCCCAGTGTCCAAATTCTTCACGGTCTTTTACTTCCGCCGGGCGTTTTTCGATGCTCTCACCGGCAGGCGCACGAGCAGGATCCTTTGTTTTCACCTTTTTATAGTCGCCCTTATGCACTCCATGTCTGGGCAGGGCCTTTTGCGTCAAGTTCAGGAACACGCCCTTTTTGATGTAGCTGTATATGGTAGGCACCGATATATGCGTTTTGAATGTCCGTCCTTCTTCCAGGGCATAACCGTACACAGCAGCCGGTGAACAATCCTTATCTATAATGGTCTGCTCGATATAGCTTGCAAGCTCATGATCCTTGCCAATCTTAAGGTTTGGTCCCTTCTCCCGAAGATGTGCCTGATACCTTTGTTCTGCAATATCCGGGCTATATGTAGGAATCAGCTTCCACGTTTTACCGTCCAACTTGTCGTAGCTACCGCGTTTCAGTTCCCGGTACACCGTGGACGGGTCAACCCGCAACCTGTCTGCGATTTCCTTTACTCTCAGCCCATCTTTCAGCCACTTTTCAATACGGATTCGGTCTGTAAGCGTAAGCTGTTTGAACACTCGCACGCCGTTTTCCTCCTTTCGACTATGGCGTTTATTTTCGTTTTAAGCGTAAATTATACGGTATACCGTTGTCAATTCGCAATTTTTCCACACTTTGCACATTTCCTTTGTGCAAAACTTCCAGACAAACAAAAAATCCCCCGCCAGCAATCCATCAGGATGCCAGCGGGGGATTTTCATTTCAGTGCAGAAGCATCGTCAGTTCATAGGCCACAAGGCCGGAAACCAACGCCGCAATCACAGCCCACCAAAGTTTGTTCCCAAATGTTCCGGGGGCTTTTTCCAGCGCGGTGAGGCGGTCCTCCTGCTTTTTGTTTTGAGCCGTTACAATTTCAAGGCTCTTGTTTGTGTTTTCGAGTTGCTGGATGGTCAACTTGATATTGGTGTTCATGCCGTTTACTGCATCGGTCAGCTTCCCCAGCTCGTCCAGCCGGTGGGTGTTGCTCTGTGCACGGTTTTCGACCGCTGTCAGGCGATGTTCCAGTTCCTCGTCAGTCATTACGCTTGTCCTCCCCCGCCTTACCGAAACGGGCCACAGTGGTGGTTTCCACGGATTTCTTTGCCATGTAATCTTCGAGCTTCTTCTTGGTAAAGTCGAACACAAGCTGTACGATCCAATCCAGCGTCCGCTCATTGATTGCCCAGTCCAGCCAGTCCGGGGTGTAGCCGCGCAGCACCGCGATAACGTGCGCTTTCTTCTCTGCGCCTGCACCCGCGCCGAACTTTTCTTCCGCGTTGACGATCCACTTGTACACGGTCTTTGCGACCACAAGGCCGTAACCCAGACGTACCGCCGCCAGCGCCGTGACCACAAGGCCGACCACCATGAAGATGCAGGCCAGCCATTCAGGGAATGCCATCAGAAAAACTTTCAGAATGTTCTCCATACTGTTTTCCTCCTACTTTCAGCTTACCCACCGGCTCTTTGCCGCGCGGGTGTCGATATGTACCCAACCAGCAGGGCGGCCCGCCTTTACAGGATAGCGCCCGATGCCGCCACGATTCGGCAGTAGGGTCTCGGCATAGGCAGCCACAGCTTCAACGCCCACGCCCTGCACCCGGATGTCCGCAGCCTTGCCGTAACAATGCTGGCTGTAGGTCGCCCCCTTCACCGCCTTGTTGTGGGCGGCGGTACGGTATGCACTCGTGATCGTCACAGACTTCCCGAAATGATGCCGAACAGCGTTTCCGGTATTGTGAGCTGAATTTTGTTCAGCGCCCCAATGATGAAGTTGACCGCTTTCACGCCGATGGTTGCAACCTGCTTCAGGAAGCCGATGATGCCCAGAATCACAGGCTCTACCACAGGAAGCACCTTACCCACCAGATCCACCGCCACCTTGATGGCGTTGACCAGTGTGGTGCCTACCAGGCTTACCACCGTAGACAGCAGCGGCATGACCGCCGGAATGCCTTCATTCACGATAAAGCCGAAGATCTCAGTCAGCACCGGCTTGATGTGGTTTACTCCCAGATCTACAATCTGAGAGAACACGCCGGCAAACGATTCAATCAGCGGCATAACCGTCTGGATGGCCGGGGTCATAGCGCCGAACACGTCACCCAGGTTCAGCCCTCCGATACTGAAACCGGATAGCTTTTCCTGGATGCTCTGCAAGCCCTCCGGGGTAGTGAGCTGCCCGAACACCTGCTTCACGGTGTCGCCGATGCCGGCTATCTTTCCGGTGAATTTGTCAAAGACAGCAAGCCCGCCTTCGCCAAATACCGTTCCGACAATGTTGCGAATGTCCTCGAAGTGGTCTCCCAACAGTGAAACCGCCGCAACGATCGTGCCGATGCCGGTAATGACAGGGCCGAATGTACCAAGCAGCGACATGAAACCGCCGCCCAGTTTTGCGGCCACCGGGCCTACTGTTGTACTCAGTACGTTCAGCCCTGCGCCGCCGACATTCAAAGCTCCTTTCACCGTGCTCAAAGCGCCACCACCGATTTTGGATGCCGCACCCGCCACCTTGCTGCCGACACCGAGGACGGTAGAACCCACTTTGGACTGACTGACGGTCTGCCATGCATTGGACAGCCCGTTTCCAATGACCGTCTTTCCTGCACCGAGGAAATTTTTCACTCCGCCGACCATGCCGCCGATGTCTATACCATTCGGTCCTGCAATGCCGGAAAGGATCTGTCCCGCAACACCGCCGGTCTTTGCGATAAATCGTCCTACCGGATTGCTGCTTCCGAATCCTACCAGAGCGTTTTTCAGCCCGCCCAGCGATTGCCCGACATTGGAAACATACCTGCCGGGGCCAGAGTTTTTCAGCACCCCCAGCAGGCCGCCGTTCGTGCTGGCTTCCAGCACGTCATTTACAAAGCCGGCGTTTCCTTTCTTGGTTCCGCTGCGCAGGCCCTTGAAATTTTTCAGTGTTGCCCAGATACCGACACCAGCACCATCCAATGTCTGCCCGATCTTGCCCAGGCGCGTTGTGGGCTGCTGCGCTCCGATGCCGGCCATCTGAACGCCGTACTTTGCATTTTCAGCAAACATTCCAGCGTTCGATTTTGCAAAGGACGCACCACCAACCGCCCGTTGGATCAGACTTGTTGGGGTCAGTGCTCCCAGCAGGTTTCGGACGGTGATGCCGCCGAATGTTCCGCCGGGGGCACCGCTCGGTTTTCCGCCGATCGCAATGTTCCCGATGGTGTTCAGCAGCGTGGATCCTGTGCTATAGGCCGTCGGCGCAAAGCTCATGGCTCCGAACGCCGCAACTATGGCAGCAATGGCCCCTGCCACTTCCGGTCCGTGCTCTGCGGTGTAGTCGATGCCCTTCTGGATCCACGGCAACGCTGCCTGTGCCGCATTGCCAATTCCAAGCAGTGCGGAATGCAGCATCGGCAGAACACCGTTGACGATATTGGACAGATCCGGCAAGCTCTCGGTGATACCGTTTGCTATGTCGATCCACATGGAGGTCAGTTCTTTCTTTGCCGGAAGGAACTGATTGCCCACATTGATAAGCAGGCGGTCTGTCGCGTTGCTTGCCATCTGACTTACCGCTTCGCTGGTGTCCAGACGAACAAGCAATTCTTTCTCCATGCTGCCGCTGTATGCGCTGGTATCACCAGCCATAAGCAAGGCATTCTGGAATGCAGGCAAGTTGCCCACAATTTTTGAAACGCCCTCAATGGCCCACTGTCCAAACAGCGTTTTGATGGTCGCAGTCTGCTGGTACTTGTCCTGTTTCGAGATTGCCTCAAAGACTTTGTACAGAGTGCTTGCTGCACCATCTTCTCCGTTCGGCCCGGTGGACTGCATATCCTTTGCAATCTGCACAGGATCAAAGCCGAGTCTGTTCCATGCGCCCACCTGCGCATCCGTTGCACTGTTGCCAAGGGTGATGTTTGTAAACACACGGTTCAGGCTTGTTCCAGCCTTTCCCTCATTAACGCCCATAGCCAGCATGGTGGCTGCCAGCGCAGAGGTCGTGTGCAGGTCAACGCCGGCTGTCTGGCCGACACCGCCGGACGTATTCACCACGCTGGCGATTTCCGCCGCCGTGGTAGCCATGTGGCCGCCCAGATAGTTGATGGAATCTGCAATGTCGATAATCTGGTTGTGGGTCTTACCAAAAGCGGTTTCCCACTTTGCCATATAATCGGCCGCAGACTTTGCATCAATGTCCCACGCGGCAGCCAGCCGGGCCGTATCGTACAGGTAGCTTTTTTCTCCGGTTTGCTGGTTATCCAGAAAGATTTGCTCATAGCTCTTACCGGACTGTCCCAGCGATGCGGCGATCTGCGCCATCTCGTCCCGTTTGATTGGGACCTGCGTAGTCATCTTGAGGATCGCGTCCTCCATGGTGGCACGCTTTTCCGGGTCAATGCTGCCGTCATCGTTCATGATGCCGCCAACATACTTGACTGCATCTGCCGCCTGGGCTTGGTATTCCTCTGCCATGGAGGTTGTCTTTTTAATCATGACAGCGGACGCAGTTGTCAGCGTCGCCATGATTCCCAGTCCGGTTTTCCCGATTACGCCCAGAGTGTTTGCTACCGTGCTGCCCAGCGACTTTGTTCCCGTCAGTGCGCTCGCCAGATCACCGGTCAGCCCCTTCGTCTGCTTTATTGCAGTTACAAGGGATGGGTCCACCTTGCCCATGATGCGGATGCTGAGGTCTAGTGCTCCATTTCCCGCCATACGTCTGCCACCTCGTTACACAGATCCACCAGCTCCCGCCGGGGCAGGTGCAGCAGATCCGTCATGTTGGAATGCGTGGCAATGGATAGCTGGATAGCTGCTTTCCGAAGTCCTTTTGCCCCGCCTTTTACTCGAAAAAATCAGAGTTTACGGCATCGCGCAGCTTGACCGCCTCGCACAGCGGCAGACCGGCAAAGAAGTCCACCGGGTAGCCGGTGCCCATGCTGGCGATGATGCAGCAGTACAGGTAGTTGCGATGCGTATTCACCGGTGCAAATCCGCCCGCAGCCATACGGTTTTCTGCCATGGATTCGCTCATAGTGTTCAGTTCGCCCACGCCGGACAGGTCGATGCTGTCAAAGGTCTTACCCTTCAGCTCAGCCTTTTCGCTGCCCTCGTAGGTGTAGGGTGCTGCAAACTTCAGGGTGTGAGATTCCAGCTGTTTTTTCACTTCATCGGCGTTCTCGCTGTTGTCCATACCCTTGACGACCGCTGCCTGCACTTTCTTGATCTTGCCACGGGGCATGAGCTTGAAGAACTCCACAGGCTTACCGGTGGCCTTAACGGCCATTTCCTGTGCAAAAGAAGTGGTCATTTCCATCACGGACATGGCCGCCAGCTCGTTGCCGATGTTTTTCTGAATGTCAATCAAGTCCTGTACGGTCATCTTCTCCATGCCGGACAGATCCAGGCTGTCGTACTCCTTGCCCTCGAACTTATAAGGTTTATCGAACTTCACGATATTTTCCATTGCTGTTTCCTTTCCAAAAGACAGTCAGCCGCCCCACGCCGGGACGGCTGACTTCTTCATGTATCGGGTTTAGATAAGGGCGTTGATCTCGGCACGCATATCCTCGCCATCAACATAGTAGCGGCCCGCAAACTTGTCGATGTCGATAACGGTAGTGCCGTCAACCTCCATCAGGTAACGGGTGACTTCCAGCGTGGTGGTGCTGCCCATGGTGTCGGCACGCTTCAGCTTGCCGGGATCCAGCTCCTTGGGACGACCACCCAGGACGACGCGCAGGCCCTTGTAGGTGTAGCCGCCGTTCTTGTTGTCGTTCTGCATAGCAGCACGCAGGGTAATCTGGATGTTCTTGTTGGGGTTCATCATCTTGGTGGCGTAGCTGTACATGGTGTTCCAGTTCAGCGTTGCCTCCATGGATTCAAACTGACCGGGCACGGGAGAATCGACTTCGCCCGCAATGCCCATGCCGGACACGGAGGTGGTCTTGTTCTTGATCTTGGGCAGGGTGACTTCATCTGCCAGACCAATGAGCAGGTCATCTTCCGTATACGCATTGTAGTCATTGATGACCTGGGGAACCAGGTCGCTGGAAATATTCAGAGCCATATGTCATTCCTCCTGCTTACAGAGACAGAGCGGAGGTCAGCGCGCCGGCCTCGTACTCCATGGTGTTATTGATCTGCTTAAAAGGCGGGAACGGCGTGCAGAACTGATAGAAGGAGTAGTGGCCTGCAACCAGTTCAGCGGTCGTGTTGCGGTCGGGGTCTGCCTTCATGCTGTAGCTGGCGCATACCTCGGTAGAGACATAGACACTGCCCTTCATGTTCTCGCTGTCGATGATGGACTGAAGGCGCTTCTTGTTCATGGGCTTATCCAGCTTGCTCATGTTGTCCAGAACAAAGCTGGTCCAGGAGTGGTTGAAGAAGCGGCGGACACAAAGGAAAGCGTCCTTCGGGTCGGTGTTTTTCGGGTAGCAGCAGGTCTCATTGCCCCACACAACAAAGTCGCCGGATCGGATGAAGGTCGCCACGCCCTGCTCATTCAGCACATTGCCCTGCTCCTGATCCATCAGGACTTCGGTGCCATCTTCCAGGCAGGCGGAGGAAATGGGTACGCTGACATTGGATGGGCTGGCATTGGGCGTGTCGTTATACAGGCTGTCGTTGTAGACTGCCGCAGCAGCAGCCAGAGAGCTGCCGCTGTAGATGGTGCTGCCGATCTTGCCGTACAGCCACAGGGCATATGCTTCACGAGAAGTTGCCCCCTGCTTCACCTTCTGGTTTGCAACGTCGGTGTACTTGCGTGCACCGGAAGCAGAACTGTCAATGTCAACAAAGCACACAGCATCGAAAACGCCGTTGATCTTGCGGCACTTTGCCTGAAGTGCAGCACACACCATAGGATCCTTGGAGAAGCGGGGTGCCAGCAGAATGCCAGGAACCATGCCCAGCTTGGGGAATACCTGTCTTACCACTTCCAGGCCGGTCTCTGCTCCGGTGGCCGCATTCACGCCGCCCACGATGTCGGCAGCGGTGATCTTGGCCGGGTCCAGAATGGAGCCGGAAACAGTCAGGGACGTTGCGCCGTCGCCTTTGCCGCCGTTGACCAGGGCGATGCTCACAGTGCCATCATCATTGAAGCTGGCCGAATAGTCCTCGTCCGCCGTGAGCACGGTCTGCTCCTTCTTCACGACCAGCTTTTTCAGCAGGATGCCGGTCTCGTCAATCTCTGCAATGCCGTCATTCACCTGAACGGTCTTGTTGGACAGTTCAGTGATGTGCTTTGCATTCGCAGGATCCAGGACATTGACCACGACGATAGGGGAAATGCCCATCACCTGAAAACTGGCGCTCACTGCCTCACACAGGGTATACTTTGCAAAATCGTCGGAATAGCCCACTGCGGCGGCGGCTTCTTTGAAGGTATTCACCAGCAGCGGCGTGTTCACCGCTGCTTCCGGGTCATCCAGCATATTAACGGGGGCCGTACCCACAACGATCTGCAGGCCGGAGTTGACCGTTACCGGAGCGGTGACGCTGGTCGCCGCTTCGGTCTTGTTAAAGCCATGCGAAATAGCCATCTGTCATATCCTCCTTACTTCATCAGGGCAGCAGCCTTGTTGCAGAGAATATTTTCTCTGGTGCCGTCCTGTTCCAGTTTCACCCGCATTTCAGCGAGTTTGTCCAGCGGAACGATCAGTGCTTTCAGAAGCGGCACCTGTTCCACTTTTTCTTTCAGCTTGTCGGGCAGGCCGTCCACGAAAACCGTGTACTGCGGTGCGATGCCCTTGATGGTCGGGCCGCAATATGCCACGGGAACCTGCACCTGCGCTACAGTCTGTTCAGGCTGATTTTCCTGAACTTCTGCCGCTGCTTTCTTTTCAGTGCCCATATTAAATCAACGCCTCCACTTCTTCATTTTTCAGTGCGTTCGGGGTCTTGCAAATCAGGTTCACAATTCCCCAGTAGTAGTGATCCATGTCATCGTCTGAAAGCTCCCACTTTCTGGGATAGCCAACCTCAAACGCTCCACCGAAAACCGGCTTGCGCTTGAAGTGCTGCATAATCGCTTCCTTGATGTTCACGGTCTCCACATACCCCTGCCGATCAATTCCACGGTCATAGCTGCAAATAACCAGCTGCATGAGAACCAGCTGCGGATCATGGTCATTATCGACCTCGCCGCTCGATTCGATTACGATGATGCAGGGGTACATGGCATCGTTTGTGTCAATGTCATCATCGTTGTCCGTCTGGGTAGGCAAAAACTGCTTATAGATCTTGAGGGGCTTTTCCCCTTCCTGCCCGGTGAACATCATGCCCCGGAACAGTTCTTCCAGCTCGTCCATCATGGCTTGCTGGCACATTTCGCTGGTATAGCCGGTGATTTTCTCGGCCATATCAGATCACGCCCTTTCGCTTTGCATTGGCAATCAGCTGCCGGATGCGCCGTTCGGTGTTGTCCTGAAGCATCTGTTCCACGGTCGTTTCCTGCATTTCCCACACAGTGCGGTGCATCGCAGAGCCGGAAGGGCTGGACATCGTGACCAGCTTTTCGTTCGGCTTCCAGCGTTCTTTTCCACTCTCGGTGTAGTCTTTGTCAGCAGGTACGCCCAACTGGCGCTGCACCATGCCGATGTGCTTCGACTTAAACTGAACCAGGAAGCCCTTGCTCTTTTCACTGGTTCCGCTCAGGCCGATCATCGGGTTTCCTTTCAGAACGTGTGCCTGAAAAACAGGCGGCGCATTTCGGACAGACGGACCCATGAAGGGCTTTGTGGGGCTGGTTCTGAAATAGCCCAGGTCTGCCCGGAATGCGCCGGGGTCGTTCTTCATGATGGCGAGGATAGCCGTCGGGTGGCGGTTGGTCGCTCTCTGCCGCTGACGCAGATCTTCGATCATACGCCTGCCAGCCGCGTTGAGGTCATAACGGTTCTTAACCTCGGTCAGCATCAGCTTTCGCGTCTGTCTGGCCGTGGTGTTGACCGCCACCTTCAGCGCTGCCGGGGTCTTGTTCGACAACACGCCAAGGGCACGGGACACTTCTTCGTCATTGACGGAAACCGTCATGGTGGAAGCGTCGTAGTTGGTATGGAAGTATGCCACCTTACCTCACCCTTTCCAATTCCATCCGGTAAACTCCCGCCTTCAGGGAGCAGGACTTGATTTTGTAGTCCCGCTTCTTATCCAGTGTGATCTGCTTACCGTTCTTTGGCATCGGGCCGTAGTCTTTCTGTTTCACGAACAGCAGCAGATCGGCCTTATACATTCCCTGGTCAAAGGACTGTTTTGCTCCGCCCTCCCAGTGCGCCGCACGTTCATTTACGCCGGGGTGCTGGGTAATGCAGAGCATCCGCTTATCATCTATGTAGCGTTCTTCTGCGAACTCGTTCAGGTTGAAGAACACCGTTTCCACATCCTGCGCCACATAGTCTTTGAACGTAGGGAGCGGCTTCGGGGTGTCCGGTTCGCCGTAATTCTGGTCAACGTCCAGCATATCAGCAAACCTCAGCCACCAGCCAGGAATCTACCTTATCAGGGATCAGCAGCGGGTGGCTCTGAAGCTCAATGAAGCGACGGTCGGGACGATGCTCCACATAGGTGCGCAGCAGACGGTCGCCCTCAAAGCTGTGCCAGTTGCCGCCATCATCCAGATAGTTGCACAGGCCGTAGGCACGCATGAAGTTTGCGTTGCTGGGGATCATCAGCACCATGTTATCGGGAATCAGCGGCTTGGTCTCGCCGGTCGCGTCATCCAGATAAACTTCGTCGTAGCCGTAAACGTCCACACCGGGCAGGTTCAGGTGGCCGTAATAGGTCAGGCCACCTTCCAGCTCTTTGGGTGCCATGGAACCGATGTCGAAGCGGCGCTTGTCCATCAGTTCCAGAATCTTACCGTCAGCCATGAAATTGTCGGCTGCAACCTTGCCCATGACGACCATATCTGCGTTGGCAAAGCCGTTACGGCTCACCAGCTGCTTCCAGTCGCGCAGATTGCCCCAGGGGTCAGCGGCGGACTTGCCCCACTGCTTCGTGCCTTCAAGAGTGATCTTGTTGCCAAAGCCGAAGTCGATGACTTCATCCACGCCCTTGCCCTTGACCTTCAGCTTGCCGGTGGTAAGCACCTGTGCGGCCATCCACTCTTCGCGGCGGGTGGTCATGTCGTTCAGCTGGTTGTATTCCTCAATCAGCTTTTCTGCTGCACGGTCTGCCGGGGTGCGGCCAGAGAACAGATCTTCACCGGGCAGGCGTTCCATGTACTGGTCTGCCGTGCTGATGGTCGCCGGGTTGATAAGGGGCGGTGCATAGGATTTGGTCTCGTAGCCCTCGCTCTGCACGATCTCGCCGCCAACCAGCGGATGGATGAATGCAGCCATCTTGCGATTGCCCTTGACAATATCAATGTCAACGCGGCGGGTCGGGAAGGTTTTCACGTTGGAGAAAAAGCGATCCCGCAGAAACGTGCGGATCGGCGGGGTGGTGCGAACAACCTCGATCAGGTGCCGAGGCTCATAAATGCTTACTTCATTAGCCATAAATGTTGTCCTCCTTACTTCAGGAAAATGCCAAGATTGCGCAGAGGAACTTCAACGTCGTCTACGCTCACGTTCTTCGGCAGCACAAGGCCAGCAGCGAAAAACTCACCGGTCAGATAAATCGGCACTTCTTTGTCTGCCTCTGCACTGTCAGCGGTAATACCATACAGGCCGGTAAGAACCGCCTGACCTGCACCGGCTGCATCTGCAACCGGCTTCACTTTGCCGCCCTCGATCAGAACAGGGGCGTGCGCCTCGACCGCCGCACTGGCCGTCTTGGTGGCCTTTGCGATGCCGATGTCGGTTCCGGCAATGAAATATTCCGGGGCCGTGCCGAAATCTTTTCTTGCAAGATCCATGATCATAGTTCCATCCTCCTTACTTCACGCCGTTAGCCTTGCGGATTGCATTCATAAATGCCTTGCTTTCCTCATCTTCGGCTTCAGGGTTTGCAGGCGGCGTGTTGTCGATGCTGTTGGCGTTCGAGTTCTCCGCAGCCGCCTTTGCACTATTCAGATAGTTCTTGCTCTGCTCCTGCTGTTTTGCCTTCATGCTGGCAATGACAGCCTTTGCAAAGGACGCAGAATCAACAGGCTTCGTAAACTTCGCCTCGTTGGCCTGATCTTCCGCGCCGGGCAGAGTTGCGTTCTCGATCTCCTGAATGCGGGTGCGCTCGGCAGTGATAGCCTCATTCTCGATGGTGGCTACCAGATCCGGGTACGCCTTGCGGAGATCATCCGTGGTCTTGATGTCCATGTTTTTTACCTCCCCATGGTCATTGCGTTCCGGCTTTTCCGCCGGGTTCATATTTTCAGGTCGGTTCACAGGTTTTTCCGTAACCCGACTTCTGACAAAATTGGGTGCTTCGTTGAACGGGGTGTTCATGCTGATGCTGTTGACGAACAGAACACCATTGCGATTCTCCACAACGGAATCTTCTGCATCGTCGTCCACCTCATCCACAAAGCCTTTTTCTTGGGCTTCCGTTGCCGTCCACCAGTTTGTTTCATCCATCCACTTGGCGCATTCATCCTCAGTTTTACCGGACTTCTTGGCGTACAGAGTAATGATGCTGCTGCGGATGGTTTCAAGTGCTTTCAGACAGTTCTTCATGTCCTCTGCGGTCAGGTAGTCGCAAACGCCCATGCTGACCGGATGGACCATGTAGCTGCCGTCTGCCGCGGCCACAACTTTGTCTGCATGGCAGGCAACGATAGTGGCAGCACTTGCACACAACCCGTCAATGTGGGCAGTTACGGTGGCGGCATTGCGTTCCAGCATATTGCCAATGGCCTGGGCCGCGAAAACATCACCACCGCCGGAGTTGATGTACACGGTGATTTCTTTCACATCGCCCAGGGCGGCAAGATCATCCGCAAACCGTTTCGGGGTCGCTGCATCCTCCCACCAGCTGCGCTCAGAAATATCGCCATAAAGCAGCAGTTCCGCCTTCTGGTCATCGTCGGCCAGATTGCGGAACTGCCAGAACTTATTATTCGTTGACTTGGGGTTCGTCTGGGAATTGGCTTTGCCCATTGCAGCCTACCTCCTTCATTTTTTCCATCTCACTTTTGCGCTGCCTCATATTGGCCCGCCAGCTTCCGCCGGTCATCTGCGCCGTTTCCTGCTCGGCAGTGGAAATGCCCTGTTCCATGCGCAGGATAGCCGCCTCGATTTCTTTCTTCGCATCCAGATTGGTGCGTGCCGGGCCGTTCCAGTTACAGGCCATATAGGCTTTTGCAACGGCCGGATCATCGAAGAAGCCCGGCGCATGGATACGTCCACGGGCTACCGCTTCGGCAAACCACTTTTCGTAGGTCGGCTGGCAGAAGTCCGCCGCAAAGCTGTCCCGCATCACATCGCACGTTCTCCAAAACTCGTTCAGAGAACCGCGGCTTGCGGAGTAGTTGGAGCTGAACTTCTTATAAAGCACCTCGCTGGGCACTTCAATACCCGTCGCCACCTGGTTGGACATAGCTGACATAAAGCCGTCATATGTCGTGGTCGGATGTTTCGGGTCAAACGTGTCCGGTGTTTCGCCGGGCGCAAGGTCAAACACCGCAGACGGCGCAAGGTTGATTGCCAGTTCATCAGGCGGAGTGTTCGGGTCCTCCGCCTTGTCGGACGGATCCTCACCAAACGGTGCTCCGCTGACCGGGTTATCATGCTTGATAAACAGCGTGATAGATGATGCCACGATGGCCGCGGCCAACTCTGCATCCGTATATCTGCCCATCTGCTTCATCGTGGGCAGTACAGGTGCCAGCAGGGGAACGCCGCGCCGCTGCCCGGCACGTTCCCTCTGGGTGACACACAGGATGTTCGGTTCTCCCGTTTCTTTGTCGCGGGCTTCTACCCGCGTCCATGTCAGGGGCAGCGGATTATCATAGGCCAGCGGGTGCCTGCTGGCTACCCAGTAGGCAATGACTGCGCCGTCTTTGTCCGTTTCCACGCCCTGAACGATCTGGTGCACATTGATACCGTCCACCTTGCAGGGATTCATTCTGTCTGTGCGGTCAGGACTGCACACCTGGTCAGCCTCGATCAACCGGAGCTGCAAGGCATACGGCCAGTTCCCACGTTCTTTGAACTGCACTGCTGCAAATACGTCACCGTTCATCAGGAAGCTGGTGAATGCCAGTGTTTGCAGCCGCCAGAAGTTATCCATGCCGCTTGCATCGCAGGCCGCACTATCCGCCCACAAGCTGAACTCGCGGGAAATTTCCGCCTGCAAATGGTCAGCCTGTTCCTCGGTCAGGTGCAGATAGTCCGCATCGACCTGGGGTGTCGGCACAAGGCCGCTCCCCACCACATTAGTGCGCAGGGTCTTGATTGCGCCGGCTGCCAGTGGGATACCCATGTAAGCATCCCGGCTCCGCTTGCGCAGTGTTTCCAGATTGTCCTCGATGTCCTCTTTTGCACTGCCGCCGCCAACGTGCCAGCTCCGCATAGAGCGGGATGTGTGGGAAGCTCCATAGTTTCCGTAGCCGGTACCGTTGTTTATGACAGACAGCGCCGTGCGGGCCACAGCGCGGCGATACCCCTTTTCGGGGGAGATTGCCGCAATGGCCTTATCAAGGAAATTCGCCATGTGCTCCACCTTCCTTACACGTCATGCGGAGAGAAGTGGTAGATCCGGTTTCTGCCCCGGCCCCTTTCCTCCGCTTCCGCTTCAGCCACTTTCTTTTCCCAGAAAGCAATGCTTTCCCGGATCTGTTTCAGGCTGGCGCGGGTCAAGACCATCTGCTCGATCTGGTAGCTCTGCCCGGTCGATACGGCAGCCTCAGCTTCCAGCCACATATCAAGGTGCCGCTGGGCGGTCTCTTTTGAAATAACAGGCATTGGTTAGATACCTCCCGATCTCCTTCTGCGGTACTGGCGCTGTTGTGCAGGACGCTGTGCATCCTCACCGGGGATTTCCAGACCGGGCGGGTTGCTGATTTCCAGCGCAGCCGTCGCGTAGTTCCGCACGTCAAATGCTTCGTTACGTTTCTGCGCCGGATCCTTCAGCTCCCACCGTTCCACTTTGCGGCCAGACTTCCAGCGTGTGACCTTGTGTTCCGCAGTAAGCATCTTGAAATAATTTTCGTCATACCCGGCATCTTCTGCCGCCGGGAAGTGGCAGTAGTTTGGGCCTTTGATAAGCACTTTCAGCCGGGCAAGGACGTGGTTCTTGCCGGTGTCAACGCCCAAGGTGAACAGTTCGCCCTTGACGCGGTTGTTCTGAGTGGGGTTGCGCAGGTAGGGTACGTCCATGCCGCCGCGGCCTTTGATGGCCCAGATATGCCGTTCCTCCCGTTCTTTGCAAAACCGGATGACCTGATCCGGGAAGTGGCCGCCACTGTCCATGCAGACAGACCGCAGGGACAGTTCCGTGCCGTCTTTCTTTTTCCATGTACGGGAAAGGAACTCGTCCAGGTCTGCCCACACCTGACCGCGTTTCAGGTCGCCGTAGATGCGTTGGTACCGGATGCCCCAGCTTTCTCTGCCGATACCCCAGCCCACCACTTCGGCCTCGAAGCGGTTATCCTGGGTATCGACACCAGCCGTCAGGTACACTACGCCGTCCGGGACTTCGGCCTCGTAGAACTCGCGGCGGTCCAGCAGGTTGTTTGCCTCCACCGCTTCGCCCGGTTCCTCCCACGGCAAGCCCAGGTCGGTGTTCACAAAGACCTGCATCTTCTCGTAATCGCCGCGCTGTGCATCCAGGTCAGCAGCAATGAAGTCCTCCACGATCTTGTCCCACCCGCAGAGGGTGGAGCCGATCTTGTTCATGTGGAAGCCCCGCACAGACCGTTCCGGGTGTTCTGCGTGCCACTTTCCTTGCAGGCTGTTTTTCTTCCAGCGGTATTCGTTGTCAAGGCAGCCACACTCGGCACAGCGGTATTGCACGCCGCCTTCCGGCCACTTTTCCTTGTCGAACACCATGTTGTCCCAAACAAAGGGCTGATAAAAGCCGCAGTTCGGGCAAGGCACCGTCCATTCCTCTTGGGTGGATGCGTTGAACTCGTCCAAAATGCGGCTGTTGTTTTTGTCGGTTGGGGTCGATACCAGCACCGTCTTGTAATCCCAGTAGGTCGTTTGACGCTGCTCGGCCAGCATGACCGGGTCGCCTTCTTTGCCGGCGCTGGCTTTATAAGCGTCCACCTCGTCCGCCAGCAGTACCTTGATGGGACGGCCGCGCAGATCGGTCGGGGCGTTTGCGCCAACGATGGTCAGTTGACCACCGGCGAAGTTCTTTTTCATGATCGTGTTGCCGGAGTAGCGGCTCTTGTTATCCACAAGGCCCCGAAGCACCGGAGTGTCCCGGATCATGGTAGCCAGACGGTCTTTGCTGAAGCTCTCGCCCAGGTTCACCGTAGGCTGCACGATCATGATAGGGGCCGGGTAGTAACTCATGTAGTACCCGACGGTGTTCAGGATCAGACCGTCCGTCTTGCCGGACTGGGCGCACATCATGGCTACCACCTTGCGGATATGGACATCCCCGATGGCATCCATGATCTCCCGCTGGAAAGGTGCGTTGTCCGTATTCCAACGGCCTTGTGCTGCGGATGCTTCCGCCGACAAGCGGCGGTAGTTATCTGCCCACTGACTAAGGGTCAGGTTCGGGGGCGGCTTCAGCGCACCCAGTGCCCGGCTGAACATCTGTGCAGTCTGCGGTTCCAGGTGGATCATTGCCATTGTTGCCGCCGCCTTTCATGACACAGCCGCCGAACGGGCAGAACTGCTGGATCTCATTCAGCCGGGTTCCCCAGACACAACCCCGGCATTTATTCTTCCTGCTCATCTTCGGGTTCCTCCCCCGCTGGTGCTGCCAGCGCAATTTCGGGGTCACTCAATTCCACAAGTGCTTCCTGCACTGCTTTTTGCAGAATATCGTGGGCTTCCGCCGGGTCGGTCAGCTGGGCCATGGTACTTGCGTACTTAGTCGGGATGGTTTCCAGCCGGTTCTTGAAATTTGCAAAGATGGTTTTCAGGGCGCGTTCTACGTCCTCGGTGCGGTGCAGGTCGCCTTGGGCTTCCTCCATCCGCATTTTCTCGATCTTGCCGCGGGTTTCCTCCCTCTCGGCACGGGCAGCAACAAGGCGGGCTTGATCGTCTTTGTTGCCGATCTTGAAGTTCAGGTATTGCCGGACGCAGACCTTCATGTCAAAGACACCGGGTCGGACTTCGGACAGCACGCCCTGATCCCGCAGGTTCCGCACCTGACGGTCAGTGATGCCCAGCCATTCGCCAACGGCCTTACTCGTGTACAGCATCTTTGTCACCGTCCCCCGGTTCTCCGATCTCGCCGGTCGCCCGGATGCGCAGCAGTTCAAGCCGCTGCTGCTCGGTTTCCAGGTGCAGCTTGTCCATTTCGTTTTTCTGCATCTGGGCCGCCGCAGACAGGATGCGGCCATGAATTTTGTTCAAGGCTTCCTGCAGCTGCAAGATACGCTGTGCCGGGGTCTCCTTCTGATACATACCGATCTGCTGGTTTGCGCCGTCCCGCTTCCGCTTGCCACGTCCGCCGGGTACTCGCATATCCATGACGCTGGATGTAATCATCTGGTCAGGCGGTAAAGCCTGATACTCTTTGATCTTGTCCAGAATGTACTTTTCCCGGAGCAGCAGTACACCGATTTCGTGGGAAGTCAGCTCGGTGCTGTTCCGGGGCGCATTCTCTACGATCTGTTTTTCTTCCGGGGTGAGCTTGTCAAAGAAGATGGTCGCATAGGCTCCATCCTTCATTGCATTCTCATTCCCGACAGGTGCCCCGCCGCCGGGGTTGCCCACGGCGTTTTTGTTTCCCGGCTGTCCGCCGGGCTTCCGGGGTGCGGGCGGGTCCCACCCGTCCTTTGCCTTCCAGCGGCGGACCGTATCATATTTAAGATGGAGATCGTCCGCCAGCTGTCGAAGATTCACTTCTCCGTCCTTCTCCATCCGGGCAATGTACTCAGCGCGGGCGGCATCGCGCTCATCGCTTCGCCTTGCCATTTGGTTTTCCTCCAATAAAAAATGCCCCGCCTGGCAAATCATCCAGGCAGAGCATTCAGTTTCGCCGCCGGTCCTGCGGCATTTCTTCGGGTCGCTTACAACTTGTAAGCAACAGTGTATGAAAAAGGCCCCTCGGTTCGCCGCCGTGGGGCCTCTCTCCATAATTCCACTGTACTAAGTATAGCACCAAAACCGTCTTATAACGTCTTATCTTTTGCCGGTTGGGGCTTTCAAATGTAAACACTTTATGACATAGCCACCATTTTGCCAGCCCCGGCAAGATGGTCTGTCCCGATTTTGTTGACCTCAACAAGATCACACCGGAATGATTTGTTGGCACCGGCAAAACGTGAGTTGCTTACAAATTGTAAGCGGACACCATCCCGGTGACGTTACCGCCATGTTCGCCCCAGACTTACATTTTTTGACCCGTACCCCCTTTTCGTGGGCCAAAAACGCGGAAGCCCTTCAAAAAATTTTGCACCTAGAAATATTTTGGGGCTTCGGAACCCGCACCGCGCCCGCCGGCGGGGGGCAGTACCTTTCCGGCGGCGGGGCCGGACGGGGCGACGGCAGGCCGGGCCGGTGCCGGGCCGCCGGTGGGCGGTGCCCAGGGCAGCGGCAGGCCGTCGAGGCGGAGAAGGAAGGGGGCAGGGGGGATAGATAAGGCGGCTATAGCCTAGCTATCGGCTATACTGCAAAGTCCATATGCCGGTCAGGTAAAGAATCTGACCCCTCCGGCGGCGGGCCGCGGTGGGTGATTTTGGGGCGCTGGCGGGGTGATCTGCTGCGGCAGGTGGGCGGCAGGGCTGGCGGGGTGCGGTGTCGGTAGGTGCTGGCGGTGGGCTGCTGGCTGCTGTGAGGGCTGGCAGGGTGTGCAGGCTGTGCAGCTTGTGGGCTGCGGGGTCATCGGTGCGGCGCTGGCGTTGCTGTTGGTGTCGGTCTGCTTCTGGCTGGCGGTGCGGGTGGGCGGGGTGATCTGCTGCGGCGGCGGGGTGCCGGCGGGGTCATCGACCGGGCCGGGCCGTCACTGATCCGCACCGATCCGGCAGGCGATCCGGTGCAGCGGGCAGGCAGCAGGGCCAGCGGCGGGAAGATGGGCAAAAGAAAAAGGCCAGGGCAGACGGCGCGGCGTGCGCTGCTGCTCTGGCCTTTGGTCTGCACTGGCGGCAATGGTTCCGGCGGGGTGCGTCCCGGTGCCGGTGGTGGGGCTGATCTGCTGGCGGTGCCGGTGGGCATGGTCAGCGCTGGCACCGTTCCCGCTGGCGGCGTTCCAGCGTCACGGCTGGCGCTGGCGGTGCTCCATCCGGGTCAATTTTGCCGTTTGCCGGAGGGGTCAGATTCTCCACCTAACGGGAGTGAGAAGCAGGTGTAGGGCTTTAACCTAGCAGGCTAGAACTCTCCCCCAGTAACCCCCTATAGTCCCCCTTCTTCCCCGAATTCCGCCGGGTCGATCTCTAACGGCTGCCCTTCCTGCTCCATTCGGGCGTATACCGCCGCCAAAATATACCCTTGCAGGCTTTGCCCGGCAGCCGCGGCGGCGGCACGAATCGCTGGCGTGATCTTGAATTTCACTAAATCCGCATCGTTGCCGTTTCTCCTTGGGACAATCTCGCTATCCCGGCCATTATCCCATGCCCCGCCCAAATATTGCCGGGGTAAATAATACGAGCCAGTATACTCGATTTTTTCAAGTTTTCCCGTCTGTGGGTTTCTATGCATCCCCCAATTGGGGGCATTGTATAGGCGCGTTTTCGCTCCGCGCTTTTTAATTTCTTCGATTTCACGGCTTAACAGCTGCTTTCGTGTTCCCCCAATCGGCAAAATAAAAATTATTTCAGCCTCAAATACATCGCCGTTGTTGTAGTCCTCCTGCATTTCTTTCCTGTTATGCTTTCCAGTTTTTAACAAGCGTTCATGCTGATTTATCCGGCTCAAAATGCCCTTCTCTGAACTTCCAACATATTCCCGGCCGTTTGTTTTATTTATAATCGCATATACTCCCGGCCAGTCCTCAATTTCTTCTTCGCTGTTAATTTTCATTTTCCGCCCCTTCTTCCAGTGTTAGCGGCCGCCCTTCCTGCTCCATTCTGGCATCAAGGGCATCAAGTATATAATTTTGCAAACTTTTTCCGCTGGCAACAGCTGCGGCACGGATTGCCGCGCCCTTGCTCCGTTCCGGACGAATCGTGATACTGTCCCGGCTTGCGTTATATTTATAGCTCGCTTTTTTGTGCGCTTCTGAAACAGCCATGTTATTCTCCGCTTTCTGCCGAGTCGATTTCTAGCGGCTGCCCTTCACGGGTCATTCTTTCCTGCACAGCGTGTAAGATATATTTTTGCAAACTTTCCCCGCTGGCAGCTGCTGCGGCGCGGATTGCTGCGCCCTGTTGCTTTTTGGGGCGCATGGTTATGCTGTCCTGTCTGCGGTTATACTCTACGTTTGCGCGTTTTCTGGCTTCTGATACTGGCATTATATCGCTCCTTCCGCCCACTTGGAATAAATATATTATACAAATTGGCCGCCGGAACGTCAATGTACAATTTCGCTAGTACGTCGACGCGATTTTTGTGCAAAACAGAGAATGAACGTCGACGTGCTTGATTTGTAAACGTCGACGTGCTAGAATGCAGTCACAGCAAGCGAACACGGGACACCACCCCGGATGACTTGCAAGTCTGGGAAAGGAGAAACAGCACATGAGCGCCAAATTTTTCAAGCTCCCGGAATCCGACAAGCGCCGGATTTGGGCCGCACTGCTGGCGGAATGGCAAAAGAAAAAGCCCGCCACCCACTAAAGCAGGTGACAGGCTTGCAAGATGAATTTTCCACAACGCATCTTGTAAGCCAGTTTACCACCGAAAGGCGGTAAAGTCAAGCGGATGCCCTGGCAGGGTCGCACCGCTCAAACAAAGCGGCCCCGCCCCATAACCCCGGCAGCCCGCCGGGGCAAACCTGAAAAGCAAAGGAGCAAAGAACATGAAACTTGCAAAGAAGATCACCACCGCCGCCGCACTGGCGGCCGCACTGCTGGCAGGCACCGCACCGAAGGCCGCGGCACAATGCCCCTACACCGTCGGCCCCCTGGGCCGCTACATCGCCCCGGCCATTGTGCAGGGCATGACCGCCACCGATGACGGCGCGGTTGAAGTCTGGTGCACCGACGCGCTGGACGGTGACGACTGGTATTTTGTAGTGGATAATGAAACCGATCTGCGAATTTATGACCGCGTTGACCTGGTGGTTGACGCGAACGGCACCCCGGAAGATTTCAGCGATGACAAAGTGATTGACGCGCTTTACTGCCACGGCTGCACCGAAGATTGAAAGGAGCCTGCGCCATGATGACACTTGAACAGATCCGCCAGCGCAACAAGGCAGAGAACGCCGCAGCCCGCCGCCTTCAGGCCGCCGGGTATCGGCTGGAAGGATGGGACCCCCGCACCGGGCAGCGGATCGCCGCCCAGATCACCGGCGAGAACACCAACGACGAACGCCGCACGTTCTACGCCTTCCCCACCTGGCAGGATGCCGCCGCCGCTCTTCTGGGCTGAATGCCCACCGGATGCCCTGGCAGAGCCGCACCGGACAAAGCGGCCCCGCCCCACTACCCTGGCAGCCGCCGGGAGATCAACCGAACATCAACCACAACGAACAAAGGAGAACGAACCATGAAAGGCATGACCAACAATCAGATCATCATGAACGAAGCCGCGAAGCTGGACCCCGCCACCCTGCACGCCATCGCCACCGCGCACCACACCCCGGAGCAGATCGCCGCAATGGCTGCAAACGCAGTCACCACCGACGAGAACGGCGACGAACAGCCCGCCACCATCGCAGACGTTGAAATCATCCTTGCAGCGGCAGAGCTGCACACCTTCGATCACTGGAAGAAAGAAGGCAAGAGCGTCAAGAAGGGCGAAACGCATTTGATTGAATGCTACCTGTGGAAGTACACCACCCGCCCCAGCAAGGCCCAGCGGGAAGCCGCTGAAGCCGAAGGCAAGGAAGCAGCCCCCGCGCCGCATTTCTACCCCACGAAATCGCACCTGTTCAGCTGCTTGCAGGTACACGACGCAAAGCAGGCCCCCGCCGGCCGCTTCGGATCTGTCGCCGCCATCATGGAGTATAACAAAAAGCTGGCCGCAGAACGCAAGGCCGCAAAGGCAGCAGCAGAGCAGGCCGCCAGCACCCCGGCCCCCATCATCACCGAAGAGCACCACGAATTGCCGGAGCTGGTGCACGTCGATCCGCTGCCCACGAAAAAGGCCAGCAAGCCCGCCGCCATGAAAAAGCCCGCCCCGGATGTGCTCCGCAAGGCAGAGCGGGAAGCAAAGGCCGCTTTCCTGGCTGTTCCCGAAACCGACCGCAAGGGTCAGGCCGCCGCGCTGGATGCCTGGCGCAAGACCCGGAAGGCCGTAGAGGACGCAAAGCAGGCCCCCGCCGCCGTAGCCGCGCCGGATGAAGCACCCGTGAAACAGCTGGACTTTGAAAGCATCGCCGCCGGGCTGCTGGCATGACCCACCACCACGAAACCGGATATTTTGGCAGGGCTGCACCGGGCAAAGCAACCCCGCCCCACTACCCCGGCAGCGCACCGGGCACGAAAAACAGAACGAAAACGAAAAGGAGTTTTTGCAATATGAAAAGAGCAACCAGCACCCCCGCCGGGCTGAACGTGAAGAAGATCACCGCCTATCTGAAAGGGCAGGCAAAAAGCCGCAACGCCGTTCGGATCACCTGCCAGAGCGGCAGCGTGTACATCATCACCGGCTATGCAGCGTTCAAGCTGCCCGCCATCCTTTACCGGGATGTTATCCAGCCCGTGACCATGCAGGACGCACCCGCCGACGGCGTGACCATCGTTTCCAGCGATTCCGGGTTTGTGGTCAACGATCCGCACCAGCTGACCGCCGCGCAGATGTTCCAGAAGTTTAGCGCCTGCAAAGAAGAAGTCAAACGCACTTCGATCTTGCAGGAAGTCGAAGCAAAGGGCAAAGTCTGGGGCACGTTCCGAATGTTCCGCAACGGATCCCGGCCCATCATGATAAATTCGGAGTATGACGCTTTTGTGGATCATCACGAATTTGTTTACCACAGCAGCAACAGCCCGTTTGCGCCCATCCTGGCAACGGACACCGTAGACCCGAAGAAAGCCGCCGTTTCCGTGCTCATTGCCCCGATGAAGGCGAACGACGAAATACAGCAGGTATGCAACCGCCTGTTTGCATGATACGAAAGGAGAACGAAATCATGAAGAAGTTTGACAACATCTTTGAACAGGCCCGCGAGATCATCCGTCAGCAGTGGACACTGCAAGACCTGCGCCGGAAAGCCCAGTGCACCGGCAGGCCCGAAGAGGTCCGCCAGCAGATCGCCGCCGCCCGGCTCCGCCTCATCTGCGCCCGCCGCGGCTACCAGCTCAACGCCTGACACGAAACCGGATGCCCTGGCAGGGCCGCACCGGACAAAGCGGCCCCGCCCCACCGCCCAGCATTCCGCCGGGCATATCACGAAACACGAAAAGAGGTTTACACCATGACCACCCCCAACGATGCCCTGGACTTCTACCCCACGCCGGACAGTCTGGCCTTTGATATGGTTTTCTCTCTGCGGGAAGTAAAATCCGGGTTCACCACCTACCCGAAACCCATCCTTGAACCGTCCGCCGGTGATGGAGCGCTTGCGCGTCAGGTCCACGCTCTGGCGTTCAACGTCCACCACGACTATAAGACCGGCGAGGTTGACCAATACGACAAGGGAAAGGCACGAAGCGCGGAGCTTGACTGCATCGAGCTTTCCAGCGATTTCCGCGCCGTGCTGAAGAAAGACGGTTTTCGGGTGGTGCATGATAACTTTCTGACCTTCCGCCCCACCACGAAATACGCCGCAATCGTCATGAATCCGCCTTTCTCCGCCGGTGCCGCGCACCTGCTCAAAGCGCTGGATGTCATGCAGGACGGCGGCAAAATCCGCTGTCTGCTCAACGCCGAAACCCTGCGCAACCCCTGCACCAACGAACGGAAAGAGCTGGCCGCAAAGTTGGAAGAGCTGCACGCCACGGTAAAATACATCCCGGATGCTTTCAAGAATGCCCGCCGCGCCGCCCGCGTGGAGGTGGCGCTTGTGTCGGTGGACATTCCCGACCGGGAGCCGGTGAGCCGGATCCGGCTGGATCTGAAAAACGAAACCGCAGAGCGTTTGAAAGAAAACCCGGAGTTTGCCGCCCTGGTATCTTCCGACCCCATCACAGCAGCCATTGAACGGTACAACGCCGCCGCAGAGGGTGTGCGCCGGATCTATGAAGAGTACAACGGAATCAAGTCGTTGTTTTCCTCTGCCGGCGCTGGTAAGAAAGAAAACCCCGTGATGGCTTTCACGAAATCTTATAACGACGCTATCCGGGAACTGCGCGGGATGTACTGGAAACAGCTGTTTGAAATGCCGCAGCTGTTCGATGCGATGACCTACGAAATGCAGCAGGATTACCAGAAGCGAATCAAAGAGCTTGAAGGCTACGACTTCAGCGCGTACAACATTCTGACCGTCCGGGAAGAAATTTCACGAAATCTTCTTTCCAGCATCGACCACGAAATTATAAAGCTGTTCGACGACTGGACGAACCTGCATTATAACGACGAGTACAGCAAGAACGTGCATTATTACAACGGCTGGTGCACGAACTCCGCGTACAAGATCAACCGCAAGGTGATTTTCCGCTGCAACGCCTTTGATACATACGATGGGCGTTTCTGCCCCCGGTACAACGCAACAGGCCATGTTGCCCAGATCGAGCGGGTGCTGCACTTTCTGGACACGAACGGCAAGCCCTACAATGGGGACGAACTCCGCGCCGTCCTGGATGCCGCCGAAAAGAGCGGCCAGACCCAGAAGATCCAGCTGCACTATTTCACTGCCACGTTTTACAAGAAAGGCACCTGCCACATCGAGTTTACGAACACGGACGTTTTGAAGTCCTTCAACCTCTACGCCGGGCAGCGCAAAGGCTGGCTGCCGCCCACCTACGGCAAAAAGAGCTATCACGATATGGCCGCCGCAGACCGCCGGGTGGTTGACAGCTACGAAGGGGAGGCCAGCTACACCGACACCCTCACCCGGCACCTGATCCCCACGCAGAGCACGTTTTTACAGCTGAACGCTTAACACGAAACCGGATATTTTGGCAGGGCTGCACCGGACAAAGCAACCCCACCCCATCTTCCCGACATTTACGTCGGGAACATCACGAAACAGAAAGGAGGTGTTTTCATGGTTCGATGTTGGATATACTCCGCTGGGCCGGATCAATGCCAATGCTACAACGTGGATGACGAAAACTTGGCCGATCTGGCAGCACAGGCGCAATTCCTAGAGGACTTCCGTGCCCAGCGTGCAGCAAACCCGGCTTTATACCGGCAGCTGCTCAATATGCTGGTGCCCGCCGCCGATGCCATTCCCATGCGCAACTATACCGGTCTGCCGTTCTGACAGCCAGCCCCGGCAGCCCGCCTGGAGTATCACGAAAAGGAGCAACAACCATGAAGAACCAGGGCACCATCGCCCAGATCCAGTGCCCGGAACCGGTGACAGAACGTCACCACTTGACCGTGCCCCGCCTCGCCGACCTGGTATCTCTGCACGAAATCTTCTTGCCTTTTATTGCTTTTGTTTGCGTTTTGTTCTATCATGACAGTAACGAAACACGAAAAGGAGGTTTCCCGTTATGACTATGATTCCCGCATTCGGCCCATGGCCAGAGCACCCCGCAGACGCTGACGAAGAAAAGCGCCTTGCCAGCGCCCAGCAGAGCAAGACCAGCCCGCTTTCTGTGGACAAGGAACACGAAACCGGGGTTTTCTATGGATCCGGCAAAGAGCCGTATCAGACCAGCCTTGCAAGCTGCACCTGCAACGATTTTGTAAAGCGCAAAAAGCCCTGCAAGCACATTTTCCGGCTGGCTATGGAGCTTGGTATCATTGATGCAGCCTATAAGACGGGCCGCAGCACCGGCGAACGAAACGAGGCGCAGATCAGCTTTGCAGACAGTGTTTCTCTGGTGGAGCAGCTTTCCGACGCGGCACAGAACGCAATCAAAGATATGCTGTATTACACCAGTGAGCGCATCGACGACCGCCAGAAGCCTGTAACCTGTCACGATCTGGATCTCGTGCCGGAGCTGCGCACGTCGCCCCTGCTGCACGAAAATCCGTACCCGCTGGAAGAAGTGCTGAACGATCTGCCTAAACCCCTTGTTGTTCAGCTGCTGGATCTGGTGCACCGGGAAGGCAAGCCGAAACGAAATGCGGCTAAAATCGTAATGGCTGCATGGCTGGCGCAGAACGCACCCATGCTGGCAAAAGAGATGCCGCCTTGTGCTTCCTTCTCCTTCGTGGAGGTGTTCGACAAAGCCCAGCGTGACGTTTACAAGTACCTGCACCGCAAGTACGACACGGAAACGGACTGGTACACCGGTGCAGAGTACCCCGCCGGGGCTGTTCCTGCGGCAGACGGTTCTACTTACTACTTCCCAGAGGACAGAGTTACCGATGCCCTCACGAAACGCGGTTTCAATCGCTGCCTGAATGGGTACACCCCCACGAAATCGAATCGCTGATTCTGTACACGAAATTCACTTTTTTGTGATTGAATTGAACTTTTCCGTTATCAAAACTTCAACTCATTCACGGAATCAGCACGAAATGGAGCATATTTATGGATGAAGTTGAATTTTTCGCCCCGTGGCGTTTGGTCGCCGCTTTTGCGGACGGCTCCCGCCTGCTGTTCGACGGTCTGACGGAAGAACAGGCCAGAGAAGCAATGGAAGCCGCCCAGGAGGAACACGGCGACATTGGTTACTGGAACCGGGTCACGGATCAGAACTACGAGGACGGCAGGTATTACAAGACCGTCCCGCCACCGCCCTGCATCAACATCGTGGACTACGACGGCTACACCGGTCCGCTGGACGAAAACGGTCTGCCGGTAGGTCTGGCTGAACAGATCGCTCAGGCAAGCGCAGAGGAAGGCCGAGATCCGAGCGAGCCGCATATCATCATCAAGCGCAACGCTCCGCCGGATGACCAGCCGCACGAAAAGTAAATCGCGAAATCCAAAAAAGCCCGCCGGGTCGATGACCCGACGGGCTTATAGTGTTGAAAGACGAGGAGAATTTGTATGAAGCTGAACATAGATTGTGTCCGTGCAGTTATGCTTTGTGTGGAAGAACACACGGATTTTGACCACTATTGCTACTTCATTCGCTATGCAAGGGCCGATATTCTTGATATGCTTGGTGAAAACCCTACTGATCCGCCTGCTTATCAAATCGATCTTGAATCCAGATTTGACAATGACGATATTCTTTACTCCGTGAAATACTGTGCCGAAGCCGGACTTATCACCCTTTGTCCCGGCTCCCACCCAGAGCAATACCGCGTCAATGTCCGGGAATTGACCCCTGCCGGGCATAACTTTCTTGAAAATATCCGGTCTGACACAAATTGGTCGAAAGTCAAAAGCGTTGCCAAAAAGGCCGGCGCTCTCAGCATCGATGTGATAACTTCCATTGCAAAAGACGTAGCTGTGGAAGCGGCCAAACACTTTTTAGCCAGCACCTGACCAGCCTGCCTACCCCGGCATCGTCGAACTCGTGCCGGATTGCTTCCTCGTTGTGCCATATCTGTTTTTCTTTGATCCCGGTCTTTATGATTTCTTTCGTGATGGTTCTGACAGCATATTCCCGCAGGCTTATCACGCCGCTGTCAATTTCAATTTTGATCTTCATTCCTGCCCTCCTTTGCACGAAACCCGGTAGGCCAACTGCCCGCCGGGTTATTTCTATGCCTTTTTTCGGTTTTTCAGGATAGTCGTGTTTGTTTTTCCACGGCCATCGGACACGATTTTGCGGAAGCGCCTACACATGAAGTTCCGCAGGCAGCCTTGCCTATAAGAGAATGTCACCCTCCGCCCAGGCATCCGCTCGGCGCTGTCCCTCGCGCGTGTTTAACGCACGCGATAATAAAGCGGCGCACTCCGGGAGCCGTTCCAGGTTCCTTCCCAGCTGTGCAAGAGCGACGTTTCGCAGGTACTTCAAGTGCTGCACACTGTATGGAACTTTCTGCTGTACTTCGTGCCATTTTTTGTGGCTGATGTAGAACTCCGTTAAAATCAGATTGTGGCCACTGTCCAGCCGGTTCATTTGTCCTCGGATAATGTTCTGATCTTCCAGCAACACAGCCCGCTGCCGTTCCAGCTGACGCAGTTGGTCTCCAATGCTCAGTTCATCCATCCGGCAGGCCATCGCCGCCGTGCTGTCCCCAGGCGTTCCGCCACGGGGCATTCCATCGGTGCCCATGCCCCGCATAGGGTCCACTTCATCGCTCAGTGCGGTGCACTGACGGCGGATGATCTCTATCCGCTGCGGGATGTCCGCATAATATTTCAAGATTGCCTCCGCCTCGTGTACTTTCACTGCTCAGTCCTCCCAAAAAATCAAAAATCTTTCTTGAAAAGGGGTTCTCCGAAAACGGGTTCTTCACCCTTGACGCGCTCCACCATGGCACCCACACCATAAATGTCCTCAATGACCCGGCGCAGACGATCATAGGCAAATTCTTCTCCGCCATCGTCCACCCAGCCGAGGAACTGCTGGTAATTTTTCTTGATTTCTTCCTTCACGGTCTCGATCTGTTCAGGGGTGTACTCCATTTCTTCCAGCGATTCCGCAAAGAAACGAACGATCATCTTTGCAGCGTCCCGGCGTTCAGCCAGAACACGCAGCTTTTTTTCAGAGCCTACCAGACCACCCACCGGAAGCCAAAATTCTTCCGGCATCAGGTGGGCAGTGCGCGCTTCCAGTCGCTTTTTTGCTTCCGGTGCACCATACTTGTCATGATCCAGAATGTACCGGGATGCAGCATTGTTCATTTTCAGGGTCAGAAGCGTAGATTCTTTCTCGCCCCAGTCCCAGAGATCATGTGCCGCGGCAACTGCGCAGTACGAAACGACCTGCCCGATTGCTTCACGGTTCAGCATGGTGCGGTGCTTCGACTTGCTGATGTTGATCTGCTGGTTCACCGCGTTCTGGATGCTCTGCCGGTAAAATGCCGGCATCCTTGCTCTGCTTTTGCCCATGATGAATCCTTTCCCGCCTGTTCGGCCAGGCGCTTCCACTTTCTGATTTCTTCCGCCGTATCTGGCGTGATATGCTCAATAAACCGCCAGTGCTGCGGTTCTGCCACAAGATCGATAAACATACGGCGGCGGTGGATGTAATCACGCTGCTGCCGCCGGGTGAATTTGCTTTTCACTTCCACCACCTCAACCGTGCCATCAGCATAGGTCAGCACAAAATCCGGGGTATAGTGCGCCGCCGGGAGCTTCACATTGCCGTATTCTTTTTCCGGCAGCATAGTAAACCTGCGGTGCAGCTCTACCTTCACGACCTCGCCACTCTGGACTTTGGGCAGAACAGTTCCCATGTAGTAGTCATACTCGCCCCGGCTGTCAAACTCGTGTCCGGTCGATCTGGCGGCATTCACAGCGGCTTCCAACGATGCAGGTGCAGCTTTGCCCCCGCACCTTCTCTGTGCAAGCTGCTTTTCCGCCTGCGCACGGTAGCGCGGCGGCAGGTCGTCCAGTTCCAGTCTGGCGCTCATGGCTGGTTCCTCCTGTTCTTCCGCCGGGTGTCCGGCTTCTTTTTCAGTTTCACGATCAGGTGCTTGGTGTTGTTCCCCGTGATGTGCTGTTCGCACTCGCGCAGGGTATAACCGGGGTATTTTTTCTCCCAGTATTCACGATCATCCGGCAGGGCAAACGCTTCGTCAAAGCGCTTGCGGCTCCATCTGGTGTCGTTCGGGCGCGGGGTTTTCGGTTTTTGCAGCCCTTGGCTCTGCCGCCAGCGCCGGATACGGGCGCGGGCTTTCGTCATGTAGGTTGTCAGGCGTTCAAAGCTGGAACAGGTCAGGTCGATAGGCTCAACTTTCACAAGTCCCATCGGCCGCCCGGTGCTGTCCCGCCACAAGTCCTTGATCTCCTGCCATGTCAGATTGCCTTGCAGGATCACATGATGGTGGTGTCTGCCGGTAACTTTCCCGTCCTCGTCCACCACGCTGTACTCTGCAACCTGCATCCATTTGGATGCTTCCCGCCCCGTCTTTTTGCAGAAGCGCTTCAAGCGGCGGGTAAAATTCGTCCAGTCCCGGTCTACCTGGTCAAAATCTCCGGGCGCTGGCTGGTGGTCGTGGTCGTATGTAAACGTGGCTGCCCAGTCGCTTTCCCCGAAATTCGTATAGGCCAGCTGGCAGAAATACCGCCTTGCTATCATGTCGTTATACTTCTGCTGCGCAATGGAGGTCGCCAGCTCTCTTTTGCGGCGAGTGCTCGCGGTGTGTTCCTTGTCCGTTGTTTCAAAGAGATCCACTTCTGCATAATCGGATGTTCCAAGAATGTGTTTCTGCTCCCGAATGTACCATGCCCGCACCGTTCACTTCCTCCTTCCGCAAAGCTCTACTGGGATTTTCTTTTCTGTGAACCAAACACACATGGCTTCGCAGGACAAGGGGGATACAACGCCGGGCAGGTCTTTTTAAGTTTCTCATTCCTTCAAGCCATACAGACCCGCCCTCGTTTTCTCCCCCTTGACCCCCGCTTTCCCCGGCTTGTGTTCTTCTGTGGTCGCTAGATTAAGTTACACATACAAGCCCCTTGCCGCCTCGTCAGGGCGGCAATTTAACGACGGGCTTGCTTAATTCTTGATTAGAGCTTGATTAGTTTACTTCGTAGTCACCGATGCTGTTTTCTTCCGTTCTGACTTCCCAGCACTCGCAGGTGTCCTCCGGGTCAGTGAAGTCGGCACGGTTCGGAGAATTGCCGTTGAAGCATACCCAGGTGTAGCCCTCATGCCAGCGGCAGGTGCAGCAGGTTCTTTCAGGTTCCATCATCCTGTGTTCCTTTCGTCACGGTTCTAGCAGTGTGTGGCAAATCGGACAGGCGTGCGGTTCCCAATCTGTCCTGTACCCGCATACCGGGCACTCATACCAGCCGTATGGAAACACACCGGTAGCGTCATAGAATTCACGCTGCCATTTAAGTGGTTTCGGCAGTGGGGTGCCGGTCGCTTTCGCAAATTGGGCGGCCCGCATAGCAGTTGCAATGGCATCCCTTGCAGGTTTCAAAGAATCGTGTTCTTCCTTTTTCTGGGAGTTATCTGTCTTACCCTCCATGTCGGCCACCTTCATAAAAACGATCCATCGTTTCGCGGTACACTTTGTAGCACTCCGGGCACAGATCTCCGATTCCATGGATGTTTCTCATTTCAAGCGCCCAACCATCCAATGCTTTCTGGTCAAACACACCATCGTCGAACCGTTCCGCGAACACCTGCTTTCTGCACCGGTTGCAGATAAACATTGCTCCGTTCTGTCTCATTGCACTTTCTCCAACTTCATAACCTCAAAATCTTCAAGATTCGGGTGCAACTTTTTCCTCTCGATCCCGAACTTTGCCCTTGCTCAGTGCCAGAGGACCACGTTTGACGAATGGGCCAGATATGTTGTTCCGTTAATTTTGACCTGTAACTGGTCGCCTTCATAATCGTTCCAGCTATCCACCTTGCCCTCAATTACGGTTCCATCCGGCATTTTAATCTGTGCCTGCGAATATTCGTAGGTCAAATCAATTACCTGCTTGTTGCATCCCGTCATCAGCAAAACGCTTGCCGCCGCAGATGCTCCCACCATAAAAATCTTTCTCATTTCTTTGCCTCCTGCTTTTCATTGAGTTTTACTACCGGCTGCGGCTGGTCGCTGCGGTTCAGCGGCTTGTCAAAGCACACATTCCATGGATCGCCCTCCGGCTTGTCATGCCATGCCAGGGCGTGGCGAATGGCAAGCCATACCTGTTCTGCCCGGTACGGCACCTTCATTACGTCTGAGGTCGGGGCCGGGAGAACGCATCTGCTGTACAGCCGTTCCATTTCTAGCAGCATGGTATTTCTGCGGCCTATCGCAACATTAAAAGCGTTTTTACGCTGTTCCTCGCTCTGAAACGCATTGTTTTCCGCGTCCGAGTAGAATTTTGCAAAGCACAAGTCTTCTGCCAGATCCCAAAACTGTCCCATGTGCAGCCGCAGATACCACTCGCAGGCAGTCTGCACAGCCTCCGCCACTGGGCGGCTCATGGTCAGCGTGATGGTCTCGATTTCGGTAGGTGCGTCATTCTCCTTCGCCATAGTGCGGCTCCTTCGCTCCCGGCCAGCGACGGCGTTGGCTGCGCTCAAACTTCCGGGCCATCGCCGCCGTCTGGATAGCTTCCACGGCCAGGGCAACAGCCCGGTCGTATACGCCTTTCGTGGAGATCTGCGGATTGTTGGAGTAAACACCTATCCACATAGCGTTAAGTTCCCGGCACAGACCGTTCATCTCCTGCGCAGCTTCCACGACTTCTTCTTGGATGATTCCCGCGCCCTCATGCGGCCCTGCAAACATCCGAAACTTCTTGTTTGCAGCGGCCAGCTCAATTTTGACCAGCCGCTTCACGTCATTTTTTACCGCATCCATGATTAGCCCTCCGTCCGGCTCTTGATTTCGGCCAGCAGGTCATCCAGCGGAACATCGGAAAGCGAAAACCCGGCCTCTCTTTCGTCCTCGACAGAGACCAAGAGTGCAGAGGAAAAGCACAAAACGGGGCGAACACCATAGGAGCCGCTGTACCAGTCGTAGTCGTAGGAGCCATCGGTGCTGACGTACCAGACGTTGAAGTCATTGCTGGTGCGCGGAGAGCAATTCGGCGTACCGTAAGGCGTTGCCAACCACCACGGCGCATCTACCTTCGGGATCAGCCGCCAATATTTTCCGTACCCGCGCAGGGTCAACAGGCCAATCCTCACTTCAAAGATTCCGTATTCGTTCTGGCCGGTCGTGTCCTGAAGGTCGATTCTGAGCGGAATGAATGTACTCAGCGGAGTGCCGTTCTTTGTAAACTCTGCCAGGCAGTTACCCAGATATGGCATAATCTCGCTCCGGCGCAGATCGTTGGGGCATTCTGGGTCGTCACCTTCACGGAACGGCATTCTCGTCCAAATTTCCTTTGCCAGTACAAGGCAGCCGTGTTCGTCCGCATCCAGCTTCACAAACTCCTTGCCCAGCGCTCTGAAGATGCCACCATTTTTCACATCACCCAAGGTTACACTTTTCAAAATCTTGCTCATCGTTATTCCTCCACTAAAACCACATTGGCCCAGCTGGTCTCGTATGTTTTCCCGTCAATCGTGACTTTCACGATACGATCATTGTGTGCAAACGAACTTACCTTGTCCGCCCGTCCTTTGTCCAGTAAAGTGCCGTCCGGCAGGTAAACATATACCGTCTTGACCGGTTTTTCACCGCTTGCTGTGCCCTTGACTGCTTCACACCCAGTCAGTGTTACGCACAGCGCGGCAGTGCAGGTGGACAAAGCCAGCAGTTCCAAAGTCTTACGCATCGTTTTTGTTCTCCTGTTCGCTCAAGTCCTCCACATCGGCAACATCCCTAGTCTTTTTCACCATGTCGGCAAGCTCACGCAGTCCAGACTTTGCCAGAGGTTCCAGCTTTACAGGAAGCACCGCGCCGCGCACCACCATTCCGTCCTTGATAACATAGTAGCGTCCGCCGCTCGCCATCTTCCTGGCGCAGTATTTGAAATATCCGCTCTTGCGGATTTCATCTGCTACTGGCATGATCTGCTTCGCATCCACAAAACCGACCGTTCCCGAAACAGGCTCGATCATTGGAACCAGTTCACACCCGCAGTACCGGATACTGATTCTTCCGGTCACGCAGTCCATTTCTCCGTCTTCCGTGTCGTCCAAATCCATCCCTTCGATGTGATGGAGATCATCCGGGCAGTCATTATCAAACTCGATGTCTGCCCATTCCTTTTTGCTGATGCCCAGGAGGGTTGCCAACTCACTTTCATTTTGTGCCTTCGGAAATCCGGTCAGCGGGAAGATTGCCGTTTTGGTTCCAATGTACAAATCATAGGTTCTGCAATCGTCATAGAACACTTTGTAGAGTTTACAGTACCCATCTGCCTTAATGAGCTTTGCGATTGCTGCCAGCTTCATTTGCTTCTCCTTTCAATTTCGATAGCCTGAACTTCAAACTTTTCGTACTCCGGGTAATGATTCTCGGCCTGCTCCTTGGCTTTTTCAACAGCCTGTTCGGCGCTGTCCGCATCCAGCCGGTACGGCAGCCAACCCGGCCACCCACCAGCACCGGTCGCTTTCAGCAAAATGTAGTACCTCTGCATCGGTGTGTTCTCCTTTCAGTTTTGGGCAATCCCGGAGTTGAACCGGGCCGGGCCTGTTCCCATGCTCACAAAAAAGGCCGCCGCAGCGGGCGGCCTGTGTCAGGAGTTGTGCGACCTTATTTTCAAAATTTTCTTTGCTTCCTCTGCGTGGAGAAGGACGCTGTCCCGGCAGGTCATACCCGGCTCTTGTAGCTCATAGAGCTTGCACTCTTTCGTGCAGCCTTTACTGCCTTTTCTGGTCTGTTCATTACACGTTATAAACCGTGCCGAGAGGATCCGTGTCAGTGTTTCATTGTCCATCATGCCACCAGATACAGCCAAAGGAATTTAATCAGTGCGGCCGGCACAAAGAAAATCAATGCCGCCCACAGTGCCACAGCTGCCAAAACCATCAGAACACCCAGTGTTTTCACAAATCCGTCCATTGCTTTTTCTCCTTTTAAGTTCAATTCTTGCCCAAGCTGCAAGGTCTTTCCAGTTTTCAGATTCCCAGTGACATGGAGTATCGCTGGCGCGTTTATCAACTGCTTCTGCAAGTTTTTCAACGCACAAGTCAGGCAACTCCTCAATGTGTGATTCAAAAAACATAGCCATGACATCCAACGGGGCACCCGCAGCAGCAATAGCCAAAACTTCTGCGTCATTTTTCTTGTCTCCGTGCGTTTGGAGCTTGCCCCACATCACTTCGCTGCCTCCTGGATGATCCAGACCCGGTGCGTTCCATAGCCTTGCCAGCTCAGTGCATCTTCGTGGCTTCCAGAAACGGCTATGTCCAAGTGTTTTCCCTGGATTCCCGCTCCTTTGTCCTGAACGATCCGCACTCCTACATCCTCGATATAGAGGACAGTCCCAAACGGGAACACGTCCGGGTCTGCCGCCACCGTCACATCAGCTTCCACGGGGGCACCGCTGGCTGTGATCCCGGTTCCTGTTCCGCAGATGTGCTCTCGCTTTTCGGTGCAATAGGCTGTACAGAGAAAATCTCCAGCATCTTCAACCAGCAGCTTCCCATCCAGCCGGTCCCGTGCTTTCAGAGAATCCCGCAGGGTATCGGCGTACTCTGCAATCTCTTTCGACACGCCCTCCCAGTCCTCATACCTTGACTTGTAAATATCCCGCTGGCATTCCAGGTCATTGACCCGGTGATAAAGTACACTGGTCTGTATGCCAGCAATCATGACTACTACCAAGGCAATTTTTGATATGTCCACTTTCATGTTTTTTCCGTTCCTCCCATCTTGTCAAAAGTAATTGGCGGATGCCCATGCTCCTGTGCTCTGAGCGTCCCGGACGTTCCCTGCGTGACGCTCATTCTTCCTCCGCCTTGGTCATTCAGTACCATATTTCTCAGCTCAAAAAGAGTTTGATCCTGATGTGTCGCCAGTGTTGCAGAAAGTTCTTTCTGAACAAGTGCTCCTTTTCCGCCACCCTCACACCCTGACCGGATCTTCACGGTGTAGGCTCCATGCTGCCCCCCCCCGCTGGCCTCGATGCCACCATTCGATCATGCCATGAATAGCAGTCAGCAGTAAGTCCGGCAATTTCTTCCCCCTTCGGGATGCACGGGTTAAAATCCCATTGAGTGCCTTTTCGCTCAAAAGCGACCACTCCGGCGGATTCTCTACGAGTATCGCAGACAGCATATACTCTGCGCCTGCGCTGGGGGATTCCCCAGTATTGAGCATTGACGATTCGATAGGCAACAGCTCCGTAGTTTGCGAAGCCCCCCCACTTGCCATGTTGGAGAATAGGCTTATCTGCTCTACCTCCGGCAAATCCTCTGATACGAAGTAGTTCATTGAGGACCGTTTCAAAATCCTTCCCTCCATTTGACGAAAGTGCACCGGGCACATTTTCCCAGATCACAAAGCGCGGATATTTGCCATTTGTTGCAACCAGCATTTCTATGATGATTCTGATTGCTTCCCAGAATAGCCCAGATCTTCCGCCACCCAGGCCGGCGCGTTTTCCAGCAATGCTCAAGTCCTGGCAAGGAGATCCGAACGTAATAATATCTACTGGCTCGATTTTGTCTCCCCGGACATCCTTCACGCTTCCTAGGTGCTTCATATGCGGCAGGTGCGTTCTCGTGACGGCAATAGGGTACGGCTCCACCTCACTTGCCCATACTGCCCGTCCACCGCACATTACCGCGCACAGCGGCATCGTTCCGCCGCCGTCAAACAGGCTTCCCAACTTCACGTCCTCGGCTGGTTTGCCCAGTTCCCGGAAAGCATTTTTGACAAAGAACAGTGCGTTCGGCAACGCCATACCATTGCCCCACATGGCATACTCTGCTGCCATGCTATGCAGGCCGTCATGCCAGCGCATCAATGCCTTGTCGCTTTCAGTGCTGCCACCCTGCACAATTTTTCTGCTCGGTCTTTTCCCTTTGATTTCGCAATCTCTGGCATATACTTCACGCCAGAATGGAAACTCTTGTGGAGAGGTCAGCGGTGCGATTTCTGCCCACCCATCAGGGAAGCCCTGCAATCGGCCGCATTCCAATGGGATAAGACGGCGGACAATCCAGTCCGGTGAACCCTTTTCGCCGGCTTGAATCACTTTTGGTCCACTCGTTGCTACGCCGTTCACTTTTGTAAGCGTTGCCGCCACCTCTCCGGTAACAGTTCCATTATAGGTATCCGCTCCGGTTGCTTCCGGCAACGGTTGAATTACCGGATTTATGTAGTTCAGGCTCCATCCGCCTTCCCCTTTAGCCTGCAATGTTCCGCTCACATTGCCGTTCAGGCAATGGTGCCTTGCGTCATAGGCTACCGCGTGACGGTCAACGGTGTTCAGCGTGAATGTCACATTCTCGTCTACTCCCGTGCCGTTCATCCCGGTGTTGCGGTCTATCATATTCCCCGCCAAGCAGTATGATCCGGCAACAATAGGTGCTTCATGGTCACACGTCAGACAAGGGCAGGTGTTATCCAGCGTATCAGCCGATGCCTGCCCTGACGCTCTGCAAATCACCGGCTTACTTTCGCATATTTTCATGCTGTTTTCCCCCCCCCCCGCAGACCAAAAAGCCTTGCGATCTCATGGCCGAAGCGCTATTGAGCAGCGACGGTGCCACCCCGTCCACGCTGTAAATTCTCGCTCCTTGTGGAAACTCCGGCGTTAAGCATTCCAGTTCCATTCATTTTCCTCATTTCTTTTCTTGCACGGACGGTCGGTATCGAACCGGCTCACCTGCTCATGGGGGATAGTCAGAAGCAAGTACATCCTCTATGCGTCCGCATATCAAACCCGCCCGGCAAGAGAGTACCGGACGGGGCGGCCGCGGCAACGGCCTACCGCTTTTGTTCCTGGACGGATTGAACAGGGCATTTCTACGCTCATGCTGCGGCGCACCCGTTCCCGTCGATTCCATGCGGGTGCGTCTTTTGCGGAAATGGCAGCCCGGTTTTGCACCGGGCTTTAACGGAAAGGAGGACGCTGCTGTACAGCACCATTCCGCTATGTCGGCCGGCTGATTTCCTGACCGTACCGGCTTCCATGGAAAACTCAACTCGGCACATACAGGGTCCGGCCCTGCTTGCAGCGCTCAATGCCTAGAAAAAGCGCCATGCGCCATATAAAAGCAGCCCCGCTTCTGCGGTGCAGGGCTGCTTATTTCACGTTCGAGAAGAACCATGCTTTGTATCAGCGGCACTGTTTTTCTCGTAGTGCTTGCACTCCACGTTGTAACCACTGCAAGGTGCGCACCGGGCTGCGGTTATCTTGAATGTGTGCTTGCACTGTTCTTCAGTACCCTTTTGTTTTCCCTTGTGCAGGGATGCTCTGGTATGTGTACTTCTTGCCAAGCTCTTGATCTTCCTCGCTTTATATAAATAGGTGTTTCGGCCCAAAGGCTTTGGGTTTCGACGCTTGTCTTGCACCGCTTCCCAGCGCACCGGTGGATTGAAGTTTTTCCGCAATTTCATCCAGATTTTGAAACTGCTGAAGTCGCTTTCCCATGTTCCGAATGTTTCATCCATCCACTTGAACATTTCTTTTACGGCTTCTGGCAATTCAAATTTTCCATCACATAGGGGTCCCGGCACTTCCTCAGCATCCGGCATGGTTGTCGGCAGTTCTATTCGCTCACCATTCGGAAGATCATAGCAGGCAGTGCCTCTGCTCACTCTTCTACCTCCATGATGTGCGTTGCGATCATGTCAGCCATGTGCAGGCACAGGGCTTCCGGGCAGCGGTCGTATACTTTGCTGAGCGTTCCCCAGTCCTGCTCTCCGCTATATGCTCCCATGTGCCACCTGATTGCCAGGGCTTCCGTGTCGGTCAAGAAAATCCAGTCTTTGATAATGCTGACGGATGCTTCACCGTGTCCCATCAAGTGACTATCTTCATAACGGTAACTGCCATCCGGCTTTTTGATGTACTGCCCAGCCTTGCAAACATCATGGAGTAACGCGGCGGTCAAGACTGCGTCCTTATTGCATTTTGCAAACTGCGGCATCTTGTCGCATAATTCCAGGGCAGCTCTTGCCACATTGAGAGAATGCAGCACCAGACCGCCGGGGACATTCAGGTGATGCTTCGCGCTGGCCGGGGAATTGTAAAAGTCCAGTTCTTCCAGCACCCGCATCAGTGCCATACCGCCGCGCCTACCCTCAATAGCCCGTACTAAAAGGCTGTTGAACTGGTCTTTCAGCGAGATTCTTGTTGCTTCATCCATAGGTCGTTCCCACCTCTCAATCCCAGTCCCGGACTTCATTGTTCCAGTCATAAGCCTTTTTGACCAAAGTGTCCAGCAACACCGGCACTGCCCATGCAACGGCAATGAGATCTGGATTGTAATTGATTTTGAACAGCCAGCAGACACCCCAGATCAGGGTTGAAAAAATGCCATACAGCACGCCGAACACCAGCAGGCTTTCTCCCAGGTGCAGCGCATCGCGGCGGAAGCGCCGCCAGTTGAATGTCTTGTTGAAGTTGTTGATTGCTCTGTGAAGTTTTTCAAGAATCATTTTTTCTTTCCCTCCATGTGAAACAGGCTTGTTTGACTTGTGTGCTCAGAAAACCGTTCTTCTTCCAACTGGAAATAGAACGGATCAATTTCAAATCCGATAAAGCCGAGCCCTGCCTCATATGCTGCTATGCGGCTGCTTCCGCTTCCAAGGTGGGTGTCAAGGATCTTCTGTCCTGGCTCTGCATAGTTTTTGAAAATCCAGTCATAAAGAGCAACCGGCTTCTGCGTTGGGTGGATTCGCTTTTCGTTCAAGCTCTTGTTTCCCTGCATGGTGTCGCCTTCTGTGATGCTTTTTCCCTGCATCATGCCGGACCACATATACCGGAACATTCTCACTGAGGAAAACAAATTTGTCGCCGCAATCTCGCAATCTGAAAAGCTAGAATTTCCATTGCACTTGTCCCACACGATCCGTCCGGTAGAAAACTGGTAGTCAAAATAGTTGCAGCCCCATACAATATAGTGGCGGCACACTCGAAACAGCTCCTTGAAATACTCCGGCTCTGGTTTACTCCAAGCAGGAGAGACGGGGTAGTCACGATGTACGCCTATTTTGCTGACTTTTGATCCGTAAAATCCTCTGCGTTCCGGGCCAGAGAAATACGGTGGATCCACAACCGCCAAATCAAAATAATTATCCGGGAACAGTTCCATTGCCGGCAGGCAGTCCATGTTATAGCAATGGTTCAGCTTAAACACTTCTCCCATGCCTTACTCCGCCGGGCAATCCGCCCGATACCTGAACCGCTGCTTTGCGTTGTATAACCGCTGCTGCCCAAGCTCTGCACTATATCCTGCGCGACCATTGGCATCCATCTTTCCAGTGTCGCCGCGCTTCAGTTCCTTATAGATGGTGGAATAGTTGAAGCTCATCGCCCTGGCGATTCCGGCAACACTCTGTCCGGCATTGTACCGAGCTTCCAGCACCTTGCGGTCATCCTGCGTCATGTGTTTTGCCATTCCTGTTCCCTCGCTTTCCTGAAAAATGCGCAAAAAAATAACGCAAGAGAATCCGCTAAGATTTCTCTTGCGTTTTCTCTTGCGTTTATTTTACAAATTCAGCAATTCTCCTGTATTTCCAGCCCGAAAGTTTGCGCCGCTTCTCTTGCAATCCGGCCCAAAGCGCACTATAATATAGCCTACCATTGTAATCTGTATTATAAGAGAATTATCAGGAGAGTTTATGATCTATCTGGATTATTCCGCCAATACCCCGGTAGACGAAGCGGTTTTACAGCGCTTTTGCGAGGTGGAGCGCAATTGCCCGGGCAATGCCAATTCCCGCCACGCAGCAGGCACTGCCGCAAAGGCTGCCATCGATGCCGCCACCCAGAGCATTGCCCGCAGTCTGAATGTGCAGCCCGCCGAGATCATCTATACATCCGGTGCCAGCGAGGCCAACAACTTTGCCATCAAGAGCATCGCCCGGCTGGAGCGCCACCATGGCAGACACATCATTTCCACCCCGCTGGAGCATTCCTCGGTGAGCGGCAGCCTGACCGCCCTGCAGGAGCAGGGATACGAGATCGACCTTGTGGACATCCGGCAGGACGGCACGGTGGACCTTGCCCACCTGAAAGAACTGCTGCGCCCGGACACCATTCTGGTGGCCGTCACTGCCGTAGACAGTGAGCTGGGCGTGGTGCAGCCGGTGGCCGAGATCGCGGAAATGTTGAAGGCCTGCCCCCACTGCCACTTCCATGTGGATGCCACACAGGCCGTGGGCAAGCTGCCGGTCAGCTTTGCGGGCATCGACACCATGAGCCTGACCGCCCACAAGTTCTACGGGCTGAACGGCATCGGTGTGCTGGTCAAGCGGCGCGGCCTTGCGCTGGAGCCGCTCATCCATGGCGGCGAGAGCACCACCCTCTACCGCAGCGGCACCCCCACCGTGGCGCTGGCCTGTTCGCTGGCGCTGGCACTGGAAAAGGCAGTGAGCGAGCTGCCCGCCCGGGTGGAGCACATCCGCGCCCTGAACGCCCGCCTGCGCACCGGGCTTGCCCAATACCCCAAGGTGCGCATCAACAGCCCGGACACCGCCGTGCCGCAGATTTTAAACCTGAGCGTACAGAACGTGAAGGGCACCGTGTTCCAGCGGGAGCTGGATGCCAGGGGCGTATGCGTCTCGGTCAAATCGGCCTGCTCTTCGGACGGCCTGCCCTCCCGCGCCGTGTTTGCCGTGAGCCATGACCGGCGCAACGCGCTGTCCTCGTGGCGCATCAGCCTGAGCCACCTGACCACGGAACTGGAGATCACTGATTTTATGCAGGCGTTCGATGCCTGTTACAACGCCCTGACGCAATAAAAAGGAGTATTATGAAGCAAGATCCCCCCGCCGACCAGCAGCGAGGGGATCTTTTTTACTGTTTTTGAATGCCGAACAGTCTGCGCAGAATGCCGCGCAGCGCCTTGGGGCTTCGGATCACAACTACCTGCATATGCTCCCCGCCTTTCCGTTTTCTGGCCCATCCTATGCAGGCAGGGGCCGGAACGTTCCGGCAAGGGCAGCAGCGCTCAGTCTGCGATGGTCTCCACCACCACCAGCGCACCGCTGCGGGTGGAGATGGTGATGCAGTCCGACCCGGCAGCGTACTCGTTGCTGACGCCCAGCGGGTAGCTGGCGGTCAGCTCCGCATCGGTCAGCTCATAGTAGGAGCCGCGCTCGCACACGCCCTGCGCCCTGCCCTCCATCGGGAAGGCCGAGAAGAAGAAGTACTTCTCCTTCGGGTAACGGCGGGTCTCGCCGGGCATCACGTAGGTGATGCGGCTGCGCTCATCCAGCAGGGTGGTGCGCACACCGCGCTGTTCCAGCCCAAGGCCGGTGCACAGGTTTGCAAGGGTGTGCTCCACCCGTCTGCCGCCAAGGCCGCCCAGCAGCAGCACCTCGTCAAAACCCTTTTCCGAGACCAGCTTTGCAGCATACTCGGTGTCGGTATCGTCCTTCACATGGGGCAGGACGATGATATCGTCGTCCTGCTGTTCCGGGCAGGGGGCGGTGTCAAAGTCGCCCACGATGATGTTGGGTCTACGCCCCAGAGGTGCGCAGTTGCGGTAGCCTGCATCACAGGCAATGATAAAGTCGTCCGGCCGCAGGGCCTCTGCCAGCTCCGGAGAAACCGGGCAGGCCGAAATGATCACACAGCGTGACATGAATCTCTTCCTTATCCTTTATACTTTCGGGCGCTGCCAATCCTTCACGTCCTTGACTTCCTCGTACATGGCGCAGTAGCTGTCGTACCGGGTCTGGGAGAGCCTGCCCTCGGCCAGTGCGGCGCGCACGGCACAGCCTTTTTCGCTGCGGTGGGAGCAGCCGGTGAACTGGCACTGGCCCAGATAAGGCCCGAACTCCGGGAACGCATGCTCCAGATTTTCTTTGGGGATGAACCCGGCGCGGTTCGCTTCCAGACTGGCAAAGCCCGGCGTATCCGCAATGCGCCCGCCAAAGGCTTCAAAGATCGTCACCTCACGGGTGGTGTGGCGGCCACGGCCCAGCTTCTGGCTGATGGCACTGGTCTCGCGCTCTGCTTCCGGCAGCAGATGGTTCAAAAGGGTGGATTTTCCCACGCCGGAGTTGCCGCAGAACGCACACAGCCTGCCGCTGATCCACTGCTTCACCTCGTCCAGCCCGCCGCCGGTCTCGTAATCGATGCGGATGAACGGCAGGGTCGATTTTTCGTAGGCCTTACGCAGGAATTCCGCCTCGGCCAAGTCGCCCTTGGTGCACACGATCACCGGCTGCACGCCCTTGTCCACCGCAATGGCGGCAAGCTTATCCAGCACCAGCGTGCTGGGCGTGGGCTGGGTGGTGCTGGCCACAAGGAACAGCACATCCAGATTTGCCACCGGAGGCCGCACGAACACATTTTTGCGCGGTGCGATCTCGGCAATGACGGCTGCACCGTTCTCGGTCTCCAGCGTCACCTCATCGCCCGCCACCGGCGTGATCTTCTGTTTGCGGAAAATGCCGCGGGGCTTGCATTCCACAATGCCCTCCGGCGTTTTCACATAGTAAAAGCCGCCGATACCCTTTGTGATATATCCCTTCATGCACGCCTCCGTCAGCTCAGCAGCGAGGACCACCAGTCGGTCAGCGGTTTCTGCGAAGGGTCGCCGCTGCCCGCTGTGCCCTGTTCGGTGCCGGTCTCGGTGCTGGAAGAAGAGGAGCCGCTGCCAAACAGGCCGCTCCACCAGTCGCCGCCGGTGGTGCTGTCGCTGGGTGCTTCCGGTTCCGGTGCAGGCTCCGGCCCTGCGCTTACCACAATGTTCACGCGGCCGTTCAGCTTTGTGGTAGAGCCTGCCGCCGGGTTCTGACTGATGACAGTGCCCACCGGCTGGTCACTGTACTGCTCGGTCTGGCTGCCAAGGCCCAGATGGTTCTGCACCAGCAGGGTGCGGGCATCAGCGGTGCTCATGCCGGTCAGCGAGGGCACCTTGGTGGTGGTTGCCACCTGCGGGCGGCTGATATACATCACCACAGTGCTGCCTGCAGCCACCTGACTGCCCGCCGCCGGGTCGGTGCGGATCACCGCGCCGGATGCCACAGAGGTATCCACAGCCTGCGTTACCAGCACCGAGACACCCAGCTCCTTGAGCTGCTGCTCTGCATCGGCCTGCACATAGTTGGTCAGGTCCGGCACGGTAACGTACTGGGTGCCAAGGCTCACAGTCAGGGTCACATTCTGGCCCTCGCGCACCGTGCGGCCGGACACCGGCGACTGCTTATAGATATAGCCCGCCGCATAGTTACTGTTGTACTCCTGCTCCCAGGTAACGCTGATCTGGCCGGAGACCACCTGCTCGGTGGCAGCAGCCTCGTCCTGCGTCATGCCGATATAATCGCCCAGCGTGATATCGGCCTTGTTGTTCATCAGGTTGGAGGAATCGTTCAGGATCATCCAGCACAGCGCAAGGCACGCCAGTGCAAATGCAATGGTAACGCCGAACAGTGCCGGCAGGAAGATGGTGCGCTTTTTCTTGCGCGGTGCGGCCTTTTTGCCGCGGGGCGCAGGCTTTTCGGCCTGACGGTTTGCACGGTTCTGGTTCATGGTACGTTTCACCACCTTTTCGGGAGCATCTTCTGTAATATACTTGTACTCGAACATCACGGAGGGGTTGTGCACGTAGGTGTCCAGCGCATCCAGCATTTCGCGGGCGGATGCGTAGCGGTTCTGCGGCAGCTTTGCCATGGCCTTTTCGGTGATCTCCACCAGTGCATTCGGCACCTCCGGCGCGATCTCGTGCAAAGACTTCGGCTTATCGGAGATCTGCTTGATGGCAACTTCCACCATGTCGTCTGCATCAAAGGGCAGATGACCGCTGAGCATCTCGTACATCATCACGCCCACCGAGTAGATATCGCTGGTGCAGTCGGTCTCATCACCCTTGGCCTGCTCCGGGCTGATATAGTGCACGCTGCCCATGGCCTTGCCGCTCAGCAGCTGGTTCTCGGCACGGGAGATGCGCGCAATGCCAAAATCCATCATGCGCAGCTGGCCGTTGTCCAAAAGCATGATGTTCTGGGGCTTGATGTCCCGGTGCACCACACCGTTGGCGTGGGCATGTTCCAGCGCCTTCAAGATCTGGGAGATGAAGTGCACGGTCTCCCGGTTGGTCAGCCTGCCGCCGCGCTGGTTAAGGTACTCGCGCAATGTCATGCCGTCCACATATTCCATCACGATATACTGCAGATCATCATTCACCGATACATCGTACACTTTTACGATGTTGGGGTGGTTCAGCAGCGAGATGGCCTTGGATTCATTTTTAAAGCGGCGCACAAGGTCCGGGTCGTGCATATACTCCTGCCGCAGCACCTTTACCGCCACCACGGTACCGGCAGGCACCGGGCCGTTGTGCCCCAGCATGACTGCCTTGTAGACGTTTGCCATGCCGCCGGAACCGATCAGCTCCCGCACCTCATACAGGCCGTCCAGCTTTTTGCCGATCAGGTTGTCCATCAGCGCACCTCCTCCACACACAGCAGCAGCGCGGTGATGTTATCCGGGCCGCCGTTCTCGTTGGCCGTGCGGATCAGAAGGTCCGGCAGGTCGTAGAACCTGCCGGTGCGCAGCAGCTGTTCCAGCTGTTCTCTGGGCACGGCATTGGTCAGGCCGTCCGAGCACAGCAGCAGGATATCCCCTTTCTGCAGCGGTGCGGTGGTGAACTCCGAGTCCAGCCGGTAGTCCACGCCCAGCGCCTTGGTGATGATGTTCTTCTGAGGGTGGTGCTCGGCTTCCTCCACGGTAATGGTGCCGCAGTCCACCAGCTCCTGCACATAGGAGTGGTCGTGGGTGAGCTGGGCAAGCCTGCCGTCCCGGTACAGGTACGCCCGCGAGTCGCCTGCATGACACAGGAACACCTTGCCGCCGCGCACCAGTGCGCACACAGCCGTGGTGCCCATGCCCGCCAGCGATTCCTCACGCATGGCCTTCTGGAACACAAAGCGGTTGGCGCTGAGCAGGCTCTTTTTCAAAAAGGTCTCCTCTTCGCCGGGCAGGCACTTGGAAGCATACTGCTCCTGAAAGCAGCGCTCGATCACATCGCACGCGCTCTGGCTGGCTTCCCTGCCGCCGCGTGCACCGCCCATGCCGTCGCATACCAGCAGCCATGCGGCATCGCCGGGCAGTTCTCCTGCGCGATAATCGTCCTGATTATCCTGCCGGACCCTGCCGACATCCGTTTTTCCTGCAAGTTTCATAGGCTTCTCCCTTTAATATTTACGCTTTCCCGTTCATTTCGTCACGGCGCAGCTGGCCGCATGCGGCGCTGATCTCGCTGCCAAGGCGGCGGCGCACCGTAGCGTTCACGCCAAGGCTCTCCAGCTTCTGCTGGAAGCGGTGCACGTTGGCTGCATCGGTGGCCGAGTACGGGCTGCCGTCCACCGGGTTGATGGGGATCAGGTTCACATGGGCACCCATGCCCCGGATCAGGTTTGCCAGCTGTCTGGCGCAGGCATCGGAATCATTGACACCGCGCACCATGGAATATTCAAAGCTCACGCGGCGGCCGGTGGTGTCCTGATAGCGGCGCACGGCCTGCATCAGCACTTCCACGGGATAGGCATCGTTCACCGGCATCATGCCGCTGCGAATTTCATTGTTGGGTGCATGCAGCGACACCGAGAGGGTCAGCTGCAGCTTTTTCTCGGCCAGCTGGTCGATCTTTGGCACCAGACCGCAGGTAGAAAGGCTGATGTTGCGCATCCCGATGTTCACGCCCTCGGGCGAGGTGATGTTCTCCAGAAACTTCATCACTTCGTCAAAGTTATCCAGCGGTTCGCCAATACCCATGAGCACGATGTGGGAAATGCGCTCCCCGATATCCTTCTGGGCGGTATAGATCTCAGAGCAGATCTCGCCTGCTTCCAAATCGCGCACGCGGCCCGCCTGGGTGGACGCGCAGAAGCGGCAGCCCATGCGGCAGCCCACCTGCGTGGACACACACACCGTGTTGCCGTAGTGGTAGCGCATCACGACGGTCTCGATGCAGTTGCCGTCCGCCATGCGCAGCAGATATTTTACCGTGCCGTCCTTTGCTTCCTGCCTGCGCTCGATCTTGGGCGCGGCAATGTAGAAGCTTTCTTCCAGCTTTGCCAGCAGGGTCTTGGGCTGGTCGGTCATGGCAGAAAACTCGGTGACCAGCTTCTGGTGCACCCAGTGGAAGATCTGCTTTGCCCGGAAGCCCGGCTGACCCATCGCTTTCAGTTCAGCGGTCAGCTCTGCCAGCGTAAAGGAAGAGATACAGCGTTTTTGTTCCATTGTGTTCTCCTATTGTTTTTTACGAACAAGCCACCTGTTTCATTGCAGCTTTTCCCCGTTTTTCTGCATGGCACACAGGAAAAAACCGTCCATGCCGGTACGGGTGGGCACCGAAAGCGCGCCGTGCTCCCCTGCCGTCATCCCGGCGGGCAGCGCTGCGGCAGGCTCCACCACCGTAAACTCCGGGTGGCGGGCCAGAAATGCCGCGATCTGCTGCTGGTTTTCTGCCGGGTCGATGGTGCAGGTGGAGTACACCAGCCTGCCGCCCGCTTTCAGCAGCTGTGCCGCCGTATCGAGGATGGCCGACTGCGTGGCCAATAATTCAGCTTCGCGGGCCGGTTCCAGCTTTTTGTAGCGCAGATCCGGCTTTTTTGCCAGAATGCCAAGGCCGCTGCAGGGCACATCCGCTAAAATGCGGTCGGCCTGCGGCAGGGCCGGGTTCACCTTTGTGGCATCGTTGCACAGGGCTTCCACATTGGTCAGTCCCATGCGCTGCACTGCCGTGCGGATCAGGCCCACGCGGTTCTCGGCGGCATCGCAGCTGTAAAGCCTGCCGGTGCTGTGCATCTGCTCGGCCAGCAGGATGGTCTTGCCGCCGGGCGCGGCGCACAGGTCGATGACTGTTTCTCCGGGCTGTGCGTCCACGCAGAGCGCCGCCAGCTGGCTGGCCTGCCCTTCCACATGGAAGTACCCCTGCCGGAACAGCTCATTTTCCGCCGGGCTGCCCTCGAACCGGGCCAGCACACTGCCGGGCACAATGCCCCGCTTTGCTTCCTTTGCGCCGGAAGCCAGCAGCTTTGCACAAAGCTCATCGGCACTGCCTTTCAGCGGGTTCGCCCGCAGGCTGGTCATGCCGCCGTCGGCCTTGTAGGTAAGGATATCCAGTGCTTCGTCCGGGTAGTTTTTGTGCAGAAATTCCGCCACATCCTGCCCGGCAGAGCCAAGCACCATGAGCCGTTCCACTTCGTTTTTGAAGCTTGCGGTGCTCAGGTCGTAGCTGCACGCCTTGCGCAGCACGGCGTTGACCAGACCGGATGCGCTGGATTTTTTGAAGGCACGGGTCAGCTTGACGGCTTCGTTCACCGCAGCGGACACCGGCACTTGCATATAGCGGGCCTGCGCCAGCGCCGCGCGCAATATTTCGCGCACCGGTGCATCCAGCTTGGCAAGGCCCTTGGGCAGGAACTGGCACAGGATGTAGTCCAGCGTGCCCCGGTGTTCCAGCACCGTGTAAAAGATGGCGCTGGCAAAAGCTTTATCGCGGCCTTCCAGCTGCTGGCGCTTGAGTTCGGCATCCAGAACAAGGTTGGAAAAACCATCCTGCTCCTGCCGCACCAGCGCCGCCACTGCCGCCGCGCGGGGATTCGCCGCCATCAGAGGATATCCCCCGTTTTCAGGCGCTGACCGGCCGCAAAGGCGGTGCCGTCCATGGGCTTTTTGCCTTCCGGCACCACATTCAGCAGCTGGACGGCCCCCTCACCACAAGCCACCGTGAGCGGCTTTGTGGCCAGCACGGTGCCGGGCGCTTCGCCGTGAGCTTCCACGGCACGGCACTCCACCACCTTGAGCTTTTTGCCGCCGGAGGTGACGAACCATGCACCGGGCCACGGGTTCATGCCGCGCACCCAGTTGTGGATGTGGGCAGCCGATTCGGTCAGGCGGAACTCTGCCATCTCCTTGTTCAGCATAGGTGCAAGGCAGGCGTTCTCATGATCCTGCGGCTGGGGCTTCAGCGTTCCGGCGGCGATGGCGGGCACCACCTCGCACAGCACCCGTGCACCCACGGCAGTCACGCGGTCAAACAGCTGGCCGCTGGTCTCCTCCGGGTCAATGGCGATCTTCTCGCAGCAGAGCACATCGCCGGTGTCAAGGCCCTCGTCCATCTGCATGATGGAAACGCCGGTCTCGGCATCGCCGTTCAGCACGGCCCACTGCACCGGGGCGCTGCCGCGGTACTTGGGCAGCAGCGAAACATGCAGGTTGATGCAGCCGTACTTCGGCGCTTCCAGCACAGACTTCGGCAGGATGCAGCCGTAAGCCACCACCACGATCAGTTCCGGGGCCAGTGCGCGGATGTTCTCGTCCTCGCTGCCGTCCCGCAGGGTGCGGGGCTGGAACACCGGCGTGCCGTGGGCAAGGGCCACTTCCTTGACCGGGGGTGCGGTAAGCACCTGCTTGCGGCCAACCGGCTTGTCCCGCCGGGTGTACACCGCGCAGATGTCATGCCCGGCGGCATACAGGGCTTTGAGGCACTCTGCGGCAATATCCGGCGTGCCCATGAACAAAATGCGCATTACTTGTTTCCTTTCGCTTCGCGGGCAGCTTTTTTGCCCTCTTCGGTATCCTCATAGAAATACTCGCTGGACTGCATGATGGTAATGCCGTCCAGATGGTCGTTCTCGTGCTGGATGCAGCGGCCCAGCAAATTCTCAGCTTCCAGCTCGAACCACTCACCGTGGCGGTCCTGTGCGCGCACCTTGACCGCGACGGGGCGGGTCACGGCGCCGTTGTGGCCCGGGAAGGACAGACAGCCCTCGTAGGCGGTCTCCTCTTCCTCGGATACAGCCAGAATTTCCGGGTTGACGAAGTCGATGAACTTATATTCGTAATCTTCGGGGATCTCCTCGGGCGCGTCGGTGGTGTCCCACACCACGAACAGACGGCGCAGCATGCCCACCTGCGGGCCGGCCAGACCCACGCCGTCGGCGGCGATCATGGTCTCGTGCATGTCGTCCAGCAGGGTAGCCAGACGGTCATCAAAGGTGGTGACGGGGCGGCAGACCTTGTTCAGGATGGGATCGCCCTCTTTTACAATGTTACGGATAGCCATTTATGGTACCTCCAAATCAGATGTCACCGTCCGAGTGCAGGTCCACCGCAACGGTGGCCTTGGACGGAAGTTTTTCCTGTTCGTATCTTTCCAGTGTGCTGCGCACAAGGTCGCGGAAGCGGCGGTCGTTGCGGCACTTGATGGTAAGCTTATAGCGATAAGTGTCGTTGATTTTTTCAATACTGCCGGGCGTGGGGCCAAGCACCCGCAGCGGCAGGTCCGGCTGTTTTGCCGCCTGCTGACCCAGCAGGGCCGCAAAGCGCGCCGCCGCCCGTGCCACCTCGATCTCCTTTGCGCCTGCAAAGCCAATGACGCACAGCCCGCAGAAGGGCGGGTAGAGGCCCAGCTTGCGGTAGGCGATCTCCTGCTCAAAAAAGGCATCGTAGTCCTGCGCGGCGGCAAGGTTCAGCACCGGGTTATCGGGGTCGGTGGTCTGGATGATGGCAAAGCCCGGGTCTCTGGCCCGTCCGCTGCGGCCCACCACCTGCGTGATGAGGCTGAACACGTTCTCATACGCGCGGAAGCCCTGCGCAAACAGCAGCGAGTCGATGCCCAGCACGCCCACAAGGGTCACATCCTCAAAATCCAGTCCCTTGGCCACCATCTGGGTGCCCACCATGATGTCATATTCGTGGTTCGCAAACCTTGCCAGCAGCTTTTCGTGGGCATCCTTTGCGGCAGTGGAATCCTGATCCATGCGCAGCACCCGCGCATCCGGGAACAGCTTTGCCAGCTCTTCCTCGGCTTTCTGGGTGCCGAAGCCCCGGTACTGCAGCTTGCCGCCGCAGGCGGGGCAGACGGTGGGCGGTTCCATCTGGCTGCCGCAGTAGTGGCACAATACCTTGTGCGCCGCTTTGTGGTACACCATCGGCACGCTGCACTTTGTGCACTTGAGCACCTCGCGGCAGTCCTCGCACTGGGCCATGGTCTGGTAGCCCCGGCGGTTCAGCAGCAAAATGGTCTGCTTGCCTGCATCCAGATTGCGGCGGATGGCATCTTCCAGCGACAGACTGATCTCCCGCGGGTTGCCTGCCGCCAGCTCTGCGCGCATATCCACGATCTGCACCGTGGGCAGCGGGTTGCCGCCGTAGCGCTGGGTCAGCCGCACCAGCTGGGTGCGGCCATGCTGGGCCGCGTAAAAGCTCTCGGTGCTGGGGGTGGCGCTTGCCAGCAGCAGCAATGCACCGTTTTCCGCCGCGCGCTGCCGGGCCACCTCGTGGGCAGAATAGCGGGGCGCGGATTCCGAGCGGTAGGTGTGCTCCTGCTCCTCATCAATGATGATGAGACCGATGTTTTCCAGCGGCGAAAAGATGGCACTGCGGGTACCCACCACGATGTCTGCGCCGCCGTCCTGGATCATCTGCCACTGCAAAAGGCGTTCGGTGTGGTTGAGGGCAGAGTGCTGCACCGCCACCCGGCGGCCAAACTGACTCTTGAGCCGCAGGATCATCTGCGGGGTCAGGCTGATCTCCGGCACCAGCACCAGCGCACGCCTGCCCTGCTCCAGACAGCGGGCAATGAGCTTTAAGAACACCAGCGTCTTGCCGCTGCCGGTCACGCCGTAGAGCAGCGCCGAGTGGGGTGCATCGTCTTCCAGCTTTGGCAGCAGAGCATCGTAAGCCGCCTGCTGCTCCTGCGTGAGGGTGATCGGCTCGTTTTTCAGCGGAATGGACGAATACAGGTCGATGGATTTATTCACCTTGCTGCATTCCAGCACGCCTTTGGCGCACAGGTTATCCAGCACGGCACGGCTGATGCCCTTGTCTTCCAGTTCGTTCAGGGTGCGCGGCCCACCGCCCAGCAGCGCCACTGCCGCCAATTGCTTGGCCGTCGGCTTCGGCTTTGGCGGCAGCCCGCCCACAAGGCGGTAGGAGTTCTCGGTGTGGCGGGTGAGCTGCTTTTGCAGCACCGGCGTTACACCGTCTGCCGCCACGGCAGGCTTGTACTGTGCACCATAGGGAATGACCGCCTTGACCGCTTCATAATAGGTGCAGAAGGTGCGCTCCTTCAAAAAGTGCACCAGCCGCAGCAGTTCCGGGGTCAGGCAGGCGGATGCCGGGGCCACGTCGAAAAGATATTTCAGCTTCGCGCTTTCCGGTTCGGCATCGCAGGCCAGCACCACGCCCATGCGGGCGCGGCTGCCGCGGCCAAAGGGCACCAGCACCATGCTGCCAAGTTTTACCGCATTCTGCTGGTCCGGCATGACGGCATAGGTATAAAGCTTATCAAAGTGGAAGGTCGCATTGCTGACGGCAACGCCTACCGTTTTGGGCATTCGTCCAGCTCCTTCAAAATATTATTCTGCGGCACCAATGCGCTGGCAGATGGCCTGATACAGTGCATCGGCGCAGGTATCGACCTGGTCGTTGACCAGCTTCAGGGTGAATTTATCCTGCTGGGCCAGCTCCTGTCGGGCGGTGGCAAGACGCTCCTGAATGCTGTCTTCGGTCTCGGTGCCGCGGCCGCGCAGACGGCGCTCCAGCTCCTCCACCGACGGCGGCAGCAGGAACACGGTGGTCGCGCCCGGGAACATGCGGCGGATGTTCGCTGCGCCGTGCACATCGATGACCAGAACGACCACCTTCCGGGCTGCAAGGCGCTTGTCCACTTCCTCGCGCAGGGTACCGTAGTAGTTGCCATTGTAGAAGTTGTGCTCCACCACCTGATCGTTCTCGATCAGCTGCTGGAACTGCTCCCGGGTGCGGTAATAATAATCCACGCCCTCCTGCTCACCGGGACGCGGTGCGCGGGTGGTGGCGGAAACAGTCTTTTCGATCTCCGGGTGTGCTTCGCGCAGTGCCTTCACCACGCTGTCCTTGCCGGTACCGGCCGCGCCGGAGACCACAAACAAATATTTATCGTTCGCCATGGGTCTGTTCCTCCTCTGCTGGTGTTTTGCCCTCCTGCCCTGCCGCACGGTTGGCCACCGTTTCCGGCTGAAGCGCCGAGAGCACCACATGATCGGAGTCCATGATAAGCACTGCACGGGTGCTGCGGCCATAGGATGCATCGATCAGCATTCCGCGCTCCCGCGCTTCCTTTACAAGGCGCTTGACCGGGGCGGAATCCGGGCTGACCACTGCCACCACACGGCCTGCACTGACCATATTGCCAAACCCGATGTTGATGAGCTTCATAAACCCCTCCGAATTTTCTGTATCACTCCAGATTCTGGATCTGTTCGCGGATCTTTTCGATCTCCGCCTTCATATCCACCACGATGCGGGTGATATCCAGATCCTGACACTTGGAGCCGATGGTATTGGTCTCGCGGTTCAGCTCCTGCGTCAAAAAGTCCAACTTGCGGCCCACCGGCTCGTCCAGCTTGAGGATATCGCGGTACTGCGCAATGTGGCTGCGCAGGCGCACCGTCTCTTCATCCACAGCGGTCTTATCGCCAAAAATAGCGGCCTCGGTCAGCACGCGGGCATCGTCGATATCGCGGTCCTCCAGAATGACCTTGAGCTTCTCGTACAGGCGGTTGGTGTAGGCTTCCACGCGGCCTGCGCTCAAAGTCTCCACCCTGCCCACGCACTCCTCGAGGAAGTTCAGGCGGTTTTCCACGTCTGCCTTCATCTTGGCACCCTCGGCGGCGCGCATCTCCACAAAGCGGTCCAGCGCCTGTGCGGTAACGGCAGAAACATCTTCCCACAGCTGTTCCTCGTCCACATCCGCGTGGCGGGTGGTGAGCACATCCGGGAAGCGGGTCAGCACGCCCGCAGAGATATCGTTCTTGACACCCAGCTGTTCCGAAATATCCCGCATGGCCTGCTGGTAGCTGCGTGCCAGCTCCATGTTGACGGCCACCACCGTATCGGCAGCGTCCACATTCTGCACGGTCATGCTCAGCTCCACCTTGCCGCGGGAAATGCGCTCGTTGAGCTGCTTTTTCAAGCGGCTGTCCAGATAACTGCAGGTGCGCGGGATGCGCGAAGAATACTCAAAGTAGCGGGAATTCACGCTGCGCAGCTCCACCGTGATCTCACGGCCATTGCGCACAGCAGTCCCCCGGCCAAAGCCGGTCATGCTTAAGATCATAACGCTCTCCTGTTCTTACATTTTCAGTGTTTCAGCTTACAAGTTTCGGTATACGTATCCGCCTTTGGGTACACAAACCCATGTTACGATACATATAGTTTCATTTTACTATTCTTCGGCCCAAAATTCAAGGTGCACTGTTGCGTGCCGCCGCCAAAACCGGCCGCAATACACGGTGCAAAGCAAAAAAGCTCTGATACAAAATCTTCCGATCCTGTATCAGAGCCTGTTTCAGTTGGTTTTATATACGCAGGTCACGCTGTTCTGCAGCAGATTTGCGTTCAGCAGTGCGCGCTCCACCCAGTGGATATTGTCCGCAATGGTATCGCGGGAGACACCGTATTCTGCCGCAATGTTCTCCATGCTGCGGTACTCGCGGCGGTAGAGCAAAGTCAGCACCAGCTTATCCTGCATTGTGATCTTGGTAAAATGCGGCCTGCGCCGGTGCTCCTTGCAATAAGCCGCATTCAGTGCTTCCAGCATCTGGGCAAATTCCTTCCGGGTGATGCCGAAGGTAAATTCATAATCCTGCTCTGTAAATTCCGCAAGGCGCTGTACCGTGATGCTTCTCATGCAGATCACCTCTTCTTTTTCCGGGGATGCCCGGGTGTCGGCTGCATCCATTTTGATTCATTATAAAATGGATGGATTTTCATGTCAATGAGCCGCCGCCCATTTTTGGGACCAGATCCGGTGCAAAACACAAAAAGGAGCCTCCCGCCGCAAAAGCGGGAAGCCCCTGAATCCGTTATGAAAGATCAGACGGGATGAGACTGATTGGTGTAGTCCACATGGTCGCCGTCCACGCCCTGCTTCTTGGCATTGCGCTTTTCAAAGAACTTGGGTGCCACCTGCGGGAACATTGCGTAGGTCAGCACATCCTCTTCCTGCGTTGCCCACTTGGCAGCTTCTGCCTTCAGCTTGTCCATCTCAGGAGCCAGAGTATCAGCAAAGCGGCAGGTAATGGGCTGCTCGTCGCCCAGGATCTTCTTGGTGAACTCGGGCTTGATGGGAGCGGGAGTCTTGCCGTAATCACCGTGGACCAGACCCTTGAACTCCTTGGTGACCATCTTGTAGCGCTCGCCCAGGATCACATTGAACACAGCCTGCGTACCAACGATCTGGCTGGTGGGGGTGACCAGCGGCGGATAGCCTGCATCCTCGCGGACGCGGGGGATCTCTGCCAGCACTTCGTCCAGCTTATCTTCCTTGCCGGCATCCTTCAGCTGTTTGAGCATGTTGGAGAACATGCCGCCCGGCACCTGATACAGCAGGGTGTTTGCATCCACGCCGAGGCTCTTCGGGCTGATCTGACCGTTGGCAATGTACTTCTCACGCAGCTTTGCAAAGTATGCGCGCACAACGTTCAGCTGCTTCAGATCCAGACCGGTGTCGTAATCGGTGCCCTGCAGGGCAGCGACCAGACTCTCGGTGGGCATGTGGCTGGTGCCCAGGCTCAGGGGGCTCATGGCGGTATCGATGATGTCGGCACCTGCCTCGATGCCCTTCAGGATGGACATGGAAGCCAGACCTGCGGTGTAGTGGCTGTGGATGTCAACAGGGATGCTGACGGTCTCCTTCAGCTTCTTCACCAGATCGTAGCAGGTATAGGGGGTCAGCAGACCGGCCATATCCTTGATGCAGATGGAGTTTGCGCCCATCTCCTCCAGGGTCTTGGCGTAAGCTGCAAAGTACTCGTTGTTGTGCACGGGGCTGAGGGTGTAGCTGATGCAGCCCTGCACATGAGCGCCTTCCTTGTTGGCTGCCTTGATGGCGGTCTGCAGGTTGCGCGGATCGTTCAGTGCATCGAAAATACGGATCACGTCGATGCCGTTTGCAACAGACTTCTGCACAAAGTACTCAACGGCATCGTCTGCGTAGGGGCGGTAGCCCAGCATGTTCTGGCCGCGGAACAGCATCTGCAGCTTCTGGTGGGGCAGCTCCTTGCGCAGGATGCGCAGGCGCTCCCACGGGTCTTCGTCCAGAAAGCGGATGCAGCTGTCGAACGTAGCGCCGCCCCAGCACTCCACGGAGAAGTAGTTGATCTTATCCATTTCCGGCAGGATGGGACGCATCTCATCCATGGTCATGCGGGTGGCCAGCAGAGACTGGTGGGCATCGCGCAGGACGACCTCAGTAACCTTGATCGGCTTTTTGGCCATGATTGTCACCTCTCCCTTAGTTCATGGAAACCAGAACGTCACCGGAGTTGACGGTGTCGCCCTTGTTGACGTTGATGGAAGCCACAGTGCCATCCTGCGGAGCAACGATCTCGTTCTCCATCTTCATGGCCTCCAGGATCACCAGCACGTCGCCAGCCTTCACGGATGCACCGGCCTTGACCTTGACATCCAGAATGTTGCCGGGCATGGGAGCCTTGACGGCAACGGCACCAGCAGCGCCTGCAGCAGCCTTGGGAGCAGCAGCGGGAGCCGGAGCAGCCTTAGGAGCAGCGGGTGCGGCAGGAGCTGCAGCAGCAACCGGAGCAGCACCAGCGGCAGTCTCCTCCACGGAGACGCTGTAAGCAACGCCATTGACGGTAATATTGTAGTACTTCATGGAAGGATCCTCCAAATCAAAATCGTATCAAAAAGATTTATACAGACGATTACAGAGCCATGTTGCCGTGCTTCTTGGGCAGGCGGGCAGCACGCTTGGTGCTCAGCAGTTCCAGTGCGGCAACAACGCTTGCACGCACATTGGCTGCATCGCAGGTCAGGTCAGCAGCGCCGCAGGCAACTGCATTTGCTGCGCTGCACACCTCGGCGGTGTAAGCAGCAGCCTTTGCGTTGGTGGCTGCAATGATGTTGTCGGAAGCATCGATCTCTTCCTTGTACAGGACGCTGACCGCTGCGCTGGGTTCCAGTGCGCTGACGGTGCAGCCAGCCACGGCAATGCGCAGATCGGCAGCAGCCAGAGCGGTGTAAACAGGGCCGACGGCCTTGCCAGCCAGCACAGCCACCTTTGCGGTGGTAGCGTCGGCATAGGTAGCAGCCAGACGGGCAGCCTCACGGATGCCGCCTGCAATGTCATCGGTCGCGCTGGGCACAAAGCCCTCGGTATCCACAATGGTGATCACCGGCACGCTGAAGGCATCGCACAGGCGCACAAAGCGGGAAGCCTTGGCCACGCAGTTGTGGCACAGGGTCTTGCCGGTGGCCACAACGCCCACGGCGTTGCCGCCCACGGTGGCAAATGCGGTGTAAACAGACTTGCCAAAGCCTGCATACAGCTCCACAGCGCTGTCCTTATCGACCACGGCAGCAGCAGCCTTTGCAGGCTCTGCACCGGTAGCCAGAGCAGCAGTGGGCTGCTCGAACTCAAAGATCGCAGGGCCGGTCAGGTTGTTGGCCGGCAGCAGGCCCACGATGTGAGCAGCCTTCTCGGCAGCTTCCTCAGCAGTGGGTGCCACAATGGCGGCCACGCCAGCCTTTGCAGCGGCGGCTGCGGTGCCGGCATCGGCCACCTTGTCGCCCTTGGCAGCAGAGGTGAACGGAGCGGTGAAGAACAGCTCTGCGCCCTCAGCCATGATGCAGACATCTGCATTGGCAGCGCTCAGTGCGCTGGTGCCGCCGCAGACACCCAGAACAACAGCCACCTGCGGGATCACGCCGGAAACCTTTGCGATCTGCGCATTCAGCTTTGCGCTGGCGGTCAGCACGTCCAGACCCTCAGCCAGCTTTGCGCCGACGGAGTTGTAGAAGGTGACGACCGGGCAGCCAGTCTGAGCTGCCATCTCCAGAACCTTGATGTTCTTTTCAACATCCTTTACGGTAACAGCTTCGCCGTTCTGGTAAACAGCGTAAGCCTGCTGACCTGCCGCATAGCCGCAGGCAGCGCTCACTGCACCGTCAGCAAACAGTGCAGTGTATTCCCCGTCATCAAAAAACTTGGCGAGGATTTCTCCCTTATTGATCTTTGAAGCCATGGTAAGACCTCCTGGTTGTCTGTGTGAGCTTTCAAAATTAGTTTTATTATACTGAATTTTCCATAAAAATGCAAGAGATTCTATAAAAGTCCATGCGAATCAACATCTGTCGGCAAAGTTCTACAATTTTTTAACGATTCATCGTTTCTCCGCTTTCTCGCCTTTTTGCGGGCATTTTGCGCCGCACACTCAGCTGCCAAAAATTCTCTTTTAATTTTGTGGATTCTGTCTGCCCCTGCTGCATTTTATTTTATAAGAAGTTATGTTACACTATATTTAATATGTAAATTTTTTTCGCAGAACAGCCCGCCGGGAAGCTTCGGGGCGGGTCATTTTGCAGAATATAAAAGGAAGGCCATGTCAAATTGAAAGATCTGTTCACTTCACTCCGCGCCTCCAACGAAACCTACAACTCCATGAAGCACTCCGCCCGGGCTATCATCCGCCGCGCCGAGATCCCCCTGCTCGCGGTCATCGTCCTGTATAAGGCTGCAACGAACCTGCTGTTCGTCCCCCTGATGCAGCAGCTCTGGTCGCTCACGCTGCGGTTCGCACCCATGCACTACCTGAGCAACAACAATGCTTCCGATATCTTTTCCTCCCCTGCGATCATCCTGTGCATCACGCTCATTGCCATCCTGACCGCGTTCTGGGCGCTGTATGAGTTTTCCGTCCTGCTGCATGGGCTGGATCTTGCCCGCAAGGGCGAAACGATCCGCCTGCCTGCCCTGCTGCGCACCTCTCTTGCAGATATCCGCCACGCATTCCTGCCGCAGAACTGGCTCGTTCTGGTCTACAGTGCCGTGCTGATCCCGTTCACCAACTTCTTCCTCGCCTGTAACTATATCACGCAGCTTGCCGTGCCGGAATACATCATAGGTGTCATCCGGGCAAACAGCCGGTATTACCTGCTCTATCTGGCTGCCGGTGCTGCCCTGCTGTTCCTCTGTGTCAGCTGGGTGCTGGTGCTGCCGCTGTTCGTGCTGGAGCGCAAAAGCCTGTGGCAGTCGGTAAAGGAAAGCTTTTGCTGCATCCGCAGGCGCGTCTTCCGTGCTTTTCTTTTGCTGCTGCGCTGGAACCTCTCGGTCGTCCTGCGTTCCCTGCTGCTGACGGCAGCGGTTGCCGTGCCGCTGTACGGCATCATCATTGCGGTCGGGCTGCAGAGCACACAAGCCATGTTTGCACTGTCCCGCGCGGCGCTGGCCATTGAGATGCCGTTCTTCCAGTTCCTGATCGACTGCGCCATCACCATGGCGCAGTGCACGATCCTCGCCATGCTGCACTGCCGCCTGCGGGAGTCTCTCCCCTCTGAGCCGGAGCCGGTCCAGAGCGGAAAGCATCACCGTTCCACCGGCAGGCTGCTTCTGGGTGCATCGGTTGCGGGTGCTACTCTGCTCACCTTTGTGCTGGCATTCTGTTACCTTGCCCTGCCCAGAGACGACGAGCTGCTCTCCATGCTGGGCGGCGTTGCGCCGGTAGTCACCGCGCACCGCGGCTACTCCGCTGCCGCACCGGAAAACACCCTGCCCGCTTTCCAGCTGGCCATCGATCAGGGCTGCGAGTGGGCCGAGCTGGATGTGCAGATGACCAAGGACGGCGTGGTCATGGTGACCCACGATACCAGCCTGCGCCGCTGCACCGGCCGCAACGAGAACATCTACGACCTGACCTATAACGAGGTTCGCAAGCTGGATGCCGGGCGCTGGTTCGGCCAGAAGTACACTGGTGCCAAAGTTCCCACACTGGAAGAAGTGCTGGACCTGTGCAAAGGTAAGATCCAGCTGAACATTGAGATCAAGCCCAATGCCGCCACCCCGGAGCTGGAAGCGGAAACCATCCGCATCATCCGCGAAAAAGGCTTTGCGCAGGACTGCACCATCACCTCGCAGAGTTATGAAACCCTCTGCAAGGTCAAGGAGCTGGCACCGGAGATCCGGACCGGCTATATCCTTGCACTGGGCGTGGGCAGTTATTACGATCTGCCTGCCGCAGATTTCTTCAGCGTACAGTTCACCTTTATCACCTCCGGTATGGTGCAGCAGATCCATAAGCGCAGCAAGACGATCTCCGCATGGACCGTCAACCGCGAAGAGGATGCCAGCGAACTGCTGAGCATCGGCGTGGACGACCTGATCACCGATAAGCCGGATATGATCCAGCAGCTGCTGAGCGAGGATGCCGACCTTGACAACAGCCTCGTCCTCCTGCGCGACTTCATCCGTGACCTGTTCGCTCCGTCCGATGTCGATGAACCCACTCCTGAGGAAGAGACCATCGAAGAAGCCATCGAGGACCCGGACGAATTGCTGGATGCGTCGTAATCACGGCAAACATCAAGTATTCTGTTAAACTACCCGTACACACATAAAAAGCCCCCTGTCGGTTCATCACCGGCAGGGGGCTTACAAGTTTACCTGATCCAATTTTATCAGGTAAGATCATTCCAATTCGGTAAGCTTGGATCTTTACGAAGCAATTTATTTCATAAATCGGCACTGTGAACAAATCACTTACATTCCTTCTTCATAGCAGAATAACCGATGAGAACGGTCCACACATAGGCACAGGTCTTGGGGATCATCAGCATACCGATCATGGGGACGGTATTGGCCCAAAGAACAACGGGAATGTAGAAACCGAAGCTCAGCACGATGGTCAGCCACATCCAGCGGAAAGCCGCGTCGTCATGCTCCTTGGCACTGCGGTAGAACAACACGATGATCAGCAGGCCCATCAGTGCAAAAGGAATGTTACGGTAAATGCCCCAGGACAGCGGAGATTCGACGCTCAGCCACTGGTTCTGCGGCATCATGCACAGGATAACACGCACGGCAGCCAGACCGTAGACGGCGGCAGTCAGGCCATTGTTGCCCTTGACCCGGTAGCGCTCACGCCAGACATAGTACAGCAGCACATAAAAGACAGTCATTGTCACAGAGGTGATCCACTTACCCAGACCCAGAGGAACGGTAAAGTTTTCAAAGCCCGTGGTGCATAGAGCCAGAGCACGGGGAATCAGATGGAACGAGTCGCCGGCACCCAGAACGACAGCCATCAGACCGAACAGCTTGAACTGGTGGTTGCCCTTGCAGCCACAAATCATCAGGATACCGATGGTGATGACGGATACCAGATACACAGCATCAAAAACAGTTTCTACGATTGCTTGCATAGTTGATTGCTCCTTGTTGATAGATTAAATTGATTGTAACACTGCATTTTTTGCAGGGCCGACTTCGTTTTTACGGTCATCAAGGGCTTGCTCGGCAAAGTTGCATTCAAAGCGCAGGATGTTGAAGCTTGCATTCCTCCACACAAGACAGGCGAGCAGCAACAGGATATTGCGATGAACTTTCCTATGAGTGTCTCCCTTGAGTGAACACTGTTCATTTTGGACATTATAAAATTCCCACAGCAGTGTGGGAAAAAAATGCAGTCAATATAAGGTTCTGCGCACGATTTCCAGCACAGCAGCGGGGTCGTAGTCCTGCCGCAGCAAGGCAGACAGCATCAGCGAAAATAGAACATCGGCAAATTTTTCAACGGTGAATTGCGCGTTAAAAGCGTCCGGACGGATTTTGGTATCCTGTTGCAGCACCGTACACAGACCATTTAAGATATGGTGCCAGATTTGCTGCATGTGCCGTTTGCCATCGGCCTTGTCCTCCTGCATAAAGCCGAGAGAGTGCAGTGTGAAGAATCCAGGATACTGCTCATAGCCGTAGGCCATGCGCTCGTACATCCATTTGACACAGGTCTGCACATCCTGAAATACAGCCTCGTCCTGCGGGCGGTGGAAAATTTCGCACCAGACGCTCTCGACCGTGGCGCTGATAAGCTCAGCCTTGGAGTCATAATAGTTGTAGATCGAGCCGACCGAGACCCCGCATGCCGAGGCGACAGAACGGATACTGACCGCCGCCCAGCCCTTTTCCCGGATAAGCTCACGGCTGTTTTTTAAGATATCTTCCTTGGAGGTTACGATTGTATTCATGTGGTCACCCTCAATATGAACAATGTTCATTTTTATTATACTGCCCGTTCCCACTTTGTCAAGAAGATTTCATAAAAGGTTTATATTTTTGTGGTTATCCCTTTGAGCCATGTTCACGGATGGAAACTATGAATCAGCTGAAAGTTTACAAACCAAACACAGATTTACTGCATTGGCTACACGTAATGATCAGCAAGCGTCCCGGCACAGTTGAAAGCCCCGGGGGAATCCATCGGAGACGGCATCAAAAAAGAAGAAAAGCCGTAAAGCTGTTACCAAAGTGTTACCCCAAACAAAAAAGCCCCGCTTTTCGGGGGGTATTTTCCGAAAAGCAGAGCCTTTATTTGCGTTATTTCGTTATATTGTTGAAGGGTCTAAAAAGTCGGAAGGATTTTTTCATTATTCGAGCTCGGTAGGTTTATTCCTTTACTAAACAAATTTGTTTAGTAAAGGAATTCTTGGATGTTCACTTTTCCATGAGATTGCTGTGCTAGATGTGCCTTGATGATTTTTTAGTATCAGGATAGTATCACACAACCAGCGGGATCTCTGTGAATATTATAGCAGATATTTTTCCTAATATCAAATATTATTTGCTATCATCCCCTGCCATTGAACTTCCACCAATCCCAAAGAACTTATCAAAGAAGCTCTTCAGCTTATCGATTACACCCTGTTTTTTCTGTGCACGGCCACCGCCGTCAAAGCGAGAAACAGGAGGCATCAGCTTATCAATGTCAGTGCCCACAGTCTTGATCTCACCGTCACGGAACGCATTGGCCAGATATTTGCGTGTCTCCGGCTCCTTCAGCTTTTCCTCTTGGATGATCTTTGCAAGCTCTTTCTCCCGCTGTTCGGACACATAGGTGTTCCACTCTGCCATCACATCATCCACATCGTTGACCCCTGCAATAAACGTTTCAATCAGCTGCTTTTTGCTGCGCAGTTCCGGGCTGGCATCAATCGCCTTGCGAATCGTGATGAGCACCTCTTTGTCATCGCAATGGGTGTCATGGTACTTTTTGACCAGCATCAGGATGTAGTCAATGTTAATTTCGACCTGCCGAATCAGCTCCACCTCGAACACCACATCATCCGTGATGTCCTCTTTGGTTTCATCGTGCTTCTTATTGCGCCATTCATCTCGCAAGTCCTGATAGCGGCCTAAGTAGTCCTGTAAATCCCGTTCCGAGATCAGCTCGTTGCCCTTGAAATCATCAAAGGAGGACAGCAGGTTCCGCATCCGCAGCAGTGCGCCAAACAGCACGATAAAGTCTTTCTGGTTCTGCTCCCCGATGATTTGCGGCTCTGTCAGCGGGAACTTCTGCGTCAGGTCATCGATCATGTCCGTATAGCCCTGATGGTATTTTCCCTGCTCGTCCATATAACCGTGGTAATAGTCCGCATATTTGCGCAGCAGAACGATGCCACCCGCATTTTTATCTCCGAACAGCGAGATAGCCGCATCTACCCGCTTCTGCAGATTGCGGAAGCAGACGATATTGCCAAAGGTCTTGATGCTGTTCAGGATACGGTTTGTCCGGCTGAACGCCTGAATCAGACCGTGCATCTTCAGGTTTTTGTCCACCCAAAGGGTATTCAGGGTCGTGGCATCAAAGCCCGTCAGGAACATATTGACCACGATCAGCAGGTCAAGCTCTTTATTTTTCATGCGGAGCGATACATCTTTGTAGTAATTCTGGAACCGTTCGCCATCGGTCGAGTAGTTCGTGTGGAACATCTCGTTGTAATCCTGAATGGCTGCGTCCAGGAAATCCCGGCTGCTCTGGTCGAGGTTGGAGGTATCTTCCGGGTTTTCCTCGTCCAGAATGCCATCTGTTTCCGCTTCGTTGGCTCCATAGCTGTAAATGGTAGCAATGCGCAGCCGCTTGGTTGGGTCTGCCGCCATCTGTTTTTTGAACTCCTGATAATACAGCTTTGCCATCGGCACAGATGCCACGCAGAAAATCGAATTAAAACCGCTGACGCGCTGTTTTTGCTTGATTTCATCCACCGCACCACGCTGGGCAGAGGCCACCTCTGCCACATTCGTCAGCAGATTAAACTCATACGATTTGTCTCCCCGATAGGTTTTCTGGTCGAAGTGATCGAGGATGTACTTTGTCACCAGAGAAATACGCTTGGGTGCCATGAACGCCTTTTCCCGGTCGATATCCCAAACCTGTTTATCGTCCATGTCTGGCTCTGCATCCATCGTCTTGATGTAATCTACACGGAATGGCAGCACATTCTTATCGTTGATGGCATCAACGATGGTGTAGGTGTGCAGTTGGTCGCCGAACGTCTGCGCTGTGGTAAAATAGCGCGGATCGGTGGAGTTTCCTGCATTGACTGCAAAAATCGGCGTTCCAGTAAAGCCGAACAGGTGGTACTTTTTGAAATTGTGAACAATGGCCTTGTGCATATCACCGAACTGGCTGCGGTGGCACTCGTCAAAGATGATCACAACGTGCTTCTGGTAGACCTCATGCCCCGGATTTTTCTTGATGAAGGTCGCCAGCTTCTGGATGGTGGTAATGATGATATGAGCTTCCGGGTTTTCCAACTGGCGTTTCAGAATCGTGGTGCTGGTGTTGGAGTTTGCCGCTCCCTTCTCGAAGCGGTCATACTCTTTCATAGTTTGGTAGTCCAAGTCCTTGCGGTCTACCACAAACAGCACCTTGTCGATGTAGGGCAGCTGCGATGCCAGCCGTGCCGTTTTGAAGGAGGTCAGCGTCTTGCCGGAGCCAGTGGTGTGCCAGATGTAGCCGCCGCCCTCGATAGTGCCATACTTTTTGTAGTTGTTGGCGATCTCGATGCGGTTCAATATCCTCTCGGTTGCCGTGATCTGATATGGGCGCATCACCATCAGCATCTTTTCTGAGGTAAAGATGCAGTACCGGGTCAGCACGCTCAGGATCGTGTGCTTTGCAAAGAATGTCCGGGTAAAGTCGATCAGATCCGTCAGCACACGATTGTTTGCATCGGCCCAGTAGGAGGTAAATTCAAAGCTATTGCTGCTCTTTTCCTTTTTCGTCTTGCCGTGTTTGGCGTCCTTGATGGCATTGTAGCGGGTACTGTTGGAGTAGTACTTGGTATTTGTGCCGTTGGAGATCACAAAAATCTGCACATACTCATATAAGCCGCAGCCCGCCCAGAACGAATCCCGCTGGTAGCGGTTGATTTGGTTAAATGCCTCCCGGATGGCCACCCCGCGCCGCTTCAGTTCCACATGAACCAGTGGAAAGCCGTTGACCAGAATCGTCACATCATAGCGGTTATCATGCCGTGCGCCGTCTGCTTGTTTTACCTCATACTGGTTGATGACCTGCAGGCGGTTGTTGTGGATGTTCTTCTTGTCGATCAGCGTGATATTTTTGGAACTGCCATCATCCCGGTGCAGCACCTGCACATTGTCTTCCTGAATCTTCCGGGTCTTTTCGGGAATGTGCTCGTTGGGGTTGGCAATTACATCACTGAAAAACTGCTGCCACTCCGTATCGGAAAACTGGTAGTGGTTCAGCTCTTCCAACTGACTGCGGAGGTTAGCAATCAGTTCATCCTCGGTATGCAGCGGCAGATAGGTATAGCCCTGCTCGCACAACAGCCGGATGAACTCTTTTTCCAACTCCGCCTCGCTCTGGTAGCTGTCAGAACGCACTTTGGAGGGTTCATAGGTGGCAACAACGGTATCTTCATTGGTAGCCGCAACGATATTGAAAAAGGACATTTTCACACCCGCCTTTTACTCATACAAACCTGCTTCTTCTCGTTCCACTCGAATATCTCGCAGTTTTCTTCCCTGATAAAGCCAATGCACCGGCCCTTGTAGCGGATAGGTCGTCTGCATGATTTTTTGAGCCAACGCAGAAAGCGAATAGGCTTTACCCTGATACTCAATTTGCCTATCATCTTTTACTACGGCTACAACCTCAGGATGATTTTGCAGCACGACCTCTGCCCCCATCGGAATACCGCATTTAATAAATGAGAACGGGGCTTTGCGTTCTTTTGCTTCTTCCTGAATTTCAGCCGCAACTTCTTCGTCTGCAATCTCATGGCCTTCCGGGGTAAGGCGCTGCAGTTTGTCCATTGTGCCGCTTAATTTTGCAATGCTCTCCAAAAGCGCATAAGCATCCTCTTTTGTCATTGCATAAAACTCTTTTGTTCTTGTCTTGCCATCGAACGTATCAATAGCGCGCAAATCAGGATTCAAACGGTCAATCAGGCTATGCAGTTCTTTATCTTGTAGCGGAGTTGAAACATCGTAAGTAGCATATACCCGAAACGCAAATGGGATGCACTCGCTTCGATTTAACTGTTTCAGTCGATTTTCGATATTGGTCGCATAGCCAATTTTTACATAATCGGGAAAAGAGGGATTTGTCAGGATATAAATTACACCAGCCTTTTTTGCTGCACTCACGTTGCAGCCACCTCCTTAAACGTCAACAATTTATCTCGATAATATTCATACTGCTTTTGTCTTGCTTCAATCTCTGCGGGCAGGCCAATATTGAGGTCGGAGCAAATCTTTTCAAAGTTGTCCAGCACATTTACAATGCGGCTTTGGATATCAAGTGGCGGGATTGTCATTCGATATTGTGCAATCGTGTTTCCAGTCAAGGACGCTCGTGTTGTAAAAGCACAGTGTTTCGTCACATATTGTCTAAAGTCCGATGTGCTAAAGCAATAAGCACAGTATTCGGGCAAAAGCTCTTTGGTTTTCGGCGTTGCCTTTATTGTAAAGCCATTAAAGACGCAATCATCCATATCATCAAGCATTACAGACGACCATCCAATATCTTCCGCTGTTTCGGATGTTCTTGTAAAAAGAACATCCCCTCTTGATACTTTTAGCCGTTCCTTTTCATCTTCAGTGCACTCAACCAGTGCCGTTATATCCTTTTTTCTAAGCGTCCGATGATTGTAAACATCTGTGTAACGAACAAACGGAGTACCTTTTCCAAAAAACTCTTTGCCCTTGCTAAGGCCGTTCCTGAAATCGAACAGTTCCCCAAGTGTTCTTTGGCAAAAGTTAATTGTCCCCCCCCTGAGGACATCAAAAGTCAGTAGCTTATCTCGATAAAACTCATACTGCTTTTGGCGAGCTGTAAGCTCGGCTGTAAGTTGTCTTTGTAATTCCGCTACGTTTTCCGTATAACTATCCAAGACACGGACAACTTCATGCTGAATCTCAGCAGGAGGAACTGGCAAAGTGATATTCGCCAACGCATCCGGTGTCACTTCGATAACCTTTGTTCCATGCGCCAGCTTGCGCTTTTGTGCAAAAAACATCTGCGAATGGAAGTAGTAAACCAGATATTTGGCATTCTGACTGTGATGGATAATCGCCGAGTGTCCGCTAACGGCCACAGGCTCGTCACCCAGCCATGCAAGACATTTACAAACATCTTCAATGTTTTCGCTTGTAACTGCCATGACAATATCATTGGGCTGCGCCATCTTCTGTTTTATCGCACATTCTTCGCTTATAAAGGTAAATGTTTTGTCTGCAAACAGACCATATTTTGTATAAATCTGGCCGTAATGGATGCACGGCACGCCCTCTGTAAGAAAATCTTTCTTTTGAAAGTTTCCTCCACGAGAAATCGTTGCGATTTCACCCAGTTTCTTGTATTCCACACCATCCGGGCAAAGTTCCCGGAGCAGTTCATCTAACTTAGACACCTTATACATTCTCCTTATATATCAATTCTAATCTGATGCTTTCTCTTTTCAGCAAAATACTCCTGATATTCCATTCTTTCTTTTGCAGCAACTATATCCCTGTTCTCTCTATTGTCCGGGTATCTTGCATAGTTTCTAATTGCCCATTGTATTTTAGGAATGATGTCTTTTATCTTTGCCGAGTCAAACTTTCTTCGATGGTCGTTACAAATTCTATGACTCACTCCATTTAATCGAGACACCGCTCCTACTCTTTTCATTTCTGCATAAGAAAAATTCAAATCCCGAAATGTATAGTTCTTTATTAGATATTCTTCAAATGGAATATCATATAATCTGTAACTTTCCGGGTAAACATCTTCCACCCTTATTCCACTATAATGCGGATAACCTTTGGGCGTAAGATAATAGATTGTTCCTGTTCCATCAGACATTAGCATTCCATTATGATGTTCTCCTTCAACATCATAATTTGCCCTACAAAAATCGCACTCAACCTCAATCGGGCCATCTTCCCACCGATTCCAGTCATCCATATAACTAGCTTGCGAAATCGTTCCTCTTCCACAGGGGCATTTAATGCGCTTTCTCGACATTTCTTCCCAACTCATATCTATGTCCTCTCTACCCTCTCAGGTGTTTCCGGATTCTTCCAAATACCTGTCAAAATCGCTTTGGTACAGCCGATCCTGCACCACACGGTACTTTTCAAACTCCGTTTCGGCGTGCATTTTTGCAAGTTGCGCCGAGATTTTGCCTGCATCCTTCAGCACTTCCAGATCATCTGCCTGCAAATAGATGTCCAGCCGCTTGGCCCAGTCCTCCATGGTCATGGGGATATGACGGCGGGCACGGTTCTCGGCAAGGTCGAGGTATGCCGAAACGATCAGCTCCATGGACTTCATTTCATCTTCGGTCAGATAGTTTTTCGCCACCGAAACATCGCTCTTTTTGATTTTGCCGTTGGGAGCGTCCTTCCATGTGTGAAGCCCCATGTGCGGCTTTTCGGCATCGGCACGCTCATAAATCAGTTCTGCCGCCGTATGGCGATGCACGGCATAGTGCATCTTGTTCTGTACCTTCGCAAAGAACTCTTTTGTGGTCAGCGCATTGCGGTCATAATCCAGCGAAGTAGCGTAAATGTCAGTGAGTTTCTGGTAGAAGTTGCGCTCCGAAATGCGAATTTCCCGGATACGCTCCAACTGCTCTTCAAAGTATTTCTTGGTCAGGACTGTGCCGCCGTTTTTCAGGCGTTCCTCGTCCATTGCCCATCCCTTGATGGTGTACTGCTCCACGATCTGGTTCGCCCAGACACGGAACCGCACCGCCCGCTGGTTGTTCACCTTGAAGCCGACCGCAATAATCATTTGCAGATTATAGTGGTTCACGCTGCGAGTAACCTGTCGGCCACCCTCATTTTGAACTATTCGGAATTTCCGAATAGTTGCCGCTTCGTCCTGCTCATAGTCAGCATAAATCTTTTTGATATGCTCATTGATGGTCGGAAGCCCCACATCGTAAAGGGTCGCCATCATCTTTTGCGTCAGCCAGATGTTTTCATCCTCGTAGCGCATCTCAATGCTGTCCTTGTCCTCGCCTGTAGAGGCAACAAAGGTCAGGTATTCCGCCGCAGAAGAACGTACCAATGCAGAATCTTTCTTTTCGTTTTCCATCTCAGCCCTCGATTTCTGCCACGATCTGGTCAATGGCGGCTCGCAGTTCATTCTCCCGTGCTACGATTTGTGCAATTTCAGCGTTCAGCTTTACAATGTCGATTTTCTCGCGGGTGTCCTTAGCCTCCACATAAGTAGAAACCGACAGGTTATAGTCATTTTCCTGCACCTCGGAATACTCCGCCAGATGGGAGAAGTGTGCTTCTTCTGCCCGCTGTGCAAAGGTGTCCACGATCTTATTGATGTTTTCCGGCGTGAGCTTGTTGTTGTTCGTCACCTTGACACACTCGGAAGAAGCGTCAATGAACAGCACTTTATTATCCGTTTTACCCTTTTTCAGCACCATGATGCAGGTGGCAATACTGGTGCCGAAGAACAGATTGCTCGGCAACTGGATGATGCAGTCAATGAAGTTGTTGTCCACCAGATACTTGCGGATCTTCTGCTCTGCGCCGCCACGGTACATGATGCCGGGAAAGCAGACGATTGCAGCCGTACCGTTGGAAGCCAGCCATGCCAGCGAGTGCATGATAAACGCTAAGTCCGCTTTGCTCTTCGGAGCCAGCACACCAGCCGGAGCAAAACGCGGGTCATTGATGAGCAGCGGATTTTCGTCACCGGCCCACTTGATGGAGTACGGCGGATTCGATACGATCAGCTCAAAGGGTTCATCATCCCAGTGCTGCGGATTTGTCAGCGTATCCTCACAGGCAATGTCGAATTTGTCAAACTCAATGTCGTGCAGGAACATATTGATACGGCACAGATTATACGTTGTGATGTTGATTTCTTGCCCAAAGAAGCCATTGCGCACAGCATCCCGTCCCAGCACCTTTTCTGCCTTCAGCAGCAGCGAACCGGAACCGCAGGCAGGATCATAGACCTTGTTGATTTCCTTTTTGCCTACCGTACCAAGCCGGGTCAGCAGCTCCGAAACATCAGCAGGCGTAAAAAACTCACCGCCGGACTTGCCCGCATTGCTGGCGTACATGGTCATCAGGTATTCGTAGGCATCGCCAAAGGCATCAATGTCATGCTCTTTCACATCGCCAAGGTTCATATCTGCCACGCCGTTCAGCAGTTTCACGAGCTTCTCATTGCGCTTGGCAACGGTCGCACCCAGCTTATTGCTGTTGACATCGTAATCATCAAACAGCCCTGCAAACTGTCCCTCAGAGGAGCTGCCCTTTGCGGATTCCTCAATGTGCCGGAACACCGTTTCCAACGTTTCGTTGAGGTTTTCATCGCTGGCCGCTTTTGCCCGCACATTGCAGAACAGCTCACTGGGCAGGATGAAGAACCCTTTTTCCTGTACCAGCCCTTCCCGTGCCTGCTCTGCCTCTGCATCAGGCATATCTTCATAGCGGAAATCCGGGTTGCCTGCATCAATTTCGCCCTGATTGATATAACTGGCAATGTTCTCCGAAATATAACGGTAGAACATCGTACCGAGAACGTAGCTCTTGAAATCCCATCCGTCCACTGCGCCGCGCAGATCATCAGCAATCGCCCAGATTGCACGGTGCAGTTCTTCGCGTTCCTGCTCTTTTTTGGTGTCTACCATTTTTATTTCCTCCATCAAATGCGGATTTCCGCATTGTTTTCTTTCATTTTAACATAATAAATGTACCACTATTGGTACATCATGGTGTTTTTTCTGAAAAGGATATACTTTCCCTTTATACTATCCTAGTAAAGCGTACCACAGCTTTTCCGTGATTGCAAGCCGATAAAAATTTCTATTGCATTTTTCAGCGAGATAGTGTACACTTTTTTCAATCTCGTCCACTATCTGCATCTCAGACGTGTTTCGTATCAGTAAGCATCTACGGTTTTGGAGGGAAACAAATGAAAGTGAAAAAGACCAAACTGCCCGAAAATCTGTATCATTACACCAGCCTCATCAAGTATCGGATGATTCTTGCAACTGGGAAATTGCTTCTGACACCTTCCAATCTGAAATATGACAACGCCACACTCCATGACGAACCACTCTTTTTTAATGGGCAGAAAATTGGTTATAAATCCGTTGACAAATATGAAAACTATCATCCTGTCGTCTGGCTGACTGCCAATGACCATGCCGGTGCAAAAAACACCGGTCTGTCCAACGACAAAATCATGTGCCGCATTACCATCAAGACCAATGGTAAAATCTGGCGATATCTGCCTTGGCGCACTTTCTGCGACAAGTACAACGCTGACCGCAGCGTTTCCTCAACCCTCAAACAAACCGCTAATGACTACCTGAACTGGTATGTCTGTGAATCTGAGATTCCAGTTGCGGACTTTGCAAAGGTCGAGTTTCTAGCTGAAGATGGCACCTACAAAGACGAGAAAGACATTCCCGGCTTTGCTCTGACGGATATTGCCCCGGAGCTTTTTGAGTAAAATATCACTTATATGTACAGACCCCCGCCAGCGGATGTTGGCGGGGGTCTGCTATGCTTACAGCTCTACGCTGTTCTGCCTGTTCTTCTTCTGGCTTCTATCCTCGGTCTGCTCCTGCCCCCTCATAAGCCCAATGACCTGCTGCATCTTTTCGGCACCGAAATAGTTCCATACTCGCCTGAAATCACGTTTCATCGCATAGAGTTGAGAGTTTTCAGCCTCTACCTCTTTCAGCCGCTGGCTTAGATGATGGGTAGCTTTCTTCTCGTCCTGATAGAAGTGCAGATACTTATCCCGCTCATCCTTGACCTCCCAGTACTTCCGATGGAGGGCAAAGAGTACCTTCACCAACTTCTGGATCAGCGGCATGGCCTTCTTCTCCCGATAGCTCTTGGCGGTCTCAAATGTGGCTGCTTCTGGCACCCATTCTTCTGGCCGCTGGGAGTATTGCGCTGACAGGTTTTCCAAACCTTCCATAATAGGAGCCAGCTTGTTCAGCTTCTGGCTCTGCTTCTGGTAGGTCAGCTCTGCTTTCTGTACCCGCTGTTCAGCGGCTTCTACGGCTGTCTGCGCTGTTTCCAGCTGTTCCTGCATCTCGGTCAGGTCGGTCTGGTACTCCTGCTTGGCAGCTTCCAGAGCCGCTACCTCTTTACTGCGCTCCTGCTTTTTGAAGTCCAGCACAGACAGGTGCTCTTCGTGGGTGCCTTTCTGTTCCCACTCGATGCCGTGCCGCTCCATCACGGCGGCAAGCTGCTCTTTCTCGGCGTTGATCCACTGGTTCAGCTCGGATTCCCGTTTAGAACCGCCTGCAAAGCCCAAGGCTTTCAGCGCCTGCTTCAGGGACACCTTGGTGTCCAGTCCTTTGCCCTTCCAGCCGGACACATACGGCACGAAGTCGATGTGTAGATGGGGCGTAGCTTCGTCCATGTGGAGGAAAGCCCCGAACACCCGCAGTGTCGGGTTCCGCTCTTGGAAGCCCTGCATATACTCGTCCAGCAGTTCCTTTGCCAGTGCGCCATTCTCGGTCAGGACACCCATATCATCTTTGTTGCCGATCTGGACGATCAGCTCATGGAAAAGCTTTTCCTGCTTGCCTGTCCACAGGTGCTCATAGTAGTCGGTGATACAGCGGTCCTTGCGCTTCTGCTTGGCATTGTAACGCTTCACTGCCTCGTCAAACAGTTCGTGGTACACCTTCTGAATCGGCTCATCACGGTACACGACATTCAGACTGCTGCGCTTCGGGTCTACGTTTTCAGCGGTGAAACTTCTCCGGTTATGGTTGAGGGAGCCGGGACCCCGCATTGCGGAAATGGTTCTTTTCAATCGCACGTCCTTTCTCTGTGGAAGTAACTGGTGCCGGACACGGCAAAGGCTTTGTTACTTTCGTCGAAAGTAACGCAAAAGCACTTTTGACAGACGTTCCGTCCATCAAAAGATGCCTTTGCGCCCTGCCGGGGGCTTCCGTCTGCGGACTGGGTTTCGCTGCATCTCGCCGCTGCCCGGTCCAACACCACCTTCCTGCGTGATTGCATTCACAGGAGCGTGACACGCTCCTGTACTTTGCCAATAGAGGGACTCACCAGCGGAAGCTTTCTGGCACGCCTCGTCTGTCCAGATACTCCTGCCGAGCCTGCTCCCGCTGTTCCTCGGTGGGTGCTGTCTTGTACTGGGCATACAGCTCATGCCGCAGCATCGCATCCAATTTTTGCTCCAGACCCTGCTCAATGACCTCTTCGTACTCATTTTCGCCGCTCAAATGATAATGCAGCAAGGCGACGAAAAGTTCCTGCGAAATCTGCACATTTTTCATCATTATCACCATCCCGTGTCGGTTGTGTCGATTGTGACGGTATTTTACATAGTAGCAAAAATACCGTCACAACCGTCACGAATCGTCACGCCCCAGAATTTTCCAACGTTAATTTGACCACTCTGCCCTCATGGGTTCGCTTGCTTTCGTACCGAATTCCATAATCGTTGTAGAGCCTGTCGGCACTCACGTTCAGCTTCCGGGTCAAGATGTTTGCCTGTATGCTCACACCAGACAGACGTTCCAGCAGCTCCGTGGGCGTACCGCTCCACTCTGGCTGTTCCGGGCTGAGCATCTTTGCCACCGCTTCCAGAAGCGGGTCGGGCGGCAGCTTCCAAAGTTCCGTTTCGGCTCCTTGGAACTCCCACACGCAGCGTTCCCGGTCAAACTCCAATGTCAGCTCCTGATCCGGCTGGTCACGCCCCACGATGTCCAGTAGTGCGGTGTTGTCCGTGCGCCGCTTCTTCTGCATGATGAACGCGCCATCCGCTGCACCCAACAGACCGTTGGTGCCGGAGATCATATCAAAGCTGTCCTCGGCTTCCATCTTCCGGGTGTGATGAACCACCAGCAGGCAGATGCCGTACCTGTCGCTGAAAGTTTTCAGTTTGGTCACGATCTCGTAGTCGCTGGCGTAGTTGTATCGGTCACCGCCGATCTCCCGCACCTTCTGCAGGGTGTCGATGATGATGAGCCGTACATCCGGGTGCTCCCGGATGAATCCTTCCAACTGCTGGTCAAGTCCCTCGCTCACGGACTTAGCTTGCGTTGCGAAGTAGAGATTGTTGGTCTCCTCTACCCCGAACATCCGGGAGAGCCGCCGCTGCAGCCGGGCGTAATCGTCCTCCAATGCCAGGTAGAGGACGGTGCCCTGATGCACCTCGTACTCCCACAGCGGAAGCCCCATCGCCACATGGTAGGCAAGCTGCCCCATGAAGAAGGACTTGCCCACCTTGGGCGCACCTACAAAGAGGTAGGTGCCGCTGTACAGCAGGTCGTTCACGATGGGTCTCCGGGGTGGATACACCGTGTCGTACAGTTCGGTCATTGATACCGTGTTCAACCCGAAATTGTTTGACTTTTTCGCGGCTTGCAGATTGATTTGCTTGTCAGAATTTGTTATAATATTGGTGTTGATTTTTGAGGACGACTGTACCGCATCTGCGCCAACAGATGCACCCGGTACGGTCGTTTTTCTATTGTCCGTCATTCGCATTCCTCCTTAAGTCCGTTCAACGTCAGAGCCACCATTTGCAGGGTCTCCAGCAAGTCCGGCGGGACTTCTTCATCCACGGCCAGCCGCTGCAATTCCTGATAGATCAGCTCCATCTGGCCTCGTAGGGCTTTGTAGACCCTTGGGTTGCCTACCACGGTGATCTCCCGGTCAGTCAGGCGGCGGATGATATACTCCTGTTTGGTCAACCCGGAGAGCTTTACTTTGGCTTCCAGAACCTCGTCCTCTTCCGGGGACATTCGGAAGGCCACCACCTTGTTCCGCCAGCGGCCTTGCTGGTCGAGTACTCGTTCCATCTTCATCCCTCCCTTCGCTCCATGTCCAGCTTCTGCGCCATCTCCTGCTGCTTTGAGGGGAAAAGGTGGGCGTACTTATAGGTAATGTCCACGCTCTCATGCCCCACCCGGTCTGCAATTGCCAGAGCCGAGAAGCCCATCTCGATCAACAGTGATACATGGGAGTGCCGCAGGTCGTGGATTCGTATCCGCTTCACCCCGGCCTCCTTGGCTCCCCTGTCCATCTCGTGGTGCAGGTAGCTCTTGGTCACCTCAAAGATCCGCTGGTCTGGCTGGACTTTGTAGAGGGATTTCAGATAGTCTCTGATCTCGTCCGTCAGAAACTGCGGCATCTGGATGACCCGGACGCTCTTGGGTGTTTTCGGGTCAGTGATCACATCCCGGCCTTTCAGCCTTTGATAGGATTTGGTGATGGAGAGCAGCCCCTTGTCCAAGTCGAAATCTGCCGGAGTCAGAGCCAGCAGCTCGCCCTCCCGGATGCCACACCAGTAGAGGACCTCAAAAGCGTAATAGGATTGCGGCTTGTCCATCATGACCTCTGCGAATTTGAGGTACTCTTCCTTTGTCCAGAAAAGCATTTCCTTGTGCTTTTCCGACCCCATGCACCCGGCTGTGGCTGCTGCGTTTGATTTCAGCCCGTAGAACCGGACGGCGTGATTCAGAATGGCACTGAGTTGTCCATGCAGCGTCTTGAGGTAGGTCGGCGAGTAGGCCTTGCCGTTTTTGTCCCGGTAGTTCAGCATCTCGTTCTGCCATGCAATCACATCCCGTGGCTTTATCTCGCTGAGCCGCTTTTCTTTGAAATACGGTAAGATTTTCGTTCGGATGATATGCTCCTTGGTAAACCATGTGTTTTCCCGGAGTCGCTTCTTTTTGTCCGTGATATAAATTTCCACAAAGGCTTCAAATGTCATGGTCAGGTCTGCCGCCTGTTGAAGAAGGAACTCCCGCTCCCACGCCAGAGCATCCTTCTTGGTGGCAAATCCCCGTTTCAGCTTTTTCTGCTTCACACCTTGCCAGTTCTCGAAGTAGAAGGAAGCGTACCATGTGCCCTGCCTGTTGTCCTTGTAGGCTGGCATCCTATCACTCCTCCCCTGCCCCGTAGATCTTCTCCTGATAGTACCTCCTGCTTACCCGGCCTCCCACGGTCGTGTAGCCCTTGGCTCTCAGTTCCTCGTTCCACTGGGCGATCATTTTGTACGCCAGCCCCTGCGAGATGTCCAGCTCCTTTGCCAGCTCGTCTGCCTTGATAAAAATGCTGTTTGCCATTTTTTGTCCTTTCCTTGTCGGTTTCATTTCGGTGCCGCTTCATCCTCGCTGACTTCCGGCAGGCATATCCCCTTTGCGGTGCTGTGCCGTCCCCTTGTGGAGCGCTCGCTTCCTTTCGGAAGGTCTTGGCGGTTTGGATCAGTTTGGCGGTCATTCAATTTTACTAAGCATTTTTGCTTATCTTTTGTGCTCTCATTATACTAAACGCATTCCGTTAAGTCAAGAGGTTTTCAGGTAAAATCTTAAACTTTTTTGTTTATTTTCTATTGCACCTCCTATTTTTCTGTGCTATACTAGGTTCAACAAATATGTTTAAGTCAGGAGGCAATCGCATGGCAGTCGGTGACCGCATCAAACGTGCCCGCAACTTCCGAGGCATGACCCAGAAGGAACTGGGCATCGCCATCGGGTTTGAGGAGAAAAGCGCAGACATCCGTATCGCACAATACGAAAGCAACACCCGCACGCCCAAGGAAGAGCTGCTCCACAAGATTGCGGAGGTACTGAACGTGAACTACCGTTCCCTCTATGAGCCTACCTTGTACGCCGCAGAGGATGTAATGTACACCCTGTTCGAACTGGATGAGCACTACCCCGGCACCCGGCTCTATGAGGTCACAGACACCACCGACCCGGATCTCCCGGAAAAGCACATGGCAGTCAGTTTCCGCTATCGCCTGCTGGATGAGTTCTTAAAGGAGTGGCAGCTCCGTAAGAAGCAGCTCCGGGAGGGCGAGATCACCAAGGAAGAGTATCTGGAATGGAAGCTCAACTGGCCACAGACCGCCGACGGCTGCGGCCGGTACGAGCCGAAGAAAAAGTGGCGTAAAGAATAAAAGACACAAAAATGCCCTCTGAAAAACTTACCGTTTCTCAGAGGGCATTCTCATGTCTCTCTTTGTGAATAATCGTCTGATAGTATCAAAGCAGTATCACAGAGCCTTTTGGCTCTCAAAATATTGCGTTGCATCAATACTTTTCAGGTTTTGAAGATTACTCGAGCTCAATGGTTGCCGGCGGCTTACCGGTGCAATCATAGAACACGCGGTTCACATGCTTGACCTCATTGACGATGCGGCTGGTAACAGTGCCCAGAACATCCCAAGGCATATTATAGCTCTCCGCGGTCATAAAGTCGGTGGTGGTCACAGCACGCAGCGCCACAGCGTAATCATAGGTGCGCTCGTCGCCCATGACGCCCACACTGTGCATGTTGGTCAAGGCTGCATAGTACTGGCTGATCTCCTTATCCAGACCTGCCTTTGCGATCTCCTCACGCCAGATCGCGTCGGCATCCTGCACGATAGCCACCTTCTCCGGGGTCACTTCGCCGATGATGCGGATGCCAAGACCCGGGCCGGGGAACGGCTGACGACTGACCAGATATTCGGGCAGGCCCAGCTCACGGCCAGCCTGACGCACCTCGTCTTTGAACAGGTTGCGCAGCGGCTCCACCAACTCCTTGAAGTCCACGGTGTCGGGCAGACCGCCAACGTTGTGGTGGCTCTTGATAACAGTGGACTCACCGCCCAGACCGCTCTCAACGACATCCGGGTAAATGGTACCCTGTGCCAGGAAATCCACCTTGCCGATCTTCTTGGCCTGCTCTTCAAACACACGGATGAACTCTTCGCCGATGATCTTGCGCTTGCGCTCCGGCTCGGTGACACCAGCCAGCTTTGCAAAGTAGCGTTCGCGGGCATCCACACAGATAAAGTTGATATCAAAGCCGTTGGCATTGCCCGGGCCGAATACAGAGCAGACCTCTTCCTTCTCGTTCTTACGCAGCAGACCGTGATCCACGAACACGCAGGTCAGCTGCTTGCCGATGGCCTTAGCCAGCATAGCTGCTAGAACGGAGGAATCCACGCCGCCGGACAAGGCGCACAGCACCTTGCCATCGCCGATGCGCTCACGCAGGGCCTTGACGTTGTTTTCTACAAAGGAGTCCATCTTCCAGTCGCCGGTGCAGCCGCAGACGTTGTACACGAAGTTGCGCAGCATCTTCTTGCCTTCCGCAGTGTGCAGCACTTCCGGGTGGAACTGAACTGCGTACAGTCCCTTCTCGGCGTTCTCTGCCGCAGCTACCGGGCAGTTGACCGTGTGAGCAGTGATTTTAAAGCCGGGCGCTGCCTGCTCAATATAGTCGTTGTGGCTCATCCAGCAAATGGTGGAGGGCTGCACATCGGTGAACATCTTGCTGTTCGTGTCCACGAACACCTCAGTCTTGCCGTACTCGCGCTCCGGTGCGCGGCAGACATGGCCGCCCAGCAGATGCATCATCAGCTGGCTGCCGTAGCAGATGCCCAGCACAGGCACACCCCAGTTGAAGATCTCAGGGTCGATCGTGGGGGAATCTTCCAGATAAACGCTGTTGGGGCCACCGGTAAAGATGATACCCTTGGGGTTCTTTGCCTTGATAACCGACAGATCGGTTTTATAGGAATAGATTTCACAGTAGACATTGTTCTCGCGGACGCGGCGCGCGATCAGCTGATTGTACTGGCCGCCAAAGTCCAGCACGATGACAGTTTCATGCTGCATGAAGTTCTCTCCTCCCTTATCCATTCAATGTGTTTCTACAGATAAAATCAGTATAGCACATCTGCCAAATAAAAGCGACATCATTTGTGAATTTTCCTGTTTTTATTTTTCACGTATGGGATGCCGCAGAACTGTTTTCAGTGTTCCCGGTGCAGCGCGGCGAGGATCACTCAGATAAATTTCGTGGTGGAAGCGTGTCTCTGAAAAATCCGGCATACACCCCTGCCCTTACGGACAGAGGATCTAAAACAAAAAGAGACCTTCCCACTCTCCGGAATGGGAAGGTCTCTCGTAAGTTTAACCTTTAGCCTTAGGAAAGGCGCGAAGGGTCAAAATCACTCAATGATCTTGCCAACAACGCCAGAACCAACGGTACGGCCACCCTCACGGATAGCGAAACGCAGGCCCTCTTCCATAGCAACAGGGGTCAGCAGCTCAACGTGCATCATGACGTTATCGCCGGGCATGCACATCTCAGTGCCTTCGGGCAGAGTGATGATACCGGTCACGTCGGTGGTGCGGAAGTAGAACTGAGGACGATAGTTGGAGAAGAACGGGGTGTGACGGCCGCCTTCGTCCTTGGTCAGAACGTACACCTGAGACTCGAAGGTCTTGTGGGGGTGCACGGAACCGGGCTTAGCCAAAACCTGACCACGCTCGATCTGGGTACGATCAACACCACGCAGCAGAGCGCCGATGTTATCGCCAGCCTCAGCGAAGTCCAGAGACTTACGGAACATCTCCAGACCGGTGATGGTGGTGCTCAGACGATCGGGCTTGATGCCGACGATCTCCATAGCATCGCCAACCTTAGCAATACCACGCTCAACACGACCGGTTGCAACAGTACCACGGCCAGAAATGGTCATGACATCCTCGATGGGCATCAGGAAGGGCTTGTCTTCCTCACGATCGGGGTTGGGGATATAGGTGTCAACAGCGTCCATCAGCTCCTTGATGCAAGCATACTCGGGAGCATTGGGATCAGTGGAGGTAGACTCCAGAGCCTTCAGAGCGGAACCACGAATGATCGGGGTGTCGTCGCCGGGGAAGTCGTACTCGGTCAGCAGCTCACGGATCTCCATCTCGACCAGATCCAGCAGCTCTTCGTCGTCGACCATATCGCACTTGTTCATGAACACAACGATATAGGGCACGCCGACCTGACGAGCCAGCAGGATGTGCTCACGGGTCTGGGGCATGGGACCATCGGTAGCAGCAACGACCAGAATAGCGCCGTCCATCTGAGCAGCACCAGTGATCATGTTCTTAACGTAGTCAGCATGGCCCGGGCAGTCAACGTGAGCATAGTGACGAGCGTCGGTCTGATACTCAACGTGAGCGGAGTTGATCGTGATACCACGAGCACGCTCCTCAGGAGCCTTATCGATGTTGGCATAATCCATGAAGTCTGCGTCGCCCTTCAGAGCCAGGTACTTGGTGATAGCGGCGGTCAGAGTGGTCTTGCCGTGGTCAACGTGACCGATGGTGCCGATGTTCACATGCGGCTTAGAACGGTCGAACTTTGCCTTTTCAGCCATTGGAATATCCTCCCTTAATTTAGGTTTTGATATTTGGTTACAACAACCCTGCAAGATGCAGACATTGCATTGCAAGGCTATTCTACTAAATTTGCCCTGTAAAATCAAGTGCTTTTACAGGAAATTTTGCCGAGGTTACACTACCCCGGCAAAATCTTTATCCATTTTTCAGGAATCAGCCCTTGGTGCGGCCAGCGATGATCTGGTCAGCAATGTTCTTGGGCACCGGCTCGTAGTGAGACGGCTCCATGACATACTGGCCACGGCCCTGAGTCTTGGAGCGCAGGTCGGTAGCGTAGCCGAACATCTGAGCCAGAGGCACAAATGCATTGACGCGCTGAGTACCAGCCATAGCTTCCATGCCCTGGATCTGACCACGGCGTGCATTCAGGTCGCCGATAACATCGCCCAGATACTCATCGGGAACGATAACTGCAACCTTCATGATAGGCTCAGTGATGATAGGATCAGCCTTGCGCATAGCATCCTTGAACGCCATAGAACCAGCAATGGAGAAGGCCATTTCAGAGGAGTCGACCTCATGATAAGAACCATCCCACAGGGTAACCTTGACATCAACGACAGGATAGCCAGCCAGAACACCGGACTTCATAGCACCCTGGATACCGTTGTCGATAGCCGGGATGTATTCCTTCG
>OMEQ01000061.1_pt1 | contig 97958 bp, 92 predicted proteins | sample 1645451 | NCBI WGS metagenome assembly OMEQ01 (sample SAMEA103958142, study PRJEB25191) | human gut metagenome | biome: human-associated habitat [ENVO:00009003]; feature: intestine environment [ENVO:2100002]; material: feces | place: Germany | collected 2013/2015
GCCGATCAGGGTCACCGCACCGGCAAGGATGGCTGAGATGATGCTTTCCACTGGTCTCACCCCCTCACAGTGTCCACCGGCTCTTGTTCGGGCGGGTGTCTACGTGCACCCAGCCCTTTGCCCGGCCTGCCTTGACCGGGTAGCGGCCCACGCCGCCCCAGCCGGGCATCAGGCTTTCGGCGTAGGCGGCCACAGCCAGCGGGTCGGTGTCCTGCACCTGAATGTCAGCGGCCCGGCCCAGCAGGTGCTGGCTGGATTTAGAGCCGCCCACCTTTGTGTTGTGGCTGGCCGTGCGGTAGCCGCTGGTGATGGTCACCGGCTTGCCGAAGTGCTCCCGGATGCACTGCAGCAGCACCACAAGGCCCTCGTCAATGAGGATGGTGTCGGTGCCGTCGCGGCAGCGGAACTCACGCACACGGAATGCGGGAGAGAGCTGCTTTGCACCATCATTCTTCAAACTGTACTGCTTGATCGCCATATGTATCACGTCCTTTCATAGGATCAAGCCGCGGGCTTATTTTTCCAATTCTGCCTTGATGGCTTCCAGATCGTCCATGGTCAGGGACGGGTAGTCGGCGGCGATGTCTTCAAAGACTTCACCGGCGGCAATGCGGATTTTGAAAGCGCGGGTCATAATGCGAAGTTTGAGTGCGTTCAGGGTTTTCATAAAAATCAGCCTCCAATCAAATCAGCCATCATCAAAATAATATCGTTGTTTGCGGTTTCCAGCGCGTCCACGCGCTCCGGCAGCTTCTCCCGGGCTTCGACCTTTTTGCGTGCTTCTTCCTGCGCGGCCAGCTCTTCGGCGGTGTAGCGGATGTATCTCTGCACCGGCACCTGTTCAGTCCATGCGGCCTGCGCAGGCACGCCCGGCACATCGATGACCTTCCGCACATCCCTGCCGCCGTTGGAGTACTCCGCCACCGTCTCGTAGTGGCTCACTTCCTCTACACCTTCCACAGCCGGGTGCTCCACTGGTTCGGTGTCGTCCACCAGATACCCAAGCGTCAGGTCCGGGTTTTCCACGACCGCGCCGGTCTCGTTAAGGATCTTCATTGTGTCACCTCCATGGGGGTCACATATTTGCCGATTCGCGAGTAAGATACTTTTCCGTCAGGACTTTCAGCCGACAGCATCCACTGTCCGCCGGTCTTGCCGGAGTCACTGCGGTTTACTTTTACGCATCCATTTTCGTCCAGCTGCATCGGGGGCACAAAGCTACCGTCGCTGCGCCGCAGGTGGAGTCTGATTTTGCAGGTTTTCCACTCTTCCGGGATGGCAAAGTGCAGACTGGTCGGGTGACCCTCACTGCCAAACTGCAATGTTGCCACAGTGTCAAATGTCACAGGGATCATCGCTCAAAACCTCCTTTCTCAGGCCACGCGCCGCCAGATGTGCACATAGTAGGCGGCAGGCTGCACGGTGGCGCTGCGGCCGTAGATGGCATTAGACTTGGACGCATCCAGACTGAACTTATATACATCAGAAAAGTTACTGTATTCGCCCGTAGATGCGATCGCGCTGCCGGCAGTGAATGCGCCGGATACCTTATGTTCACCCTTTTTTACATCCGCGACAAAAGAGCCTGTGATGTTCGGCAGTCCGGCCTCCACGGTGGTGCCCGCTGCGTGGCCGCTGCCAGCACCCATCAGTACCCGGTTCTGCGCAATCTCCTGCCATGTACCGCCGAACAGTGCGGCAGGGCTTGTACGGGCGGTGCTCTGGTAGATGCTGCCCACGGGAAAAGGATCCACGCTTTTCAAGCTTTTCAACAGCGCATCCACCTCGGCACGGGTATAAAAGCTGCCACCCCTCATGGATTCGATCACGGCCTTCCACTGCTGCACCAGCGTGCCGGTGGGGATGCCATGCACACCATCCCGCATCACGCCGCAGACGGTCTCATCTGCGCGCGTGTCGTAGATGTCGGCGGCGGTAACGGCGGTGGAGCCTGCAGGGCGCTTGATCTCGGCAAGGCAGAGGTCGTAGATCAGCTCGGTGCGGGTGATGGCCGGGGCAGCAGGCCCGGCAGAATTCGGGACACCTTCCAGCACCTGCAGGCTGGTCTTTTTGGCGGCGGCATCGTAGCGCAGCACGATGCGGTCAATGCGGCTGCGTACAGGGTCCGCTTCGGTGAGCACCACGGTGGTGGGCTGCTCCATGATGATGCTGCGGCCCTTGAACCGCGCCGGGCGCACCCATGCCTGACCGGCGCTCACCTGCACGCTCAGGCCGCCCTGTGCCGTGACGGAGAAATCCTCCTCGGCGCTGTACACGCCGCTCAGGCGGGTGGCGAGGTAGCCCGAAGCGTCGTCGGCATCGTAGGTAATGCCGTTTTCGGGGTAAGTAATGATATCAGCCATAAAGTCCTCCTAAGTCTTGTGCCATGTGGGCGTACCCAGCCGGATGGTGCGGGTGGTGCCGCTGTCCTCGCTCTGGGTGATGATGTCGGCCACGCGCACCATGGCGGTGTAGCCCAGCTGAGGCAGGCTTGCGCTCAACACGTCGCCCACCTGCAGGGTATCATCGTCCACGTCAAACTCGATGGACCCGGTGCGCAGCTGGGCCAGAAGCTTTTCGCCGCCCCGGTCAGCCAGCTTTGCCAGATAGCTCTGGCTGGTGCTGGTCTCGCCGTCCTCCGGCTGCACATCACGGGCATCGACGTACATTTCCCGCCGGTCGGAGCCGGTAGCGTTCACATCGCCCACCCAGACGGTGGCGCGCTCGTCACCTTCGCCAGCGCCCTGCACAAGGGCGATGTTGGCGTAGTCGGTGTCGGCAAAGCTCCACCCGGCATTCAGCAGGTTGCCCCACCGGGGGCTGTATCTGCGGTTCGGGTCGAAGGTGGGCCGGAAGCACTCGAAGAGCAGCTTTTTCTTGCTGCCCTTGCCGTCCAGCACGATGCGGAACCCCAGATCACAGGCCTGCCCGATGGTCTTGCAGTAGTCGAACACCGTACCGCCGGAGGTCTGCTTTTCAAAGGTGGTGTCAAAGCCGTACTCGGTGCCCAGCGCAAGGCGGGGCCATGGCTTTGCGGCGCTCACAAGACTGCGCATGGCGGCTTCGGCGTTCTGGTTCTTGATGCTCACCGCAGACACCCGCTTGGTCAGCAGCCATGTTGCCGGGTAGCCGCTCACGACCAAATTCGCGTCCTCGTTCTGGTTGGCGCGGGAGCAGATGCGCATGGGGATGCGGGGGTTCTCGTCGCTGCGCACCAGCCAGCGGCCCTCCTGCAAAAGCTGCAGGTTCTCGGTGGTGGGGCGCACTTCCAGCGTGAAGCTGCCCTCGGAGTAATAGGGACTGTCCCAATAGAGGGACACCCACACGTCCACCCAGCCCACGCGGGCAAGGGTGTCTGCGTCCAAAACGTCCAGTCTCATAACGGTTCGGGCAGGATGCCCGCCTCCATCGGGTAAAAGCTCACGGATGCCTGCAGGTAGCCGGAGCCGTTCTCGGCCTGCATGGAGAGCATGTTATCGCCGGGCTGCAGCTCGGTGAGGGTGCTGTCCTCGTCCAGCTTGGAGAAGATGTTCTCGGTCACGCCTGCCCGGGTCAGAGTGCAGGCCAGCCGGTCAGAGGTGCTGCGGTAGATCTCCAGCGTCTCGTCCGGCTGCAGGGTCAGGCCAAAGCCGATGAAGGCCCCGGTCTGCAGATCCACCACCTTTGGATGCGTCACCGGCATGTCGCACCGCAGGGTGGCCGTGAAGGGCACCGGCAGGCTGCCCTCGTTGCGTAGCACTGCCGCCGTGCCGTCCCGCTTGATGCCGTAGATGTGGCTGTCGTAGCAGACAGGAAAGCGGAACGCCTTTTCGTACCCGCCCAGCACGCTGCTGACGGCGTTGAGGTCGTACCAGAAGGGCTTTTCGCTGTAGAGCATGAGCGAACAGCGCGGCTGCGGCGTGTAGCTGGAAAAGTAGGGCGTTTTCTGCAGCACAAAGCGGGTGAAATAGTGGTCGCCAAAGTACAGGGTGCCCTTGGTGAAGTAGGGCAGCTTTTTGCTGAAATCCCGGGCATTGTCCAGCGCATACGCGCCCCAGAACACCACATCGAGGGTGCGGGACACGCCGGAGACGCTCTGCCCCTCCACGGTGTCGCCCACCTGATTGACACCCTGCGCGGTTTTCAAGTCCACGTCGATGCCGTTCAGCGGGTCGAGAAAGTAAGGGGCATCGTAGTCCCAGCCCAGATGCAGGACGGCACCGGCATCTGTCACGACCTTGAGATGGTCTTTAAAAAGCACAGTGTCCTCCTTTCATCGTTTGCGGGCCTTGGCCTTGTCGGCTTCCCAGCGGGCTTCCCGCTGCTGTGCGGCGGCGGTGTCGTGGCCGTTGTAAAAGTTCTGGGTGATGTTGGTATCACCCTCGCGGTGGTAGCTGTTGGCAGCAGACACCACCTGTGCGGTGCCGGATGCAGCCACGGTGGAGCCGAGGCGCATGTTGTCGGAAAGCACCAGCGCCCCCGCCTGCCGGATCATGTCGGCAAGGGCGGAGTTGGTCTTTTCCAGCGCCTTGGTGTTGGCGTTGATGGCATCTTCCAGACTGCCGGTGCCGGTGGTGATATCCACGCTGCCCATGCCGCCGGAGCCGGAGGACCCGCCGGAAGAGCCGCCGCGCCCGGACGAACCTTTCTTACTGAAAGAGCCGCCGATCGAGGCAACGATGCCCGCGATGACGGCAGCAAGGGCTACGCCCGCTGCGATCATCAGCAGAGCCTGCGGAGTGCCAAAGCCAGTAGGGAACAGCGCCGCAGCGATGGCATCCAGCATTGCTACGAACGCGCCGCCGATAGACCCGATCAGGCCGCCCAGCGAAGCGAGGATCTCCGGGAATGCAGAGATCAGGCCGCCTTTCATGCCCTGACTGATGGCAAGGGCCGCATTGCTCAGCGGTGTTTTCAGCCCGCCGAAGATCTCTATCAGGGTGGAGCCGAGGCCCTGCGCCTGCTGCCAGACCTCAGAGAAGCCGCTGGTCAGGCCGTTCACGATCTGCCCGCCCAGATCAATGGCACCCTGCACCAGCTGATCGCGGGCACCGCCCAGCGCTTTGTTGAGCTTAGTCACGATGCCAAGGGCAAAATCATTGACCTGCTTTTTCTGGTCGGCGGTCAGGCCGCTGTAGATGGTGCTTGCGACCCACTTGCCGATGCTCAGCCAGTCCTGGTTCTTGACGGCGGTGTACAGATCATCGAAGGTGCCAAGCACGCCGGTATCTGCTTCGGTCTGGATCTCCTTCCACAGGCCGTCAAAGGTGTCCGCGCTGGACTTTTTGATCTGCTCAGCCACCTGCACGGTGCCGTCGGCCGCGATGGTCTTGACCCGCTCGATGGTCACGAGGGCACCGTCCACGATGTCGTCGTAGACCTCGGTGATGACCTGCTTCTGGGTCTCGGTGCCGTCGGTCAGGGTCTCGGTGACGGTCTGGGTGGTGGTCTTGACCCCGTCTGCCAGCGTCTCGAAGGTGGAAGTGACCGTCTTGGCGGTCTCGCGGACGGTCTCCATGGTCTGCTTGACGGTCTTGGTGCCGTCCGCAGCCACCTCTGTGATGGTTTTGATGTCCTTCAGCACACCATCCACCATCTGCCGGGAAGTCTCGGTGATGACCTGCTTTTGCTGGGTCTTGCCGTTGGAGAGCGTTTCGGTGATGTTTTCGGTGGTGCGGGTGATCTTGCCGTCGATTTCGGTCGTGGTGTCCGAGATGGACTTGACTACTTCTGCGGCGGCCTGCTTCGTGGCCTTGCTGGCCTTCTTGGCTCCGCTGGTGATGGCAGGGTAGGGGTTCGCGGCTGTCTGGCTCCCGGCACGGCTGCTGCCGTTGCCGGAGCTGCTTGTGCCCTTCGGGACCCATCCGTTGTCATCGTCCCATTCGAGGTCTTTGTGGGAGCTGTCCCACTGTTTCGCGTTCTTGCGCTTGTTGTAGTTGTTGATGGCGTTGTTGTAGGCGGAGTTATAAGCATCTGCTGCAGCGCCGATGCCGTTCTTCAGGTTGGCCAGCGCTGCCGCTGCGCCTTCGATTTTTGCGACCAGATCATTGATCCAGTCCACCACCGTGCCGATGGCGTTCTGTGCGATCTTTTTCACAGACGCAAATGCGGAGTTGACGGCATTGCGGAAGGTCTCGCTGGTCTTATAGGCCGTCACGAGACCCGCTGCCAAAGCTGCAAGTAAAGACACTACAAGGCCGATGGGGTTCGCCTTGAGAACCGCGTTCAAACCTGCCTGCGCGACTGCAAGACCGGTCGCCCCGGCTTCGGCGGCTTTGTGAGCAGCGGTCATGGCCGTGGTCGCGGCTGTGTGGATCACTTCGATTGCAGTAGCGGCAGCCACATAGCCCTTGTAGGTCAGGAATGCCGTTCCGGCAGCGGCCACAACAGCCGTTGCAATGCCGATGGTCTCCTTGAGCTGGGCCATCTTCTCGTCGCTGTCGAGGAAGGAGACCACCACCTCGTTCAGCTTGACCACCAGCTCACCCAGAGCCGCAAACAGGCCGCTGGTCAGCTCACCGGTCAGGGCGCTGACATTATCCTTCAGGGTGGACATGCGCCCGCTGAAGGTCTGGCTGGCTTCCAGCATACCGTTGTAGAACTGCCCGCCCTGACTGGTGGCGGCTTCCACAGCTGCTTCCAGCTCGCTGAAGCTGACCTTGCCATCCGAAATGCGCTTGTACAGGTCGGACATGCTCTCGCCGGTGGCATCACAGATCTGGTTCAGCGGGTTGAAGCCCGCATCGATCATCATGTTGACGTTTTCCAGCGTGACCTTCTGCGCCGAGGACATCTTGCCGTAGGCGCGGGTCAGGGTCTGCAGCTTCTCGGCGTTGCCCAGCGAGATATCACCCAGCCGCTGAAGCACGCCGGTGGTGTCGTCTGCCGCAATGCCGAACTGCAGCAGGGTCTGGGTGCCGCTGGTCAGGTCATCCAGCGAGAAGGGCGTGGATGCCGCCATCTTGCGAATTTCGGAAAGCTTCGTTGCGGCGGCTTCCTCGCTGCCCAGCATGACCTTGAAGTTGGTCAGGTAGCTTTCCATGGTGGCGTTGTAATCCACACCGCTCTTGACCACCTCGGCCAGCTTGGACGATGCCTGTTTTGCAAAGTCCGCGATCATCTGCCCGGCGGCTACCGTCCACTTGCTGGTGCTTTTTTCCGCCGGGTCGCTGTTCAGCCTTACTTCGCCGGTGATGCTGAAATCTGCCACTGTGTCCACCTCTCATTCGGAGCGCGGGCACAAGGGCACAGGCTGTTATAACTTGATCTCTACCTCCCGCTTACAGGCGGGATTTTTGCATTTTACCCACAGGCCATGGGCGGATGCGGCATTTTCTGCCCACACCGGCAGCGCCCGCCCGCAGTATGGGCAGGGCACCGGGGCGCGGCTAATGTCGGAACCGTGCGAGGAACGCGGCATCGTGCTCTTCGACCGAAACGACACGGGCGGCACCCCCTCTCAGCTCAGCGGGCAGGGCAAAGCGCTCCTGCAGGTCGGCATAGTGGGCACGCATACTGCCCTCGTACTCGGACAAGTCCATGGTGCGCCAGCTCAGGATCTTGGCTATGAGGGTATCCTCCGGCAGGGCGGCGAACAGCGCCCGGAACCGGAACCAGTGCACCTTTTCGCGGGTCAGGTCGATGCCGTAGGCCTGCTGGAACGCCGCCACGATGTAACCGGCATCACACTGGTAGTCGAAGGCAAGACCGGAAGAGGGCGCGGTACTGCTTTCAGCTGCGGCGCTTTCGGCTGCTTTTTCGCCCGCCTTATAAAACTCGATCATGTACCCGTAGGCGTCGATGATCTTCTGAGGGTCGTTCAGAAAACAGTGTGGGTCTTTGTAAAAACGCCAGAGGGCGCTGACCGCAAAACCGATGGGATCATCTCCTGTCTGGCCGCGCACATAGGTGTTGACCAGCCAGACCATGGGCCGGAAATCCGGGATGATCTCGTATCCATGCCACCGGGTGGGCAACTCGTCCAGCAGCAGATCAGACATGGCGCTCTGCGGCGATCTGCAGTGCGTATGCCGCCAGCTGCTGCATGGCATCAGGATCATCCCGCAGGGCATTCATAGCCTGCCGGGCATCGATCAGCCGCTCTGTTTTCTGCTTTGCGGATACCTGCGCATCCACCCGCTCCACCATCCGGGAGGCAGGCGGTGCGGGATAGCTTACAGGCGGATTGTGCTTGCCCTTTTTGGCCTGTGCGCGGCGCTGCTCCCGGTTCATGAGCTGGGCAGGCTTTGCGGCATAGCGCTGTTTCTCGGCGGCAAAGGCATTGCCCAGCTCCTCGATCACGTCATAGATGGGGGCCATGTTGTTTTCATCCAGTCCCAGACGGGCGGACGAGCCTGCACCGAGGATCTCGTCGATGCAGTCCATGGCAATGCGTGCCTGTGCACGTGCATGGTCGCCCAGACGGACACCGCCGCGCCGGAACTGCTCCGACTCCTCGGCGCTCCGGCGCTGCATCCGCTCGTTGGCATCCTCAAAGCGGTCAAGGTCGTTGGCGTTCATCAGGGAAAATTCAAATTCCTGTCCACAAATAACCATATTCTGGCTCCTTTCTTGGGCCGTGCCCCGGTTCTGCCCCGGAGGAATAAGCTTTGTTCACGGCATAAAAGATCCCCGTTCCGGGTATGGAGCGGGGACTGTGTTTGAAAAAAAATCAGCCCTTGACGGCCTTGACGGCCTTGGCAGGCTCAGCGGACTGGGTGGCGGGGTTGTAGTCAAACTCGCCCGGCGTGCCGATGGCCTTCACGTCGCAGGCAAAGGTGGCCTTGGAACCGGCTGCACCGCCTACGTCGCTGGTGACGATGATGGCAGCGCGGCCCTTTTCGCCCTTGCCGGTGCGCAGGCTGAAATAGATGTACGGCACGATGATATCGCTGCCGGTGCCGTACACGATCTTGTGGCTCAGCACAAAATCCTGAAAATCATCGCCCACGCAGCGGTCGCCGTTGACGGCGAGGGTGCGCTGGGTGCCGGTCTTTTCGGTGACGTTGCCGGTGCGGATGTACTGGGCATCCTCGGTGGTGGCGTTCAGGGAGCCGGAATGCTCCTTCACATGGTCGGCGCAGACGATCCACTGGCTTTCCTTGGTCTGGGTGCTCTCGATCTGGAACGCCAGCACAAAATCGTTCGCCGTCTCAATGCCGGTATACGACGCGCTGGGCGTGATGCCAGACTTGGTAATGGCTTCGGATACGGTCATATCAAAACTCCTTTCATTTTGGCATGTAGTAGGTCAGGCGCATCTGCAGCTGCATCTTACAGCTGCCCGCGCTGTTTGTGACGATGTAGCCGCTGTTCGTCACGGCAATGCCGGTAGGGGTCTTGCCCCCGCCGCAGGCCGAGAGGTCGGGCAGGTTATGGCGGGCATCCTGCTGCATGACCCACTCGGTGAGCTGCTCGAAAAAGCCGCTGTTCTGGATGTTAACGGAATCCATCTCGCTGTACTCACCGCGAGACAGAAAGAGGTAATTCTTCGCCATTTCCCAGCCGGAGATGTACTCGGTGATGATGGGATCACCGGGGCTGTCCTCGATGGAAAATGCGGTGGATTCTTCTTCCAGTCCGGCAATGCGGAATGCTGCACCGGTGGCTTCCTGCTCGTCGGCGATCAGCGGGCAGGTCTTGAGCCATGCCCGCAGGGCGGCAATGGTGGGCTTTACGGTTTCGCTCATTTGCTCCCTCCCAGAAACTGCTTTGCGGCATCATGGGCGAACTTTTCCATCTCGTCCTTGTGGTCGGCAATGGCCCGCTGGCCCCAGTAGGAGCCGCGCAGGCCGTTCTCACCATGTAGACCCTTGCCCTGTTCATGCAGATAATACTGCCTGCGGGCGTAGGGCGTATTGTACACCAGCAGACCTTCCTTGAAGTCGGATGCCTGATTCACGCTGTTCTTCAGCGTGCCGGTGTCAAAGGGCACATAGGGGTCTACCGTTGCAGCCACTTTCTGAGAAAAGGCAAACTGCAGCTTTGCGAACCGCGCATCCATGTCGGCCTGAAAGCCGGGCCGGAAGGTGATCTTGAAATCAAAAACCGGTGCGCTCATACGATCAGCTCCCTTCCACGTGCCAGTGGGGCAGCAGCGGCTCCCGGTCGTCCGAGACAGCCGCTGCCGTACAGCACAGGTGCGTTTTTTCGAGTTTGGCGTACTCGGCTTCGGTCAAGGCAGGCACCGCGCCCTGCACCAGCTTCCAGCCGCGTTTCAGGGTCCAGTGCTTGGTCTTTTCCGCTGCAGACAGCGCCGCCCACTGGGCATAGGGCAGGTAGCCCATGGTGCACACGCTGGCCGGGATGCGGATGTGGGTGGTGCGCTCCGGGTCCTTGGCAGTGCCGGAGCCGGAGCCGGAGGCGGAGCGGCATTCCCGCCAGCTGCACCCGGAGAACACCCAGCACACCGGCCTGTCCGTCTCGGTGGCAGTGTCGTGGATGAGGTTCACCACAGTAACGGCTGTCTGCATCACAAAATCCCCCTGTACAGCAGGCCGTGCGGGTCACTGCCCAGCGCGGTACGGATGATCTCATAGGCTTCCTGCCGGGTAGCTGCGGTCACACTGGCATTGCTGCCAAAGGTGACGCTGTAGCCGTCGTTGGAGACGCTTGCAGCACCCGGCACAGCGCCCGCCGCAGATGCAGCGGCCAGCAGGCCGACGATCTGGGCACAGGCATCCGCCAGCGCTGCCCGGCAGGCCTCGCACCCTGCGGCGTGGCTCTCTGCCCGGCCAAAGGTGGCGGCATCGATCATGCGGGAAGCACGGCTGCACAGCACACCGAAGGCGGCTTCCGGCACTGTACCGCCCGCCGCCGCATACTGGTCATAGGTGCAGTAGAGCATGGCCTTACGCCTCGATGCGCTTGATGTACAGGGTCTTGGGCTTGGACACCTTGATGCCGTACACCTTGCGCCCCTGCACAGCGGATGCGCCGATGTACTTGCCGGAGCCGCCCAGATCCTGCAGGTGCACCGGGGTCTGCCACTCCATGACGCGGTGGCACCAGTTGGGATGGCCGCAGATGAACTCGGTGGTGGTCTTTTTGGTGGCCACGCGGGTGGCGTTCTCAAAATCCATGTTGTTGGACTCGTACACCGCAAAGCCTGCGATCTGGCCCACCGCGCCGGCCTGCACCAGCTGCTGGGACAAATCGCCCTGCTTGATGAAGCGGTCGTCCTGCATGAGGATCTCCAGATACTCGGGGCTGACGATCATCCAGCGGCCGGCCTGCGGCACGCCGTTGCGGCTCAGGGTGCGCTTTGCAGCCAGAGCCTCCTTGTAGGCGGTGGAAACGGTGCAGGCGGTCTTGGTGGCGCTGATGTTGGCACCCGCTGCGCCCTGCAGCGCCTCGATGGACTTTTTGTCGATGGACAGAGCCATGGAGTAGCCTGCGCTGTCCAGACGCTCGGCGGTGATGTCGTCGGGCACGGAAGCGGCGTCGAAGCCGTCGATGATCTCGTTCACGGCCTCGTCGTTGTCGATGTCCAGATCCAGATAGGTGGTGGTGCCGGCATCGGCATCCACGCCGTTTGCCTTGTCGTAGGCCTTGACGGCAACCTCAGTGTCGCGGACAGGGATCTTGACCTTACCGGCCTTGGGGCTGCCCTCGTAGCGGTTGTTGAAGATGGTATTGTCGCGGGTGACCAGAGTCGCACGCAGCTTTGCATCCACCAGAGCGGAGTAACGCTCCTGACTTGCATGTGCCATAGAAATCTCCTTTCGTTGTTACAGGTTCAGTTCAGGGTTCAGGGATTTGAAAGCGGCTTCCACACCATCGCTCTCGTTGGCGGGCGGTGCACCGTGCTCGGCTCCGGTGGAGACCACGGCCACACCGGCTGCACCGTCCTCGCCGAACGCCCATGGGTTGGCCTTTGCGGCATCGTCCAGTGCCTTTGCAATGTCGGTACCGCGGTCGGCAGAGCCCTTCAGGGCGTCCAGATCCAGCAAAGCACGCACTGCCTTGACGCTGCGGCCCTTCTTGCTCATGATGGCGGCATTCAGGGCATTATCGAAGGCAAAGCCCTCGGCCTGCGCCTTCATGTCGGCTTTCAGCTTGGTGACCTGCTCCTGCAGGCCTGCCACGTCCACGCCGTCAAAGGCTTTCAGGCCGTCCTGTGCGGTTTTGAGCTGGGCGTTTGCGTTGTCCAGCTGGGTCTGCAGGGCCGTGGCGGCAGACTTCTCCCGGTTGATGTCTGAGCCGTTCTCCTGCATGATCCAGTTCAGCTGTTCATCGGTGATGCCGGGGATCTTGTTCTTCACGTCTTCACGCTTCATGGTGGAAACTCCTTTCGTGTGTGAGACCTCAGTTTTTTACACTGTTCTCTGTCAGTATTCGGTCGTGGGCGGGGTACGCGCCGCCCGCCGCATGGCACCGTTTGCAGGACTCGAACCTGCCGCTTCCGGTTTTGGAGACCGGCGCTCTTCCGATATGAGCTAAAACGGCATGAAAAAAACCACTGTTGTGCCTTTTCGATAGCATACAGTGGTTAAAATAGGGCATTTCCATGAATGAAAGCTTACTTTTTGGGGTGCGGGTGCGGCGTGTATTTGTCGTCCTGCGCCTGCTGCACGGCGGATGCAATCATGAAGAACAGCCGGGCACCGTTCAGCAGAACAATCTCAAGCAGCGCGAGGATCATCAGAGTGATAAGAACTGTAGTAACCATAGTGTACCTCCTAAAAAATGGGCAAAAGAAAACCACCGTCCGGGTGGATGGTGGTTAATCCTTATTGGCAAGAGCTTTGAGGTATTCCCCATACAGACGCTTTTGCTCTGCACGCTCGGCATCAATTTCGGGAGTAGAAATAACCCCTCTGCCGGGGACTGTATGTGTACGCCGATATTCAGCAATGAGCGCATTTTCACGCCGGACGCTTTCCTTTGTGAGCTGGTCAATCTGTTCCAGAGTATAAATCATGTTCGCTTCTCCCTGTGATAACACTTCAAGCCAAGTCTGCGGCATGTTTCGTCAATAATGACATGCTGGATATTTTCTTCATAATCATCGAAGCCATACCCTCTGCTTTCCATTACGGCATTTCGCTCCTCGCGAACTTCCTCACACACGGATTCCCACTGCTCAAACGTGATATTTTCAGGTACAACAAAACGATAGCGGTATTTGTAGTCAACCGCTTCCATGACAGCAGTACCGTCAGCGAATGCGCCGGGGATATCTGCGTCTGTGCTAAAAGAATATTGCGTGGTTTTCGGTGGATGGGTGTGAATGTTATAACTGCCTTTCAGTTTACCACCCAGATACGAACAGTCAACCCCTCTGGGATTGTTGTCGGTCATATAATGGACTTCGCCATCTTTTGTAATGACCATCATATGCTCAACGTCAGATTTTGCATAGCCAGAACAGAACGAATTTTTAAGCGCGTCAACCTGTTTCGTGTTGGTCGTATCGACCTTTCCCAAAACTTTACGCACGGTTTTTCCATTCTGTCCAGATGCGCCGCCGCTTCCTCGTGTACTTTTAGCCTCAGGAAGCTCTGCCTTTCGCGCCTGTGCGCTTGCCCTGCCGGCTTCGCTCCTGCCGAACTTGGGCACGCTGGTGCGGGCGCTGTCCACACGGCCACCGGTGGCCTGTGCAAACTCTGCAAGGCTCTGGCGGGCCGCTTTCAGGCGCACAGCGCTGTCGGTGGGGTCCAGCCCGGCAGCATCCTCGGCCAGATACCGCTTTTTCCAGCGGCGGACGTTCCGCTCCCGGGCACGCTGCATCTGGGATATCTCGTAGGCGGTGTACTTTTTGCCGTTCCACTCGATGTTCCGGGCGTTCAGCTCCCGCAGCTGCTCCTGTGTCCATTGGGGCGGGTCGCCCAGCTCCGGGAACACCGCGAAAAAGGTGTGGCGGCAGTTCCAGCCGCAAAGGCCTGCGCCGGTGCCGTAGCCGGTGGCGGCTTCAAAATCCGGGTAGTGCCTGCCCTTGTAGTCCACCGCGCCGCCCCGGTGGAAGCGCCGTCCCTGCCACTCTGCATGAGAAGGACGTGCACCGCCATGGGCACTTGTCTCCACAAATTCGCAGCCCATTTCGTCCATGCGGGCCACCTGCAGCTTGCCAGTCGTCTGGTTCACACCGGTGAGCACGGCACGGCGGGCGGCCACCTCGATGCTGTCGGTGTGGCCGCTGGGATAGGTGACCATGGGCATGTCGTCTGCAAGGCTGTCCACGGCCTGTTTGACGGCGGTTTTGTAGTCGAAGGCACCGGTGCTCACCTTGAGCCATGCGGCGTCCAGTGTGCGCTCAAAGGCCCCTGTGACGGTGTTTGCCGTGGTAGCGGTGAGATTCTGCCATGTGCCGCAGGTCTGCCGCGCACCGGCATCCAGCAGGTTGTTCAGGGCGGCGTTCTCTTCAAAGGGCGTCGGCTCCATATCGTAGTGGTAGTAGATGGCGTCCTCCCGCTCCATGGCTTCGGTGGCGGCCTGCAAAAGCAGCTTGCGGATGGCCGTTTCGCTCTTGCCGGTGTACTTCGCCAGCAGCTTCACCACGTCGTTGCGCAGCGCCTCGGTCTGCTGGTAGCGCCACAGCTGCCAGTTAGCAGTAGCGGTCACTTTGTCCATCTTGCCGATGCGCCGGGCAACGTCCTGTAAGATCTCGTCCTCCACCTGCTGCCAGAGCTGCACAAAGGCGTCCGGCATCCGGTCAAGATAGCTCGGCGGCAGCATCAGGCACCCCCGAAGGTGATCTGCTCTTCGGCCTTGCTGTCTGCTTTGGCTTCTACTGTCCACTGGTGGGCTTCCTCCTCGCTCAGGCTGTACCGGGCGGAGAGGTACCGGCAGCGGGGCACGAGGCCTGAAAGAGCATCCTCCCGCAGCTGGTTTGTGCGTTCCTGCTCGCTGACGATGTAGCTGTCGTCCCAGTTGACCGAGATGCTGGACTCCGGGTCTACCGGCGCGCCCAGCAGGTTCTTCGCCGCCCACAGCATGGCACGCAGGATGCCGATCAGTGCCGTCTCGATGGGGATCTGGTTCTTGTTGGCGTTCTGCACAAGGTCCTGTCGGCTGCCAGTGTACTCGGTGGCGGTGGTCACGGTGCCCTGATCGAACTTATAGCGGTGGCAGCCCAGTTTGCACTTGAAGCTCATCATGTCCAGCGCGTCCTGCACCGCCTGATGGTTGGAAGCGGTGCGCAGGTCTGGGTTATACTCCCGCCATGCAGCGGGCTGGTCGATGCCGCCTTCCGGCGTGGGCAGCTCGTAGAAGATCTGCCGGTGGACGGCATCCGGTGGCACGGCGTGCTCGGTGCCTTCCTTGTCCACCCACTTGCGGCACAGGGAGCGGTCATAGAAGATCTTCTTGCCGCCGAGGCGGATGTCCTGCCGGTAGTTGTCGAAGGCGTAGTCCACCATCTGTGCCGCGTCCAGCGCCTCGGAGAAGATGCTCATGCCCAGCCCCATGCCGCCGTCGATGTTCTTGGCAGCCGCCGGGCTGAACAGGCTGAACCATGCCGGTGAGCCGCTGACCGTGATGCTCTCCACCATGCCCGGCGGGGTCTTGGCCTTCGCGAATTTCGGCGTGCCGGAGATGTCGTCTGTCACCTCAAACCATTCGTTGGTGATGGTGCGGCTGCCGTTCCTGACCGTGTGGGTCTGCAGGTAGACGGCAGGCTTGCCGCCCATCATGCACTCGGACACAAAGGCCGCTTCGGTCACAACGCCGCGCTCCACGCTGATGGGCAGGATGCAGCAGGCTGGGTCGTAGTCCAGCTGGATGCGCCCCTGCGGCGAAGGCAGAGCGTTGCCGGAGGCATCCACCGTCAGGTTCTCCACACTCATCACAAAAGCGCCGGTGCCGGACCAGTAGGCTTTTTCCACCAGCCGGTTTGCGTTCTCCCAGAAATGCAGCTGCCGCAAAAGACCCCCGGTCTGCTGTTCATCGCTGCCCAGCAGATAGGCAGAGGTGGCTGCATCGCCGATCTGGAGAGTGGTCTTGTCGTTGAGCAGCAGGTTTGCCCAGTCCTCGCAGACATGCTTCGGCATCCGCAGGGAAGCCAGACGCCGCGAAATGACGCTGCCGTCCGGGGCGTCCTCTTTCTGGTCGTGGATGTCGGGCACGTCGCCCTTCCACCACTGCCGCCAGATTTCGATATTGCCGTAGTAGTCTGCATCCAGCCGCAGATTTCTGGTTTTGTTCAGGTATTCAATAAAAGCGGCAACGTTCATCTTGCAGTCAGTCTCCTGTAATCGCGCTCGATGGTATACTCGAAGGCATCCAATGTATCAATGTCGGTGGTGCCGTCGTCCAGACGTTCATCCACACCGGGGTGCTTCTGGCTCCAAAGAGCCGCAGCAAGCGCATCCCGCAGGGTGGCGGCCTCCGGCATATACCAAAAGCGCCCGCCACCCATGAGAATGGATGTCAGGCGGATGCGGTCGATGATCTGGATCTTGGCACTGTTCTGCACCCGGTCGGCCAGCCAGGAAAGCGGGCAGGCCCGCAGCCGGGTGCGGATGTGGTTGATCAGCGTTTGTTCGGCGCTGTCGCAGAAAATATAGTGGATCTCGCCGTACCGTGCGAACACGGCGGTGCAGAACTCAATGAGCTGCGCGGCGAGGAAGTCTGCATCCTGATCCTTCGGGTCGATGCGGGCGGATGCCAGACCCACGACCCCCGCGTAGTAGGGCAGGATGCCGGTGGCCACGAATGCGTGCCGGGAGCCGTTGCCGCCGAAGTCCACCCCGATGTGGATGCGCCATGGGCGGCAGGGGTTGTCCGCAGGCCAGAGGAAACGCCCATCCCCGGCGGCAATGCTGTCCGCAAAGGGCTGGTAGATGATACCGCCCGCTGCAGCCCACTGGCCGAGGATAAAGCGGTTATAGTAGACCGTGCCCGCGTACTCCTTTTTCAGCTGAGCCACGAACTCCGGCGGCAGAGTGGGGTTGTCGTCGATGGTGTAGGCCTGACAGTAGATGTCCGCGTCGCTGTCCAGAAACTGCTTGAACCAGTGCTGTGGGTTATCCGGGTTGCAGGTGCCGTCAAAATGGCTGTGCGGACAGGACAGACGGCTCTTGAGCATCTGGAACACACCCTCGTCCCAAGTAGTGATCTCGTCCCCATAGGCGTACTCGAAGGCTGCACCCTGAATGCGGGCAATGTGCTTTTTGTTGTCGGCACCCAGCACGTACACCTTGCGGCCGAACAACTGCACGATGTTGCCGGACGCCGAGGTGCGCACCACGCCCACAAGCTCCGGACCCCAGAGGGCCCGCATGGGCTCCAGCACGTTGCGCTCCAGCGTGCCGAGGGTGTTGCCCAGCATGACGCAAAGGCCCTCGTCCCGGGCCGCGCAGATGCGCTTGGGGATGGTAACAGCGCAGTCCAGATAGGTCTTGCCGGAGCGGGTGGCCCCAGTCTTGATGTTCCAGCGGTGGGAGCAATTGCGAAGGAACTCCTGCTGAAACTCAGTCAATGGCACTGTCCACACCTCCCAGCAGCTTGCGGGCAGCTTCCAGTGCATCGGCGGCGGGGTCCTCCTGCACGGTCTCCTCGCCCAGCATCTTCAGCAGCACCCCGGCGGCACGGGCATCACCGCGCTTGGCGGCTTCAGTAATGCCCATGACCACCGACATCTGATTGTCGATATCCTCATTGTCCACCTCATCCCGCAGCAGGGCGTTCACCCGGCGGCGGTCGGTCTCCGGCAGGCTGAGATAGTAGTCGGCGGCTTCTTTCATGCTGCGCTTGCGGCGGCGGGCCACACCGGAAGCAATGCCGCCCTTCTGGGCGATCTGTCTCTGTTCTCTCTCCGTTCGTTCATTGAACGGGATGAGATTTTCTTCGTTGGCCACGTCACCACCTCTCTTGCCGTAAAATCAAAAAGCCGCCCGGAAGATCCGAACGGCAGGATATAACAAAGAAACCCGGCTGGTACATTCAGGCTGTTGGTCGGTAAAGGTGATCCTCTGCGTCAGCCGGGCAGCACAAAGCCCGCAGGGATGAAGGGAGTAAGTCTTTCCTGCGGGCTTCGGCATTTTAAATTTTAGCAGGGGTTGACAGTATTATCAAGTCCGGTTCGCTCCGGTTCAGTCCGGACTTTTGATCTCCAGTCTTTTGATGGCCGCGCTGTGGCGCTGGAACATCTGACTGCGGGAAATGCGGATGTGGATCGCGATGTCCGGCCAGTCCTCCAGCAGGATGTACCGCCGGAACAGGATCATGAAATCCACCTCATCGTCCAGCTGGCGGAACACCTCCATGATCTCGGCCCGGATGGCGTCGCACACGGCAGACTGTGCCTCAGCGGCCCGGCGGGCCTCGTCGATGCGTTCCACACTGCGGGGCAGAGCCTGTCCGTCGCCGTTGCCGCCCGGCACGGGGGAAAAGCGCTGGGTGGTGTGGGTGGCATCGGTCTGCAGCGTGGCCAGCTCGTCAAGTTTGAGCAGCTCAAACCGCTTGGCCGTCCGGAACCGCCAGAGCCATGCCTTTTTCTCTTCGTAGGTCATTACAGTTCCTCCACCCGGACGAACACGCCGCAGGGGTCCGACCAGAATTTTTCTACGATCTCGCTGCACACCTGCGCGTCATCGGCCCAGAAGTGCAGGCGGGTCATTTCGTCCTTGAGGGCCTTTTCCAGATTGTCGGTGTCCGGCTTTGCGGTGCGCCAGCTGCCGCTTTTGCGGCCCTCGGCGGGAAAGCACCACTTGACCAGCAGACGCACCGGACGGCCTGCGGGGATGGGCTTTTCCGGCGCGTGGGGTGCCAGATGGGCGTGGAGCTTGGCACGGGTCTGTTTCAGTTCCGGGCTGTCGTGGAGCACCGCGTGCGGCTGCCCGCCCTTCATGTAGGCGTGCAGCTGCTTTGCGTTGTGTGTGGTGGTGGGCGGCTGCATGGGGAGAAAGAATTGCATGTACATGGGGTTCACCTCGTTTTTCTTTTTTCAGGTTTTAGCGCCAACGTGATGGGGAGGGTTCCCCGAATGGATGGGGGCTGTGGTCGCCCCATCCTTCGGGAGACCCCATCACAATTGCAGTTGCAGTTTTAGCTATTATATATAGGCTATTTTGCACTGCAAAATCTGCAGTCATAGCGGCTATAACTGCAAAATTGCAGTTTTTCGTGTCGTGCAAAATAGCGGCTATTTCTGCATTTTTACAACAAATTGTAATCTGACTTATTACGGTTTGTTTAACCTGCGCTGCCGGGCTCCTTGCGTCCCACTTTCTCGCCATCGATCCAGAAACGTCCGTCATCTTTCAGCCGCGTCTTGATGGTGCGGGGCTTCAGGTCCATGTATTCAGCCAGCGCATAGACGGTAACTTCGCCATCCATCATGCAGGCTTCAAAGGCGGTGTCCAGTTCGGCCTTTTTGTCCTTGGTCACCTTGCCTTTATCGCCCCAGCGCTTGGATGCACCGCGGCTGCCCAGCGTTTTGAAATCGTTGTCCGGCTGCAGGTCTTCCAGAAGGCCGCTGTCCTGCTTGTGCACGGGGTAGTCGAACCAGAGGTTCACCGGGTCGAAGCGGGCAAACTCGCGCAGGGTGCCCTCGATGCGCCATGCGGTCATGCCGTCGGCCTTTTTCTCAGCAGCCGCGACCTCAGCATCGATGGCCCGCAGATCTGCAAGGCCCAGTTTTTCCTTTGCGATGGTCAGCATCCGGTGGCGGCTGAGGGTATCATCCAAGCCGTAGGCATCCGCATGTCCGCGTTTGTCCAGCATGGCCTTGATCACGCGGCAGGCGGCTTTGTTATGCAGCTGTTCCCGGATGGCATCGGTGGGCACCAGCTCGGTCATGTCCAGCATGGCATCCGGGTCGCGGGCGAACACGCCGGAGCCGGATGCGCGGTCCATGCTGCGCTTGCCGCCTTGGGCACCTTTGCTGTGGTGATGGCAGTAGATCACAGCGCAGTCCAGCGCGCGGCACACAAGGTCGAACTGGTTGCAGAACTTTGCCATCTGGTCGGCAGAGTTCTCATCGCCGGTGATGACCTTATAAATGGGGTCGAGGATCACGGCGGTGTAGCCTTTTTTCTGGGCCCGGCGGATGAGCTTTGGGGCCAGCTTGTCCATGGGCACGGACGCGCCGCGCAGATTCCAGATGTCGATGTTCCGCAGGTTCTGCGGGGGCAGGCCGAGGGCGGTGTACACGTCCTTGAAGCGGTGCAGGCAGGAGGCCCGGTCCAGCTCCAGATTGATGTACAGTACCTTGCCCTGTGCGCAGGAGAACCGGCCCAGCCACGGCCTGCCTTCGGCGATGGCGATGCACAGTTCGATGAGGGCAAAGCTCTTGCCCGCCTTGCTGGGGCCTGCCAGTAGCATCTTGTGGCCCTTGCGCAGCACCCCGGTGATGAGGGCATCGGCCAGCGGGGGCAGGCTCTCCCAGTCGTCGGCCAGACTCTCGGTCTCGGGCAGCTCGTCGGTCTCCGCTTCCAGCCAGTCGCGCCACTCATCCCAGCAGGATTTTCCGATGTTCGTTTCCAGCAGCACCTGCCGTTTGTCACCGCGCAGGATGCCGGGCATCCGGGAAAGGCGGGAAGGGTTGCGGTTCTGCTGGTCGATGGTCAGGCCGTTTTTCTGACAGGCGGCGTAGAGGTAATCCACGCGCTTGCGGTACTCGGCGTAGTCCGGGGCATCCACCTTCACGATGGCGTGGACGCTCTTGCCGCCGGAGTACACCAGCGCCGCACAGGGCAGTTCCAGCTGCTTGATGATAGCCTGCTGCTTGCCCAGCTCCATGTTGTCGCACTCTACGAGGGCATAGCGATAGGCAGTAATATTGGCATCCTTGCGTCCGGTGCCGTCCACAGGGTTGAAGCAGATCCATGCACCTACTTCAGGATCACAGTCGCCCACCACCTTGCCGAGGTCACCGCCGCAGGCATCCAGCTCGGTGATGAGCTGCCCTGCGGTGCGGGTCCAGCTGCCTTTTGCAGGTCGGCGGCGGTCGGCGGCCATAAAACTTTCGGTCACATAGGCCACATATTCGTCCGGCTCAAACAGGGCTTGCAGGTAGCGCTTGAGCTGGTCGGCGGGGTGCCACTCTTCGGGCAGGGCCAGCTCGTGGGCTTCCACCCAGCGTGGATCTACCAGACGGTCCTCGGTTTGTGCGCCGGTGCCGGCAGAAATATCATCGTTCCAGTCCAGAGCGTGGCCTGCGGGGCCGCTCCATCCGTGGGAGTAGGCCAGCTGGAAGATGCTGCTTGCGGTGACGGGGCTGGCCCCGCCGCCGTGAAAGCTTTCCCATTTCCTGACGCACTCGCCCTTGTGATAGCGGCCCGCATCGCGGGTGCTCCACTGTTCCCAGAGGGTAACGGGCAGGCCGGAATCCTTCAGGGCCATGCCCACCATGAGCCATTCGTCATAGGTCAGGGCGGACGGGGATACGAAGTCCAATGCTTCCTTGAGTTCATTTTCATGTTCCATTCGCGTTACCATCCAAAGATGCTATCCGGAAAGGCCGGTTCTGCGGGCGGCGTGTAGGTGCTGGGAGTAACGCCCTTGGGCACACCCCGCCAGCCGCTCGCCGCAATGCGGTCGATCATGTGTTTAGCCTGCTCAAAGCTCCACCTGCCCACGTGCTGAAAGCCGTATTTTTCCAGACAGCGGATCTGCTTTGGGGTGGTGAGCCCTTCGTCCCGGCGCTTGTGCAGCCGGTCCAGCAAAAGGCTGGCCTTGCCTGCCGACTCCACCGCGTCCGGCAGGATGCCCAGCTTTTCCAGCGCGGCGGCCTGCTGTTCGGTGGGCGGGCCTGCTTCCCAGCCAAAGGCCGGCACATACCCGGCAAGGTCCTCGGCCTGAATGCTCATCTCGTACTGCAGCGGGTCCACCAACTTGGCCTTTTTGCGGCGCTGTTCTTCCAGCTGTTTTGCAAGGGCTTCCTCCCGCTGGGCCACCACGTCCTCGCTGGCCTGCACGGCGGCTTCCTCGATGTCCTGCGGGCAGCCGCTCTCGGCCAGATTTTCGGTCATCTGCCGGGCCACGGCGCGGTCCTCACAAACCAGATCAGCCGGGCGGCACAGCTCGTGCTTGTCGGTCATCCACAAAAAGTCGAGGAGCAGCAGATCGCTCTTGCCCGGGGAGAGCCGGGTGCCGCGCCCTACCATCTGGCTGTACAGGTTGCGTACCTTGGTGGGCCGCAGCACCACCACGCAGTCAACAGACGGGCAGTCCCAGCCCTCGGTGAGCAGCATGGAGTTGCACAGCACGTTGTATTTGCCTGCATCGAAATCCGCCAGCACTTCCTTGCGGTCGGTGCTCTGGCCGTTGACCTCGGCGGCACAGAATCCATGGGAGTTCAGCAGGTCGCGGAACTTCTGGCTGGTCTTGATGAGGGGTAGGAACACCACCGTTTTGCGGCCTTTGCAGCGCTGGGCCATCTCGGCGGCGATCTGTTCCAGATAGGGGTCAAGCGCAGTGCCGAGGTCTCCCACGGCGTAGTCCCCGCCGCTCATGGTGACAGAAGAAATGTCCAGCTTCAGCGGAATGGTCTGGGCCATGATGCGGCACAGATAGCCCTCTTTGATGGCATCGGTCAGCTTATACTCAAAGGCAAGGCTGTCGAACACCTCGCCCAGATTGCGCATGTCGCCGCGATCCGGCGTGGCGGTCACGCCCAGCACCTTGGCGCTGCCGAAGTAGTCGAGGATGCGGCGGTAGCCGTCGGTAATGGCGTGGTGGGCCTCGTCGATGATGATAGTGCCAAAGTAATCATGCGGAAAGCGTTCCAGCCGGGCGGTGCGCTGCAGGGTCTGCACGCTGCCCACCACCACACGGAACCATGTATTCAGACAGGTGGCATCTGCCTTTTCCACCGCGCTGACAAGGCCGGTGGAGCGCTGCAGCTTGTCCGCTGCCTGTTCCAGCAGCTCACCGCGATGCGCCAGAATGAGCACCCGGTGGCCCGCCCGCACCTGATCGGCTGCTACCGATGCAAACACGATGGTCTTGCCGGTGCCGGTAGGCAGCACCAACAGGGTGCGGGTGTGGCCGTTCTCCCACTCTGCGTGGATGCGTTCACGGGCCTGCTGCTGGTAGGGGCGCAGGGTTTGTGTCTCGGCCATTTAGAACGCCCCCTGTGTCCAGCCCTGAGTGGGTGCAGCTTTGGGTTCGGGCGGCGGCAGGAAGCGCTGCACTTCGTTGCTCTGGCCGGTCTCGCCTGCATGAGGACCGCTCTGCCTGGTGTACTCGTGGATACCCAGCTTGCAGATGCCTTTGGCACCCACGACCTCGTTCCAGCGGGGGCGGAAGGTCTCGCCCCGCTTGCACTGACCGATGCTCTCAAAGAAAGCCCCCAGCAGGCCCTGCGTTTTAGTGTGCAGGTACAGGCGGTGGGTCACGGTGGTATCACCCTTGGCCCCGCCGAAGATTTTCAGGGTCAGCTTTGCCATGGAGCAGGGCGGGAGCTTTGCGCTGCCCTCAAAGCGGGCACGCTCCATGCCGGTGACCTCAAAGGCATACTCGCCCTCGGGCAGGAGCACGAACTCCTGCTGCTCGTTGGTGAATTCGTCGTCCCAGCCCAGGGCGCGGTCGGTGGTGTTCATTTCGTTCATAAGTAATTACTCCTTTATTATAAAACTCCTTCAATCACGCTTACACGTGCCAGCTCCCTCCGCGAGGGAGCCTGTTAAAACGGGATATCACGGTTATCCAGCACCATCTGGAACACCTGCGGCCATGCGGCGATCAGACAGCCCTCCACAAAGTCAGCGGGGTAGTCCTTGATGGGGATATCCTCCGGGAAATAGCCCCGTTTGCCCACAACGCACTGCAGTTCTTCACAGCTGACCTTGTTGGCGCTCATCAGAGCGGCCAGCTTTTCGGGCACGCCCAGACTGAGCAGAACATTTTTCTCGGAGCTTTCCTGCAACGGTGCGGGCTGCGGCTGAGCCACCGGCTTTGCTTCCTGCTGCGGGCTGGGCAGGATGTCGGCTTCCGGCTGGGAACGCGGCTGCGGTTCCGGTTTTGGTGCCTGTGCAGACATTGCGCCGGGGATGCAGGCGGCAATGCTGGCATAGTCAAAGGGTACTTCCTCCGGCAGGTCAAAGCGGTTTTTTGCATCCCAGCAGGGGTGATGCGCGGTGTACAGTACACGCCTGCCGCCGCTGGCCTTGCTCTTGGCGTTCTTGCCGTCGCCCACCTTTTCCACAACGGTCTTGTAGTTGGCAAACAGCAGCATATCGCACCACTCGCGCAGCAGCGGGGCCACCTGTTTGGAAGTTTTCATGCTCCAGCGGTCGTAGTTGCCCACGGCATCCGGCTGCTCAAATTTGGTAATAGCGGCATGGGCCAGCACCACCACGTTGTGCCCGGCCTGCAGCACCTCTTCCAGCGCGTCCAGCAGCTTGCCGAACTCTTCCTTAACATAGGTGTAGCCCTTGCCGTAGCCGAAATCCTCGATGCCGTTCACCTTGGCTTTGGCACACACGGCCTGAATGCACAGGCGTTCAGCCCAGTCGGCGGTATCAATGACCAGCGTGCCGCAGGGGACACTGCCCTTGCGTACCTCGGCCACCTCATCCAGCAGCATGGCCCAGCTGGTGGGTTGGGGCAGGCGCTTGACGTTCAGCCGCTTGGTTCCGCCCTCGGTGTCGATGAAAACAGGGTTCGGGAAATGGGATGCAAAGGTGGATTTGCCGATGCCCTCCGGGCCGTACAGCACGGTTTTGACCGGCGCGGTCTGGATGCCGGTGGTAACTGCATATTTGCTCATTTAGAACGCTCCTTTCGTCCAGCTTTTCTGCTGGGGCTTTTCGGTGACGGGCGGCAGGGAAGTTTCGGCATCCTTCACCATGCCGTCCTCAATGATGATCTGGCACTCGCTGCCGGTGGAGACCCGGGTGGCAATGGCCTGCAGGTGTTCTGCTTCCAGCCATGCGGAGAACTCCTGCAGGGTGGTCATGTCCATCTGTTCCAGCTTGTCCAGCAGCACAAACCCGCAGTCCGGGTTCAGGCGGCGGACGATGGCGGCGGCCACCCGCAGCTGGTCGCTGCCGGACATATCCCGCCAGTGCTTGCCTTTATAGGTAAGAGCACCGTCCTCCACGCTCAGCTCCGGCAGGGGCAGGTCGGCACCGTTTAGCAGGGCCATGCGGTCGGCCCGCTTCCGGGTGATGGCTTCGGTGAGCTTGTCGTAATCGCTGGCATACCGGGCGGCTTCGTCCTCGGCCCGGGATTTTTCCAGATTGGCCCGCACCTTCTGGTTGATCTCCTCAATGTCCCGGATGGAAGCTTCCAGTTCGGCGGTGGATTCGTCCTGCAGGTTCTCGGCTGACTTCCGTGCTGTGTAAAGCGATTCGTTTACTTCGGTCTGCTCCTTCACCAGCAGCGCAAGGGTTTGTTCCAGCTGCGTGCGGCGATCTGCCAGCACACGGGCTTTCTCTTCCAGCCCGGCAAGATTTTGGCGCAGCCGCTGATTCTCGCCGTTGCGGGCCAGAATTTCCTGCTGCTGGCGGATGAGGTCGGAGGCGCTGACCGGCTCCTCCGGCGCATCCGGGTAGGAGATCAGCTCCTCGGCAAAGTGCTTTTTCTGCGCGGCCAGCTGGCCGGTGAAGGTGCGCTTGTCGTACAGGGCCTTGATCTCCATGTCACGGGTGTGCAGCTCGGTGCCGATGCCGATGATCCGCAGCAGGATGTCGGCTTTCTCCTTGTCGGATGCTTCCATGAAGCGGGGCAGATCCAGCACCAGCGGCTCGATGAAGGCGTTGAGCAGCTGCTGGCCGCTGCGGCGTCCGGTGGGGTCGGTGACGGTCAGGGTGCTGTTCTTGCCCTTGCGCTCCACCACAACGCCGTTGGAGAGCCTGACCTTGAGGTGGGCGGGAGCCACGGCCCCGTCCCGCTGGGCAGCGTCCGGGCGGAAACGGTCGCCGCCGAGGGCCCATGCCAGCGCGTCCAGCACACTGGTCTTGCCCTGATTGTTGTTGCCGCCCACGAGGGTGAGCCCGGTGGGCGACGGCGTGAGTGCAACGGCCTTGATGCGTTTGACGTTTTCGGCCTCTAAGGCCATGATCTTTACAGACATGCGGATACCTCCCCTTGAGCGGATGCGAGTGTGTGCACGAACTGGTTGATTGCGGTCTCCCTCTGGTCATCCGGCAATTTGCGGAACTGCATTTTGGCGGACTGAACGATGCTTGTGATGGAGCGCCCGGCCAGAATGATGCTGTCGTAGGCATCGCGGGCATCCTGTTCCTGCTGTGCCTTATAGTTTGCAGTCATTCCGGCCGCAATCTCGTAAGCTTTTTCGCCTGCCCGCCGGTCTACCTCTTCCTCATCCACCACAGCGGCGATGGGCTGCTTTTTCAGGGCCGCATTTTCTTCCTGCAGCTTATCCGCCCGGAGCTTGGCCGCTTCGGCCACCTGCCGGGAGCCGGAAAGCTGGTTCTCAGCATCCTTGGCACGGGCTTCGGCCTTGTCGCGTTCCGCTTCGGCTTTCTGGCGCTGGAGGTTGGCCGCAATACGGCTCTCGTCTGCATCGTGGTAGCTCTGCTGGAGCTGGGCGTTCTGCTCTTTCAGACCGCTGATGTTGGCAAGAGCGGATTCATAGCGGCTTTCTGCTTCTTCCCGCTTTTCCGCGTCCTTATGGGTCTGGGCTTCGGCGCTTTTCACCAGCTCCTTGAAATAGGCATTTTCCTTGCGGGCGTTCTGAGCGGACTTCTCGGCAGCGTCGGCACGGTCTTTCTCGGCCTTGAGCTGGGCCATAAGCTCCTGATACTCTTTGTAAGTAGTGATGTCACCGGTAAAAACGGCTTGCTTGACCACCTCCGGGGTGCTGGGCTTGGCCGCAGCATACAGCAGTTTCAGGGGCTGCACGTCCAGAATGGACTTGCCTTCCAGCTGGATGTTGCCGCACTGTGCGGCAACGCTCACCATGCGGTCACCGGTGTCCCGGCTGATGCCGACGGCGGCACACCACTTGCCCCAGCTGCCCTGATAGTGGTTTGCGGTTAGGTCGTGAGCGTGCTTTGCGGCCATGATACGGGCCATGTTGCCGGTGATGAAGGTCTGCGCATCCTGCAACAACAGGGCGTTGGTCTGGTCGTCTGCACCAAAGTCAAAAGTGGGAGCGGTACTCGAGGGCACAGGCGCGTTTTCGTCTGCACTGACCGGAACACCGGGTGCGTCGGCAGCAGTCGCCAGTTCCGTCGTAGGGCTTGACCCCTCCGGTGCTGCCGGGGATGCCGCAGTTTGGTTTTCCGCAGCAGTGGCAGCATCCGAACACTGCGCGGATGGGGTGGGGTGTTCTTCCACCGGTTCAATGGGGGCGTTCTTGCAGGGCTTGGCCTCCCTGAGGGCCGTCAGCATCTGCTCCGGGAGCTCGTAGTCGTCCATGGGGATGAACTCGTCGCTGGTCAGAAACGCTTCCGGGGTCAGATGTTTTTCAGCGGCCTTGGCTTTGCCGAACTTCTGGGTCAGCAGATGGCTTTCCTTCCAGACCCGTGCGGATTCGTCCCAGCGCCAGAAGCGCCCACGGGTATAGGCGTAGTAAACATCGTTGCTGTTCTGGCTGATGATCATACCCGCACCTCCGTGTCCTTGAGGCGGTCCAGCATCTCGGCCTGCACATCCTTGCTCATGGGCTGGATGTTGTTGCCCTTCCAGCCATAGCAGAGGATAGGGCCGTAGATATGCTGGCCGCGATAGATACGGTTCAGGTCTCTGCCCATGATGCCGTACACCAGCACTGCCGGGGTGCGGGGCAGGACTTTCTGCTCACAGGGGCACCGCAGCAGTGCTTCGATGCCCTGCAGCGTGTCCGGCAGGGTGGTGACTACCGGCTCTTTGCCCGGTTCGATCAAAATTCCTTTCATTGTAAAACCTCCGATTTTGTGATATCATCGGGGTGATGAAGTCGTTCAAACTCATCATCCCTTGCAGCTCGTCGGTGTTGGCGCACCGGCGGGCTTTTTTCGTATAGTGCGTACCGGCGGCAGGCTGTCCACCTCGCTGCGGTCGATACGTTCCCGCGCAAATGTGTACTTGTAAGACAGATGGCTGCCGCTGAGCCCATGGCTGACGGCAGACGCAAAGCTGTTCGCGCTCTTGTAGCCCAGCCGCCTGGCACACATCTCGGACGTGCCGGATGCCAGCAGATCGCCGGTCTTTGCGTCCCAGACGGTGTACCACATGACGCGGGCAGGTTTTTCATTATGCGCCCTGTAATCCCTGCAATATTGGTTGTGGCGCTCTCTGCGGCAGGAAGCGCAAAAGCGCAGGTTTCCAGCAACTTTTTCCATCACCTTGCCGCAGTCCAAACAAACGCGGGTGAAGTGCTTTCCTTTATTCATGGCTGGTGTCAGCCCGCCTTCCTTCCGCTCTTCACGGTGTTGCGGGGCTGCTGGTGCACCTTCTTGCTCCGCTTTTTCTCCTGATCGGCGGCGTAGAAGCCCAGCCGCATAAAGAAGATCGCCAGCAGGATCAGCACCATGGCCGTGATGAAGTCGGCATCCGAAACGGTGCCGCCGGTCTGGAAGCTGCCCTCCAGCCCCATGCCGTACAGCAGGCCCACCACAAAGCAGGCCATTGCCAGCCAGTACCAAACGCCGGATTTAATCTTCATTGGTGGGTTTCCTCCATTCTGTCCATAAGATCGGCGGCAGTTGTCATGATGTTGATGATTGTCTCTGCTGGGTTTTTGCTGTCCATACAGATTCCCGCGACCAATGCGGTGCAAAGAGCCGCTTGTTCCATCTGTGTGCCGCAGGCGTAAATTTTGGGGTTGCCATCCGATCCCAGCTGGATTTTCAACTGAGCGTTTGGGTTGATTTTCATGCTCCTACCTCCTGATAGTCAGTTGCGGGGCCGCAGCTGTCCAATGTCCATCCAATGACCGGGTGCCATTCGCCATCTGCAAAAACCTGCAGGCCGGTGTGGTTTTCGTCCTTGACCTGCCCGCCCAGCTGGTAGCAGCCGGATGCCCGGCTTCCATCCCAGCGGAACCACTTGTTCCAGAACGTCGGTGTCACGTATGCGCATCCGGTGGGTGCGTCGGCCCGCTCGGATGCAAGGGTGTACTGTTTGCTCATGCGGATTCTCCTTCCTCAACAGTAGGGAAGAACAGCTCCCCGATTTCATCCTGCGGGATATCAAGCGTCTTGCAAATTTCTGCGATCTCAGTGCTTGTCCAAGGCTGCTTCCCGTTCATCCGCTTGCTCATTGTGTCAGTTCCGATGCCGATTGCATTTGCAATCTCCTGATCCCGGAACCCGCAGCTGTGGAACCGGCCCCGCAGCTTCCAGTACGGAATCTGCCGGAAGGTGCCGCGAATGGTTGATGTGTTCAACATTTTATTCCTCCTTCTTTTCGGCGGGCAGCACGGTGCCGATAACTGCGTTCATGATCTCGTCGAAGCTGGGCTTTTTGTTGTTGTCCATGTGGTTCACCTCCCATTGAATGAACTTGCGTAGTCTACTTTAAGTAGACTTATTGGCGAAAAAAATTTGGTCAATCGAGATGCCGACGACCTCACTGATTCTTTTCGCAGTGGAGACAGTGGCACATTCGGGCGACTGCTCGATTTTGCGGTATGTATCGCGCGAAATGCCAAGCTTTTCCGCCATTTCACGCTGCGTGAAACCAGCGTACTGGCGGGCTTGTTTAACGGTGAATCCCAAACTTACACCTCCTTTCATTTTTGGCTTGAGAACACTATACTCCACTTTTAGTAGAATGTCAAGAACTTAAAGTAGAAAATTTTTGGTTAAATGTTGACAATTCTCTACTTTTGGTGTAATCTCTACATATAAGGAGTGATTCAATTGAGCATCGCTGAAAATATTAAAAAAATCCGATTGGAGCACGGCCTGTCACAGGCTGAACTTGGCAAGATTGCAGGCGTCAGTGACAAAGCGGTGTCCACATGGGAACTCGGAACGAAAATTCCGCGCATGGGTGCTGTAGAGAAGATGGCAAATTATTTCGGCATCCCCAAAAGTGCAATTGTGGATGATGCGCCCGCTGCTACGACCTCCCGCCCTATTCCCCCGGGCTTCCAGCCTATGCCGGAGATGGACTGGGTGCCGCTGGTAGGCCGGATCGCCTGCGGGACGCCCATCACGGCGGAAGAAAATGTAGAGCAGATGGTTTGTGTGCCTTCCCGCTGGCACTCCACCTTTACGCTGACCTGCAAGGGCGACAGCATGGAGCCCCGCATCCACGACGGTGATCTGGTGGCGATTCGCAGCCAGCCGGAGGTGGAGAACGGCGAGATTGCTGCTGTGCGGATCGGAGAAGAAGCTACCTTGAAGCATGTCTATCTGCACGAGAACTTCATTGAACTGCGGCCGGAGAATCCGGCTTTCAGCAGCATCATCCTCAGCCGGGAAGATATGAATGCCGTTGTCATTGAAGGCAAGGCCGTGGGGCTCTGCCGGGATATATGATGTTGGAGAGGAGTCTGTCATGTCAAGTAGAAAATCTGTTGGGCATTCCAAAAAGTATGCCCAGACCATGAAGTCCTTTGATAGGAGCGTGACCAGAACGACTAACGCTGTCTCGCGCGTGGCTTTCGGTCAAGCAAAACGGGGAAGAAGTCGGCAGAATCTCGATACAACCTCTGACAGCTGGGAAAGAACCAGCCTTACGAACAAACAATTGATTGCTTCGTGTGTTGTGGGGGCAATTCTTCCAACTATGTTTCTAGTTGGAAAGGGCGCGGCAACAGAAACAACAGGAACAACAGGAATGCTTCTGCTGGTCTTGTTCTTCTTCTTTACGATTCCGTTCTTTGTAATGGTTTTGATTTTTATGGTGTTCAATACCATTACTCGTCCGAGATCGAAATGCAATGCAAAGCAAAGCTGCATGACAGAAGAAAACGTAAATGAAGTGAATGAGCCTGCGCAACTCTACTCTCCTAATCCTGAATGGATGGGGCAGACTGACCTTGTGGATTCTCGTGCGAATGCAAGGGTCTTGGCTCCACAGTTTCTGAAGCAGGCTCAGGAAAGCGCCAAAATCCTTCAGACGACCACGGAACCGGCCACATTTTTTACAAGATATGATTTTTGCGTTGGACGCTTGATAGAACTTGAAAAGTGCAAAAAGTACGGTGCACCGGTAAGCGCTACAGCTGATTTGAAAAAGTATCGCAGCCTTAGCTTCCGGGATGATGCTGTAAAGGAAATCATTCACCGTACAGAAGAAAAGTATCAGGCAAAAATCGAAGGCCTGAAAACAGCAAAAGCAAAACAGAGCTGGGCCGAAAAATATCATCAGGCATTTGAACCGTATTTGCCTTACATGACAGACGGCCAGAAGTCTGAGCTTGGAGAAGCAAGCGCATATCTGTTTGATCTGGCTCAAAAATAAAAAAGCCCGCCCATGCTGGAACATGGACGGGTAGCAATAAAAACCTCCCCCAGCGCGCTAACGCCGAGGGAGTTAAGATAAGCGGCTCACCCTTGCGGGGTCATCGCACACTCGACACTGCGATTATACCTCTTTTGGGCGGGCTTGTCAAAGTGTACCCTTTTGGAGGTGAAAACAATGAAAAAGAGGACAAACACAGCGTTTTGGGTCGAGAAGGAAAAGCGTTGGTGCATTGCGGTGCAGAAGAACGGCACCCGCAAACGGTTTTACAGCAGCACGCCTGGCCGCACCGGCCAGCGGGAAGCCAACGCAAAGGCCGATGCCTGGCTTGACGACAGCATCCGGGACGGCAAGAAGAAGGTAGCTGCCCTCTATGCCCAGTGGGTAGAAGAACTGAAGCTCACCTGCGGCACATCCTATGTTGAGCAGTGCAAGAAATACGGAGATTACTATATTCTGCCTGTCTGTGGGGACATCCGCATTGACGAGCTGACCGAAGGCGATCTGCAAAAGGCCATCAATATGTCTTTCAAAAAGCGATGCCTTAAAAAGGAGCGTCAGCGTAGGTCAAGCGACAAGCCTTTGAGCCGCAAGACCATTATGACGATCCGCTCAACGGAGATCAGCTTTTTGAAATGGTGCCGCCGGAACAGGTACAGTACGATGTTCCCTGAGCTGTCTATCCCGAAGAATGCCCGCATGGGGAAGAAAAAGATTTTACAGCCGACCGCTTTGAAAGTCCTGTTTGATGTGGACACCCGCCTTTACTATGGCAAGCTGGTCTTTGACGAGTATATCTATGCCTACCGGTTTGCAGTCGCTACAGGTGTACGCCCCGGTGAACTTGTGGGGCTCTGGTATGGTGACGTCAAAGGGAACACGGTCAATCTGCGCCGCAGCATCAACCGGTTGGATGAGGAAACCACCGGCAAGAACGAAAACGCCATTCGCTCATTTGACATGGGCGAGGAAGCCCATGAGGCCTACGAAGCGCAGGTGGCCTTGCTGAAGGCTTCCGATATCCCGCTGAACTATACCACCCCTTTGTTCCAGATCCCGAACCAGAGGGCTTTATTCAAGCGCTGGAAGAAGTACCAGCGTGACAATGGCATTGAGCCTCAGGTCACGCTGTATGAGATGCGACACACTTTCGTCAGCATTGAATCAGGCGTATTGACCGACAGCCAGCTGAAGATGCTGGTCGGTCACAGCAAGAACATGGACACTGCCGGAGTGTATCGGCACGAGCTTGACGGTCAGAGGGAAGATCTTGCTGCCGCTACCACCGCGGCATTCAGGAAGGCTCAAGGGTGATTCTGGTAACACATTTGGTAACACTCTTTTTTGTAAACGTAGCAAAATACATGGGTTACAAACCAACCCCACTACATTTTTAGCAAGTGTTTAGGCGCGTTGCAGATATGTTTTTGACGTCACTCAATCATTTTTTGTTGTTCGACCCCCACTACCCGCATAAGAGAAAAAACGCGATGAGTTCTCAGAATTCATCGCGCTTTCTTTTATATAATAAATAGTGTTGTTCGAGGTCTGCTCCCTCGCACAAAAAGAAACCGGTACAAAATGAGTACACCCCTGATAGACATTCCTATTGATTGGGACCCGCAGGCTAAGCAACAGCAACGGGTTGCGTTAGCTGATTTTTCCGCAGCCCCTTGGCAGGGCTTTGAAAAATCAGAACGCGGCCCCAACAACTCCTCCCTGTTTCAGCCGCAGGCTGCGGTCGTCGTTGTTGCACTGGGCTGATTGCTTGCGGCATAAATGCCGCCGCCTTGTTCGAGATCCCCTCCCTCGCACAAAAAGAAAAACCAGCACACGATGTGTACTGGTTTTTGGTGCGAGGGAGGGGACTCGAACCCCCAAGGATAAACCACACGCACCTCAAACGTGCGCGTCTGCCAGTTCCGCCACCCTCGCATACCGTATTGTTTTCGCAGCCCTGAAATCTCTGAGGTGAAAGACCGTGATGCGGACTGCTTGAATATATTACCACGTTCCTGGCAGATAGTCAAGCGCTTTTTCTCTTTTTAAATGAAATTTTCGGGCCGTCATTTCTCTTAAGAATATGTTGGTTGAAATGCATGGATGGGTGTGATATTATAAAACTAACTATCTCTGCTCAGTTGTTTTGGCAGCAGGGAAGAAGATGATAAGGATACGGCGGAAATGCATTTCTGCGCAGGGTGCAGACCGACCGGTTTTTTGAAAGGAATTTGAGTGGACGCAGGAATGAACGAGAAAAAAGAAAATGTTATTGTAAACGGTTTTTTCTGGCGATTTGCAGAGCGGTGCGGTGTGCAGCTGATCTCAGCGGTGGTGTCCATCCTTCTGGCGCGCATCCTTACACCCGATGATTACGGCAAGGTGGCACTGGTGACGGTGTTCAACAATATCATGTATGTCCTGCTGGACTGCGGCATTGGCACCGCGCTGGTGCAGAAGAAGGAAGTGGACGAGCTGGATTACTCGTCGGCGTTCTTTTTCAGCATTGTGATCAGCTTTGTGCTGTATGGGGGAATGTTCGTGGCGGCACCGTATCTGGCTGCTTTCTACAATGACCCCAGCATGACCCCGATCTTTCGCGGCATCAGCCTGACAGTGGCGGTCTGCGGCATCAAAACGATCCAGCAGGCGCATGTGACCCGGAACATGAAGTTCCAGTATTTTTTCTATTCCGCCTTTGCGGGCGCGATCGTATCCACGGTCCTGGGCCTGGGCCTTGCCTATATGGGCTTTGGAGTCTGGGCGCTGGTGGTGCAGCAGGTATCCAATATCACGGTGGACACGCTGGTGCTGTGGAAGCTGTCCTCCTGGCGGCCTAAGATGGAGTTTTCGTGGCAGCACCTGAAAGGGCTGCTCTCTTATGGCTGGAAGCTGCTGGCCTCGTCGCTGAGCAGCGTCATCTACAACAACCTGCGCAGCCTGATCATCGGCAAGATGTACACCTCGGCGGATCTGGCGTATTACAATCAGGGCGATAACCTGACTTATAATATCGCGTCAAGCGTGGATACTTCCATTGAGAGCGTTTTGTTCCCGGTCATGTCCTCACTGCAGGATGACCGTGCGCAGGTCAAGAACATGACCCGCCGCTCCATCAAGACCTGTACCTATATTATTGCGCCGGTGATGATGAGCACTGCGTTCTGTGCCGAACCGCTGGTGCGCCTGATCCTCACCGAGAAGTGGCTGCCCTGTGTGCTGTTCCTCAGGGTGTTCTGTCTGGGTTATGTGTGCTGGCCGATCATCACGGCAAACCTGAATGCAGCCAAGGCGGTGGGCCGCAGCGATCTTTACCTGAAATGTCAGCTTTTGAACGAAGGGGTGTGCATCCTTTTTCTGCTGGCAACATTCCGTGTCAGCGTCGAGGCCATTGCATATGGTATGCTGATCACGAATATTGTGACCCAGATCCTGGATGCACAGCTCAACAAAAAGCTGATCGGCTATGGCTATCTGGAACAGATGCGTGATATCCTGCCGACCCTGCTGCTGGCAGCGGGCGCGGGCCTGTGCATGTATCTGGTCATTTTCCTGCACCTGCCGGATCTGCTGACGGTGATCATTCAGGTGGTGGTTGGTCTGGGCATTTATCTGACAGGCTCTGCCATTCTGGAATTGGACACCTTTGAATATTTCAAGGATGTGCTGGCTCCGTCCATCCGGCAGAAGCTGAAACGCTGAAACCGGCATTTTGAATCGTGTAAAAATCCGTCGGGCGGGTGATGTCCGACGGATTTTTGTTCTTTTTGTCTAAAGTATACAAGAACAAACATTAAAAACCAGCAAAGCGACCATTGAAAAAACACAACTGATATACTAGAATATAAGTACAAGAGCGCGGCACACGGCTGCGCGGAAAATGCAAAGCAGAAAATATAAAACAGGAGGATTTTCCTATGCCTATGAAAATGGGTTGGCGCTGGTATGGCGAGGGCAACGATCCCATCAGCCTGAGCGACATCAAGCAGATCCCCGGCGTGACCAGCATCGTCTGGGCGCTGCACGACAAGATGCCCGGCGAGATCTGGGAGATCGACGAGATCCAGAAGGTAGCCGATCAGATCCACGCCTACGGCTTCGACATGGACGTGGTCGAGTCGGTCAATGTCCACGATGACATCAAGATCGGCCTGCCCACCCGCGACAAGTACATCGAGAACTACAAGCAGTGCATCCGCAATCTGTCCAAGTTCGGTGTCAAGGTCATCTGCTACAACTTCATGCCGGTGTTCGACTGGACCCGTACCGATCTGTTCCACCCCGTGGGCGACGGCTCCACTGCACTGTTCTATGAGAAGGACAAGATCAAGGGCGATTACAAGGCTATGGCTGAGTACATCATGTCCTTCACTGAGAAGTATAACATGACCTTCCCCGGCTGGGAGCCGGAGCGCATGGCAAAGCTGGACGAGCTGTTCAAGGCTTACGCCCCTGTCACCAAGGAAAAGCTGTGGGAAAACCTGAAGTACTTCCTGGAAGCACTGATGCCCACCTGCCATGAGTGCGGCATCAAAATGGCTATCCATCAGGATGATCCCCCTTGGGATATCTTCGGCCTGCCCCGTCTGCTGGTGGATGCTGAGAGCATCGACCGCTTCCTGAGCATGGTGGATGATCCGTACAACTGCCTGACCCTGTGCACCGGCAGCCTGAACGCAAACCCCAACAACAACTGTGCCGAGATCGTGCGCAAGCACTGCGACCGCATTGCCTTTGGTCACATCCGCAACATCCACCACTTCCCCAACGGCGACTTCTCCGAGGCTGCTCACCGCGACTGCTGCGGCGAGACCGGCATCATCGAGGTGCTGCGTGCTTACCATGACTGCGGCTTTGAGGGCTACATCCGTCCCGACCACGGCCGTCAGCTGTGGGAGGAAGGCCCCGGCAACTGCCGCCCCGGTTACGGCAAGTATGACCGTGCTCTGGGCGTTCAGTACATGCTGGGTGTCTGGGATCTGCTGGATCGTCTGGATGAAGAGAAAAAGAAGGGCTGATAAATATGAAGCTGTCTGAGATCAAAAACGGCAATCTGTCCGCCGAGTGGGCAGAGAAGGGTTATGAGCTGCCCAAATTCGATATCGAGGCTGTCAAGGCCAAGACCCACGCCGAACCCACCTGGGTGCACTTCGGCGCAGGCAATATCTTCCGTGCATTCCCGGCTGCCATCCTGAACGATGCGCTGAACACCGGCAAGTATGACCGCGGTGTCATCGTGGCCGAGAGCTTTGACTACGAGATCATCGACAAGGCTTATCGTCCCTACGACAATATGAGCCTGCTGGTCTGCCTGAAGTCCACCGGCGAGATCGAGAAGAAGGTGGTGGCTTCCGTTACCGAGAGCCTGAAGGCTGACTACTCCTTCGGCGAGGACTGGGCACGTCTGGTGGAGATCTTCCAGAACCCCAGCCTGCAGATGATCTCCTTCACCATCACTGAGAAGGGCTACGGCGTTGCTCCTGCTGATCTGGAGCGCGGCCTGACCCCCGTGCTGGCCATGGGCAAGGTCACTGCTCTGCTGTACGAGCGCTTCAAGGCCGGCAAGCTGCCCCTGACCGTCCAGAGCATGGATAACTGCTCCCACAACGGCGATAAGGTCAAGAACGCTGTCCACGCCTATGCTGCCAAGTGGGTGGAGCAGGGTCTGGTGCCCGCCGAGTTCCTGGCCTATGTGCAGGACGAGACCAAGATCACCTTCCCGTGGAGCATGATCGACAAGATTACCCCGCGCCCGGATGCCAAGGTCCAGCAGATGCTGGCCGACGACGGCTTTGAGGACAACTACACCATCGTCACCGAGAAGCACACCTTCACCGCTCCCTTCGTCAACGCCGAGGAGACCCAGTACCTGTGCATCGAGGATCACTACACCAATGGCCGTCCTCCGCTGGAGCTGGGCGGTGTGCTGTACTGCGACCGCGAGACCGTGGACAAGATCGAGAAGATGAAGGTGTGCACCTGCCTGAACCCGCTGCACACTGCAATGTCCATCTATGGCTGCATGCTGGGCTACACCCTCATCTCCGCCGAGATGGCCGATGAAGACCTGCGTGCCTTCATCCAGAAGATCGGCTATATCGAGGCCATGCCTGTGGTCGTTGATCCCGGCGTGCTGAACCCCTATGAGTTCATCGGCGCTGTCATCAACCGCCGCCTGCCCAACCCCTTCATGCCGGATGCTCCCCAGCGTATCGCAACCGATACCTCCCAGAAGCTGGCCATCCGCTTTGGTGAGACCATCAAGGCCTACGAGGCACGCGGTCTGGACAAGAGCAACCTGATCCTGATCCCGCTGGTGCTGGCAGGCTACGCCCGCTACCTGAAGGGCATCGATGACAACGGTCAGGCCTTTGAGCCTTCCGCCGATCCGCTGCTGGCTGAGCTGCAGGCCATTGTGGCTCCGCTGGAGGTCAAGGAAGGCGAGCAGGACTTCAGCTGCCTGAAGAAGCTGTACAGCCGTGTTGACGTGTTCGGCGTGGATCTGTATGCCGTTGGTCTGGGCGAGAAGATCGAGGCAATGGCCAAGGAGCTGTTTGCAGGCCCCGGCGCTGTGCGCAAGACCCTGCACAAGTATACGCTGGCCCGCTGATCGGCTGACGCAATAACATAAGCTATCTTCGCACCCGCGCTGCGCTTTGCTTTGCCGCAGCGTGGGTCTTTATAAAAGAAAAGAACTGCTGAACGAAATGTCAGCAGTTCTTTTTTGCGTGTGCATATTTTTTGGGCTTAACCTTTTCTGCAGTCATGCAGCTTTTCTTTGGGCAGGATGCCGGCCAAAAACTTCCACACCACTTCCATGCGGTCGTTCAGTAAGTAAGCTTTCTCTTTCTCTACGTAGAGGTACACCGCATTGTCCGTGCGGTAGGCGCAGTAAAAGCTGTCCCATGCGTGGCGGCTGGTGGGTTCGGGCTTGTCCTGCTGGCCGTACATCCACACAGCAATGCCGGTGTCGGCCAGCTCCACACGGTAGAAGGCCCGCGGCAGGTGCATCTGTTTGATCTGCCGGGAAACGCTGCGGAAGAACGAGTAAAAGTAGCTCACCGGCAGGCCGATGCCCACAATGGCAAGCACAGCAGCCAGCAGCCCGGCACCCGGGCGCTTGCCCAGCTGCGAAAGGCAGACGGCGGCAAAAGCCAGCATGATGGCGGCAAAAACAGCGGGACGCAGCCATGCTTTGCGGTGATGGAATGCATCAAACACGGCAAAATCGCGGAAGCCCTGCTCACCCATGGTGGTGGAAACGGAGATGGTCTGGGACATAAAGTCGCCTCCTTTGTATTTACAGGCATCGTACCACAATTGCGCGGTTTAGGCAAGAGAAAAACATGCAAACCTTGCCAATCCGGCCCAAAGCGTGGTACAATAAATCGTTACCAAACGAAAGGAGGCGGCAGGCTTTGCAGCACCGCAAGCGGCAGATCACCCTCAAGCAGCGCATGGGCTTGTGTCTGGCAGCATTTTTTGCGGCCTTTGCCATGCAGCTCACGCTCAATGGCTACCAGTCCAGAGCAGTGCAGGCAGTACAGGACGCGCAGATGGGCTGCTTCAACGCCATCAGCCGCTTTCAGGGCGGTGTGGAAAGCTCTATTTCCGTGCTGGAGAACTACCGCTGGGAGAACAGCGAGCCGGAGGAGATCATTGACCGGCTGCAGTCGGCATCTTCCACCTGCAACGCATGGCTCTGGCGCATCGGTACCAGCCTGAACAGTCTGGAAAGCGTCAGCGATGAGCAGCGGGTGCTCTACAGCGCAGTGGATACGGTCTATCAGACCTACACCGGCCTGCTGGATGAGCTGGAAAACGACCTGCTCAGCGGCAACGATGCCGCAGCTTCCCAGCTGTATTATGCAAAGGTGGTGCCCTGCGGCGATTACCTGAGCCAGTACACCCTGCAATTGCTGGAAACCGCCATTCAGGATTCCCAGACCACCTACACCACCATCTCGGCCCTGAACGAGCGCATCACCATGCTGCAGACGGTGGTGGTGGCGCTGTGCGTGGCGCTGGGCTGCGTTACCGGTTTGATGGTCATGCGTCTGCTCACGCCGGTGCAGCAGATGATCGCTGCCTCCCGCGCCATTGGCAAAAGTGAGTTCGATACCCCGGACATCCCGCTGCCCAAGCAGCCGGAGATCGCTCAGCTGGCCGAGTCCTTCAATATCATGAAGCACTCCATGGCCCAGCAGGTGACCACCCTGCAGGAGAAAAACGAGATCGAGCGGGAGCTGCACCGCCAGAAGACCGAAGCACTGGAGCTGCAGAACCGCATGGAGCGCAGCCGGCTGCAGCAGCTGCGCAGCCAGATCGACCCGCACTTTCTGTTCAACACCCTGAATGTGATCCAGCAGACCGCCGGTACCGAGACGGCCTACCGTACGCAGGCGCTCATCATGGCGCTTTCGCATCTGCTGCGCTACAGCCTGATGAGCAACGATGAACAGGTGCCGCTCTCCCGTGAGGTGCGCATCGTGGATGAATATTACTCCATCTACCACGTCCGCTTTGGTGAGCGGGTGCGTATGGAGTGGCGCATTTCCGATTCGCTGGATCTTACCGAGACCATGGTGCCGTCCTTTATTTTACAGCCCATCGTGGAAAATGCCTTCAAGCACGGCATCTGCCCCAAAGAGGAGGGCGGTGTGGTGCGCATCCGCGTGAACCCTCTGAGGGAGAAGGGACTGCTGTGCATCCGCGTGGTGGATAACGGCGTGGGCATCCAGCTGGATCAATTACGACAGCTGCGCGGGGCGCTCAGCCAGCCCGGTGAGCGCTGGGAGCATATCGGCATTTATAATGTTGCGGCCCGCCTGCGTCTGCTGGATCGGAACAGCCGCTTTGTGATACGGTCCCATCCGGGACGCGGTACGGCGGTGGTGCTGTATCTGCCATTGGTGGAAAATGAGGAGGAGTTTGAGGAATGATTCGTCTGTTGATCGCGGATGATGAAGCACTGGAACGGGAAACGCTGGCGGACATCGTGGCCCGCCGCTTTGAGCACGAAGTGACCATCGAGACTGCTGAGAACGGCCGCAAGGCAGCGGATACGGCGGTGCTGTGGGGCGCAGACCTGATCCTGATGGACATTGAGATGCCCGGTATGAACGGTCTGGATGCAGCCCGCGCCGTGCTGGAACAGCGCCCGGAGTGCAAGGTGATCTTTGTTACGGCCTACAGTCTGTTCCAGTACGCCCACGAGGCCATGCATCTGGGTGCCTGCGATTATCTGCTCAAGCCGGTGAACCCGGACGAAGTGGAAGCTTCCATCCGTAAGGCCATCCGTCAGATCGAGGCGGGCCGCCGCCTTGCAGAGCTGGCTCCGGTGGAACCGGAGCCGGAAGCGGATCCGGAGAGCGATGCCGCCGAAGCAGGGGAAAACGACCGCAATGCACTGGTCATGGCCCATGTGCGCAAGTATATGGAGGATAACTATATGTTCGACCTCTCGCTGGACAGTGTGAGCGAGATCCTGCATATCAGCCCGGCGTATCTCTCGGCACAGTTCAAGAAGTACCAGAAGATGAACTTTCTGGACTGCCTGACCGAGCTGCGTATCAACGCTGCCAAGGAGCTGCTCACCGACCCGTTCCGTTCGGCAGCAGAGGTGGCTTCCATGGTGGGCTACGAGGATTCCAGCTATTTTGCCCGCACCTTTAAAAAACGCACCGGCATGACCCCCACCCAGTACCGCAGGGAAGCGGCCAAGGCTGCACGGGAGGCCCGCCTATGACCCGCCGTCAGATGCTCACCGCCCTGTTCGGCGCGGCGGTGCTGACCCTGCCAATGGCCGGCTGCGGCCACCAGCCGGTACAGGACGAGCCGGGGGCAGAGCTGATCCTGCGCTATGCGGAAAACCAGCCGGAGGATTATCCTACTACGCAGGCGGCGCTGGCCTTTGCGGATCTTGTGGCCCAGCGCACCGATGGCCGCGTGAAAGTGCTGGTGTACAGCGGGGGAGAGCTGGGCGCGGAGCAGAGCGTGATCCAGCAGATGCAGTTTGGCGGCATTGATTTCTCCCGCGTGTCCCTCAGCCAGCTGGCAGAGTACGAGCCGGCGCTGAGCGTTTTGCAGCTGCCGTACCTTTACACCGACGCTGACCAGATGTGGCGCGTGCTGGATGGGACCATCGGCGACGAGTTCCTCTCCACGCTGGAGTCGCTGGAGCTGACGGGCCTTTCCTGGTTTGATGCCGGTGTGCGCAGCATCTACACCCGGCAGAAGGTGACAGGCCTTGCAGATCTGCAGGGCCTGACCATCCGCGTGCAGGAATCGGACATGATGAGCGAAATGATCACCGACCTCGGCGCAAAGCCGGTAAAGGTAGTGTACAGCAAGGTGTATGCCGCCCTGCACAACGGTGAGATCGATGGCGCAGAGAACAACTGGCCCAGCTACGAAGCCATGGGTCACTACGAGGTGGCACCTTACTTTTTAAAGGATGAGCATACCCGCGTGCCGGAGGTGCAGCTTGCAAGCCCTGCTGTGATGGAAAAGCTGGCCGCACTGGACGAGCGCTACCCGGAGATCATCCGCCTGTGTGCCCGGGAGAGCGCCAAGGTGGAGCGCAGGCTCTGGGCGCAGCAGGAGGCGGAATCGGAAAGTGATCTGCGTGCAGCAGGCATTGAGGTGACAGAGCTGGACGAAGAAGAAAAGGCAAGGTTCCGTGCTGCTGTGCAGCCGATGTATGATCGGTTTGCCCAGCAGGGCGAATTGATCGCCCGCATCCGGCAGGCATAAGCCCCACAGAAAAGCCCGGAAAAGATGGGCAAAGAAATCAGGAAAACAGAATAAAGAACCGGCAAAGTGCTGTGTGCTCTGGACCCCAAAGGGGGAGGGCATCCAGCACTTTGTTTTTCTATTGAATACAGGAATGTATCCATCTGTTAGGCGAAGATGCACAAACAAAAAGTAAAGCGTTTGGCGTTTTTCACAAAAGAAATTCTGATATTTTTTCAAAAAACAGGACATTTTTTGAAAGCCCTTGTTTTGGTTAAAAAAATTTGCTAAAGTGTGTACAGTAAATGAACGGCATGCGGGTCCTGTGCAGACCGGGCCGTTCGGGAGATTTAAGGAGGACGATTTATTATGAAAAAGATCACTCGTCGCAGCTTTCTGGCAGCAGCCGGTGTTTCCGCCGCTGCTCTGGCTCTGACCGCATGTGGTGGTTCCAGCAATTCTGCTGCTTCCACCTCTACCGCAGCTTCTTCCACCGCAGCTTCTGCTGCTGGTGATGCTACTGCTGCTGCAAACGATCCCAAGGTGACTCTGGTCTACGCCGAGGTCAACCCGCTGGATACCATCGTTGGTCAGACCGCTACCCACTTCAAGGAGAAGGTCGAGGAGCTGACCGGCGGTTCCGTCGTCATCGACGTGCAGGCTTCCGGCGTTCTGGGTTCTGAGAACGACGTTCTGGATGCAATTCTGGGCGGTTCTACCTCCATCGATATGAGCCGTATCTCCGCTTTCGCACTGACCAGCTACGGCTGCAACAAGTCCAAGCTGCTGTCCATCCCCTTCACCTTCGAGAACCGCGCACACTTCTGGAACTTCGCCAACAGCGATCTGGCACCTGAGTTCCTGAACGAGCCTCAGGAGCTGGGCCTGCCCGTTCGTGGCGTCTTCTACGGCGAAGAGGGCTTCCGTCACTTCTTCACGGTCAACCCGGTTTCCGGCATCGATGATTTCAAGGGCCTGAAGCTGCGCGTGTCCAACGACCCCGTTATGAACGGCATGGTCGAGGGTCTGGGCGCTAACCCCACCGTCGTTTCCTTCGGTGAGCTGTACAGCGCACTGCAGACCGGCGTTGTGGATGGTGCTGAGCAGCCCATCGCAAACTACAAGTCCAATGCATTCCCCGAGGTTGCCAACAACCTGATCCTGGACGGCCACACTCTGGGCGCTATTCAGGCTGTTATCACCGATAACGCATGGAGCAAGCTGACCGAGAACCAGCAGGCTGCCATCATGGAGGCCGGTGCTGATACGCAGGCCTTCAATGCAGACCTGTCCGAGACCGCTGAGAACAAGGTTCTGGATGAGCTGAAGAGCTCCGGCTGCAATGTCGTGGATGTTCCCGATAAGGCACCTTGGCAGGAAGCTTGCCAGAAGGTCATCAGCGAGAACACCTCCGATCAGGCTGAGCTGTATCAGCAGCTGCTGGACATGAAGGCATAATTGAAAAAGCCTTTCCTGTTCTGAGATAGTACATAGCCCGGCGGGGGACTACGGGATACGCCCGCAGACCTGCCGGCTTTTTATATGGAGGAATTCATATGCCGAAAATCTTTACCACTTTGGATAAGATCAAGCCGGCGTACGACATCACCTACAAAGTGGTCCTGTTTATCTGCAAGCTGCTGCTGATCGCAGATATCCTCATCACTACCATGTCGGTCATCGGTCGTTACGTCTCGTTCATCCCGGACCCGGCATGGTCGGAAGAGGTTGTGCTGACCTGTATGAGCTACATGGCCGTGCTGAGTGCTGCTCTGGCCATCCGCCGCGGTGCCCATATCCGCATGACTGCGTTTGACGTGTATCTGCCCAAAATCGCCGTCAAGGTGCTGGATATTCTGGCCGATCTTGCCGTGTGCATTCTGGGTGTCATCATGATGGTGGTCGGCTGGAACTATGCCACCACTCTGGGCGGCCGCGGCTTCTACGTGTCCATGCCCTGGCTGAGCCGCTTCTGGATGTACTTCCCGGTGCCGCTGGCCGGTGTTGCCATGATCATCTTCGAGATCGAGGCACTGTACAACCACATCAAGAGCATTTTTGTAAAGGAGGAAGTGTAATATGACAGTTCAGACACTGGCAATCATTGTCCTTCTTGTCAGCTTCTTTGTAATGATCTTCCTGCGTTTCCCCATTGCATACGCCGTTGGTCTTTCCAGCGTGCTGTGCATGATGGTGCAGGGTCAGGCACTGACCGATGTCTGCCGTCTGATGGTCAAGGGCATCTCTTCCTTCAGCCTGATGGCCGTGCCGTTCTTCATCACCATGGGCGTACTCATGGGCTCCGGCGGCATTTCTGAAAAGCTGATCGCTCTGGCTGATGCCTGCGTGGGCTGGATGCGCGGCGGCATGGCAATGGTCAACATCGTTGCTTCCTACTTCTTCGGCGGTATTTCCGGTTCTGCATCTGCAGATACCGCTTCCATCGGCTCCATCATGATCCCCATGATGGTCGATCAGGGCTACGATGCCGACTTCTCCACTGCTGTTACCATCACCTCCTCCTGCGAGGGTCTGCTGGTTCCTCCGAGCCACAACATGGTCATTTATGCCACCACTGCCGGCGGCATCTCGGTCGGCAGCCTGTTCCTGGCAGGTTATCTGCCCGGTGCTCTGCTGGCCATCGTCCTGATGATCGGTTCCTACATCATCTCGGTCAAGGAGAATTACCCCAAGGGCTCTCCGTTCAGCATCAAGGGCTTCGTTAAGCAGCTGGGCACTTCCATCTGGGCACTGGCCGCTGTTATTATCGTTGTGTTCGGCGTTGTTGGCGGTGTGTTCACCGCTACCGAGTCTGCAGCTATTGCAGTTATCTACTCTCTGTTCGTGTCGGTGTTCGTCTACAAGGGTCTGGACTGGAAGGGTGTCTGGCATGCACTGGATGAGTGCGTGAACACTCTGTCCATCGTGCTGATCCTGATCGCCACCTCTGCAGTCTTCGGCAACTGCCTGACCATGCTGCATGTGCCGGATCTGGCTGCAAATGCCATCACCAGCGTCACCGATAACCCCTACATCATCGCTCTGCTGATCGACCTGATCATCTTGGTTCTGGGCTGCATCATGGATATGGCTCCCATCATCCTGATCGCTACTCCCATCCTGCTGCCCATCGCAACCTCCATCGGCATCGATCCCATCCAGTTCGGTATCATCGTGGTTCTGAACTGCGGCATTGGCCTGCTGACTCCTCCTGTCGGCGCTGTGCTGTTCATCGGCTCTGCCGTTGCAAAGCGCCCGATGGAAAAGGTCGTCAAGGCGACTCTGCCGTTCTACCTGTGCATGTTCGTTGCACTGCTGCTGCTGACCTTCATCCCCGACATCAGCCTGGCGATCCCCAAGCTGCTGGGCGGCTACGTCAGCCCCATCACCAACCCGCTGGGTCCTGTGTTCATCCACTGATGGCCTGACGGCGTAAGGTAAAACCGTTAAAGTCCTCTGCATGAAAGTGCAGGGGACTTTTTGTATGCTAAAAACTTTATTTTCCCTCTTGCATTCTGTCGGAATCGTGCTATAATAGTAAGGCAATCGTTTCCAAGGCCGCTCGACGGGGTAGCCGATATTGAAGGTTGTGATGGGCACATACATTTATAATATGGCCCCAATAAGTCAGAACCAGAAATGAGGTGAAAAGAATGAAACAGGGTATCCATCCGAACTACGTTGACTGCACCATCACCTGCGCATGCGGCAACGTCATTAAGACTCGTTCCACCAAGCCTGAGATCCACGTCGAAGTTTGCTCCAAGTGCCATCCTTTCTACACTGGCAAGCAGAAGCTGGTTGACACCGGCGGACGTGTTGAGCGCTTCAACAAGCGTTTCGGCCGTAAGTAATTATGGTTTTCTGAGCACCGTTTCCTTTGGGAGACGGTGCTTTTTTGCTGCCTTTTTGGCATATGAAAGGGCGGCCTGAATCATTCTTAAGAATTCTTTTTGCATCCCGCCACAGGATTGTCTTAATTTTTACACATTTTCAGTCTAAAATATACCAGCATTGAACTAGATGAAAAAGGAGCGTTTGCTGTGATCGAAGTATCGCATCTGAGCAAAAAGTATGGCACGCACCCTGCCATTGAAGATTTGTCCTTTACGGTGGGCGACGGCCAGATCTTCGGCCTGCTCGGCCCCAACGGCGCGGGCAAGTCCACGATCATGAATATCCTCACCGGCTACCTTGCCCCCACCTCCGGTGAAGTGAAGGTGGCGGGCTTCAGCCTGCCGGAGCAGGCCCAGCAGGCCAAGGCCTGTGTGGGCTATCTGCCCGAGCAGCCGCCGCTCTACCCGGAAATGACGGTGCAGGAATATCTGGATTTTGCTGCAGAGCTGAAAGGCATCAAAAAGAAGGCCGACCGCAAAGAACAGGTGCGCAAAGCTGTCCGCCGCACCGGGCTGGAAGAGGTGCTGCCCCGGCTCATTCGCAGTCTGTCCAAGGGCTACCGCCAGCGCGTGGGCATTGCGCAGGCACTGCTGGGCGCGCCGCAGCTCATCATTCTGGACGAGCCTACCGTAGGCCTTGACCCTGCACAGGTCATCGAGATCCGCAGACTGATCCGGGAGCTGGGGAAAAGCCACACGGTCATCCTGTCCAGCCACATCCTCAGCGAGGTGCAGGCAGTGTGCAGTCAGGTACTGATCCTTTCCAAGGGGCATCTGGTGGCGGTGGGCGCGCCGGAACAGCTGGCCGAAAAGCTGAACCCCGGCAGCCGTCTGCGCGCTACCGTTCTGGGCGGGGGGAAGACCGTGCTGAAAACAGTCGGCTCCATTCCGGGCATCCGCAAGGTGGAGATCGAATCCGAGGCCGACGGACAGGTGACCTTTACCGCAGAAAGTGCCGATGCTTCTGACCGTCGCGCCGAGGTGTCCCGCGCCCTTTCGCAGGCCGGATGCACGGTGCTGGCGCTGGCAGCGGAAAACAGGACGCTGGAGGAAGTGTTCCTTGCACTGACCGAAAACGAGTCTGAAACACCATCGGATGAAGGGGAGGAGAAAACGGAATGACCGCCATTTTCAAACGCGAAGTCCGCAGCAGCTTTCATGGCATGATCGGCTACGTGCTCACCGCCTTTATGCTGGCGGCAACGGCCATCTATTTTGTTGCCCTGAATCTGGGCTACGGCCTGACGGATTTTGGCTATTACACGCTTTGCCGCACCACGTTTGTGCTGCTTTTGTATATCCCGGTGCTCACCATGCGCTCCTTTGCAGAGGAACGCCGCACCCGCACCGATCAGCTGCTGCTTACCAGCCCGGTGTCTGTGTGGGAGATCGTGCTGGGCAAATTCTTTGCCCTGTGCGTCATCTTTGCACTGCCGTGCCTTGCCGATGCGGTCATGATCCTTGTACTGGCCGCACTGGGTGCCACCGGCACGGCCACGCTGGCAAACTTGGCCGCTCTGCTGTGCTATTATCTCATGGGCTGCGCCGCCATTGCCATTGGCGTGTTTCTTTCCAGCCTGACCGAGAATCAGATCATTGCTGCGGTGGCAGGTGTTGCCGCACTGCTGCTGGCCTACATGATGCCCAGCCTGCGCAGCATGTTCACCGCAGGCAGCGCAGTGGCGCTGGCCCTGTTCACCGCCATTGCGGCAGTGCTCAGTGTGGTGGCAGGCCTGCGTACCCGCAGCTTTACGCTGGGCTGCCTGACCTTTGCGGGCTGCTGTGTGGTGCTGACGGCACTGTTCCTGCTGCAGAGCAGCTGGCTGACCGAAGCGTTCAGCGCGGTGCTCAGCGGGCTGTGCCTGTTCACGCCGTTTGAAGAGTTTGTCAACAACAGCTTTTCCATCCCGACGCTGGTGTACTACCTGACCGTGACCATGCTGTTTTTGTTCTTCACGGCGCAGGGGCTGGAAAAGCGCCGCTGGAACTGAGGGGAGGGGAACAACATGAAAAATTTCAAATTTTCTTCCTCCGCAAACGGCAAGGTGTTCCGCAATGGGCTGTACTCCACGGCCATTCTGGCAGCAGCCATCGTGTTGGCCGTGCTGATCAATCTGCTGGTGGGGGCCATCCCGAAAAAATACACCGAGTTCGACCTCTCTGCCGCCAAAATGTACACGCTGGGCGACAGCTCCAGGCAGCTGATGCAGAGCCTGGATCAGGACGTGACCGTTTATTATCTCTGTGAGACCGGCAGCGAGGATGCCATTATCACCAAGCTGCTGGATCACTACGCCGACGAGAGCGGTCACTTCCACTGGGAGCAGAAGGACCCGGCGCTTTACCCGACCTTTGCAGCGCAGTACGGCGCAGAGAATGCATCCACCGGCAGTCTGATCGTGGTCAGCGGTGAGAACAGCGAAGTGCTGAACGCCGCCGAACTTTACGAGTACGATTACTCCGATTACTACACCACTGGCGCTGCCAACGTGACCTTTGGCGGCGAAAAGCAGATCAGCTCTGCCATCTACAAGCTGACTGCCGCAGCAGAAAGTCATGCCTACTACACCACCAACCACGGCGAGCAGGCGCTTACCTCCTCGCTGACCGAGGCGCTCAAGGCGCAGAATATCGATGCCCAGCCGCTGGATCTGCTCACCGGCACCATCCCGGAGGACTGTGATCTGCTCATCATCAGCGACCCCGCTTCGGATTTTGCAGCTGACGGCCTTGTGGATGAGATCGCGCAGCTGCAGGCCTATCTGGAAAACGGCGGCAAGGTGCTGCTGACCACCAGCGGCTATACCGAAACGCCCAATCTGGATGCAGTGATGGCACAGTTCGGCCTTGCGCGTGAGCCGGGCCTTGTGGTGGAGGGCGATGCGGGCCACGCGCTGTACGGCTACCCGTACTCGCTGTTTCCGGACTACGCGGCCGCCGACGAAAGCACCGCGCTGGACGGCGTGAATCAGAGCACCCATGTGATGCTCTCGGTGGCACAGGGCATCACCATTACCGAAACAGACGATGTGACGGCGGAACCGCTGCTGTATACCACCGAGGATGCCTACAGCAAGCAGGACTTTGATGCCAGCTCTTCTTCCGCAAAGGAGGCCGGCGATACCGACGGCCCGTTCTCGCTGGCCGTATGGGCGCGCAATGACTCCACCGGTGCCGAGGTGATCTGGATCGGCTGCCCCAACATGGACAACGAGCAGGTGTACCAGTCCATCCCGGGCAACCTGACCTTCCTGCAGGGCTGTGCCGCTTCGCTGGTAGGGCAGAGCCTGCTCATCGACACCAAAGCACTGGAAGCTGCACCCATCACGGTCCCGGCTTCCGCATCCATGACGCTGGGCATGGTGTTCGTATTCGTGCTGCCCGCAGCAGTGCTCATTGCAGGTGCTGTGGAGGTGCTGCTGCGCCGCCGCAGGTAAGGGGGCACTGCCATGAAAACAAAACAGCGCACCCTTGCGGTGCTTCTGGTGCTGGTGCTTGTGCTGGGCGGGCTGCTGTGGTTTGTCAGCCGCAGCAATGCCGCAGAAGAAGCTGCTTCCAGCGCCGCCGCAGAGGGCAGCATCCTGCTCTCTTCCTTTGCGGCAGGCGATGTGACCAGCATCCGGTATGCCTATGGCGGCGAAACGCTTACCTTAAATTACGATTCCGGCAGCTGGACGCTGGCGGATGACCCGGACTATCATCTGGATGCAGCTGCCTGCAATACCATGGTCACGGCGCTGGCATCCCTGAATGCCAAACGTCAGCTCACGGCTCAGCCCGGCGAGGACTACGGCCTTGCCGACCCGGCTGTTACGGTCACGGTGACGGCGGCAGGCGAGACGAACACCTTTGCCTTTGGCACCGAGAACCCGGTCACAGGAGATCTGTATGTGCAGAAGGCAGGGGACGATGCCGTGTACACCGTTTCTGGCAACAAGGCGGCCTGCTTTGAGCTGACCAAAGCGGACCTTTTTGGCGCGTTCAACCCGGCGGGACTGACAGCCTCCGCGCTGGAAAGTGTTTCCATTACGACGGGCAGCGGCACCCTTGCACTGAATGCAGTCTCTGAGCCTGCGGAAGCGGAGAGCGATTCCTCGGAAAGTGCGGCCGATTCCACCACCTATCAGACCGTGTGGCGGCTGGCCGATGAACCCTCTGCCGATCTGGACGACAGCAAGGTGCAGAGCATCCTCTCCGCTCTGGCAGGCTATGTGACCGCACAAATCACGGATGCCGACCCTTCGGCCTATGGCTTTGCTGCACCGCTTGCAACGGTGCGGGCCGCCTCTGCCGATGGGACTGTGACCCTCCACTACGCCGAAAATGCAGACGGCTGCTGGATGATGGTGGAGGGGGACAGTTCCGTCTATGCGGTTGACCTTGACACTGTGCAGGCCCTTCTGATAACGGCCGCTGCCTTAAAAGCGGAATAAAAACCTTTGTGCGCCGTATGCGGAAAGCCCGCTGCGGCGCATGTTTTTTTGTTGCGGCGTGTAAAGCTTCGGCAAACATTGGCAGAGTGATTGACATTTCAGCAAAGATTGATTAAGATAGACGAGACAGGGCAGAATAACTGCGCAATATAAGAGCCTGCTTTTGCAGGTTCTCCGGTCGTCATGGATGTTGTGCGGGGCTGGGTCGCCCTGGTACGAGGGATGGGGCATGGCCCTGTCTTTTTTCGTATCTGAGTTACAAGGAGGATAAAGTAAAAAATGGACAACTCGGTGATCGTTTCACTGCGGGATATCGTAGTGGAATTTGACGGTCAGCGCATTCTGGATGGGCTGAACCTCGACATCCATGACAAAGAGTTCGTGACGCTGCTGGGCCCTTCCGGCTGCGGCAAAACCACCACCCTGCGTCTGATTGCAGGTTTTCTGGAACCCAATTCCGGCAAAGTGCTGCTGAAAGGTGAGGACATTACCGGCGTGCCGCCCTATAAGCGCCCGGTGAACACCGTTTTTCAGAAATACGCACTGTTCCCGCACCTGAACGTGTTCGAAAACGTGGCCTTCGGTCTGCGGCTCAAAAAGATGGACGAAGAGACCATCCGCCGCAAGGTGCGCAACATGCTGGAAGTTGTTGGCCTGAAAGGCTTCGAGCGCCGCAGCATCAGCCAGATGTCCGGCGGCCAGCAGCAGCGCGTGGCCATCGCCCGCAGTCTGGTGAACGAGCCGGAGATCCTTCTGCTGGATGAACCCCTTGGCGCACTGGACCTCAAGCTGCGCAAGGAGATGCAGCTGGAGCTGAAGCGCCTGCAGCGCGAAATGAACATTACCTTTATTTATGTTACCCACGATCAGGAGGAAGCCCTTACCATGTCCGATACCGTCGTGGTCATGAACGGCGGCAAGGTGCAGCAGATCGGCACGCCGGAGGATATTTACAATGAGCCGAAGAATGCCTTTGTTGCAGACTTCATTGGCGATTCCAACATCGTGGACGGCGTGATGCACCGGGATTTTCTGGTGTCCTTCTCCGGCGTGGACTTCCCCTGTGTGGACCGCGGCTTTGCCCGCGAGCAGAGCGTGCAGGTAGTGGTGCGTCCCGAGGATATCGAGGTGGTCTCTCCTGTGGAAGGCCAGCTTGTCGGCGTCGTGAACGATGTCATCTTCAAGGGTGTCCACTTTGAGATGCATGTGGAGTGCGAGGGCCGCGAATGGCTGATCCATTCCACCCGCGCCTGCACCCCCGGTGAGACCATTGGTATGCGCATCGGCCCCAACGAGATCCACATTATGGCGCGTTCAGAGGGGTGAGCCGCAATGATGAAGATTTACGATAAAAAGCTGGCCTATCCGTACTTTGTATGGATGACGCTGTTCACAGTGGTGCCTTTGATCATCGTGGTGTACTATGCATTTACGGATGCAAACGGAGCTTTCACGCTGGATAACCTCACCTCCATCAGCGGCTACGGCTCGGTGTTTGCCCGCAGCCTGCTGCTGGCCCTCATTGCCACGGTCATTTGTCTGGTCATTGCGTTCCCGGTGGGCTATTTCCTTTCCCGCCTGCGGGTGAACAAGCAGCACATCATGCTCATGCTGGTCATGCTGCCCATGTGGATGAACTTCCTGCTGCGCACCTACGCATGGATGGGCCTGCTCAGCATCAACGGCCCGGTGAACGCTGTTCTGGGCGTGTTCGGCCTTGGCCCCTTCAATATGCTCAACACCTCCGGTGCGGTGGTGCTGGGCATGGTGTATAACTATGTGCCCTATATGATCCTGCCGCTGTACACCAGCATGACCAAGATCGACCAGAGCCTAGTGGAAGCTGCGCAGGATCTGGGCGCTTCCACCACCAAGACCCTTCTCCGGGTGCTCATCCCCATGAGCGTGCCCGGCATCAGCACCGGCATCACCATGGTGTTCGTCCCGGCGGTGTCCACCTTTGTTATCAGCCGTATGCTGGGCGGCGGCTCCAACCTGCTCATTGGCGATCTGATCGAGATGCAGTTCCTTGGCAACAGCTACAACCTGAACGTGGGTTCTGCCATGAGCCTTGTGCTGATGATCATCGTTCTGCTGTGCATGAGCTTCACGTCCAGCTTTGACGAAGATGAAATGGAGGGCGTGTCCTGATGAAAACGAAACATCTGCGCCTGATGCAGCGCGTCTATATCGTGCTGTTTTTCTGCTTCATGTACCTGCCCATTGCATACATGATCGTATTCAGCTTCAACCAGTCCAAGGGCTATTCGCTCTTCACCGGCTTTACCCTCAAGTGGTACTCCAGCCTGCTGCACAACTCCTCCATCCTGCATGCGCTGCTGGTCTCGCTGGAAGTGGCTCTGATCTCTGCGGTCATTGCCACTGTGCTGGGCACGGCGGCAAGCCTTGGTATTGCGTCCATGGGCCGCGGGAGCCGCCTTGTCGTCACCAACATCACCTATATCCCGGTGGTCAACCCGGAGATCATCACCGGCATCTCGCTCATGCTGCTGTTCGTGGCCTACCAGCGCTTTGCCGGGGGTGTCTCCTGGCTGCCGGATACCATCATGGGCTTCCCGACGCTGCTCATTGCGCATATCGCGTTCAATGTGCCATATGTCATCTTCAACGTCACGCCCAAGCTCAAGCAATTGGATATCAAGCTGTATGAGGCAGCGCTCGACCTTGGCTGCGACCCCAAGCAGGCCTTCTTCAAGGTCATCCTGCCGGAGATCAGCCCGGCCATCCTGTCGGCGTTCCTCATCTGCCTGACCTATTCCATCGACGACTTCATGATCTCCTATTTCAACTGCGGCACGGTGGAAACGCTGCCCATCGCCATCTACTCCATGACCCGTAAAAAGGTCAGCCCGGAGATCTATGCGCTGTCCACCATCATGTTCGTGGTCATTCTGTGCATCATTCTGATTTCCAACGCAATGGAGAGCCGCAGCTACCGCCGCGACCAGAAGGCGCTGAGAGGGGAGGGCGTGTGATGAAACGTTTTGCTGTGCTGCTGCTGGCGCTGGCAATGACGGTCTGCTGTGCAATGCCCGCCTTTGCCGCCGGTACCATCGAAGTCACCGAGGATGTCTCGGTGTCGGACGATTACGACTGGACCCGCTTCAAGGGCCAGAACGTGGCCATCAATGTCTATAACTGGGGCGAGTACATCTCCAACGGCTCGGACGACAGCGTGGACGTGGTGGCGGCCTTTGAAAAGCTCACCGGCATCAAGGTGAACTACACCACCTTCGACTCCAACGAGTCCATGTACGCAAAGCTCAAGTCCGGCGCAGCCAACTACGATGTGGTCATTCCGTCGGATTACATGGTGGCAAAAATGATCGCCGAGGGGATGCTCAAGCCTCTGAACTACGACAATATCCCGAACTTCAAAAAGATCGATCAGGAATACGTGGATCCGGATTACGATCCGCAGAATGCCTACACCGTGCCCTATATGCTCTGCACCACCGGCATCATTTATAACACCACCATGGTGGACAAAGCGCCCACCAGCTGGGCCGACCTGTGGGACGAGCAGTACGCAGGCAATATCCTGATGTTCAACAACAGCCGCGATGCTTACGCCATTGCTGCTTTTAAGAGCGGCCACGATATCAACCCGCAGTCCACCGAAGAGGTGGATGAGGTGGTGGAAGAGCTGAAGGCTCAGAAGCCGCTGGTGCAGGCCTACGTCATGGATGAGATCTTTGATAAGATGATCGGCGGCGAGGCAGCCGTCGGTGTGTACTACTCCGGCGATGCCATCACCATGATCGACGATAATCCCGACCTTGCATGGGTGTTCCCGGAGGAAGGCAGCGTGCTTTCCGTGGACTGCATGACCATTCCTGCTGCCAGCGAACATCAGGAAGCTGCGGAAATGTTCATCAACTTCATGTGTGAGACGGACATCGGCAAGGCAAACGCCGAGTACATCGGCTACACCACCCCCATGCAGGATGTGTGGGAGGTGCTGGACGAGGATCTGAAGGAGAGCGAGATCGCTTATCCGTCCGAAGAGAAAGCCGCCAAGGAAAAGGTGTTCACTTCCCTGAGCGACGATGTGAACAGCGAGCTGGACGTGAAGTGGAGCGAAATGAAGAGCTACGACGAGGGTGGCAGCAGTCTGCTGTTCCTTGCGCTGCTGGCAGCCATGGTAGCGCTGGCCTGCTTCAACATCTGGCGCAAGGTCCGCAGGCGCAACCGCAATCAGTATTAAACGCAAAGGAGGCTGCTGCACAGAACAACGTGCAGTGGTCTCTTTTTATAGAAAGGAAAAACCATGGAACAGTTCTTTTACACCGAGACCATGACAGTCATGAACGCAGATGCCGACTTCCGCAGCCTGCTCAAGCCCAGCGCCCTGCTGCGCTATGTGGAGCAGATTTCGACAGACCACGCCCGCGCCTTTGGTATGGATGACCAGTTCTTCAAAGATCGCGGTGTGACCTTTCTGGTGGGCAAGCAGGCCCTGAAATTTGACCGTGTGCCCCAGCGTGCCGAAACGCTGACCCTTACCTCCCGGGCGCAGGTCAGCAAACACGGTTCGGTCAAACGCATCACCACCCTGACCGATGCCGAGGGCAAAGAGGTGGCTATGGTGGACTGCCGCTGGATCGTGGCAAGCCTTGCCGAGGGCCGTATCCTGCGGGAGCCGGGCTGGACGGTGGAGAATTTCTGGAACGATACGGTGGAGGATGAGCTGCCTTTGCAGCTGCACAAGTGCAAGGATGGTCTGACCAGCGCAGGGGAGTGGACGGCGCATTATTCCCAATGCGATCTGAACGGCCATTTGAACAACGCATTCTATCTGGACCTTGTCTGCGATGCGCTGCCGCTGGAAGTGATGCGCAAAGGCCCCGTGACATTTGCGTCTATCAACTACCACCGCGAGATCCCGATGGGAGAAACGGCAGAGGTGTTTTATGCCCCTTCGGCGGATGGCTGGTATGTAGTCGGAAAGCACAACGGCCAGACCAGCTTTGAGTGCTATCTGGAGGTGGGAAAGACAAACGTGTAAATCGTTGATTTCTCAAGAGAACCGCTGCGCCGCTTTTAGCTGAAAATAAGCGAGCAATGCAAAAAGCATCACCCGTGCAGAAAAAACGGCGCATTTTGAGAATTGCATCCTCTGAGGAACAGGGAGTACTCTTTTATTAGAAGGATCTTCTGATTGTCCAAAGGAGGATAAAACAAATGAAAAAACATCTCCGAGTCCTTGCGGCCGTTCTGGTACTGTGCTTCAGTCTGCTGTGCCCGACGGCGTCTGCCGCCAGGGTACAAACTGCGGCCTGCAAGCCGTCCACTGCAGCCGTTCAGACCATTTCTGCCGGCAAAAAGACGGAGCAGATGGTCTGGGTCCCAACGCACGGCGGCAAAAAATATCACAGCAAGTCTACCTGCAGCAATATGAAAGACCCGGAAAAGGTTACATTATCGAAAGCAAAAGCGGAAGGCTTCACTGCTTGCAAAAAGTGCTATTAAGAAAATAAAGAATGATCTGCAAAGCCCTTGCCGGAAATTTTCTGGCAGGGGCTTTATATGTGTCTACAAAAAGTTAACAAAAGAAATTACAGAAAAATTACAAAACCCTATTGCAAAATGGTTTCAAAAGAGTTACAATATGGTTACAGCAAGGGCATAAGCCCTGCTGAGTGTGAAATCTTTTTCTTCTTGTTTTTTGGGATATCGGGCACAGGTTCTCCTCCTCCGGCTGTTCTCCTTCACAGTCGTGATCCATGTGCCGCACAGGCGGTATCCCGCTTCGTGTGCAAAAAAGCTCGTCCGTTCTGGACGAGCTTTTTTGCATCCATAAATCACGCAAAAACCGGCTTCTCATGCGGGAAAGTATGACCTTACGCCATTTTGGTGGGCAATTTGCCTGTTTTTCTGCAAAGGACATTTACAAAGTTTGGCGCGGCGGGGGTTTGTATTCCGGCTGGCTTTGTGGTACAGTATATACAATCAATTTATAGGTTGCAAACATGAATCCGATTGATGTTGATGCGTTAAGAGAAAAGGAGTTTGAACATGGCTTATTTCTATAAAGAACCTTCCCGCACTTTCGGTGAATATCTGCTGATCCCCGGCTATTCCTCTGCAGAGAATATCCCCACGGCTGTCAGCCTCAAGACCCCGCTGGTCAAGTACCGCAAGGGCGAGGAGGAGTGCCCCCTGCAGATGAATATTCCCATGATCAGCGCCATCATGCAGGCGGTCTCTGGCGATAAGCTGGCCATTGCACTGGCCCGTCAGGGCGGCGTGTCCTTCATCTACGGCTCTCAGAGCATTGAGAACGAGGCTGCCATGGTGCGCCGCGTCAAGAGCTTCAAGGCTGGTTATGTCGTGTCCGATTCCAATCTGGCCCCCACTGCCACCCTGCACGATGTGCTGGAGCTGAAGGCACGCACCGGCCACTCCACCATTGCCATCACTGCCGATGGCACTCCGAGCGGCAAGCTGCTGGGCATTGTTGCATCTCGTGACTACCGCATCAACCACACTCCGGATGATGCCCCTGTCACCACCTTCATGACCCCGCTTGAAAAGCTGGTCACTGCACCGGAGAACACCTCCCTGCACGACTGCAACAACATCATCTGGGATAACAAGATCAACACCCTGCCTCTGGTGGATGCCGAGGGCAACCTGAAGTATATGGTGTTCCGCAAGGACTACGACTCCCACAAGAAGAACGCCAATGAACTGCTGGATAAGAACAAGAGCTATGTGGTGGGCGCAGGCATCAACACCCGCGATTACGCTGAGCGCGTGCCCGCACTGGTGGATGCCGGTGTGGATGTGCTGTGCATCGACTCTTCCGAGGGTTACTCCGAGTGGCAGAGCCGCACCATCGGCTGGATCCGTGAGCACTACGGCGATACCGTCAAGGTGGGCGCAGGCAACGTTGTGGATGCCGAGGGCTTCCGCTTCCTGGCCGAGGCTGGTGCAGACTTCGTGAAGATCGGCATTGGCGGCGGTTCTATCTGCATCACCCGCGAGACCAAGGGCATTGGCCGTGGTCAGGCTACCGCTGTCATCGAGGTGGCAAAGGCCCGCGATGAGTACTATAAGGAAACCGGCATCTACGTGCCCATCTGCTCCGACGGCGGCATCGTCCACGATTACCACATCACGCTGGCACTGGCCATGGGTGCGGATTTTGTGATGCTGGGCCGCTACTTTGCCCGCTTTGACGAAAGCCCCACGAATAAGGTGCGCATCAACAGCCAGTATATGAAGGAGTACTGGGGCGAAGGCTCCAACCGTGCCCGCAACTGGCAGCGCTACGATCTGGGCGGTTCCAGCAAGCTGAGCTTTGAGGAAGGCGTGGACAGCTACGTGCCCTATGCCGGCCCTCTGGCTGACGGTGTGCAGACCACTCTGTACAAGGTCAAGAGCACCATGTGCAACTGCGGTGCTCTGTCCATCCCGGAGCTGCAGCAGAAAGCAAAGCTGACCGTGGTTTCCTCTACCTCCATCGTTGAGGGCGGCAGCCACGACGTTGTGCTGAAGAATGCTACCCCCAATATCATCAACGGTTAACACGTTTGTTCTGAAAGCCGCCCATGCTGTTTGTGTATGGGCGGCTTTTTCTTACCGGAAATCGACCAGGATTTTTCAAAAATGCTTGCACCGCTCTGCGTTTGGTGATATCATGATAGAAACGCACTGTCAAGACAGGCAGGCATGCAAACCTTCCCACAGGTCAGAACGGCAGGGGACAGCAAGGAGCCTTTGCCGGGTGTAAAGAAGAGAGGATACTATTCATGGACGAAATCAAGGTTGTGCCTTACATCCCGGATGAGGACTATGACAACCCCGCAATGGTCGTGGATTTTTACGAATTTACTATGGCCAACTGCCTTTTCCTGCACGGATTCAAGGATACTACACTGGTGTTCGATATGTTCTTCCGCAAGAACCCGGATAATCAGGGTTACTCCATCAGTGCCGGCCAGCGCAAGCTGACCCGTTTTCTGCTGAATTATCATTTCAATGCACAGGATATCTGGTGGCTGCGCACCAAGGGCATGAGTGAGGAATTCTGCGAGTATCTGCGCACCTATCAGTGGAAGGGCGACATGTACGCTCTGCCCGAGGGCACGGTGGCATACCCGCATGTGCAGATGGTGCGCATCGAGTGCGACCTCGTGGGCGCAATTCTGATCGAGACCTACCTGCTGCAGACCATGAACTTCCACAGTCTGATCGCTACCAAGGCTACCCGCGTCACCGGCCTGAACACCCACACGCCCCGCAGCGTGATGGAATTCGGCACCCGCCGTGCGCAGGGCGAAAGCGCTGGCAACGATGGTGCATATGCTGCTGTTCTGGGCGGCTGCGTGGGCACTGCCAACTGTTTGGCCGAGATGAAGTTCGGCGCAGAGGTCAAGGCTGTGGGCACCGTAGCGCACAGCTTCATCGAGTTCTTCCCCACGGAGTTTGATGCCTTCAAGGCCTTTGCCGATACCTACCCGGATTCGGTCAGTCTGCTGCTGGACACCTATAATATCATGGAGAGCGGTCTGCCCAACCTCATTAAACTGGACGATTACCTCATCGAAAAATACCCCAACGACCCGAACCGCCGCGTCAAGAGCGCCCGTATCGACTCCGGCGACCTGGCCCGCGGCTCCAAGCGCCTGCGCAAGGCACTGGATGCGGCCGGTAAGCCTTACATCAAGCTGGTGGCTTCCAATGGTCTGGACGAAAAGAAGATCGCCAACATGGAGCTGTATGAGCACGCTCATTTTGACTCCTACGGCGTGGGCGAAAACCTGATCACCTCTGCTTCCGACCCCGTGTTCGGCGGGGTGTACAAGCTGGTGGCGGTCAAGCAGCCGGATGGCAGCTACACTCCCAAGATGAAGTGCTCGGATTCCGCCAGCAAGGCCATCATTCCGGGCAAGAAGATGCCGTGGCGTCTCTACGATGAAAATGGTCAGGCCCAGTGTGACCTGATCGCCATGGATGATGAAGTCATCGAGGCGGGCAAGCCCGTCACGATGGTCAATCTGGACTCCGATGCCATCGAGCGCACCGTCACCATTACCCCCACCAAGGTCAAAAAGCTGCTGGTGCCGCATGTGCTGAATGGTCAGCTGGCCATTGAGCTGCCTTCGATCGCAGAGAAGAAGGCCTACATTGCAAAGCAGCTCACCCAGGAGACCTGGGAGAGCGAACTGCGTCTGGAGTGCCCGCATAAGCACTATGTGAACATGACCCCGGCTGTGGCCGAGTGCCGTTCCAAGATGTATGCAGAGCTGCACGGCGGCAAGGTGTAAAATAAGCAAAATAAAAAGCCCCTCAAGCGTAAGCTTGGGGGGTCTTTTTATGCCGCCGACGGGGGTCGAACCCGTACTCTGTCTCCAGAAAGGGATTTTAAGTCCCTCGTGTCTGCCAATTTCACCACAGCGGCATACAACGCTAATAATAATACAATAGAATGGCTTCTTTGTCAAGAAAAAGCACAGAGCCCGTCTCTTCATCCTCCATTCACGATTCATTTGAAAAAAGTGCTTTTTCTTTCCGGCGTTTCATGCTATAATAATATTCAAACACGGCTTTGGGGCCGTCGCCGCCTGCTTTGGCAGTGCGGCAGGATAGGGCAGATCGGACGGTGTACCGTTCTGCCGGGGCAGTGCCCGCAACAGAGGGCGGGCGGGAAAATCAAAAAGAGAGGCGAATCGAGATGTTGGATATGATCAAGTGCAGCACCGGCGGTGCATACTATGCCCGCGGGGAGTGGGTGCCGGCAGACGGCAATGCATCTGCCGCGCTGGCCGCAAAAGGCTTTGATGCGGCAGCCGTTGCAAACGCAAAGACCGGTACCATGGCTTACAGCATTCTGCAGGCCCATAACACCAGCGGCGATGCCGATAACCTGAAGATCAAGTTTGACGCCATGGCCAGCCATGACATCACCTTTGTTGGCATTATCCAGACGGCCCGCGCATCCGGTCTGGAGAAATTCCCCATTCCGTATGTGCTTACCAACTGCCACAACAGCCTGTGCGCTGTGGGCGGCACCATCAACGAGGATGACCACCGCTTTGGACTGTCCGCTGCTAAAAAGTACGGCGGCATCTTTGTGCCCCCGCACCTTGCAGTCATCCATCAGTACATGCGCGAAAAGTTTGCGGGCTGCGGCAAAATGATCCTGGGCTCCGACTCCCACACCCGCTATGGCGCTTTGGGCACCATGGCTATTGGCGAGGGCGGCGGCGAGCTGGCAAAGCAACTGCTGGGCCGCACCTATGATGTTGCCCGCCCGGGCGTCGTGGCCATCTACCTCACCGGTTCTCTGCCCGCAGGCTGCGGCCCGCACGATGTGGCGATCGCACTGGTGGGCAAGCTGTTCAAGAGCGGCTACGTCAAGAACAAGGTCATGGAGTTCGTTGGCCCCGGCATTGCGTCCCTGCGTCAGGATACCCGCAACGCCATCGATGCCATGACCACCGAGACCACCTGCCTGTCCTCCATCTGGGAAACCGACGAAACGACGCAGAAATTCCTTGCGGTGCATGGCCGTGCCGCCGACTATAAGAAGCTGGCTCCGGCCGACCTTGCTTATTACGACGGTGTGGTAGAGGTAGACCTTTCTGCCATCCGCCCCATGATCGCACTGCCCATGCATCCCTCCAATGCATTTACCATTGAAGAGCTGAACGCAAACCTTGAGGATATTCTCCATGCCTGCGAGCAGGATGTGCAGAAGCTGATCGGCCGCAAGGATGTCAGCCTTGACCTGTGCAGCAAGATCGAGAACGGTAAACTGCGTGTGGATCAGGGCGTGATCGCAGGCTGCGCAGGCGGTCTGTACGACAGCATTTATGAAGCTGCCTCCATCCTCAAGGGCCACACCGGCGGCTGCGGTGACTACGCCCTGAGCGTGTATCCCGGCAGCCAGCCCATCATGATGGAACTGGTGCGCACCGGAGTCATCCACGACCTGATGGCCAGCGGTGCCACCGTCCGTACTGCGTTCTGCGGCCCCTGCTTCGGCGCAGGCGACGTGCCAGCCAACGGCGCGCTGTCTATCCGCCATACCACCCGCAACTTCCCCAGCCGCGAAGGCTCCAAGCCCGGCAACGGCCAGCTTTCCGGTGTGGCACTGATGGATGCCCGCAGCATTGCGGCCACCACGGCCAACGGCGGCATCCTGACCCCGGCTACCGATATCGACTATGATCCCACCGTGCCGGAGTATCAGTACGATCCTTCCAGCTACGATACTCGCGTGTATCAGGGCTTTGGCAAGGGCGATTACGATGCCCTGCTCAAGCTTGGCCCCAACATCAAGGACTGGCCCGAAATTGCACCGCTGGGCGATAACCTGCTGCTGAAGGTGGCATCTTACATCACCGACCCTGTCACCACCACCGACGAGCTGATCCCCTCCGGTGAGACTTCGTCTTACCGTTCCAATCCTCTGGGTCTGGCCGAGTTCACCCTCAGCCGCAAGGACCCGGAGTATGTGGGCCGTGCCAAGGCCGTGCAGGCCGAAGAAAAGGCCCGCCGTGCAGGCGAGGGCAGCGCCGAGGTGCTGGCCCAGCTGCACAAGGTGCCCGGCTGCGAAAACCTGACTTGGAACGATGTGCAGATCGCATCCACCATCTTTGCCGTCAAGCCCGGCGATGGTTCTGCCCGTGAGCAGGCGGCCAGCTGCCAGCGTGTGCTGGGGGCCGGTGCCAACATCGTTACCGAGTACGCCACCAAGCGCTACCGCTCCAACCTCATCAACTGGGGCATGCTGCCGCTGCAGCTGGTGGGCGCAACGCCGTTCGGTCTGGGCGACTATGTCTTTATCCCGAATGTCCGCGAGGCCCTCAAGGGCGACCTGCAGAACATCAAGGCCTATGTGCTGGGCGACACCGCAAAAGAGTTCAGCCTGTACATGGCCCCGCTGACCGCCGACGAGCGCAAGATCCTGGCCGACGGCTGCCTGATCAATTTCTATAAGCACTGATATGATAGAAGGCTTCCTCTTTGGGGGAAGCCTTTCTCTGGCTTTCTTGGGAGGTTCATTTTCCATGCCCGGCGATCTTCACAACCATTCCACCTGTTCCGATGGCTCTGTGCCCATCCACCGCCTGCCGCTCATGGCGGCGCGGGCGGGGCTGGACACCATGGCCATTTCCGACCACGACACCCTGCTCAGCGTAAACTACTGCTATGAGCACCCTGTGCAGGACGGCGTGCGCCTGCTCCCGGCCACCGAGCTGACCGGCTATGACCATGAGCATAAGCATCGCGTGCACCTGCTGTGCTACTTCCCGGACCCGGAAAGCCGGGAACTGAAGGAGCACTGCGACATCCTGCGCCAGCGCCGCAACGAGTGCGGCCTGCAAAGCGCAAAGGAGATCGAAGCGCTGTACCCGCAGTTCCGCACGGAACAGGCGCTGGAATACGCAAAGGACAGCGGTGTGCTGTTCAAAAGCGGCATTATGGAAGCGCTGCACCAGCTGGGGCTGTGCGATGCTGTGTACGGCAAGCTGTATAGTTATCTCTTTGGCTGGGAGCCGCGCGGTGTGGTGCTGCATCAGGTAAAGTATCCCTCGGTGCAGGAAGTGATCGCCACGGCGAAAGCTGCCGGTGCGGTGCTGGTATTTGCACACCCGACCGTTTACAAGAGCATGCCGCTGGTGCGTCAGCTTGCCAAAGAGGGCATCATCGACGGCATTGAGGTGGAGCACCCCCGCAACAGCCCGGAGGACAGGGCCGAGTGTGCTGCTCTGTGTGAGCAGTATGGGCTGATCCATACCGGCGGTACGGACTTCCACGGTGCAAACCACAAGGTGCCGCACCCGGTGGGTACCTGTACCACGGCAGACGATCAGGTGGCCCGCATTCTGGAGCTGGCCCATAAGCGCCGCGGTATTGATGTGTGACCCGGTCACATTGACATTCCGGCACGCTGCTCTATAATAGAAGCAGACGATCTTCGTCGGGATTTCTGTCAAAAAGAGAGGATTTTGAACTATGAGCAAGGAATTCAGCTTCCCGAACAGCGGCACCTGTTCCAAGCAGACCAACTTTGTGCTGAACGATGACCACACCATTGCGTCCATGGAGGTCATTGGCGGCTGCAACGGCAACCTGAAGGGCATCTGCCGTCTGGTCAAGGGCATGAAGGCCGAAGATGTGATCGACCGCATGGAGGGCACGCTCTGCGGTTTCCGCAATACCAGCTGCCCGGATCAGATCGCCAAGAACCTGAAAAAGGCTCTGGCCGAAATGGACTGAAAAAATCAAACAGCGAAGGGGGAGATGCCTGCGGGTATCTCCTTTTTGTTTTCCCATCCCGACAGAAAGAGATGTTTTTTTTCTGTGCTTCGGGGCTATACTTCTTGTGAAAACGAATTTCATCAGCAAGGAGCGGGCAAATGAGTATTTGGGAAAAACTTGGCTTTGGCGGGTACAAGGGCTTTTCGCACGAGTCGGATCAGCTGCTGCGCAGTGCGGTGGAGCTTGCCGGGAACCTTGGCTGCGAAAAAGCCGATACCGGCCACCTGCTGCTGGCGATCCTGCAGCAGGATCACGGGGCGGCAGCACGGTTTCTGGAGGGCAAGCAGATCCGGGAACCGGAGGTGCGCCGTCAGCTGGCCGAGAGCCGCCGCGCACCGGCTTTGCATCTGGATCGCTACGCTCTTGCGCCGGACCTCAAGCGCACCATGGATTACGCCATCATCGGGGCACAGAACGCGCACCTGAACCGGGCCGAGCCGGAACATCTGCTCTGCGCCATGCTGGAGGATGACGGCTGCACAGCAGGCATCCTGCTGGCATCCATGGGCGTGCAGCTCACAGATGCCGTGCGGGAGTGCCGCCAGCTGTCCGGGCAGTTTGTACTGCCGTATCAGACGCGGGCCACGGTCAGTGCGCCGCGCGGCAGCCGCGCCAGTGATAAGTACTGCCGGGATCTGACCCGCCGTGCTGCGGAACGGGAACTGGACCCGGTGTTCTGCCGGGAAGCAGAGCTGGACCGCATGGTGGAGATCTTATGCCGCCGTCAGAAGAACAACCCCTGCCTTGTGGGGGAGCCGGGCGTGGGCAAGACCGCCCTTGCCGAAGGGCTGGCCCAGCGCATTGCCACGGATCGTGTGCCCCGTGCGCTCAAGGGCCGCCGTCTGCTGGCACTGGATATGGCCAGCCTTGTGGCGGGCACCAAATACCGCGGTGACTTTGAGGAGCGGTTCAAGAACCTGCTGGAAGAGCTGGTGCGGGACGGCAGCTCCATCCTGTTCGTGGACGAGTTCCACACCATCGTGGGTGCCGGTGCAGCGGAGGGTGCCATCGATGCAGCCAGCATCTTAAAACCGGTGCTGGCCCGGGGCGAGATACAAATTATCGGCGCTACCACTACCGAAGAGTTCCGCACCCACATCCAGAAGGATGCCGCACTGGAACGCCGTTTCGGCAAGGTGCAGGTAGAGGAGCCTACGCCTGCGCAGGCGCTGGATATCCTCAATGGGCTTGCGCCGCGCTATGAGTGCTACCACAATGTCTGCCTTCCGCCGGAAGCGCTGCAGGCTGCGGTGGAGCTTTCGGTGCGGTATCTGCCGGGGCGCTTTCTGCCGGATAAGGCCATCGACCTTGTGGACGAAGCCTGTGCGGCGGCACGCATCCGGGCCGAGCAGGCAAAGCAGTCAAAGCCCACGCTGATGCCGGACGATATCGCCCATGTGGTGGCGCAGGCCAGCGGTGTGCCGGTGGAGCGGGTAGGTGAGCAGGAGCGGGAACGACTGGACAAGCTGGAAGAACGTCTCAACGCCGAGATCGTGGGCCAGAGCCGGGCTGTGGCTGCGGTGGCAGGTGCCATCCGGCGCAGCCGCACCGGTCTTGGCGAGCCGGGCCGGCCCATGGGTGCCATGCTGTTTCTTGGCCCCACGGGAGTGGGCAAAACGGCTCTTGCCCGGGCGCTGGCGGTCAGCTGGTTCGGCAGCGAAAAAGCCCTGCTCAAATTTGATATGTCGGAGTATCAGGAACAGCACACCGCTGCCCGGCTGCTGGGTGCGCCGCCGGGCTATCTGGGCCATGACGAGGGCGGACAGCTGACCGAAGCAGTGCGCCGCCGCCCTTACAGTGTGGTGCTGTTTGACGAGATCGAAAAGGCACACCCGGACATTCAGAACATCCTTTTGCAGATACTGGAAGATGGCCAGCTGACCGATGCCATGGGCCGCAAGGCGGATTTCCGCAACACCATCGTACTGCTCACCTCAAACCTCGGCGCACGTTTTTTGGCGGGTCAGAGCACGCCGCTGGGCTTTGCGGCGGGCAGCGAAGCCGTGTTTGAAAAGCAGTCTGCGCAGGCCATTGAGGAGGCAAAAAAGTGGTTCCGGCCAGAGCTGGCAGGCCGTCTGGACGAGATGATCGTATTCCGTCCGCTGGCCGACGACAGCCTGTGCGCCATTGCCGAAAAAATGCTGTGCCAGCTGGAGCAGCGTGCCGCCCGCAGCGGCTACCAGCTGCATCACACACCGCGGGTAGGGCAGGCGCTGGCAGCAAAGGCCCGCTCTGCCTACGGGGCCAGAGAACTGCGCCGCGCAGTGGACAGGGCAGTGGAACAGGCACTTGCGGATCAGATCGCATCCGGCACGGCCTGCGTGGGCCAGCACTGGACAGCGGACTGCTCGGCGGATGGTGCTATCGTCCTGCGGGAGGACGAAACCGCAACACTGTAAAGCATCTGAAGCTCAAAAGGACCGCCCTGAGTTACAAGACCCGGGGCGGTATTTTTTTGTCTGCAGGGGGGAGCGGAGACATCCGCTCCTTTTTTGTGCGTACGGGGCAGGGACATTGTGAGATTGGCTCTTGCATCCTTTTGGTTTTCTGTTATCATAGAAGCAACAGAATTGCAGGAGGAAGTCCATGCGCACATTGTTTCTTTTGAACCCAACTGCCGGTAAGGCCGATTGCACCCGTACGCTGCCGCAGCAGATCAATGTTGCCGCCGCGCGTGCAGGGCTTGCGCCGGAAGAGTATACCATTCAGGTCACAAATCACGCCGGTCATGCCCGGGAGCTGGCCAATGCCGCTGCGCAGCAGGCCCGGCAGAGCGGGGAAGAACTGCGGGTCTTCACTGCCGGCGGCGACGGCACCTTCAACGAAGCGCTCACCGGGATCTATGGCTATGCAAATGCAGCCGTGGGCTGTCTGCCCTTTGGCAGCGGCAACGATTTTCTGCGCACCTTTGGTACAAAGGAAGAGTTTCTGGATCTGGATGCCCAGCTGGCCGGTGGGCCGGTGAGCATCGATCTGATGCAGACCAGCCTTGGCCTTTCGGCCACCATCTGCGCTGCCGGTCTGGATGCGCAGGTTGCCTACGGCATCCCGAAGTTCCGGCGCATCCCGCTGTGCGGCGGCGAGATGGCTTATGTGCTTTCCATTGTGGAACAGCTGTGCGGGCACATCGGCCGCAGGGTGGAGTATACCATCGATGGTGAAACGCTGGATGTGGACTGCCTGATGTGTGCCATCTGCAATGGCCGCACCTATGGCGGCGGTTTCTGTGCAGCGCCGGAAGCACAGCCCGACGACGGCTGGCTGGATGTATATATCATCCGCAAGGTGAGCCGCGTGACCATTGCAAAGCTGCTGGGAATGTACAAGAGCGGCAAGCACTTCCAGAACGGTCAGCTCGTCAGGGCTGCAGAGCCGTATTTCATTTACCGCCGCGCAAAGCAGGTGAGCCTGCGCGCTGCGGATGGCCGTGGGCCGATCGTTGCCACGGCAGACGGTGAATGCGCACCCAAGGAGCAGATCACTGTACAGGTACAGCCGCTGGCAGGGCGCATCCTTCTGCCAAAGCCTGCTTTTGAGCGCTTTGCAGCGCAGAGGACGGCACAGAGTGCAGACCGAACATGAAAAACCAGAAGAAGAGACAGCTTTTTTGTCCAAGAAGAAAGCTGTCTCTTTTTCGCTGTACGGCTGATTTTTTCATCTGTCATAAATTCTTAACCTAGGGGATGAGGATTTTTATGGATTTATAAGAACGCAGCTGCATATTTTCAGATTTGAAAAAATGTGGAAAAAGTGTATGGAATGCGATCCATTCATACACTGCTCATACAATGAAACGCAATATAAAAATTACGTAAAATATATAAAAAATACATAAGGTGAACGATAAGGCGGACACACAAGCTTTAATGAATCTTTTCGATCTCGGAGCGGAGCCATTCGATGCTGCGGTCTGTATATACACGTTCTGTAAGGTCTGCAATTTGGTGGCCGATAATGCGCTTTATGGCGTATTCATCGACGTTGGCGCGCTTTGCTATGGTGACGAACGTCTTGCGGCAATCGTGCGTATGATGCCGTGCATCGAGTGCAAGACGGTTGATGACGACCTTGAACTGACGGGCATATAATTCGTAGTAAATAAAACTGAAGTCGCCTTCTACAAAGGTTTGAATGTTGAACAGCCGTGGAGATTTGAGCCTTTCGGCTTCGCGATAGTGCTTCTCGACAAGCGGGTAGATGAGGTGGTGGATGGGAACGATTCGGTCTTTTCCGGCGTTGGTTTTTGAGCCACCTCGGAAGGTTTGCTCCTCGAGGCTTACTTTGGAGAGCTCCAGCTTTATGAGCTCTGAGGCACGCCAACCGGAGTAGCATTGGATCAAAATGATGTCTATGTAAATATTTGTTCCGGCAGCGCCCCACAAGATTTCCAACTCCCGATCCGAGAAACTGAAGTGCGGATATTTTTCAGTTGCCTTTTCTTCGGCAGACGGTTCGGGGAGGTTGAACATTCGCGCATAGTTTTTATCGGTCATTTCGTACTCGACGGCGTAATCAAACATCTGATTGAAGATCTTTTTCAGGGTCAACTGAATGTGATAGGTCGTGTGGTGCGTTATTCCGCGTCGGTCGACAAAGGTGCCGTTCAGCAAGGCGTTCTTGATATGAGGGATTCTAACAGTGCGCACCGGCATATCGTACAAGTCGTTTGCATACTTCCATGCGCTATTGGTCGAGGTGATATTTCCACTGCATACTTTTTTGGTGTATTCGTCGATCCAGCGCTCGTAAAGCTCCTGCATGGTGAGGATCTGCGTCAGGTCGTAGGGACACTTGTTGTATTCCATGAGGGCTTTATAGGCATCGTTATAGGTTTTGAAATAGGCGACGGGATGCAGGAGCTTGACGATGGGTTTTCCCTCAGGGTTGACTCCTACGGTGACCATTACACGAAAAGGCTTACGAAGATTGCGTCCGCGCAGCTCGGTGATTTGACCGAAACCGTTGGGAAGTCTGGCGTGACGCCTACGGGACTTGCGAACTGTACTGACGAGGCCGGAATGCAGCGGAAAGCCGCAATGAGGGCATATGGTCGCTTTGTCACTGACTTGCATTTCGCATTCTGGACAGGGTTTTAGCATAAGAACCTCCTTTAATTTTTACAGAATCGAATAATTCCAAATGAAAAAGCTCGGATGACCGGGCTTTTTTCTATTATGAGTCATTCTAGGTTAAACGATTCCCACAGACTTGTCAATGCTGCGCCGCAAACTAAATAAAATACGGCACGCAGTCGACCGGTTTTGCCATTATTATCTTTTCATGCCTAAGACGTATCTGGATGCGCTTAGAGTAACATAAAAGGAGTACGATAGTATGGACAAAGCTAGGTTAAAATTGGGTGCTGTTCCGGTGAGGGTGGCAGCAAAGGTCTACGGACGTGATCCGGCATGGGTGAGAGCTGGTATCATTGCCGGATGGCTGCCGATTGGGGAGGCCACGAGAAACGGCAGGCGTGTGACCGACCTCAAGGAGATGAGCTCAAAGTATGGGAGAATCAATTATTATATTTCGCCGAAGCTTCTTTTCGAGCAGACAGGCTACGAATGGAGGGGCGAAGAATGAAAAGAGAACGCGCACAACTGTCTACAAAGAACCCCTGCAGTATCCCGAAGCATCGCTACTACGAACTGAAGCACTTCTGCCTGCAATACCCGGACTGGAAAAAGGCACTGGTTTTACTGGACGGTTGGAACACCGAACCGCGTGGTATTCCGGGCATCATCAAGGGCAGGCCGCCGGAAAGCCCGACAGAGCGGCAGGCCATCGCGAGATTATATTATTCCGGTCAGATCGCAATTGTTGACCGCTGCATTGAAAAGCTGGACCCGACGTTGGCTCCTTTTATATTGAAAGGCGTGACGGAAGGGATAGGCTTTGAGAAGCTGCAGGCGCAAGGGTGTCCCTGCTGCCGGGAAATGTACTACGAATATTACAGATATTTCTTCTGGCTCCTGAGCAAGGAACGGCAGTGACGCGAAATTTTCAGTGTGCTTTATGGAACGAATATTCACTGTTTAAATGCAAAGGAGAACACAATATGTTTAAGAGCAACAAAGTGAATCACATGACCGTTATCGTGAAAGGCGTGAGAGACGATGATTACGAAGGACGCGAGCTGATGATGGAAGTCGTTCGTCGGAACTGTAAGATGGACCCGAGGCTGGTTAGCCAGACGGTCTATTCGATCAGAACCTACGACGACGGAAAGAAGAAGCGCACGGATTTCAACGTCGAATTTGAGGCGTTCGACATGGGCGGGATCATCCGTGATTTTGAGCTGCTGAAAAAAGCAGGTGTGATCAAGCAGGTAGAAAAGAAGCAGTCTACGAATTATCTCGTTTTATAAGAAAGGCAGGAGCCGTGGAGAAATCTGCGGCTCTTACTTTTTTTGACGCGAAAAAATCAGCCGCCTTTATGAGAAAGGTGGTATGGACAATGTTTAGTCTGATCGTTGCAATTTTGATCGTTGTGCTGCTGGTCAAATGTATTGGTCTGGTAGGGGCAAAGACGGAAGAGGTGAAACAGAGAACAAAGAAGAAACACTGAAAATCAAAATGGAGCTTATGGGAAACCGTAGGCTCTTATTTTTTTACGCAGACGCGAAAAATGCATGGTGCTTTATGGAAGGAAAATAAATGGGAAGCCTACGGGTGGATGCGGAAGTTTAGAAATTCCCGCCGTTAATGCTGACGGAGGATGTAACCAGCATGAAGCTATGAGAAATCATGGCGTTTCCTTTTTCTGACGCGAAAAATACAGCCTCCTTTATGGAAAGAAATGAACAATTTTAGGAGGTATTTTACTATGCTGAAGAATGTTATTAAAGGTTTTGAGGAAATGATGAACTGTGTTCTGACCGCTATGAACGAGTCGCTGAGCGACCCGTATGCGGGCTGGAACGAAGGGGAAGAACTCCTCATGCTGAACGAGGTTCGGTGTGGTATCCGCTAATGGATATTCTGACCGGAAAACGGGCGTATGGAAACATGCGCTCTTTTCTTTGATGTTTCGGTTCAGGCGCGAAAAATGCAGCCTCCCTTATGGAAGGAGATAGCTCAGTTGGCAGAGCGCTGCTTGATTGCAGAGGTCGTGGGTCCGAATCCCATTCTCTTTCTTTTTTCTATTCTAGAATAGAATGTTGGCGCGAAAAACGCATTGTCCTTTATGGAAGGATGTCTTCCGAAGAACGAAAGGAGAAATGCTATTATGGCAAAACGAGTAAAGACGAATTATGACCGCGGGTACGTGAACGCTATGGATAAGATCCGCGTGTTCATCGAAAGCAGCTCGAAAGTGATGTATGTCGATACACACGAGTATAAGAATGCTGAGACGGCACGCTGTGCTTACCGGAATGCGATCGCGCTGGTGCGGGCAGGAGGAATCGTGCGTGTTACTTGCAACCGCAATGAGCTTTTCCTGATTCGCAATGACATCTGAGGCGAAATGGAGCTTACGAGAGAAATCGTAGGCTCTTTTTCTTTTTTCCGCACGCAGGGGACAGGTTCCTCCACTATATTACTAAAAAGGAGAATTTCAAAATGGACGCAAGACTGTTTCTGATCGTTTTCATCTGCATTGCTGCACTGGGGCTGGTGCTGGGTATCGCCATCGGTTTCAACCTGAGCGAAGGCCAGAGGTGCGTCGGCGACCTTGTGATCGCACCCGGTGACGAGGATGCAGACCATTACATGTTCCTGGACCTTGCGAAAAGTCCGGAAACTCTGGCAGGGAAAGAGCGTGTGATGCTGAACATCAAAATGATCCGGACGCGAAAATAACGTGGTGTTCTATGGAGGAGACTCCAGAATGATATTTTGTAAAGGAGATTTTTCAAAATGGAAAACTACGAAAACAAAGAATTGCTGAAAGACGCGGCGAAGAAATCGCTGGAAAGTCTTAAGGATCTGAAGCCGGGTACGGAAGAGTACAATACGGCTGCAAACATGGCGTTGAAGCTGTACGATATGCAGCTCAAGGATGAAGCGCAGGAAAACGAAAAACAGCTGAAAGAGGACGAGGCCGTGCGAAAAGTGCACGAACTGGAACTCGATCAGGAGAAAGCGGAGAAGGCGCGCAAACTTGACTGGGCAAAAATCGGCATGAAGGCGCTGACGTTTGCAGGCACGATTGGCATGACTGTGTACTGGTCGATCTGCGAGGCGGGCGGCGTGACCCAGCTGTCGAGAGCAATCGGCGAGGGAGTACATGAGCTGAAGAGAGGCTTTACGGAAAAAGATTAAAAGGAGGAACCGAGGAGGGTTCGTGGCGAAAGCTGCGGACTCTCTTTATTTTTATGCACAGTCTGGCATGATTGATATTTGGCACAAATATTGTCAGCGCCAGATGCGGGACAACTATCATACCCTCGATGAGACATTGATATTTGCAAACACCTCTGTCAAAAAAGACAGTTATGCATCCAAACGACTGCCGTACCCGCTGGAACAGGGGAGCATTGCCGCCTATGACGAGCTGATGACCACGCTGTATACGCCGGAGGAACGTGAAAAGATCGAATGGGCCATTGGTTCCATTGTAAACGGGGATTCCAAAAAGATCCAGAAGTTCCTTGTTCTGTATGGTCCGCCCGGAAGCGGCAAATCGACCATTCTGAACATCATCCAGAAAATGTTTGATGGATACTGGGCAGTGTTTGACTCGAAGGCACTTGGTTCATCATCCAATGCGTTTGCACTGGAAGCGTTCAAATCGAACCCGCTGATCGCAATTCAGCATGACGGCGATTTATCGCGTATCGAGGACAATACCCGATTAAACTCGCTGGTTTCCCACGAGACCATGATGGTGAACGAGAAGTTCCGAAGTGCCTACGCAAGCCAGTTCAAGTGCTTCATGTTTCTCGGTACAAACAAGCCCGTAAAGATCACGGATGCAAAATCGGGTCTGATTCGGCGACTGATCGATGTGGAGCCGAGCGGCGAAAAAATACCGGCAAAGAAATACCGCGACCTCGTAGGCAAGGTTGACTTTGAATTGGGTGCTATTGCATGGTATTGCAAAGACGTCTACGAGAAAAACAAGCATCGTTACGACGATTATGTTCCGACACGAATGCTTGGTGCATCCAACGACTTCTACAACTTCATGCTGGACTCCTACTACATCTTCAAAAAAGAAGATGGCGTATCGCTGAAACGTGCCTGGGCAATGTACGACACCTACAATCAGGAGGCAAAGGTTTCGTATCCTTACTCCCGGCGAGCGTTCCGTGAAGAATTGATGAACTATTTCTCGGATTACAAAGAACGTGCCGAGGATATGAACGGCGAACGGGTGCGCAGCTACTACAGCGGCTTCAAGTACGAAAAATTCAAAGAATTTCTGGAGGACCCTCCCCCCGGGGATGATGCGGGAAATGACCCCCCTGCCTCCTCCTGGGTCGAATTGAAGGAGCAGCATTCTCTCTTTAATGATATTTGCAAGGACTGCCTGGCGCAATATGCGAACGAAAATGGCACTCCCATGCAGAAGTGGGAGAATGTCAAAACCAGATTGACCGGGATCGATACAAAAAAGCTGCACTATGTAAAGGTCCCGGAGAACCACATCGTCATTGACTTTGATATTCCCGGCCCGGATGGGAGTAAGAGCTTTGAGCGCAACCTTGAAGCTGCTTCCAAATGGCCAAAGACCTATGCTGAGCTTAGTAAATCTGGTGCGGGCATCCACCTGCATTATATTTACACCGGTGATCCGGCTAAGCTAAGCAGGATCTACGATGAAAACATCGAAATCAAAGTGTTCACGGGAAAATCTTCTCTGCGAAGAAAATTGTCGAAGTGCAATGATATTTCCATCGCAAACATCAGCAGTGGCTTGCCGTTGAAGGGAGAAAAAGCAATGGTCGATGTAAAGCAGATCCAGAATGAGAAGCATCTGCGCATTCTCATCAAGAAAGCGCTGGCAAAGGAGATCAGCCCGTATACGAAGCCAAGTGTGGACTTTATTGCCCATGTTATGGACGAGGCATATGAAGGCAACGTCCCTTATAATGTGGATGACATGCGGAATGCCATCTTGGGGTTCGCTGCCAGCAGTACCAATCAGGCGGAGACCTGTCTGAAGATCGTGGCGAAGATGCACTTCAAATCGAAGGATGATATTCAGCGTGAGGCCCCTGCGGGGGAGGAAACACCATTGATATTTTTCGACGTGGAGGTGTTCCCGAATCTGCTGCTCGTGAACTGGAAGTTTGCCAAGCATGGGCCTGTACACCGCATGGTGAATCCTGCACCGGACGAGATCGAGAGCCTGACAAAGTATCGGTTGGTCGGCTTCAACAACCGCAAGTACGACAACCATATCCTCTGGGCCCGCATGATCGGGATGTCGGTGGAGCAGATCTATGCATTGTCCAACCGGATCATCAACGAGCACACGGGCTTCTTTGGTGAGGCGTACAACCTGTCCTACACTGATATTTACGACTTCTCATCGAAAAAACAGAGCCTAAAGAAGTTTGAAATCGAATTGGGCATCAAGCATCAGGAGCTGGGGCTTCCGTGGGATCAGCCGGTGCCGAAGAGCCTGTGGGACAAGGTGGCCGAGTATTGCGACAACGACGTGATCGCGACCGAGACCCTATTCTACTCGAAAAAGCGTCAGGCAGACTTTGTGGCACGTGAGATCCTGGCAGACCTTGCCGGTATGACGGTGAACGACACGACAAACTCGCTGACAACACGCATTATTTTCGGCAAGGAAAAGCACCCCCGGCTGGTCTACACCGACCTTGCCACGGGGAAATCCGATGCAATCGTGGAAGTCGAGCCTGATATTTTGACGGACTGCAACATCATCAATGCCTTCCCCGGTTACGAGTGGGCCAAAGGTGAAGACGGCAAGTACCACAACATGTTCCGGGGCACAGACCTGGGCATGGGCGGTTATGTCTACGCTGAGCCAGGAATGTACACGAATGTGGCTTTGCTGGACGTTGCGTCGCTGCATCCGCATTCGGCTGTTGCCATGAACTACTTTGGCGAGTACACCAAGCATTTCAACGACCTGATGGATGTGCGAATCTATGTCAAGCACGGCGAGTACGAGAAGGCAAAGGGGCTTTTTGGCGGTAAACTGGCAAAATACCTTGATGACCCGCAGCAGGCAAAAGCTTTAGCGCAAGCGTTGAAAATCGCCATCAATTCGGTTTACGGGTTGACCAGTGCAAGCTTCGACAACCCGTTCCGCAACCCCAAGAACGTCAACAACATTGTGGCGCTTCGAGGGGCTTTATTTATGCGCACTTTGCAGGATGAAGTGCAGCAGCGTGGCTTTAAGGTGGCGCACATAAAAACTGATTCGATCAAGATCCCCGATGCGACCCCGGAGATCATTGCGTACTGCATGGATTTTGCGAAGAAGTACGGCTACACGTTCGAGCACGAAGCTACTTATGAGCGGATGTGTTTGGTGAATAACGCCGTATACATTGCCAAGTACATGGATGCTGGAATGATTGCCGGGCTCATTGCAGGCATTAAGGGCTTTTTGGAAGCTTTTAAAGATATCGGCTCTACCGTTAAAGACACAATCGGGGGTGTGGCAGAACTTCTTAACAAGTTAGGAGAAGCTGTCACTGCATGGAAAAACAACAAGAACGCAGAAACGCTCAAGACAATTTCGACCGCTGTGGCAATTCTTGCTGGGTCACTTGTTGTGCTTTCGATGGTGAAGCCAGAACGGTTGGCTGCATCTACGGGAGCGATGATTGCACTGTTTGCTGAACTGCTTGTGGCGCTTGCAATTTATGACGAAATTGCGAAAAAAACCAAAAAAGTTGGCAAAGGCACCAGTTCAATGGTCGTTATGGCAGCAGGTGTTCTGATCCTTACGTCTGCGCTGAAGAAGATTTCTGAAATTGAAAACGAAAAGCTTCTGACTTCAGTTATCGCATTGGGCGCGGTGATGGCAGAACTGGTTGCTGCACAAGTTGCAATTTCAAAATGGGCAAAAGATGGTGCTAAGCATGCCATGAGTATGCTTGCAATGGCTGCGGCAGTTCGTGTCCTTGCAGAAGCAGTAGAACAGTTGGCAGACCTTGGCTGGGATGGCATTGAGAAGGGTCTTATTGCCGTAGCAGGACTGCTGGCGGAAGTTGCTGCGTTTTCGGGGCTGAGTAATTTTGGCGGACTGACGGCAGGAAAAGCAGTGGGAATTTTGATCCTGGCAGCAGCACTGAGTGTGTTGGAAAAATCAGTGTCAGCATTCAGCAAGATGCCGGTAGACGAACTCCAGAATGGAATTGGTGTACTGGGTGCGATTCTTGGCGAAATTGCGGTTTTCAGCATGTTGTCCAACCCGGCAGAACATGTGCTTTCAACAGCAACTGCCTTAACTATTTTGTCCGGAGGACTGCTGATTCTATCCAATGCTCTGGCAAACCTCGGCGGCATGACACTTGGTCAGATCGGCGTGGCACTGGCAGCAATGGCAGGCGGACTGATTGAAATGGGTGTCGCACTGACTCTTGTAAAAGGCTCTCTTGGCAGTGCAACCTCGTTCCTTATTATGTCGGTTGTGTTGAATGCTCTCGTTTCTCCGCTGAAATCTCTTGGCGAAATGTCACTTGAAGAGATCGGGCATGGATTACTCGCAGTTGGTGGGGCACTTGGCATTTTCGCGATTGCTGTTGGAACAATGTCGCTTGCAGGTCCAATCGTCATTGCTGTTTCTGCAGCTCTGAGTTTGCTGGCAGGAAGCTTTGCATTGCTGCTTGGAACGATGGCAGCAGTAAGCCTAATGCCTCTTCGGGTGGAAGCACTTGTCGTGGCACTTGGAACGCTTGGCTCTGCAATTGGCGTTTTTATCGCTGGAGTAATCGCAGGGCTTGGAACAGCAGCTGGAAGCATTGCTATTGCAATCGCTGAAATTATTGTAGCGGTATGCAACGCAATTGCACAGGCCGTTCCTGCAATCGGCAATGCACTTGCTCAGCTCATCGTGGCCATTTGCAATGTCATCGTACAGTGCAGTGAGCCTATTGGACAGGCTTTGTTTACGCTGGGCACTGTAGTGATCCAGACCATTATCGATCTGATCGCATGGGCATGGGATGGTGGCGGTGAGGGAGGCGGCATCAAAGGTGCACTGAGTGAACTGCTGGGAAATATTGTTGCATGGCTTTCGGAACATCTCAATCCGATAAACTTGTTTGGCGGCTTGCTTGGCACGATTTCGGGCTTCTTTGGCAAAATCGGAGAATATATGTCTCAGGGACTTGCTAATGGCCTGAATACTGGAGCTTCAGTGCAGATTGCAAACAACGGTGTTCAGACTCTGTGCAATAAGGTGAAGGATTTCTTTCGGAATGCGTTTGGAATCAATTCGCCTTCGACCTGGATGAGGGAGCTCGGCCAGTGGTTTGCACCGGGTCTTATAAATGGACTGAATGGAACAGCATCTATTGCGAAGCTGAATGCTGGAACCAAGGTATTTGGTGAAAATGTAAAATCTGGACTTTCCGGTACGTTTGATGGTTTGAACAGTTGGATGTTCAACAAAGGCAGCGATGCAGCCAGCAGTTTCTATAACGGACTGAGCGCGGCGAAGAACGTCCGAACTGGTTCCAAAGACGACTGGTTTGACGAGTGGTACGAAAAAGAGATCAGCAAGTACCGGAATGTGACTCCGAATACCGTGGCAGATGATGCTGCGGAAGATATTCTTGGAACACTTTTTGGGTCTGGAGATACGAGCCCCACCGGTTCTGGCGGTACAACCACTGGCAAGACCAAAAAATCCTCCGGCTCCGGCACGAAGAAGACCGTGGCCCAGCAGATCGAGGAAAAGTACAAGCCGAAGCTGGAAGCAAACAAGGCGGCACGTGAAGCACTGGACAGCGAGTACGAGCTGTGGCAGACCGAGAACCAATACAGCGCGGATGAGGACACGCTGCTGGCGAAGAAGATGGAGAACGCGGCGGCAGAAATTGCGAACCAGACCGACCGGGTGGCCATTGCACAGGCAAAGTACGACGAAATGCTGAAGCGCTGGGGCGCGGACAAGACCGAGACCAAGGAAGCCTACGCCAGCCTGCTGAGCGAAAAGACCAGCCTTGCGAAATTGCAGGCAGACCAGTACACCGGCCTGTTTGAAGACATCACGAAGCGGTATGACACCGACCTTGGTACACTGGAAAAAGAGTATAACCTCTGGACGGCCCAGAACAGCAACACTGCCTCAAAGCTGGACAAGATCGACCGGGAGACCGAGTACCAGAAGAACGAGCTGGAACTGAAGCAGAAGAAGGAAGCCAAGGCAAAAGAGCAGTGGGAGACCCTGCGGAAGGAATACGGCGAAAGCGACCTGCGCACAAAGGAAGCCTGGAACGACTATCTGGATGCGCAGACCGAGAGTTTGCAGCTTCAAAATGATATTGCCAAGCAGTCGCTGAACAAGCTGGATGCGCAGCTTTCCATCATCAAGGACGAACAGAGCCGGATGCAGAGCCGCATGGACCTGCTGACCAGCATCTACGGCGATGGCAGCCTGAAAGACCGTGAGGACGCCTACAAGCAGGCGGTGGAGCAGTACGGCGAAAACAGCGCTGAGGCAAGAAAAGCAAAGTATCAGGGCATTACTACCAGCATCCTCGGCACGGTGGAGGCACTGCAGAACATGAATGCCGAGCTGGAAAAGACCCGGCTCATCCAGCAGCAGCTGGCGGACGGCAAAGACCTGAATGGCAATCCACTGAGCAAAGACGATGTGAACGACCTGAAAGACCAGCTGCTCTCCTCCCGCAGTTCTATGGTGAGCTTTGCAGGGGCACTGGCAGATGCCATGGGCCTTGAGGACAGCGCCAAAAGCGCGGTGGTAAAGCTTGCCAATGCCATCCAGAAGAACTGGGTGCCCATCAGCAATGCATGCAGCGAGGTGTGGACGAAGGTCTCCGGAGCCATGGGCGAGGAGATGACGAACACCCTGAGCACCGTATTCAAGGCAGCATTCAGCGAGGAAGGCATGGAGATCGGGACGGAATTCGTCTCGGCCATTGCATCCGCCATGCAGGGAGACTACGCTGGTGCCATCATTTCGGCGGCAACGGGACTGATCGATCTGTTGTTTACGGACACCGGAAAGCAGCTGACCGGCGGGGCAGGAGACATGCTGCTGAAGCTGCTTTCCGGAATTCAAAATGGAGACCTTGCTGGAAAGCTTGCCAACATCGGGACAGCCGCGGCAAATGTCGGCAATTCCCTGAGTGGACTGCTGCCAATGCTGGGACAGCTGGGAACGACAGGAGCCGGTGCAGGAATGGCAGTTGGCGGCATTGGCGAAGCACTGGGCGGGCTGGGCGCTTCCATACTGGTGGTGCTGCCGGAACTGCTGATTGTGGTGGGTATTATTGCAGCTATCGCGGCACTGATCGGCGGTATTGCGTGGTTTATCAGCAGCCGGAAGAAGGAAAAGGCCACCGGCGCAAAGGACGTTGGCTCGGAGATCGACAAGGGCATCAGCGATGGCGTGAAGGAAGATGCGCCCATTGTGGACGATGCCGTGAGCGACATGACCGAGAACGCCATGGACATTGCGAAGGATTCGCTTGGGACCATCAGCAAGGTGATGGGCGACGACTACGAGTACACGCCCCAGATCGTGCCCGTGGTGGACCTGACCAACGTGCTGGAAGGTGCGGACGAGATCGACAATGCCTTTGCGGCGACAAAATCGCTGAGCCTTGACGGAGACGTGAGCCGGAACCTTGCAGACAAGATCGATGCCGAAGTGCAGCTTCAAAATGGACTGAAGAGCGCCGGAAATGAGGACACTCTACGTGCCATCAATGCACTGGCCGGGCACATGGACGGCGTGGCCGAGAGCATCAAGGGCATGAGCGTGACCATCAACGGCAGAAAGGCCATTGGCTACATCGACGACCGGATGGGACGGCTGACCGCAGCGAAAGTGAAGTGAGAAAATGGCGATCATCAAAGAACTGAGCCCCGGTGATACCCTGAAAGTGTACGAGGACGGCGTTGCAGCAGAGTTTGTGGTGGCCCAGCACAACTACGAAAAAGACCTGAACGGCAAGGGTAAGACCATGCTGATGCGCACCACCCTGCTGAAAGACGCAGTGCAGTGGGGCAACAACGAGAAAGATGTTTCGTGGAAGAACGAGCCGACCCTGCGCAACTGGCTGGAAAACACCTACGCAGCACGGCTGAGTAAGGACACACTGAAGACCATCGTGCCGGTGACGATCCGGTATGATTATGGTTCAAGTGAGAGCGGTACGCTGGAAGAACAGCGGTTCTTTGTGCCGAGGGTGGTAGACTTCAGCGGAGATACGGCGCTGTTTACGGGAATCCGAAGATTTTTTGAGGATAGTCTGAGCGGCGGAAGGGCGGATATTACCGAAGGAAGCAACATCTATGACTTGTGGACGTACGTGTTCAGCACTCGAAGCACTAAAAACTACGAGGATGGCGATAACACCCGCGGAGAGGCACTGAGCCTTTACGTGAAGCACGGCAGAGGTGCCGACCCCGGGTCACCTGGGTACATTAACACCTACTGGGATACGACAACGGAACAGTGGGGCGTTTCCAGCTCGAATATTCTCGTATGTTTCTGCGTGGATGAGAATGCCACAGTGGACGATGATGGATGCCTGACAGCCAACAGCGGGCCGAAGATCCAGAGCAACTACTTTGGCATGAACGGCGTATTTGGGCGGTGGGGAAAGTTCGGGCTGCCATACCGCGTTTATGACGCAGATGGCGACACCATTACCGTGACCGAAAAGCTGAACGGCGAAGTGCACAGGACGTTTAGGGCAATTCAAAATGGAGTATACCGGTTTGAAATATCACAGAAAGAGCTGGAAAGCTTTGACTGGAACGCCGACTATACCCTGACGGTAGAAGCCAGCGACGGCCGGACCACTAACCGGAAAAGCTGCAAGGTGAACCGCATCCGTTCATCCGGGTACGTGGTGTATATCGGGCAGATCAAAGGCACGGCGGATGGACGGAGCTACTACTGGACAGAGCGAAACATTCTGGACGATCCGTTCAACGAGAATGCGCCGGTGATCCTTGACCCGGAAGTGACACTGGAAGCCAACGAGATCAGCTCGTTTACCTTTACGGTGCCCGTCTCGAACCCATTCTACGACAAGCTGGAGCTGAAAAAGCCGGTAGTCAGCATAGAAGAGGACGGCCGCGAGATCTTTATGGGCTATATCACCGAAATGGAAAAGAACTTTGAGCTGGACATGGAAGTGACCTGCGAGAGCGAGTTTGGATACTTGCAGGACAGAGACTGTCGGGTGGAGAACAAGTTCTACACGGCGTCCGAACTGCTGGCACTGGCGCTGACCGTGGAGGATGACCCGGAAGAACACGTCGGCTTCAAGGGCGAAGGCAAGGTGTTCCTGCCCGGAAATGTGACCATAGAAAAGCCGGAAAGCGACACGGACAAGGAGACCAAGGCCATCAGCGACTGCTGGAGCGTACTGACGAACAGCCTGACCGGAAAGTACGGCGGATATCTGCGCCTGCGCAAAGAAATCAAAATGGTGGACGGCGTGCGCGTTTACACAAGATATCTGGACTATCTGGCAAAACTGAACGACAAGACCGATCAGGTGATCGAGCTTGGAAAGAACCTGCTGGACATTTCGTACTACATCAAGGCCGGGGACATCGTGAATTCGGTGAAGGCATATGGTTGGTACAAGAGCGGATGGCTCTTCTGGGAGACCACGAACCCCATCTCGCGGGAAGCGTACAACGGAGAATCCATCAAGAAGTACGGCCTGTGCCAGCGTGTCCTTGTGGTGGAAGGAACCGATTCCACGGGAGACAGCCTTTTGAAGAAGGCCACGGACGAGCTGAAAAAGTACAGCGGTTTCACAGGAAGTGTGCAGATCAACGCTGCAGACCTGTGTGATATTGGCGTGGACACCGACCGGCTGGATTTTATGAAGGAGACGTACGTGCTCTCGGAACCGCACGGTATCGATGACTGGCTGCCCTGCACGAAGGAAGTGATCCCGCTGCATGAGCTGGACCAGAAAGACTTTACCTTTGGCGCGACCACGGCAAAGCTCTCGTCTTTGCAGGCGGGCAACTTTGCAACGGCGGGCAAGGCATGGAATGCGATCCAGTCCACCATTGGATACATCAACAAGTGAGGAGGATCAATGTACCATTCTCTTATTATAAATGTAGGCGACAACTACATTGACACCTGGGACGACTGGAAGCTGATCCCTTCCTCGCGGCCGGTGATCGCACCGCCCATTGAGCGGACAAAGTTCGTGACTGTGCCCGGCAGAGACGGCGCACTGGACTACAGCCGTACCCCTGCAAACCGTCCCACCTACGATGACCGTACCGGAAAAATTGAGTTCTACCTCGAAAACGACTATGCTGGCTGGGACTGGGAGACCGCGTACACGACCATCTGCGAGACCTTGAAGGGACAGCGGGTGCGGTTTGCGCTGGAGGACAATCCCAGCCATTATTATTCGGGTCTCTTGTGGGTGGACCAGTTCAAAAGCGACAAGGGGCACTCGAAGATCACGCTGGAGTACAACTTGCACCCGACCATGTACACCCTGAAGGTTGAAGCCGTGGTGCTGAACGTATACGACCTGAAGCTGAACAGAGGCATGGAGTACCAGCTGCTGGTGGGCGTTGGGCCGACGAATACGTTCTACCGCAAAATAAACGTTACCACGAAACCGCGGGACGTGGTGAAAATTACTCAAAATGGAACCATTCTGGCCCTGCGGAAAGGCACAGCGGTGGTGACGGCAGAGTGTGGCGGCGTGAAAGCCGAGTGCGCCGTGACGGTAGGCGCTTATGAGAGCTTTACCATTGAGCGGGTACTGGACGGCGTGAGCGAGACGAACCCGGTGGGGAGCATCGTTGCCGGCATGAGCTACCAAAATGTGTTCAACGTAGGCGACAGCGAGAAGGAAATGCTGGAACTGACCGTAGAGATGGGCGGCACGGATGTGACCAGAAGTTGTGTTGTCATGGCAGAGGACAACGCGAGCGCACAAATCAAAATGGCATCGGTGACGGGAAATATCAAGATCACAGCGCATGCTGCAGCAAAGCCGGTGGCGGCGATGCTGTGTGCAGATATCCTGCCTGTGGAGGTAAAGCCGCTGAAACGGGTAGAAGGAGCATTCCGGCTTGGAAGATGAAAGGAAGGATGATATTTGAGTTTGGAAGCGTACTCCATTTTGAAAAATGGAAACGAAAAGCTCTCGGAGCATTTCAAGGTGCGCGAGTTCTACTGCCGTGACGGCAGCGACCCGGTGTTCATTGACACGGCTCTTGTGCAGGTGCTGGAGAAGATCCGGGCGCACTTTGGCAAGCCTGTGACCATCACGAGTGGGTTTCGCACGGCAAGCTGGAACGCAAAGCAGAAGAATGCCGCAAAGTTCAGCCAGCATCTGTACGGCAAGGCGGCAGACATTCAGGTGCAGGGCATCAGCGTGGAGCAGGTGTATGCCTACGCGGACAAACTGCTGGGCAACGCCGGTGGCTGCGGCATTTACCCGCCCGGTCTGGGACGCGCCAACGGCTGGGTTCATGTGGACGTGCGCAAAGCCAAGAGCCGCTGGAAGGGGTGAGCGCCGATGGAAAGCATCATTGCCGCCATCCTCAGCGGTGTTGTGACCCTGATCGGCGTACTGATCGCAAACTCGCGTTCCAATGCCGTGATGGAATACAAAATTGAGGAGCTGACCCGGGAGGTCCGCAAGCACAACGGTTTTGCGGAGAAGATCCCGGTCATCCAGAGAGACATTCAGGTGTTGAACCACAGAATGTCCGACATCGAAGTACATGAATACGAACACGAAAGGAGCAACGTATGAATTTCAACATTACTGCAGGCACCATTGCACGTACCGCCGTTCTGCTGCTGGCTCTGACCAACCAGATGCTGAGCGCCATGGGCAAGAGCCCGCTGCCCATCGAGAGCACCACTGTGGAGCAGCTGGTGACGGCTGGCATCACGACCATTGCGGCACTTGTCGCATGGTGGAAGAACAACTCCTTTACGAAGGAAGCCATTGCGGCCGACAAGGAGTACGACCGCTTGAAGGCAAAGAGCGGAAAGTAAAAATGATATTTTGGGTAGGGTAGGAGCGGAAAACGTGATCCACACACGTATCCAACGCTGAATGTTTCTTCTGCACTGCCTGAAAATAGTTCATCTGGTACTCACCGAAGGCAGGAACTGTCTGTATAACTCAAAATGGAGTGACCGGTAAGATGAAGAAAGCCCCTGCAACGATCGTTTATGGCTCTGAGTGGGAGCTGTGAGCGAAAGTTACAGGGACTTTTATTTTTAGCATGAGTGGAGTGCTAAAGCGGGGTAAGAGGTTGACGGTACGTACATTATTCGTACATTTTTGAATGAATATTACGTAGGTGCGATAATAAAATAGAAAGTCACAAAATCTTAACAAAAAGAAGCAAAAAAGGTCTTGATTTTTTGGGTCAAGATGAGTACAATACACTTAGCACTCAGAGAAACGGAGTGCTAAAGAACCGAAGAGCCGACATGAGGCCCTTTGGACACAGCAAAGTTTTAAATTATATTTTTACTATAGGAGGGCAAGAACTATGAAGATCATTCCTCTTGCAGACCGTGTTGTCATTAAGGCTGTTGAGGTTGAGGAGACCACCAAGGGCGGTCTGATCCTGACCGGCAGTGCTAAGGAAAAGCCCCAGGTGGCTGAGGTCATCGCTGTCGGCCCCGGCGGCGTTGTGGACGGCAAGGAAGTCAAGATGACTGTGAAGGTCGGCGACAAGGTCCTCACCAGCAAGTACTCCGGTACCGAGGTCAAGGTGGACGGCGAAGAGTGCACCATCGTCCGTCAGGGCGATATCCTGGCAGTCGTTGAGGACTGAGCAGTTTCCCCTCTGATATTTGAAAATTGAGCTTTAAAGGAGCGATTTGATTATGGCTAAGCAGATCAAGCAGGGCGAGGATGCCCGCAAGGCACTGTGTGCCGGTATCGATACCCTGGCAAACACCGTTAAGATCACCCTGGGTCCCAAGGGCCGCAATGTGGTGCTGGGCAAAAAGTTCGGTGCACCGGTCATCACCAACGATGGCGTGACCATTGCCAAGGAGATCGAGCTGAAGGACGAGTTCGAGAACATGGGCGCACAGCTGGTGCGTGAAGTCGCTACCAAGACCAACGACGCAGCAGGCGACGGCACTACCACCGCAACCGTTCTGGCGCAGGCCATGGTCACCGAGGGCATGAAGAATGTCACCGCCGGTGCAAACCCCATGGATATCCGCCGCGGCATGAGCAAGGCTGTTGCCAAGGCTGTTGAGACCATCAAGGCTCACAGCCAGAAGGTGAAGGACAGCAACGATATCGCCCGTGTCGGCACTATTTCTGCAGGCGACCCCGAGATCGGCCGTCTGATCGCCGAGGCTATGGAGAAGGTCACCTCCGATGGTGTTATCACCATTGAGGAGAACAAGACCACCGCTGAGACCTACAACGAGATCGTGGAAGGCATGCAGTTCGACCGCGGCTACCTCACCCCGTATATGGTCACCGATACCGACAAGATGGTGGCTGATCTGGACAACGCCGCTATCCTGATCACCGATAAGAAGATCAGCGTGATTCAGGATCTGGTCCCTCTGCTGGAGCAGGTGATGCAGAACGGTCTGAAACTGCTGATCGTGGCTGAGGACATTGAGGGCGAGGCTCTGTCCACTCTGATCGTCAACCGCCTGCGCGGCACCCTGAACGTCTGCGCTGTCAAGGCTCCCGGCTTTGGCGACCGCCGCAAGGAAATGCTGCAGGATATCGCAACCCTGACCGGCGGCACCGTGATCTCCTCCGATCTGGGCTATGAGCTGAAGGATGCTACCGTCCAGATGCTGGGCCATGCCCGTCAGGTGAAGGTCTCCAAGGAGAACACCACCATCGTTGGCGGTGCAGGCGATAAGGATGCCATCGCAGCCCGCATCGCTCAGATCCGCAGCCAGATCGAGGCCGCTACCAGCGATTTCGACCGTGAAAAGCTGCAGGAGCGTCTGGCAAAGCTGGCTGGCGGCGTGGCCGTCATCAAGGTCGGCGCTGCTACCGAAGTTGAGATGAAGGACAAGAAGCTGCGCATCGAGGATGCTCTGAACGCAACCAAGGCTGCTGTTCAGGAAGGTGTTGTTGCCGGCGGCGGCACTGCTCCTATCAATGCGATCCCCGCTGTGCGTGAGCTGTGCGACACGCTGGAAGGCGACGAGCGCACCGGTGCCAAGATCGTTCTGAAGGCTCTGGAAGCTCCTCTGCGCCAGATCGCTAAGAATGCCGGTCTGGAAGGCAGTGTCATCATCGACAAGATCATCTCTGCCAACAAGCCTAACTACGGCTTTGATGCTCAGAACGAGGTCTTTGTGGACGATATGATCGCTGCTGGTATCGTTGACCCCACCAAGGTCACCCGTTCCGCTCTGGAGAACGCAGCCTCCGTCGCTGAGATGGTGCTGACCACCGAAAGCTTGGTCGCTGATCTGCCGGAACCCCCTGCTGCACCCGCTGCTGCAGGCGGTGACATGGGCGGTATGGGCGGCATGTACTAAGCCAAAACCGCCGCTCCCAAGAACCCAAATTTATAAAAAGAACGCAGGCAGAACTTTTCGCAAAGGCGAAGGCTCTGCCTGCTTTTTTGCACCCCTGCCGCACTTTTCTCTTCGCCGCAAATGTGCTACAATAGCCTTAGCATAAGGAAAAGGGGAACGCGCATGGCCAGAAACAGGCAGAACCTGAACATCATCTACATCTCGGACCGAATGCGGGAGACGCTGCGGCCCATAGCGTCCTGTGCGCTCACGGCGGTGGTGGCCCCCATGGGCTACGGTAAAACGACGGCGGTGCGCTGGTTCTTGGCAGAGCAGGCCAAGGCGGGGGCCGTGGTGCTGCAAGCCAGCATCTACTCGGATAACCGCTCCATCTTCTGGAAAAGCGTGCAGAAGGCCTTTGCCGCCGCCGGGCTGACGGTGCTGGAGGGCTACGACTGCCCCGCCGACGCCAGCGGCGCGGCTTTGCTGCTGGAGGACCTGTGTGCCGCGCTGGGCGGCAAAACGCCCTACTATCTTTTTCTGGACGATTTCCACCTGCTGGGGGACGAGCGGGTGGCGCAGTTTTTGTGTCGGCTGGCCTACCGCCTGCCCGAGAACGTCCACCTTATCGTGGCCAGCCGCAACCGCTTTCTGCCCGGGGAGCAGGTGGTGCGGCTGGGGCGGCGGCTCCACCGCATCGAGGCCGACGGCCTTCGCCTGAACCGGGAGGAGCTGCTGGCCTACACCCACCGCTGCGGCGTGGAGATCACCGCCGCCCAGGCCGAGAGCCTGCTGCGCTCCTGCGAGGGGTGGTTCTCCGCCGTCTACCTGAACCTCCATGCCCTGGCCGAGCGGGGGAGCCTGCTGCAGCCGGGGCCGGACATCTACGCCATGTTCACCGCCGCCATGCTGGAGTCCCTGCCCGAGAAGACCCGGGGCTTCCTCGCTGTGATGGGGCTGGCCGATGAGTTCACGGTGGAGATGGCCCGGGCTGTCACCGCCCTGCCCGACGCGGAGGAGGTGCTGCGGGCCCTCACCCAGCAAAACGCCTTTGTCACCCGCCTGCCGGACGGGGTGAGCTTCCGCTTCCACCACATGATGAAAGAGTGCGCCGAGCGGCTCTTTGCCCAGCTGCCCGCCGCCCGGCAAACGGAGGTCTGGCAGCGGTATGGCCGCTGGTATGCCCAAAAAGCCCAGTACCTCCACGCGTTGCAGGCCTTTGAGCACTGCGGCGACCGCGATGCAGCCCTTGCCGTCATCGAGGCGGACGCGGGGGATCTGCTTGCCTCCCTCAGCCCCGCCGAGCTGCTGCAGCGGCTGGACCGCTGCCCGGTGGAAGCACTGCAGCGCCACCCGCTGGCCATTCTGGTGCTGATGCGCCGGATGTTCACCTGGCAGCAGATCCCCAAAATGATGGAGCTGAAAGCCCTGCTGGAAGCCGCCGTGGCCCAACACCCCGAGTGGCCCGCCGCCGAGCGGGGCAACCTGCTGGGGGAGTGCGACCTCATCCAGAGCTTCTTGTTCTACAACGACATCACCCAGATGAGCCGCCTCCACCGCAGCGCCAGCCGCCAGATGAGCCGCCCCGCCGTCACCCTGCGCAACAGCGGCAGCTGGACCTTCGGCTCCCCCTCGGTGCTGATGATGTACTACCGCGCCCCCGGGGAGCTGGGCAAAGAACTGGCCGAAATGTACGAGTGTATGCCCCATTACTATAAAATCACCAACGGCCACGGCCGGGGGGCCGAGCTGCTGATGGACGCGGAGGCCGCCTACCTGCAGGGGGCGTGGGAGAAAGCCGCCGTGCTGCTGGAGCGGGCCCGGGCCGACGCCGCCGGGCAGGAGAACATGACCCTCTGCTGCGACTTTTTGGCCCTGCGGCTGGCCCTGTGCGGCAAGGGGAAAGAGGAGTACGATTTTGCCGCCAAGCGCGCCGCCCTGCTGCAAAAGCACGACGGGGTGCAGGTGCATCTGCTGGAGAGCATCGCCGCTTATTTCTACACTTTGCAGGGCAGGCCGGAGCAGGCCCCGGAGCTGTTCCGGGAGCACAAGCTGGCCGAGGTGAGCTTCTTTGGGCCCTGCCGCCCCATGATGTCCCTCATCGAGCAGCAGGTCTGGCTGGCGCAGGGGGAGTACGTGAAGGTGATTGCCCACAGCGAGGGCCTGCTGCGCCGGTGCGAGGCCATGCACTACGGTCTGGTGGGCCTGCAGACCCGCATCCAGCTGGCGGCGGCGCAGCTGCGCTTCGGCCAGCGGGCCGAGGCCCGGGCCGCGCTGGCAGCGGCTTTGCTGGACGCTGTGCAGGACGATTTCTGGGTGCTCTTTGTGGAGCAGTATCCCGCTCTGGCCCCCCTGCTGGAAGGGGAGGACTGGGCCGCTTGCGAGCCGCGTCTGGGGCCCTTCGTGGCCCGCATCCTGCCCGCAGGCCGGGCCTTTGCCGCCCGGCTGGGCCTGCCCGCCCCCGCGCCGGAGCTGCCCCTGACCGACCGCGACCGGGAGCTGGCCCGTCTGGTGGCCGGGCGGTGCACCAACAAGGAGATCGCCGCCGCCCTCTACCTCTCCGAGGGCACGGTGAAGCAGTACATCAACCAGCTGTACGCAAAGCTGGATATGGGCGGCGACCCCCGCACCCGCCGCGCCCGCCTGGCCGAGTGGTACCAGAAAAACGCCCCCCGGAATTAACCAAAAACTAACCCCGGGTTAATAGCAAAAACCAAAGCTCCACGGTATCCTAAAAGTGAACCGTGGAGCTTTTTTCCTGCAACAAAATTGGTAGAAAAAGGGAGGCTTTTGCAATGAAACGAAGATGGAAGAAATTCCTCGCCGGGGTGCTTTCCGCAGCCCTCGTGCTGAACCTCGCGGCCCCGCTGGCACTGGCGGGCAGCCCGACGATCGGAGCAGCTTGCAGGGTGACAAGTGTGTTTCTGTATCCGAAGTATGTCGGACGGGTCGATGATAATGAGAGGGTGCCGTACATTCAGGGTGAGGTATCCTATGACCATGGCCTTTTGACCTTTCACGGAGACGTGACGCTGGACACAACTTTGGACTCGGAGAATTACTCGCTGGTCAAAGCCCTCAGTGAAGAAAATCTGAGGCTGGTGGCAAACGGCAAAGTAACGGGCAGAACGAAAAGCAACGGCTTTGATGGAGCAAAGGAAATAGTAAGGGGAGAATACGATCTCACCAATACCGATGCGGGAAACCAGTCGAAAGGAATTTTAGGCGCTACAAACGATAAAACGACGATTGCTTCCGATACTAGAACCACGCTGAAGGGTTTCCAGACGGGCATCGGCTGGGGAAGCGTTCAGATCGATGGCAAGGTGAAGATCACAAATGCAGAATGCGGCATCGCCAATTTCACTACCATGAACCATGGCAGCGAGCTGTTGATCCATGCGCAGCAGTACATCGGGGAACAGGGTCATCTGACCTACAACGGCGGCCACCTGCTCCTGAATGTGACGACTATCGGTATGGACTTCGGCCTGAGTAGGCTGGGCATCGGAGAGAACGTAAGCAGGTTCTGGTATCGCACCGACGATGACGCGGGTTATACGGAAATCGACACCAGCGTGCAGGAAAAACTTGACAGCTTTTTTGAAGTCAAAGAGACAAACCACGCCTATCTGGAGCTGACGGATGTGGACCCGGACCAGCAGGAAAGCGAAACCTACGACCTCTGGGTAGCAGGCACGCAGGTAACGGAAACCAACCAGAACGACGTGCTGGTGGATGGCGGGTCTGTGAAGTTTGACCCGGCTGCCCACACCCTGACGCTGAAACAGGCCGACCTCACGCTGGGCGAGGATGCGGAGGGAGACGTTTCCAGCTGCATCGATTCCCAATTGGCGGAAGAGCTGACCATTACCGGCACAGCCACCCTTTCCAACGCCGATGGAATCCTTACGGAAGGCCCGCTGACGCTGGATAACGCAACCCTCACCCTTACGGGCAATATCGATGGCGACATTGGTGAGGATGCGATCCGGGCAGGCAGCTCTGACGAAGATATCACCATCGAAAACAGCACCGTGACCATTGCAGGCACGAACTCGGAAGGCAACTTCTTCCAGTTTGGCATTCGGTGCGGCAAGCTCACCGTGGCAAACAGCACGCTGGATGTGAAAGCCGGCGGCTCGGCCATCGTGGCAGCAGACGAGATGGAAGTTTCCGGAGCAGGCACCGTCATCACGGCGGAAACGGGTGCATCGGAGGAACAGGATTATTATGCCCTCGAACTGGGACGCCTGATCATGTCTCACGGCCTTGATCTGGTGGAAGGCAAAATGAACGAGAGCAAGAAGGCGAAGATCGCCCAGCCGGAGCAGGCCCCCACGGACTTTAAGGTCTACTGGGTCGTCCATCCGGGGGACGAACCGGTGAATGGAGGAATGCAGTTCCCCGGTGCGATCACCGGCAGCGAGGAGGAAGCCCGCCTCTTTGAGGGCTGGTTCCTCGAAGACGGCACCCGTTTGGAGGATAGCCCCTACTACATGGGCCCGGGCGCGAACCATGTGGGCAACCTCGACCGGGACGTGACCTTCTATGGCCATTGGCGCACCGCCGAGAGCGGCGAGGGCAGCCCAGATGGCGGAGACGGCTTCGGCACCCTTCTGGCGGTCGGCGCAGTCGTGGGCGTGGCGGGCGTCGTGGCCTATCAGGTGGGCACGGAGCTCATCCTTGACCAGCTCCTGCCTGCAGGGGTGGCCGTGCCCCATACCCGCGCCGAGCTGGCAATGCTCCTCTGGAACACCGCAGGCCGCCCGGCCCCGGCCACTCTGCCCGCCTTTGCGGACGTAGCCGACCCGGAGCTGGCCCAAGCCGCCCAGTGGGCCATCGAGCAGGGCTACCTGAAAGCCCGCGCCGACGGCAGCTTTAAGCCGGACAAGGGCGTTGCCAAGTGGCGCGTCATCCGCGGCTACCGGGCAGTGACCGAACCATGACCGTGCAGGTAAAATAGCCCCACAGCACAAGGCCCCGCAGACTTTGAAAAAGGTCTGCGGGGCCGCTGTTTGTTTATGCGTGGCGTGCAGGGAAAGTTTGAGAAGGCGTACAGCAAACCTGTTCCGCGCATTACACCTCATGTGCTGCGACACACCTTCTGCACCAATGTTCAGCAGGCCGGGCTGGATGTAAAAAGCCTGTAATACCTGATGGGGCACTCCAATGCCAGTGTGACGTTGGATGTCTACACGCACAGCAGTTTTGAATCGGTTGAAAGAGCCTTTGAACAGATTGCCGGCAACCTGTGATTTTTCAATGTGTGAAGCGGAATAGCTTACTCAATAAGTGCCTTATGGAGACGGGATCTCTTCGGAGACCCCGTCTCTTTTTGTATAGAAACCACAGATGCAGCCCACTCTATCAAAAAGGGGTGAGCAGATGTCCGGCAAACGGGTATTGGCGTTGTATGCAGCTGTTCTGCTGGGGTTTGCGGTAGTTTTGTGCCGCCTGTATTTTCTGGCAGAGAACCATACCTATGCTGCCCGGGCCGAAGCACAGAGCACGGTCCGGCTCTCGCTGCCTGCCCGGCGGGGCAGCTTCTACGACCACAGCGGCCTGCTTCTCACCGGGCTGGAAACGCGGTATCTTGCCCTCTGCTTCCCGGGCGAAAACAACTACACACGCCTGTATGCATTTACGGACAGTGCCGGGCAGGCACTTTTGTACCGGAACCGCAACCGCTCCGCACCGTTTCTGCTGGAAGTGGACCGCGACCTTTCCGGGCGCGGCATACGCTGCTTTGCAACGGCACGGCGCTGCGCAGAAGTTCCGCTGTGCCAGCATCTGATCGGCTATCTGGATGCAGAAGGCCGCGGCATTGCCGGGCTGGAAAAGGCGCTGGACAGCCAGCTGGCCGGGACAAAGGAGCATGACACACTGGTGTGCGCGGTCACAGCACAAGGACGGCTGCGGGCCGGGGAAACACCGCAGCTCACCCGGCAGGACAGCAGTGCAGTGGGCGTGCAGCTGACGATCTCCCGCCCGGTGCAGCGTGCCGCCGAAGCGGTGGCCGCAGACACCATGACCAGCGGCTGCATTCTGGTTCTGGACACGGCCACTGCTGCGGTTCGCGCCAGCGTCAGCGTACCGGGCTATGACCCGGATGACCTTGCCGCAAGTCTGGATGCACCGGATAGTCCGTTCCTGAACCGCGCACTGGAAAGCTATGCTGTGGGTTCAGTGTTCAAGCCGGTGCTGGCTGCGGCAGCGCTGGAGCAGGGCATCCTGCCGGAGTGCGAATGCACCGGTGCTGTGGTGGTGGATGGACAGATCTTCCGCTGCGCAGGCGGTGTTCCGCACGGAACGGTGGACCTGACTGCGGCTCTGGAAAAAAGCTGCAACGGCTATTTTATCCGGCTGGGGCAGCAGCTGGGGGCAGAGACGCTTTTGCAGATGTCTCGGCAGCTTGGCTTCGGGCAGGAGGTGCCGGTGGCAGGTGCGCTGCACGCCGATGCCGGAAAGCTGCCGTCTGCCGGGGAGCTTGCCCAAAGCGGCCAGCTGGCAAATTTCAGCTTTGGGCAGGGCGGTCTGCTGGCATCACCGGTACAGATCGCCGCCATGATGAACACCATTGCTTCCGGCGGGATGTACCGCACGCCTTTCTTTGTGTGTGGCTCGGTGGATGAAACTGACGGTACGCCGCTGGAAACGCTTGCACATCCGCAGTCAAGGCGGGTGATGAGTGCGGAAAATGCAGCGCTCCTGCGTAAAATGCTGCAGCAGGTGGTGGAAGAGGGCACCGCACAGGATGCTGCCGGGCTGAAAGAAGGGGCTGGCGGCAAGACCGGTACCGCGCAGACCGGGCAGTTCACACCGGATGGCACGGAACGCAAAAACTTGTGGTTCGCAGGGTTTTACCCGGCGCAGCAGCCGCGCTACACCATTGTGGTGCTGCAGGACGGGCAGGTGAGCACGGAACATTCCAGCGCCGCCATCTTTGCCCGGCTGTGCGCAATGCTGGACCTTCTGGCATAAAAATGCACGGTTTCTGCTTGCTTTTTTGCGCTTGTTATGCTACTATATATTTGTATTTCTGCGTAGTTTTTGTTGAATTAAAATAAAGGAGCGTTTCAATCCATGTCTGTTATCGAAATTGTTGGCGGTGTGATCCTGCTGATCGCTTCGCTCGTCATCGTTTTCCTCACTCTCATGCAGCACACCCACGGTCAGGGCCTTTCCGGTGCCATCAACGGCAGTATGGGCGGCGCAAACAATGCCCGTTTGACCCCGGCTGATCAGATGCTGGCCAAGACCACCCGCATTGCAGGCATTGTTTTCTTTGTGGTTGCCATTCTGGCATGTCTGTTTGCAGGCCGTCTGGCAGGTTGACAAGGTTCGTGCAGCCCCGTGTAAAGGACGGGGCTGTTTTTCTGTGTTATGATAGGATGTCGGCGGCAGTCTGGCCGCTGGGCAGGGTGGGGCAGCTGGCCCACGATTGGCAGCGCTGCGGCACGTTGGAGGCTGCGGCCATGGAAGAGCAAGGAGAAAAAATATTATGGCAATGCGCGATAAAATTGAGCACGCGATCCAGAATCAGCCGTGCACCGTCAAAGACCTCAAATCCAAATTCGGCGGGGACCGCGGCTCGGACCGCAAGGTGATGGAGGCTGTGGATCAGCTGGTGCACGAGGCGGTCATCTGCCAGCGTCAGGGCGTGTTCTTTACGGTGCGCTCCGGCCGTGCAGACAAGGCTCTGTTGTGCAAGGTGGTAAAACTGGGCAAGAATTTTGCCTTTGTCATGCTGGAGGACGGCACCAGCGATATCTTTATCCCGGGCCGTTTTACCCGCGGTGCCATGCCCGGCGACATAGTGCTTGTGGAAAAGTTTGAGCACCCCCGTGTGGAGGGCAGCGATGAAGGCGAGATCCTGGCCATTCTGGAAGAAAAGAACGATCTGGTGGGCACTGCCCGCCGCATTGAGGGCCGCCTGAAGTTCGTGCCGGACGACTGCCCGGCCATCTCCATGCAGATGATGCGTGACTGCGAGGGCGGTGCAAAGGACGGCGACAAGGTGGCCGTGGAGATCCTGCAGCGCGGCAATCGGCAGGAAGATCACCGCGTGGGCGTTGCCATGCGATTTGGCAGCTCGGACGAAGCAAAGCGCTGCGCAAAGGCTCTGCTCTATGCGCAGGATATCCGCAGCCGCTTCCCGGATAAGGTTCGTGAGGAAGCCAAGAAGCTGGAGAACGCTGAGGTCTCTGAAAAGGACACCGAGGGCCGCATGGATCTGCGTGCCCTGCCCATCTTCACCATTGACAGTGCTGAGACCAAGGATATCGATGATGCCATCAGCCTGACCAAGACCCCGGAGGGCGGTTTTGAGCTGGGTGTCCACATTGCAGATGTTTCCAACTATGTCAAGCCCGGCAGCGAGCTGGACAACGAAGCGTTTAACCGCGCAACCAGCGTCTACTATGCCGATCAGGTGGTGCCCATGCTGCCCAAGCAGCTTTCCAACGGCATCTGCAGCCTGAATGAGGGCGTGCTGCGTCTGGCCTTCTCCTGCCTGATGCATCTGGATAAGGATGGCAACCTGATCGATTACCGCTTTGTCAAGTCGGTCATCCGCAGCCGCGTCAAGGGTGTTTACTCCGAGATCAACGCCTTGCTGGCCGGCAGTGCTGACGACGAGCTGAAGGGCAAGTACCATGAAGTGCTCAGCCAGCTGCCCGCCATGAAGGAGCTGTACGGCCACCGTGCCCGCCTGCGCAAGGAGCGCGGCTGCATGGATATCGAGAGCGGCGAGGTGAAGCTGATCCTCGACGAGGACGGCCACTGCATCGACGTGAAAAAGCGCACCTCCGGCGAGAGCGAAGCTATGATCGAAGAGTTCATGCTGCTGGCCAACCAGTGCGCTGCCCACTTTGCCCGCGTGAAGCAGATCCCCTTCGTGTACCGTGTGCACGAGGAACCCAATGCTGAAAAGCTGGAGCGTCTGCACACTCTGCTGCAGGCCTGCGGCATCAACGATCACTTTGCCAAGGATGTGCCCACCCCCAAGGAGCTGAGCGCAATTCTGGAAGGTGTGCGCGGCGGCCCGTATGAGCAGATCATCAATACCGGTATGCTGCGCTGCATGTCCAAGGCTGTGTATGAGGAAAAACCCAAGGGCCACTACGGTCTGGTGCTGAAGGACTACGCTCACTTCACCAGCCCCATCCGCCGCTACCCGGATCTGGCCATCCATCGCATCATGACCGCCCAGCTCAAGGGCATGGATAAGGATACCATGGTGCTGCGCTACAGCGACTTTGCCGAGAAGGCAAGCAAGCAGTCCAGTGAGCGCGAGATCATTGCAATGCAGATCGAGCGCAAGGCTGAGGACTGCTACAAGGCCGAGTATGCCCGCCGCCATTTGGGCGAGTGCTACGAGGGCCGCATTTCCGGCGTGACCCAGCGCGGCCTGTTCATTGAGTTGGACAACGGCGTGGAGGGCTTTGTGCCGGCTTCCAGCCTGACCCCCTCCGGTACCATGCTCACCGAGGGCATCCGCCTGTCCGACCCCGTCTCCGGCAAGAACTGGAGCCTGGGCGACACCATGATGATCACCATTGTGCGTGCGGATGTGAACCTGGGCAAGATCGACTTTGAGGTTGCTCCGGCAAGCGCAAAGTAAGCAAAAAAGATCAGAACACCTGTACTGCGTTTTCCTGCATAGGAAGAGACTGTACAGGTGTTTTTTGTCCGCGGACAAGAAGCGATGGAAAAGGGGAGAACGACATGCTGAAAAACGAAACACTGCGCAGAGATGCAGATGCCATCATCCGTGCCAGCCTGAACGCTGTTCTGCCGGACGAAGCGGTGCGCCGCGCGCTGAAAAAATTCCGGCCGCAGGGCGGCAGGGTGCTGCTGGTGGCTGCCGGTAAGGCAGCATGGCAGATGGCCCATGCGGCGGTGAAATTTCTTGGCCGGGTGGATGGCGGTGTGGTCGTGACCAAATACGGCCACGTGAAGGGCACGATCCCCGGCGTGGACTGCTGTGAAGCCGGGCACCCCGTGCCGGATGAGAATGGCTTTGCCGCCACCCGGAAAGCGCTGGAACTGGTGCAGGGCTTAACGGCAGAGGATACGGTGCTGTTTCTGCTGTCCGGCGGCGGCAGTGCACTGTTTGAGAAGCCGCTGATCCCCGGCGCAGAGCTGCAGCAGATCACGGGCCAGCTGCTTGCCAGTGGTGCCGATATCGTGGAGATGAACACCATTCGCAAGCGCCTGTCCGGGGTCAAGGGCGGGCGGTTTGCACAGAGCTGTGCGCCCGCGCAGGTGTTCAGCATCGTGCTCAGCGATATTCTGGGCGACCCGCTGGATATGATCGCCAGCGGCCCGGCGGTGCCGGATACCTCCACCTGTGCACAGGCCCTTGCCATTGCGGAAAAATATCACCTGCAGCTTTCGGCACAGGCCAAGGCTCTGCTGGCACAGGAGACTCCAAAGGTGCTGGACCGTGTTGCCACGCAGATCACCGGCAGCGTGCGGGAGCTGTGCAGCGCAGCAGCCAGCGCCTGCCGGAAGCTGGGTTATGAGCCGGTGATCTTGACCGACAGGCTCTGCTGTGAAGCACGGGAGGCTGGCAGCTTCCTTGGTTCCATAGCCCGCACCCACGCGGGGCAGGGCAAAAAGCTGGCCTTTCTTGCAGGCGGTGAGACGGTCGTCCACCTGACCGGAACAGGTCTGGGCGGGCGCAATCAGGAGCTGGCCCTTGCTGCAGCACCAATGATCGCCGGGCTGGATGCAGCGGTCTTTTCGGTGGGCAGCGATGGCACCGACGGCCCAACCGATGCTGCGGGCGGCTATGTGGACGGCAGCACGGCCGCGGCACTGGCGCAGAACCAGCTGAACGTGTACGATGTGCTGCAGAACAACGATGCCTACCATGCCCTCAAGGCGGTGGATGGGCTCATCATCACCGGCGCGACCGGCACGAATGTCAACGATGTGGCCGTGGTGCTGATCGGAAATCAAGGATAGAACAAAGCCACCGGGAGTTCTCTGCAAAAAGCGGAAAGCTCCCGGTGTCTTTTTGTGTGATACAGGAAATAGACTTTTAGAAATTTTCCTCCGGTGCAGCAGATGGGGCGGTGATGTCCCGGTAAAAGACGGCCCACGCGGCTTCCTCATAGGGGCGCAGGAAGAAGTATACACCATGGACGGCCCTATTGGCGCAATGTCCCCGGCAGCGGCCCGCCGCAAGGTCGAGTTTATCTGTAAGACTGTTGCAGCACCCTATCATGTTGCAGGCAGTCTTCTGACGATCGGCACCAGCTGCGGCTTTGCCCTCTACCCGGAAGAAGGCACGGATACAGACAAGATCACCCGTCTGGCTGACCAGCGGATGTATAAGCACAAGCAAAAGAACCATGCCTTGCAGGATCATGGATTATATGGGTAAAAAATAAGGTGCTGTCCGCACAGACAGCACCTTATTTTTATGGTTTACATGTGCAGCAGGCTGCGCTGCTCGCTGGCGCGGAACTTGAGTGCCGCAGCAATGAATGCCTTGAACAGCGGGTGAGCACGGTTCGGACGGCTCTTGAACTCCGGGTGGAACTGCGCGCCCAAATGGAAGTCACGGCCGGGCAGTTCTACAGTCTCTACCAGACGACCGTCGGGGCTGGTGCCGGAAATGACAAGACCGGCATCCTGCATCTCCTGACGGAACTCGTTGTTGAACTCGTAGCGGTGGCGGTGGCGCTCCCAGATCTCGGCCTCGCCGTAGCACTCGGCCATCTTGGTGCCGGGCATCACCTTGCAGGGG